>Ga0210040_10000786_pt1 | contig 51100 bp, 34 predicted proteins | sample CryGeyCG12114_NA_FD_185462 | JGI IMG/M metagenome (GOLD analysis project Ga0210040, IMG submission 185462) | Groundwater microbial communities from aquifer - Crystal Geyser CG19_WC_8/21/14_NA (SPAdes) (version 2) | ecosystem: Environmental > Aquatic > Deep subsurface > Groundwater | place: USA...
TAGCTATGTACCAAAGAAAAAACTGGCTACGACTTTCTATGCGCGAATGTTAATTGTTTTAACACAAATGTGTTCTGATTTTGCATTTAACAATAATTATCAAGCTTCCTGAAAGAGAAGTAGATGTTTTTAACAATTTTAAATTATTAATTTTTTCCTTTACACTTGCTATGCTTCATAATGCTTTTCAAAGTTTGTCGCTGTGAAGTTTTGCAAGTGAAAAATATTAGCTTCCGATCATTATTCCCTCACAAAGAGTTTGTACAGCATATCATTTTATACATAAACAGTTTCTCAAACTTTTTTATCCTCATCCTATCTATGTCATTTTTTAAGACTAAATGTTTGGTGAGACTAAACATTTTCACGGACATAACTGAAACCTGCGTGCATCGTACCTTAGCAAATTGCCGGGCGAAGCCCGGCATATTTGCTAGTACTAACTAAAACTGGCAAAATGAGTAGATGGAAAGCAAAGTCTAGTTTTAAGGTTAACCAAGTAGTGAGTGAAAGCTAGTGTAAATAGTGAAGTATGTATTACGTGGATGTGCTTGCAAAATGTTTGGGAAAGTTTTATTTTACCTTTAGAAAATGTCTAAATTTTTTTGGAGCTCTTTTGTTATAGTTTGAAGTCAATTTTCATTGTTGGTGGACGTTGAGAATTCTTAGGAATCATGAAATTATATTGTTGCATAGAAAATGTTAAGCGGTAATAAGAACTATTTGAATCTATATTATTACAATACAAAACTCTTTCTTGATAAAGCGATTAGCGATATATCTACATTTTGTTAAGTTGATGTTTAAGTTGATTGATTTATTATTGGCTTAATTAATACCGGGGGGTTCCATATTTTTGAGGACGGCGATGTCAACTCAGTTCGTTGAAGAAATGAAAATTTTGGATCCGTAGCCTTCCTCTTGCAGTTTTTTGGTACGAATCTAAAAGCGGTATTATTGAACGTAAACTTTAGATCCATCCATTTAACTAACTGACCACTGCTATTTATTTTTCTTCAGATAGTGCCTTATAGCCAGCTAGCCGAGCTATGGAAAACTAATTGCTGAACTGAAGCATTTGAAGAAGCCAGTTAATCATCACAATTATTCAACTATACCATGGGTTTTTTCGTCATACGGTGTATTCGCCTTAGTTCCAATCCGACGATTATGAATAGACTTTGTTCCTGTAGAGCGGGAGGACATTTACCTAAAGTTAACAACTTATTTAGCATTAGCTCGTGTTCTGGAAGTCTCAGGACCTTTGTCAATGCTGCCTCATTAAGTCCGGCATTGGCATCTCGTCATAATGTCAATATGGATAATCTCGCAGCAAGAAAAAATAATAATTTATTAGCTTCCTATGGTTCTGGAAGACGTGGGATTCATGCAGAGAATCCGAAAGAAATGATACTTCCTTCACTGATGAATTTTGCCCCTGTTATGTGGCCCAAGATCACAAATACTATTCGTAATTGGTTTTTCACCTACTTCGTGATAAAGCCATATTTTGATAAAGATTTCAATATTCAAGAATTCAGTCGAGGGGCTAGAGAGGTGACAATGGTATTCACTGCCAGTACATCATATTAATTTATTAATGGGATGAATTTGCATTGCGTATTTCAGGCTGTTTCATTTATCTCGAACAAACTATCTTCCGGACAATATGATGATTTGGAAGGTATAGTTGACAACAATGCCCTGCAAGAGTTGAAAAGGAGTCTTGCAGATTTCAGCGTTTTTCAAAAAGAACTTCTAAGGGTTGCTGCAGACGACGTATTTTTCCTGTTTCCTTACCAGATAGGCATTATCATTCCTGACCAACCTAATGATTTTGGTATGCGTTCTTTTGAACCACTCATGAAGCTCTTAACAGCGATAAATATTTATTTCATATTATATAATGCTATTTTGTTTTCAGATAATGACCATTATATAGAAGGTGACGAGAGGAAGAAACCGCCCCAAGTTCGTCATGTAGAAATCACCGTAGTATGTCATGTTCTGCGAGGCTTAGACGAAATGAGAAAAACTAATCAAACAGGAAGTAATATGAACTTTCAGTCATTTATTGAAGATGAGACAACAAAGTACAATGTCATGGTTTGCAACTATCGATTTTTCCGTGACTTTACTGAAGGTACGAAGGATCCTTCCTGGATAGTGAATATGGTGAATCAATATTTGCCTGCAGATTATTCTCGTTAGACTAAATATATCCTTTTTTAACATTAGTAAATTACTATGTGACAGTTGACTATGCAATTTACTAATTTCCTCAGTCAGTCTGAAAAATAAATGTATGCATCAAAGCAAACAAAGAAGTTCGAAGACTTTATTTATTACTAAACAGTATATCATATTGTTTTTCTAATACAAAAAGTGCTAGCTTATTCAATTTCATATCAGATCGTTATCATCTTGCTTAAAGATACGTACTTACAGACAATCCTTCCTCCCACTCTGCTCTTGATAGACTTCAGTATACATACAGTGCTAAAATAACGTTATGCGATATACTTTTCAACAAGTAGGGTCTTTTATACGTATGCAGGCTTACAAGCTTTTAGGGAAACAAGAAAACTTGTCACCTAACTAACTACTTGCAATAATAGAATGTCATTATGTACACGGGGATCATACAAACAAGAAACTATGACAAGATACCAGTCGGCAAGGTGCCTTGCATTGTCTTTATGAACGCGTATTTCATGGTTACTACAAGTTAAATACGTATAAAGGGAAGCATGAGGGGACTAACACGCAGATTGTACACTATACTTAGTACTTCCAGCGGAAAAAATGATCAATTACAACTTTCTTAAGTTCACTCAACGTCTAATTCATTCACAAATATGCAAGGAGTGGAGTGGGGCGTTCTTCAACATAAAATTTTTGCTAGTCAGTAACTAACTAGTCAAGCTACAGAATAATAGAGAGGCACCTGGTTTATGTATTTATCAATCATTCATTGCGCATTATCTAAAGTACACCACAAAAAACTGACTCCAGTTACTTACTCTACAATGCTAAAAATACGGCATTAGTTAACACTTAAAAGATGTAGTGAATAGTCTACTGTCCATTTCTGCTTTCACTCGATAAAAAAATGCACCCACACTGACAGCAGTCATTCAAATTCAAATGTGCACACAAATATATAGACAAGTGCAGTCATTATAAGATTTTTTGAGAAAGTGCACAGACTATGTATTGCTGACAGAATAGTGTGTAAGTAAATCTATTAATTTCATAACATAGTACAAAGGATGTTACACAGGTTCAACTTCATTGATATTTGTTTCTCATTCGATTATCGAATTTCGATAACAAACGTCGCGCTCTACTCAACTGGCTTGTATGTAATTTCATCGCGCATGCAACTAACTACAGACAATTTCGCATTGGTTAATATTACTTTCAAAGGAAAGGCCGTTCTTCTGCTTACTTCTCTATCATAAATTCCAAAATACCGTAAATATTATTATTATACAATGTTATTGACATTTTATACACACTTCACAGTTTCAGTAACCGTGCACACAATACACACTGGTGCAAGCATATAGGCACGTATTACTTAATAGATAGAGAGGACCTAAAACGTGCCGTAGTTTAGATTCACATGACTTTAAACTAAAATGGAAAACCTTTTTTATGTACACAGTATACACATGAGATTTACGACGAGTATTTTCTTCCTATAATATAAAAATTATAACATTAACCCCCGCAATTAACAACAGTACGGTAGGAAATAATAATTTCAATTTTTTATCCACTAGCATTCATTTTTTGGTCTCCTTTCAATTAATTCGCTAACTGTTGAGTAAATTTACAAGCGAAAATAACCATCTTAATACGTATTTCTTGACATTTTAACATTTAACACGGGTTTAACAGCTAATCTTTAATCATTCACTCAACTTTTACACTCTTTAAATTAGTTTGCGAGTGCGAGCATTATCTGACAACAATGTGTTTTTCCCAACTAAAGTTTTAGCAGTAGTTAGTGTGGGTGGGTGCATATGGCAATAAATGCAAACGATATGCATTAAAAATTATATTTACTATAAGATTCTTTAAATTTTTTCCTGAATTTGTGTTTAAAATTCTTCGACATGGTCTTAAAATAAAAATTCTTTGGAATTCAACACAAACCTTAGTATAAACTCTCGAGAAAAGTTTTGCATTTCACGTAAGACTAGAAAAATCCAGCTGCATCCTAATTATAATCAATTATCTACCACATTTCAACACCCCGTAGAAAATTAATCAAACCAAACACCGTCAATTAGAAACCAAACATACGAAATGAAAAATAAACTTATAAAATACACAAATAGCAACCCTACAACCACGCAAATAAATATTAGCAGCAGCAAAAAAATGTTTCGAACTAACTAACTTATGAACTCCATCTCATTGTGCAGTGATCTGGAATTATTATGGCATGATTTATGACAAGACAAGGATTAATGAAACATACACGGTTGGTACTACAACCTAAAACAAAGTAAGCAACGAACTAATAACTTAGTTTGGTTGGTCAGTAAAACTACAAATATCATGTCAACATACTACTATTATTACAATCTATCAATTTTTGTACACAAAGACAAGAAAAGTTGTAAAACCGCAAGAGTCCAAAAAAAAACTAAACCAATCCCCATTTTCCTTCTACATGAGAGAAAGTCAGTCTTTTCAACAGTACCGTATTTCAACACGCACTAATTAACAAACTAGTCACTCTATACCTGCTTGTTACTAATGTGACCAAAAAGAACACAAAAAAAAATCATCATGAGATTACCTCATACGTCATGTAAAAACCAAAATCAAACTAACAAAAGGAATCCATCTTCTCCAGCATTAGTTAAAAACGTAAGTAGATAGTTATAGGAAAGGAATTAGCAACGCAGCAAATTCTTATAAATTAATTAAATCTATAGAGAGTACATGAGTTTTTGTTTAAGTAGCTATAGTGGGGAACGCCAACAATAGTGAGAATCCATCATGTAGTCAGATTTACTTATCAGAGATAGACTTTCTTCACAGATCTAGCAGTTCCATATGCATCATTCAATGGAAGTGGAGGTTTTGTTTGTCCCGCTTGTAATCGATGAGCAGTCCCATATCCATCCAAATGGATCCCTCCGCCTGGTCTCAGACTGCCGAAAGCGTCTGCCCTTCCTCTATTGTGCAGATCTCCATCAAACCTATTGCATTACAAAACGTGTAATTAATTCAGCAAACAGTAAGTGAGCCAGTAGCGGCATATTCCCTCGCGAGTACATCATGCAAAATGGATAGAAACTCACAATGGTGGCAACAGAGGAAGCACATTGGTTACACTTTCATTATAAAATACACACAAAAGAGAGCGCAATACCAAATTCGTATCCAATACAACAACAAACATTGAAATATTGGAAGCCAACATGTTTCCGGCTGATCAAATAAAAAAAACTTACTGGGGCCTTCTAAATCAAATTTCAATGTTCTTCATAATAAATCTCTGATTGCAATGAGAAACTATATATTTTCGCACTCCTCTTTCTCACCAATTTGTACATACCTACGTATGTGGTAAAAAGTTTGACATAAAGCAATATAATTAATAACTGTAGGATTGATATCAGTCTCGGTTACAAAATGTACTGTTTCCAACAGATATCCGCCATTGTGAAAACACTAATACATACAAACTCAAAAAATATTCTAAATACCTGTACAGATCACGAGCATATGGTTGCGCAAAGTGAAACATGGCAGCATCTTGGTGATGATGATCTGCTTGTAAACCTGGCTGAGACAGATTCGAACTGTTTTTCCCATCAAGTACGGGCTCTGCATATGTTGCCTCTTCCTTCCCCTCTCCCACCAATCTCCTAATAATTAATGATCGTGATGATTAATGTTCATGACGGTAAAGGAAATGAAAACCTACTGGAATAACATGTTCAGCAAATACAGGAATGAGAAAAACAGACATCTTGTTTGTTGCACATGAGATGAAGTAGATGAAACTTTGGTAAATTTTAACACATTTGAAGTACAAAGTCAAGTCAGTTTAGAGATCTGTAGATCAATACTACAGATGTAATTTTCACATACATGAATATGAGATAACATTTATAAATAACATAGGGAGCCTCAAGATACTAATATCTGTTTTAGACAAGAAGGCAGTTGTTTAGCACGTTTAGTTACCGGGCATTGTTATTTTTATTGCGATTGGGGGGATAGGAAATTCTGCAAATCTAGCCATTAAACGTAGATCCTTCTACAACATAGGGGTAACTAACAATCTTTTACTCTGAAACGAACATTCAGAATAATTTTGCTGGCTAGCTATTTGATCAAGGGAAAGTTTAAATTAGAAAACAGACATTAAAAAGTCATGCAAGTTGAAACCAGGGTAAACAAACTGTGAGCGAACTAATCTGTAGTACTGAAAAGTGATGGCGTCCAGGATTCAACATAACTAACTAACTGCACAAGAAAAGGAAAGTTTGAGAAACTAAAGTTAGTTGCCAACGCTCGTCATTTCATGCTCTTATGAAATAAGTTTGTTCAACAACTTGTCATTTCCAACCCAAACACTAATAAAATCCACAAATCCCATGTCCTTATATTTAGCTGTGTTAAAAACACACTCCCTACATATTTCCCAAACCTTAAAAAATACAATACCACAATTGATTTTCTCTCTACTTTTTTTTCCTTCTTACAAAAATCTCTCCTGGATTTGTCACTATGTACGTAAAAACTAGAAAGTCACCATCTGTTTTTCTTTCACCACAAAAAATACAATTGTCTAAACAAGAAACTTTACTTTCACTTTCTCACATGTGTTCCCAGCACCCGTTTTTTCTCTCAAACAAGATGGCATTCAGGATGATAGCATACAATCCATGCACCCGCATATCATACATAACAATATGTCAAATAAATAATAATAAATATACATAGAAAAACCAACCCGCATTATAATACCCACCAAGAAAACTTTAAATAATCTCAGCAACGCAATACTGACTCACTGACTGACTTGACTGACTAGAAAAGCTGTCCTACAAATCTTTGTCAGTCACATACAATACTTTAGCTAAGTCTCAAGTTACAAAATTCTCATTTAATCCAGCCGACACGAGGAAATGGGACACATTTTCTTTACTTACGTGTTGATATTAGGATTATGTCGTTGTTCAAAATATTCGTAGTCTGTATCCGGATAAGGGATGTTGTCATGCTCTTTCCGACACCTTCGGGCGCAACCCCAGCCCACGGCAAACCCTAAAAGAACTGCCAGGACGCAACCAACAGCCACGGCAATGGACAAAGTTTCTGCAGTGTACGTCTCTCGTCTTGTGCCAACAACGATGGGTCCTTCCTCCGCCATCTAAGATAAGTAAGTACGGATACGTAAATGTCAACGTCAAATAAATTATGCTACAACTGGCATTGTGAAACTAATCCACTTTTCCTTTTCTCTAGTGAAAACCTCAAAGGGAAGGCGCAAAACGAAGAATCCAGTTAAAGATTTGAGCGCGACAAACCATACACAATGCAAGCAGCAAAGGGTTTACGAAATGCCACTTTTGACATTTGAATCTTTCAGTGGGCGTAATTGATAAAGCAACCCAAATTTTCCGTTAACAATACATTTGCCTACCTGTGTATAAGAAACTATACACCTGTGTTTGTTCGCAAAAGGCTTTAAATTAATTCTGCGGTTGCTGTGTCGCACCCAATAATAATAAAAAAAGTACTTTTATATAAAAAATGCAAAAAATTAAATTAAAATAGTCAAAATTAAGATATTGAAACTGAAAATTATAAACCTTCTATTTCGGGCAAAAAACAGCACAACGGCCGCAGAAAAGACTAGAGTGATCTTGAAAGCAAAAGTTTCGTAGCTCATGTCATATATTTTTTTTTATCTCTCTCAATTGATTACTAGTTAAAAGAATACTATTAACCTCTTAAAAGCGAAAAATCATAATCGCGTTCCCAGCCAATCAGCATGATAAAATATATTCAATAACAGTAGAAAATCTTATTTCCCATTGCAATTACACGTTTGCTCAGATTGAGACAAAACGCAGGGATTTCTTCAACATCCAAAGCAATTAAACAGTAAATGAGAATTCAGCAATCTCAGTCATACAAATAACTGAATAACTATAGTTAAGTTAATTGTGGGCAGTTGTAACACAATAGCATGTACATACAGCCATGTCTCTCATCAATCAGCAAAATCGAGAACATTTCCTCAACTTACGTCGTTTGTTTGTTCACTGTCACTTAAAATGGTAATCGGTTGGCTTCCAGAAGGTCCAATCGTATTCGAAGCACTCTTATGACGCTCTGATGGCATGGCATTAGAGCCGATTGGACTACTACTGGTAGCAATCGGAGGTGGTGCAGGACAGTCAGAGTGATTTCCACTCGTTACATTCTGAATGTAATCTCGCCTTGATATAGGCCTACCCAGAGGGATTGTGACACATTTGGCTTCTCCCCTGTGCCAGGCACAGTACGGACTTTGCAGCGCCACACAGTCACTATAGAAAACAATGAAATCGTGCACACAAATTAACTTCCACAAAGATTGACCATGGGTAGCTTAAATCGATAGAATCTTGTTACAGTAGCTTTTGCGTTACTACACGTGTACCATAGTGAGTAAGTAACAAAATTGTTTCTATTATAAAGCACATGCAGTTCAACTAATGTAGCATTTACTACAGTTGTAAAATTAGACTTAGTTAGAGTACAGAGTTCGTTAGAGTAATATAGTCATTGCCACTACCTCTATGTGATTTCCATAGCGTATAAGACTGAACCAAGCTTTCGGTTACAATATAATCAACTACACACAATGATAGATGCTCCCAGTGGTTGCAGAATGCATTAGATACAGACTGAGAGAGAGAGAGAGCTTACTCCAAATGTACTACAAGCTCATCCTTTTTGGTTGAGCGGCTCTCAAGAGTAAGTTAACCTTTAAGCAAAAGCCTTATCCATTAGTGAAATGAAAACGTAAAGTAATAGTAGTGCTTACCTGCATGACTTGATTTTGGAAGTAAAGCACTGTCGTATATTCATTAATTTTAGGTTATCATCCGAACCAACAAGAATCTTTGGTGGATTCTCGCCCAACAAAAACATCTCTCGAATGGGTGAGTTAAAAAGTTGAATTTCTTGAATGATCACCGACTGTGGAATCTCCTTCCCCACGTTTATGACTGTCAGCACTTTCCCATCATCTGCACAAGGAGATAACACAAGCACAGAAAATTATACGGGGGTCAGCAAAATGTCAATGCCGGAGCTTTAACAGGCCACAAATCATTCGCAGTAACAATCACACCTCATTATTGCCACCAATATCAATAGAAGGGATTTATTTTCTCAATATATGAGCTACATAAAGAAGGATCAATGTCAAACTCATATCACACACCTTACTAACATATCAGCGCATTTTTACACTAACTAACTAACCAGACTCAGCTAACCATTGAACATTATCCCATTTCATTAAATTCGCTTCAGTGAAATATACCAGAAAAATGGTACAGCAGCTACCAAAAACAATGAAACAACCAATAAACAAACATTAGGAGAGAAAAACAAACAATTCCCCATCTTCATATACAAATATTGAACACTTTTTTTTTTGGCCCTGAAGCTCAACATAATAATTTGTTAACATCAGCAGCTTCCACTTGGTTACCCACCGACCCACTTATTTCCAAGTCTCTACTATCTATTATGACAAACGCCTACGTCAACAACTTGCATTGTAATTACTCCAACTAACCTGTTCCTAGGAACACAATGTCAAAAGCATCTCCATCTGGTGTGGTGGCATTTGGCAGAACATTCACAGTCGTCAGCCGATAGCGTTGACTGGAACGAGTGAAAATTGGGCGACCGGTTACTGGCTGCACTGGCTCATCCATCAAAGTGTGAGCACCAACAAAATAGTAGTACTGGTCCGGCAATGTAGTCGAATCATTGACACACAGTCCAGGTCTAGGCTCAGGAACCTAAATAAAAAAGAGTGACACAAAATTACTTTATATAGTTCCCACTTCTACTACACAAAGATCAATCATTCCTTTGTCGTACGTCCTTCATTTCGTGTAGACACATACTAACTAAATACTTGGATCCTTCCATTCAGTTTTCCTACAATAATAAAACTACTATAGTCGGACTACTTTCACCCCGAGAGATCAATCAATGATTAACCTATCTGTTTCTCTACACTTCTCACTCACTTTCTTTTCATCCTGCCACTAATAAGAGAAACCATTAAGCCATCCATTAGACATCAAAAAGAAAAGACAAGAGGGGAAGATAACAACTTTTGGTGCCATAAAAAAATAATAGTGGTTCAAGTGAGACACATTACTAGCCATCTTTCGTTAATGAGTATACAACTAGAAGCGTTAAAAAGACACTTTTACAGAATATCAAACTTCCCTATCTACTTACTTAGTTAGCACACAAAGTTATTCTAAAACCAAATTTCATAGCCCCCAACAGTTTTTATTCACAAAAAATGCGCATAAAGTTGAAGTAATATACTAGAGTCATGTCTCAGTAAAGGCACACAGTTTGCACAGCAATAAAAATGAAATATACAAAAAAAGGTTGATTTAAGACCGGTGCACCTTAGGGAGCGCAGTTGAAATAAAGTGGGAAAAAATTAAATTCTTTGCACGTACTAGGTCAATCTATTCGACGTCTGCGAGTAAGTAACAAGTAAAACAGAGCAATCTATCTTTTTGGCATCAGTCATCGTCATACGGCATGAGGTTATGCTGGATTCTTTCCCGGTCTAATAAATGAATGAGAGGGAGTTCCTTGTTTATACAAAGTGGAACACAAACGCTCTCCTACGAACCGAATACATAAACATTCCTAACCCCAGTCCTTATTCCATACATGTACTAAAATTCAGCTATAACCATGTAGAAGGACCAAAAAAACATATTTCCGTCATAGCGTGCAACTCATACTACGTGTACAACCTCGTAAATCGGAAATAAGCAGAGAAAACATGAAAGTGGTGAAAATGAAATAACACTTAAAAGACGAAAATGATGTATTACGCACAAGAAATTCATACTCGTCAAATATACGAGTTCCTTACCTTTTCTGCTGGCACCGGAAGCCAATGCATATTAGCATTTTCTTGGGCTTTAAATCTTCCATCAAAAACGTCCAGAACGTCCCTCATTTTGAATGCACAAACAGCAGAACCCGTAATGCTGTTGGAACTCGTTGTGAATACGCCATATATGATTTCAGATCCCAACTGGGATTTGGGCAATACGAGCGATGCTGACTCTGAATATGTTACAAAAAAAACAGAACTTGTTCGCTTTGCAACTTACTGCCAATTACAAATAGAAAGAAAGTAAAAAGAGCCCACTTATGTCTTCATTGTATACATCTACAAGTTCATTACTTTACACAAAAGGTCAAAGCTATTTATCAATATTAAGTTGCTAACAAGAAACCAATGCCGTATTACATTATGTCTTTCAGTCCTTTACAAGCACAAAAGGAGAAGGAAAATAAGAAAAACGTATAGCTTTCAGCCATTCCTTCCTTACGTATTTCATCAAAGGAAAATGGAAACTCTCCAGGGATGGAACAGTTCAGACGAGCTTTGAAAAAAGTTGTCCATCGATTCCTAGAGCTCCCACGAGGAAAACCTTTGTCACTTTTACAAACACGACCAACTCGACTAAAAACAGCCTGCATAAGCACAAGCCAGAAAAAAAACATCCATACATATAAATACGGTACTCAGTTCCTCATAAATTCACATTTACAACTCATTCTTCTCTCATTTAATACATGAGAGTGCCAACACCAGAATACCCTTGTGTACAACAAACTCATCCTTCAACCCATCAGTTCAAAATACCAACGCAATTCTATCAAAGTATAAAGTATGTAAACATTGGACCCTAAAACTTTCATATTAAATTTATCTTACTACTATGCACGCATTGCGAACGCATATTCCAGCTTTCCACCCAATTTGAACAACCTATTATGTTCTAAATACCCATTTAATACCTCTTTCATGACATATACTTTCCCCATTACATTTTCCAGTTACAACCTCGTAAAAAAGTCCCCAAAATATTACCACTTTTTTCACACAAAGGGCAGTCACTGGTGCTGACATTGTCAATAAACAGGCTAATTTCCTTTTGGCTTTTATATCCTGTCGTATACTTCTTACCTTGCCACAATTATTGTACTCTTCACTAGTCTCTCGGAAGTAGAAAAAGACAAAGTCCCCATATTGCATAGAGCTGACAAAGTCGGGAGCTGCACAAAATGCACAAGAAAATTAAATACATTTACACATCCATTCAAGCCACTCATTAAATCTTTCATTTTTGATTCAGGATACCAACTAAACTATTCAAGTCAGAACAATGCTCAACCAGGATGCTGATGACAATTCCTCAAAACCTAATACTCAAGGCCAATTGTGAAGCCTCTAGATCCTCATTAGAGGATGAGAAGTGACTAAAGTACAGAGAAGCACCCAAACTTCCTTCATCATAAATAAGTGGCTCTACTATTTTAATTCTCGTGCTCCCCTATTCTAGCTCTATAACCACTACACAAAGTAAATTGCATTCAGTCATCTTCCTCCCTCCACTAACTAACTACACAAGCCTGTATAATGGTGATGATGATAATAATAATACACTTCTACATATATACCACCAGTATTGATGTTCAGCCTCATTTGAACACAAAGAACATGACTGCATAAACTAATACAGTTGCCAATTTCTCATTTCCTGCTCTTTAATTCACAAGAGTCAACCCTCCATACAACTCATCATCTCAAAACTGTTCCATAATAAATGGGCTGACTTCTTCATTCTTCCCCACACAATTATTTCATTAAAACTCTAATAACACGTCTGGAGAAAGCAACTAACTAACTATAAATTACACATCTTTCAAATAACCCTAGCATTTGCAACAAAAAAATCAGTAAAAGACAGAACCAACTACCAGCATTTGAAACTATACATTCGTTACCATTTTACGTAATTTCTGCAGCTTCAAAGACACGCTTTCTCCCTCCAATTGACTCATACATTAAACAGAAAAAAACGCGTATATTGTGTACATCAAAGTAAACTAGAACCGTGCCTAGCTCATATCCGTTTAGTGACTGCTACTGTCTATGTGTAGAACGCACGACCAAAGTACTCTTGGGCGCACCAGGCATTCACAATAATAACACTCTGACTCTGAGCTAACGAACAAATGACATGGCCACAAACTAACGTAGACTTTAGCTCTACTGCATGCTAAGGGAGAGTGATCATTACCGTTGAGATACTTGAGATCATACTGGGTCGTCCTCAACGAGTCCCATCGGTGAATGAGAGGATCAACCTCTGCAAAGTCGGCCACCGTACCCGCATACACTTCTCCATCTGGAAACATTTCAACACAAATAAGGAACTGTACTCAAAATGCGTTGTTTAGTCTTTGCCGTCATTTGGGCAACTCGCTCAACCGACCCGTAAATGTATCTATAAAGGCACTCCCAACAATAGAAAACAAAGACAGTCACCAATACATGGATGGATGGGTGGTTTTATATTCTTATATTTACTCAATGGGTCTCATCCCGAAATGCAATTTTTCCCCCACCTTTCATTTTATTCCATACAACAAACAATAGATACGGGGACACACAGTTCATTAAACTGACTACTACTACATATCCTGTGTTACACGAGCGGTTCATGATTCTCATCATTATGATCACCATAATCATAATAATGATAATAATTCTGTTTCGCACAAGAGGAAGCCAATTGTATACAGTTGGTCGGCTACTTCAAGTCCTAAGTGTGTGACTATACATAAAATTTGGCTCATTTCAGAAGCTAATTGCAAGACTCTCTGGCGCAGTAATGGGAGTGCTCCATGATAAGAATGGTAGAAAATTACTTTTACTATACATTATCTGGGATGCACTAGTGTCCCACCGTGAAATACAGTATTGTCCTCCAATTTTCTAATCACCAGTTAGTTAGTTAGCTGCACACACAATGTTGTAACACAAAAGTTTAGGACATAGAAAACAGTAGTGAGTAGTGTAACGCATGTTTAACTAACTACTTGGTGTCTTTTAAATGTACAAGAGCAACGTCCACCCATTCACAATAAGTTTGCTACAGACCAATAACATCCTTATTTATTCACAAGAGCAGTTAGTGGCTTTTTTTCTTCTTCTCGTTTAGTGTGCTTTTTTTATCTACCAGTAGTGTTCAAAGAAATGAAGTCCAGTTAGCTGTTGACCAGTACATTGGACAAGAACGTGGGTTGGGTACAATGCACGTACACACATATGGAATGAAGTGAGACACGAGGAAAACATAGACGATCGTATAGATACAAGAGGGGAGAAGACAAAAAAGGTTTATTACCCACGATGGTTGAAGTGCTATTATGTCGAGGGTCGTACGGACAAATCCCTTGACCGGATTTTTCTCCACCACTCTGGATGTAGTGACCATTGGCACTCAAATGATAATAACGACATCTTGGCTTGTACGCATTTGTTCCGCATACTAAAATCTTTCCTGGACCAGCTACACTCAGGATTCGTACGTAGTTTTGGCAGTTCTCCTAAAGACCAAGTCAATGAATACTGATGAGTGGACCAAGCCAAGGTACAGTTTGTAGTATACTCTCTCGAGTTCACAGAGTAGAGTTTAGGTAAATAAGGATGGATTAGAGCAGAAGGAATGAAAATGAAAAAAGAAGAGATCAACAGAGGAATAACTTGGCTAGTTTCTCTACAGAGTTCCTTTTCCCAGCTTTAACTGGCTTTGGTATGTAGACGGAAAAGGTATAGGAAAAATCACGTCGTGTAATAAAATAAGTATGATTTTCTTACGGCATCTTTTCCTTTCGTGAGACACATCTGGATGTCTGTCTCATCCGAGTACCATTCCAGTTTCTAAGAAAGAAAAAAATTATCATATCATATCAAGTCATTTATGATGCGAGTCAAAGTCAAATGGCTCTTGATCATCAATCATTTCCTTCTCATTTATTATACGGAGTAGTCGTTGCAGCAGCACACAAAAACTGTATCTTCCTCAAAGACAGAACTAATAGGAGAGTTGCAATCTCGCTTAATGGTGCAAAAGTGGAGGCACCAAAAGTTCCTTTTCCACCAAATGGAATCTTGTTCCCATTTCACTTCGTTTTCATCGATTCGTATACACAGAGCACACACACACATAGGGAAGCGAAAAGGAAAGGAAGGAAAGCAACCATAGAAAAGCTACTTTCACTCACTTTCCCTGTCTATATTAACTACGTGGAACACACCAACTTTTAGTTTTCCCTATTCCTATCAATTTCTCACACCACCACTGTATATACCATTCATTGTAGTTCACACTTTTACACTCCATCATATGTACCTGTCGGCCTTTTATCCTTTTTCGGGGTAAAACAACAAACAGAAGAATGTGTGAATACAAAATGCACAAAAGGGAAAGCGAACGGAACTTTTACTTTGAATTAACATGTAATCTAATAATATTTTCATTTCCTCCATCAATTCCAACTTTGGATGTCAAATGGTTGAAAAACGAATATTTCCAGCAGTCTCATCACTACTTGAAAAAGCGAATCTATAACGTAGAGCTCAACAGATTCCAAGAAAAAATAAATTCCCTACACAACCTTACATATTTTGTTCACTTTCTTATCAAAAGAAACATACATTCGTTAATTAATCTCGAGGATTAAAGTACACATTAAGTTAGCACCAAACTACAAAATATATGCATACAAAAAGACATACGACTCCTTAATGGAACCATTAATAACAGACATAAAACTTTTCCCTGCCAACTTGTGCCGTTCCTTTCAACAGCACATAATACCAACATGAAAGCATAGTTTCCCCAATGCTCACAAAACTATAGTAGTAAAACTATACTTTTAGTAACAATACCACTCTCGTGTCTTATGCAAACTAATTAGCTATCTTCAATCAAACAGGATATTCTGAACGATCCCTACTATACTACTACTAAATACTACACAACGACTTGCTCTCCCAACAATTACTTTCAAGGCACTTACAATTAGCAGTGCGCACATGTCTATGAATAGAAAATTAGACTATTTATTGCCTTATATGTTGTTACACCCGGAACATTTATAACTGCTCATAAAATCGGGTTCCCAAAATATGCAACCTCCTTTCTTTGAGTAACGGGTGGAGCTGACAAAGGAACAGCATGAGTGCACACATGCATTAAATCCTAATCTTGTTAGATACGTTATTAATTCCCTTTCGAGATTGCTTTTGTCTTCACTTGACACTAGGCTGGCACATACTTCCCGTTTATCCCTAAATGAATAATGCCTAAAAGAGTGAGGCACTGTGACTTTCTCATTTGCTCTTCATCTCCACGAAACCAATACTCGAATCCCACAGCTACAACGGTAAGTAATAAATATTGTCAACCTTATGTACCGTTATAACACGAACCTAAGCGAAAGGGAATCACATACTTCCTTCCTATATGGCTCTCATAATCATTACGGTTATTATCATCCCTGGGATGATCATGTCAAGTAGCAGTTTGATTCCGCATAACGAGATACGATATAAAGAACTCATTCGATAAATTGATCAGTATGCGCAGTTGCCACAATACAATACGTTTTGACTGCTGCTGCAACACGGTCTGGATCCGTAGTAATATGCAATGTACGTTTATGAGAAAATACAAATGACTGAAGCGAGTGCGACTTTTTGACAGCAAACAGATCCATAACTCACATGATTCAGGACCAGACCAGATGCGGTGAGGTTGTATACGGTATTTCTGGAAAGACAGTGGACATGGTAAGTAATAATGATAATATTTGTGTTGCAAAGGAGCAATAAAGTACATGAAAAAAAGTGATGTCCACCAATAAATAATATAGAATGGCAAATTCAGTACCTTCCTCCCACTAGTAGGTGCTTTCCATCTCGTACAAAAATACGGAAAAAGTCCTTGTGAGTTCCATTCCCCGAAAATGCCAAAGTATCCTCAGGTTCTGTAATAACGAGAAATGAAATTCCAATCAAATATTTATTCACTCCAGTTCCAGTCTCAGCCTATATACTTTCTATGACATAGACCATAATTTCTAAACTTCATGTGAAGCTGATTATTTTCAAAACTTTTCTTTTTCCAGCACAAAACAATGTCCTTAAAAACTTTCCTACTTACGAGAACTAATTTTTTCTTCTTAATTTAATCATAAGTTTCATAATTGTATCAGTTTCGCAATCCTAGCCATGCTAACCTTCAGTAAACGAGGCCCAAAATCAAATAGTATGTTCATGCACTAGTTTTTAGTTGACGCTATTATTGAGCTCTTACGACAAATTACAATTCATGTGCGAGGAACAACTTTGGTAGACTCCACGTATCTTCCTTTCACCATAGGAGAAATCGTGATTGAATAGCATCAGCACACGAACCGACAAACGAACCCATCGTGATTCAATCTTTTTCCAAGAAACTACCTAGTAATATCTATAAATTGCCTATCCATGTACACATTAGGTTGTCTTTACTTTCGCTCCAGTGAAAATTGCACGGCAAACTTTCTCTTTCCATGAAGAAAAGAGGAAATGAGGGGAAAGTATTTTACATGTCATGCTTGCATACACCGATAATAGACTCTATAAAGGTCAGTCGATACCCATACACAACTAAAGTGAATAGCACACAAAACTGAACAGAATACCTTTTTGTACCAGCAAACCTTCTGGTATAACATCAAAGAAAAATTTCTTCATATAGCAATGTGATGATAGAGCTACTTTACACTTTCAGCTACTTTCGTCTTGCTTTACTATTGTTATTATTATTATCACTAACTTTCTTTTGCTCCTACATGTTCTACGGTCGTTTGCATGAGAACACATCATCACATCAGCTTCTCATTTCCTCTTCATATTTCATAAACGGAGCCATCGCCCTCCCATGTAGTGTGGGGGCACTTCATTCTTATATTCAGTTTTATATTTTGTATCTATAGTCATGACCCTACACAGTCCTACACGTGAGACAAAGACTAATCATCATGTACGCTCATGAAGATACTGGAACACGCAATTTCGAATGACAGAGAAAAGTTGTCGGAAGAATGGACGACAACAGTCCTGAGATAACATGTATTCGTATACAAATGCTTGCAAACATTAGTTACATAAAAACACTCTGCTCTTTTCAGAACATGACGGATCAATAAAAAACATTCTTTAGTTCGTAATGCCAAAGGACTCAGGGAATGAATGTACCCACTTAAAATTTTGCATAATTAATCTAATCGCGGCAAGTAAAAGCTTTAGTACAATCAAACTGTCAGATATAGAAAATAATTGCATCAATTTACTTTTACTGCATTAGGACACTATCAAATTTTTCGGCAACCAACTTTCTTCTCTCCGAATGGAAATATATTGATCGCAAATGTTAACGTTAGAATGCCAACATATGCAAAATATGCGCCCACACAGTCAAACGAAACCATACAATTACTACGTCATGTAAAAACTTCACGCAGATTTCAAGAATTACTTTTTATTCTTATCTCATGTGCATTAGTCAAAACCTTATAATGAATGAATTCAACACATTATAACAAACCAAAAAGGTGAAACTTGACAGAGATTTAAACAAACAACTGCACGCAAGTTGTAAGCTACGACTTGCTATGAGGGGAAATCCTATTCCCTCTGTGTTGTATCTCTACAAGCCCAAACATAGCGTAGATTAGGAATTAAGCCGACATGATGATGCTATCAAAGAAAGGTGAAACTTGTTCATATACAAAAGACTATGGTGGGTGGACTCACTAAAAATAACAAGAAAAGGAAAGAGGAAAGTTGTGAAAAGAAACATGCACACACTGAAACTACCAAGTAAAATTACATACCAGAACGAAAAAAAGTGCTGCCTACAATCGGACAAAAACAATCTATTCCACTGTTTTTCCTACACGAGAATGGGTGTAACCCAAGAGCCCATTTTGCAAGGCATGTACTAAGCACTGTTATTATTTTCTTGTTTGTCTTTAAACACTAAAAGTAGCAAGTAGCCTATAAAGGATGATTGTTAGGTGAAGTAAGTCAGGAGTTGAGAAAAAACTTTTTTTCATGATAAAGCAGCAGCATGCTACACATACATGATGACTCAAGCGGATTTAGTTATACATTTGGTCAGACTAGTCCAACTGCGGTATACAAAGAGAGGAAAGGAAGTGTTGTGGACATTGATTATAAATTGTGGCTTTCGTAAATGGCCACATTTAGCGTTCCTCTTCCTTCCACTTCACAAACTTCACTGTAACAATCTTTTATGGGAAATTCATTACAAGTTGACGCTTCTTATAAGGGGAACTTCTTTCACAAATGAACCTACCGTAACTAGTTAGCTATAACTTTAAGTTATAATGCCCTCTACTATAGTCCTTCCTTTGCATTCACTTCATCCAAGCGAGCACACAATGTGACCAGATAGATGGATCAATTTCCTTCCTTTTCAACACCCTGAGCATCTCGCAATCAACGTCACCACTTAAAAAGTGTCAACAAAAGACCAAAAGATTACTTGGAACGAATTAACCTAGATTTTCAAACTAAATTCATCAGAGTATAACCATTGCACTAGTACTCACGTACCAAAATTAGAATTACTATTGATCTTGGCACCAAAAGTTTTTCCTTTCTCAGAACTTTCACATATAAATCAACTAGAATATAAAAATGACATTCCGTATGCCAGGTAAGCTGCAAAAAGCCAACTTAATAAATACCTATTCTCACCACTAACTACCAACTACAGAAATGCGGGCAAAAAATCCAATAAGGAATTCCGTCAAACTAAAAACAAAAACGCAATAAAGTTATTTTTCAACTCAATTAATTATTACATTAAAAGTCTTGCACGCCACAAAAAGTTGGACCAAGGAGTGAAAGTTTTCCACATAAATTACTTTGGGACACAAGAGGAAACAATTTGATTTCTCTCAAGAGCAATTAGTGAAGACAAGGAGAAAATGCCATAATTCATTTGTATTCTGATCGTGAAAACTAGCTGATGAGCCAGGCATCCACCGCTTTATGTTTACACATTACATGTACTATCTATCGAATGCAGGGAAATATTTCTATCCACTTTTCTAGCTTCCTTCATATACGTAATATAACCCTCGTAGAAAATTGCCTATCATACTAACTAACTAACTTTCTATGTTTTCCACTAGTGAAGGTTACGAGCAGCAGGAAATTAAGAAATCTAGATTATTGGACACAGGATATCTATTACTATAACTATACATAATAATGGTACAGCCTTCATTCCTCATAGAGTATATACTGCTCTAATGAACCAGAATGAAACCATGACTCATTCATCAGTTAGTAACCAGTTCGCCATACATACGCTCCCTTTTTGAGAACACAACAGGAGCAGTTAGCACCAACAGTGCCTATTAATTTTAGCCACGAATAATTAACTAATCATGCCAGTCAGTTGCTAATTTTCAAATGGAGACTTGAACAGAGCCCACAGTTATGAAACAGTACACATGACATATACCGTATAAAGGCGTGCATCGCATTCGATTCTCTTTCATTCCAATGAACACCAAGTTAACAAATGCAAATAGGCATTTCTCCACATAACATGCATAAGTAATTATGGTTAATGTCCAGTCAACCGTTCATTCGCACTCAAATTGCGTTACAACCATGCATTTATCAAGTCTCATTTAGACAGTAAGCATTTTGTGCGCGTTATTTTGTTGATGTACAGAAAAGTATTCTGACAACAACTGACGCAATGCAAGCCAGCCATTAATTTCCTTTATTGGAGAGTGAGTGAAAGAACAAAGCCATTCATTTGAAAAACCAAACGCTAAATTGTTTACTTATATAGACAGGAAACGTCTAAAATGAAAAGGCATATTTACTCACGTCGTCTGAAGCAAAAAACTGCAATCCAGTTCATTATTTTTTCACTCTATTCGTTCACATTCAAGATCATAAAAACTAACCTTTAAATACATGCAATTTACACCACTACATCCTATCATAGCAAATAAATAGGCTACTAAAATCCTTTATATTTGAAGCATACTTCATTCACTATCAACAACATAGTTGAGTACATATTTCCTGCGACGGTTAAACGACATCTCATTAGCATTGACAGAGCCTTCCTTAAAAAAAACTTTCACTAAAAAACTGCCAAGTGTTGACTAATGAGTGTGCCAAAATGTCAATTTCAGGATGGCAAAAAATTGAGAGACTCCCAACTATCAAATCTAAATTTGGACACGCACTTGGCTCAAGTGGGGCGTTTTATTCCACAAGATAAACTGGAGAGCCTCAAAATAAGCAGTGAACATCCCACCCAAAATGACTACTAACTAAACCTACAAAAGTCATCCACTCCCTAAACTATACATAGGCAAATATGAATGCAAAAAGCACCAAAATATAAAAGCAATATGAGATACTACAGAAAGGAACCAAGTGCTTTGTACACATATCCTTGCTCACTGCAACTACAAACTACTCCTGGTTCGTTCCAGTACACTTTGCGACTGTCTCCAGCATACATACCGTCCGACTTACACAGAGACACGTGTGTATGACTGTGAGTGAGCTCGGAGCTCCATTTTAACTTTATAAGTCTAATATTTTTACTAACTACAGTGCACGACTCACTCTCTGCATGCATGCTCTTCACTACTCCTGTCGGGCATTAAGCTTACTCTCCACTTTTACATTCTCCCATGCATACACGCACACATAACACATATGAACTCTTTTGTATCAGGGACCACTCCATAATATACATGCATATGTGTAATGTACAGAAGACAGAAGGACACCACATCATACATACATTATTGTAGACAGAGTAGCATGCTGCTGTATCTTCTACACAACTGTGAGCTTAATGACTTTTTCTCTCCTTTCTCCTTCTTTCCATATATTGATTTCCCCACATGAACCACAAAGAAACTAAGCAAGTTTCCGTTTTTTACCAAAATAGTTTACCCCCAACTGGTAAACGATTGCAGAACGAACATTACTTCCTCTTGCCATTACAAAATAGGCGAACGAAATTTTTCCCTAGTTAAAACATGTAGGGCACAATAATAACGCTAGGAATTCTAATCAACCCAACAAAACCACACATACCAAAGGCATGTTATAAATAGCTGGCTTACTACCATATTTCTCAATAGGTTCACCGCAAAAACAAACACGTAACTTTTACTTGCAAAGATTTCAATCGTTTTTGTTCGCACAGATGGGATTACTAAAAGCCAAAACGCTAAACTAATAAAGCGTGCTAAAATAATAAGATTGGAAAGCAAAGCTACGTTGTTCGCTTCAAAACTAACAGAATCCTGTATAGACAGCTTTTATAGAATCTTTATACTTGGATGGTGAGGGGAGACAGAAGTCCCCTTCCTTCTTTTCCAAGCATCCACATCTCATCATCACTATGAAACCACCACTACCAGAGAAAGATGCTGACAGCACAAAACTGTATGGAGATAGAATCTACTACTGCATAGTGGGTGCCTATTAGGCTTGTAGGATGTTACGCAAGCAGTATGTACATATATACTAGCTCTGTAAAATAATAATACGAATAATGTTTCCTCCCTTTCAAAAAAGAGTGAACAACTAAAATCCTTAAAGCTAGATTACAAACACATGGAAGAAGACATACGCATCCTGACAGTCTTTTACGCATATTATTCACTCTGTCAGAACCAGCAGTTAACAGTGGCATCCAGAATAAAGGTCTCCAATATTATGGGTGGTCCATATATTGTAAAACTGAAAAAAATGCACTTTTCATACACTTGCTATTCCCGCCAACATGCATAGGAGGAAATAGTACTAAAGTCAATGTCAGCTACTGCACAAGTTAATATGAGCGCACACTGCATTAGTTAGCCCATAGGAAGCAAAACGTGAGTGAAAGTACCAAAACACACGATTCCATAGATGCATGTATATGGAGGAGCAAAGTGGCTCGTCTTTCTTGACTGATTCAGCATCTCACACACAATAAATCCCATCTCATCCATTCCTGCATTATTCATTCATTCATTCGTTCCTCTCCTCCATTCATAGGGAACAGGAGCAGCTCCAGAAGACTCATATTCCAAGAGCAATAGGATGTAGTACAACAAGGAATACGTAATGAAGGAGACAGCAAATTCTACAATATATGGTGGATAGGAGCTATATCCTTCCAAAAAGGAATAATGGTAAGCAAATCCTTCTGGCAATAATAACTAATGAATGAGCGAGCCTTTCATTTCCACTAAGTAGTCAGCACTATTATATTTGAGACGGGTATACATTTGCTACATGCAGTAGAACTGAAACTGATTATATGGTAACTCTCACCCATGCTAGTGAACCGAACAAGACTACTTAACTAGCTCACTCATGCACTTTGCAGCATGCCAAGCTTTTCTCTTTCTTTTTTTAAATTCAACTCTCTGAACAAATCCGTCTATTGCACTTAATGTATTCAATTTGGCGTCCTCACAATAAATTGCTTCAATTTTCTCGAATCTATTCCCAACAATGAAAGAAACATAGGGAGAGGCACGGAGGAGAAAAAGTAAGAACAAGGTTCGTTTCCGAACAAACCATCCCGCAGGCATACTATGCATTATCTATCTATCTCAGTCAGTGTTCTTTATTCCAAGTAGGAGTAAAACCAATGTTTGCTTTTTCCATTGTAAACTTCTTGAAAGTGCAGACAAGTCTACACGTAATGCATGCATACTGACTGAGCAAACTTTCCAATGAGAAATAATATGTTTCCAAACAAAGACGGAGAGTGGCCATGTAAAAACTTGAATCTATAATACGAGTGGTTAGAAAATCTAGTGATTTCCATGTAGTGTTTACATAGTATCTGGGAAATCGGCAAATGTGATAATACTCAAAGTTAATACCGTGTTCAAAATTGTGAGGATAGGGAAAAGGCTCATAAAACTGACCGCTCCAAATGTAAGAGAACAACGCATCAACCTTTTTCATAGTTCATTGCACAAAAAATACGAATGGTAAAAGTTTGTAGCCAGTAGAGCTAACTAAAAGGTTTTTTTTTCTCTTTTTCCTATTTTCACTATCGCAAGCCTTTCTCCCTATTTACCAACCTATGGCTTTTTCAAGCAATATATTTTGACTCTCAAATCAAAGGATGAGTAAAAAGTTGTTTTTCTAGAGGTAAATGTCTTTTTAAAAGACAGTTTCACTCTTTTTAAGAAACTAAATACCCATGCCGCATTACTCATCATTCCCTACTGCATAAAAGTGCAGTCATATAAACTACAATTTAATGGGGAGCTATGTTCAGCATTCTATAAAACCAAGACATGGCCTTATTGCGGAACTTTTTTGCCCGCAGTAAGAAACCACATTGAAATATTTTCTATGCACACCAATGAGCCCAAGCACACGAATGACTACCAATTCATTCAAGACAAAAAAGTCAAGAAAACAAAAAAAGTGAAAGTAAACTGAATAACAACTTATTTTCCTATAAACTAGCCACTACAAAAACCAAACTTTCATTCATAGCAGATCAGAAAACAACATGTATGGAAGCTACGTGAATTATTTAAGTTCACGAGAGTAAAAAAACGAAAACTGTGAAAGAGGCGTGACGTAAAATGTGTAGAAAAGGTATTCCCAGTTGGCGGTGCTTGAGCATGCACAGCACATAACCTTTTTTCACTGCTATTTCTCAACTTGGGTACCCATACGCGGTATAACAACGTTCACTATAACATGACATTTAAGTGGGAAAAGAAATTCTAAGGGGAAACTTTACCACTTTAGATAGAGACTGAAAGAGAGAGTCACAGAAAAAGGAAGGAAGGGAGGAATGAAAAACCCTAAGGCTGAATCCAACCAAGTGCTCTATTCAAACTTGCATGAAATGCTAAGAATGTTGCTTGTGTCAATGGGATCCAATTTATTTGACTAATTTAATCCTATGAAATCGACTCACTGACTCGTTTTATGCACATCCTCCGCTTTTCTTTCCCATCCAGATAGTTATGTGCGTGCATTGTCTAGCTGGAGTCCAGCCATCTTTTCTTTTATCCCAGTGAGAAACAACAGCAGGCTCAATAAACTTGCTACAGCCAACGACTTATACTAATGTGTACGTAACAATGCATTCCCTACAAGGCTCAACGCTACAAGGGATGTGGAAATGGACGACCTTCTCATCATAATGAAGCAATAGAGGCGACACAATAAGTGATGATCATCCTATCCAACTGTTTGTCCCACTATTATCAAAAGGGATGAAACAGATACAAAGCACGATTCGCTTCGCTTGCAGAAATGCATGAAAAAACTCCACTGCACATAATAAGAAAGAAAATCTGTTGCTAGGGTGTGTACGCTTTATCCGTATAGTTTAGAAAGATTTTAGAGATGTGAAAGAGTTGGAAGCTGCTGCTGGGAATGAGATTTTTTTGGACCTTTTCCAATGAAGAGCTGACTGGGTGCCATCCGTACATACTTGCCCTCTCACACACTCACCATATACTCCCTAGTTTGAAAATTACAGACAAGTAGAATGAACATTTGGCCCATTTCTCAGGTCTACTAACACCAACGGTGCACCATGTGTGAATCAAGGGAGAACATGGTAAAAACTTTCCCTTACGACTCAAGCAGACACAGGAAAAAATGTATATCCAGTATAACAATACTATAGAAAGAGTTACATACAACAGACATAACCACCATGAGCACAACTATAACCATCGCTCATGAAATAAATACTTTCGGGTACACAACGTTGGCCTTATCTATTCAACTTTGGTCGTTTCACACCTTCACACCCGTTTTCAAAAGCGTGCTGCTTTAAACTATACAAAACACTAATGCAACTGTTATTGCTCAGTAGAAATAAACACTAAAATTCAACAACTTGGGTAACATCTTGCTCTACAATTTTTTAAATTACATTCTTACTTACTTATTTACTTACTTACTTAAATACTGGAGGCTTTCCCCCAACAAACAAGCCGACCACGAAAATAGGGGCAAAGTCATTCCAACGTAAGAAGACAAATTCATAGAGCAAGGGACTAAAAACAAGTCTTGTGATAGCTACCTTTTGCCAATAATTCACTCTCATTTATAGCCGCATAAATGGCTGTCTCTTTCTCTTTGAGAGAGCCTATAAGCAGTTTCATCATCAAAACCACTGTACCGTTATAAGACGAAGTAAACACCTAAGAACTAGCATTATATCTTCCTGTAGGGAAATTCTCGTATACAGAAAGCCTTTATGATTATCTCTTTGCTATTTTGCATTTGGTTAGAAGTTCGTGCCGCCAGAATTCCCACACCCATCATCATCTTTCTTCGCAATGTTGGAAGACAAGTCGTTGGAAATCTTTAGTTCCCAACGACATTGTATACTGCACGTTCAGAAATGCGGAGTGAAAGCGTGCAGTGCCCAACACGGCCCCTGTCCCAAGTAAACAGAGCATAACAAAGACGCAAAGTTATAAGTAATAACAACAGCACCACAATATAGCACTGGTTGCTACCATTATTGCAAATAACAGACAGAGCACAACGCAAGCCAAAAAGAGCGGTGTGGTATGTACTGTACAATGAGCGGAATAGTACACAATGTGAGCTTTTCACTACATTCTTCTCCCGAAGTCCATTAGAAAGCAGTGGGTTTGAAATCAGGAAGGAAATTCACTGGAGAGATATACAACCAAGGAGTAACCCACCACTCCTACCTGCAGTGCCACAAAGTAAAGAAGTGAGACCTAGGCTTTTCATTGGGAACCCTCCTGGAGAGACTCCTTTTATTTACTAATCCTCTGGTAGCGTTTAAACATGGTAATTTCCCACAGTTCAAACAGACAGAGAAATATTAAGTTTTCAATGGAGCGCCTAAAGACGTGAACGCAAATGGAGATGATTTTAAAGAGAGTTGCTTCACACAGAAGCATTAGCATAAGTAAATACGACCTCTATTCATTGCTCATAATCTTCCTTTGTACACAAAGCAAAAAAATCATGAGTGGCAGGCACGAAAAGGGAAAAATTCATACTGCACGAAAGCAAATAAAACATTATTTCATGTCATTCATACACGCCATGCTTTTGAAGTCAAGGAAGGATTATCTCTAAATCCAAATCAATTACATCTACTTGATCATAAATCATCGACCAGTCACTAAGAAGGGTGACAAAGCTGGAAACTTTCTCTTTCACTCTCTACTTTGACGACTAGACTGGAATACTAAGCACCGGAGCGGAAACAGGAATACAACTACATGATGGCAGAAGAGACCGAGTGAGTGTGCAAAGAGAAAACAAAACAAAGAATTTAGTAGATACCCTGACCCTATCTCCTGTTTTGACGTTCATTTCACAGAATCCGTACTTCCTCTCTTTTCAGTATCCAGAAAGAATATTAAATTTCCCTGTTGCCAGTTCTATTGGACCAAAAATGCTAGTGTAGACATCTTATAAATGAGAATACAACTACTGTGTATGTTTGCTCCATGCTTTCCCTAACAATGATAAGCACTGGGCTGAGTAGAGTTAGTATAGTTCCCAAAGATACCAGCTATAGTAGCTATATATAGCCAAACGACCTGAGCTACAACTTGAATAGAAGCATAAAAAAGCGTTCCGGAAAATCTTGTACCACCATGCCTTCTACAAGAGAAGAAAGGAGGAGCACTGCTTTTGTCTTCCATTATTCTTTAACCCACAAAGATACCTACAGTATATCGGCCAATACACTCACCCTCTTACATCATACATAGGGACTGTAAAAAAGCGGTTTTCAATCCAATAACTAACTGTGGCAGTTTAGTTGTTCACTTCCGATAAGCTTTCTTTCCCACAGAGAGAAGCAGAGACAGAAGAAGCACGGCAAGCGGTGGGAGCACAAGAACATAATCATATAAATGATTTACCGTCACACTAATATCTTGTACAAGTTCCCCTATCAAAGAAAAAGAACGGCTCCGTTCCCAATCTAAATCACCCAAGGACTCACTCCCTAGTCTCCTCTATGGATACTTACAAACTGTGCCCATTTTCAATTTAAAGACTCCTGCGTGTGAAATCCAATCAAAGGGCCTTTTCAGAGACATTTTAGTTAGTAAGTTATATATTTTAGTTAAGTAAGTTATATATAGTAGAAGGTAATGCCACAAAATTTTATGAGTGAACAACATTTTGTTCCCAAAAGAAGTTGGTAGGTACGAAAAAGATGGAAAGAGCCCGATAAAAATGAGGAAAGAATGAAATCTCTTACCCCATATACCCTGTGCTGCCAAGCCAAAGTCATAAAAATTTCAATTGAACGCCAATATCACTTTATGCATTCAATAAGATAAGCAAAATAGATAAGGCACTCACTTTCTCGCCGCTGCTTCAAACCAAACCAAACGAACCAACTAAAGACTGTATTTTTGCCTCTCCTTGTGAAGGGGTCTCATCCCACATCCCAGAGATGTGAAATGATACTTTTGACGATTCGCTAGGGAAAATTCGTCGATGGGGAAGCCCAAAGCAGCCCTACACCACTATGTATATGCATTCTAACGCATCTAACAGAACAAACAGATACTACCAATATAAGTGGTAAAGAGGTGTACTATCTAATGCTCTGTACAACTATGCATCCGGCTCTTTCTCTTCACATTTTCTTTCTACTCTTGGAATCATCAAACACTACATGCAACTACTGACTGTGTGTACTTTTGTAAAGCTAGGTACTCCAACTCTAACTCTCACAACTAAATGTTGCTTGACTAAACAGTGAACTTCAAACAAAATTCACAAGCCTGTAGTACAATTGACTTGTAACTGCAACATTTTGTGGTGGTGTAGCTGATGACGCACACCAAAAAAGAAAAAAAATAATGGAATGTTTAAAACTTTTATGCCAACCCAAGTGCTGAATAGTAGCAGTAGTAGCATACAATTGTCCTATACATTCTCAGGGATCTCGTTCCTACATAATGATATGAATGCAAAATGAAAACTTTCCTCTTTTCAAATATGGACCAACTGAAACCAAACAATCTTTTATAACAAGAGAGTCAGAAAGAGATCTAAATTGGACAACATTATTATGCAGCTCTTTTTCAGTTTGTAAAACACGCACACGGTCTATTCTTTACCCGGGCATATGTATACAGTTCCAGTTCCCAATTTCTTTAGCTGATTTTTAGGCTTCATTTGTTCCGAATTGCATCCATCGCTCTTTTTCCTTTCTCTTCTGGCCGTACGTTACATCTTTTAGACACGATGCAGAGTCGAAATACAATTTGTACAGGCAGAAGGGGAAGGAAATGAGCAATCCAATCGACTGCACACCGTACGAGTCTTTCCTTACAGCTTACTATCTATCTCTCCATCTATCTTTGCTCCCCAGTCTACTATATATGGCTACCACTATTACCCTATCACTTATTCTCTATAATAGATCCACTCTGGACCTGTTCTCATGCTCTGTTCAATTCTATAGAGAACTACAACTCAGCTCCAGTAGTTTCCACTGGGATGAATTTATCTTTAGTTAGTAGTAGGGCACTCCAGATCCTGTTTCGGCTTTCCAATTGCACTGAGACAGCCCATACATATACCAACAGTAACAAACAAAATGAGGATGGATAGATAGATGAGTAGATTAGATGGCTCATTCACATTTACAAAACTGTAGTTACCCAAAGTGATAAAACATTGTGGAGGAGTGGGCCATTTCATTATCGCCTTTCCGATACATACAGGTGCAATTTTTCTCCTCTTCTAATCAATTCATGATGACTCATTTCATAGATCCTTGTACCATTCTAAACCTCATTGTACTCTAGTGTTGATGAAAGCTTTGAATCACTGTATGTTGTCAGCGCACTTTCAGCTGAGGGTGGATTTCAACTCAACCGAAAACTAAGTTCTACCTCCACTATAAAAACAAACAGGATTGAAGTGGTAGAATCACATGCATATGGTGCTTACTAAAAGTAATAGGAGATCTCAGTTTCATTTACACTAAGCGATATAAACAACATACATCAGGCAAATACAAAAGGGAGTTGAAGATTGAAAAGTAATCACTACATGATGAAAAGTAAATATGACGTTAGCAAGTGCTTACCAAGGATTATTAAATTATGCATTCTAGGAATCAATAGAAACTATGCAACTGAAGAAATGCTGCACACATACAGCCCCAATTATTTTTGACACATGGACATTACAAGTACATCCCTGGCACGTGCTCCATGCTCCCATGAATTCTTTTTTTTTCTACCAGGGAGTGCCAGATGATAGGAAAATTGACTGTAGGGGCAAAATATATCATACAGTTTTGATGGGAGAACACAACGCCAGAGCAGCGAATCATTCAATGGCTTTTGTACCCTCTATATCATCATACATAAATGAAAGGGAGACGTTAGCTCATAACTAACTTGTGTTTCATGAACCAACGACGAACCCTCTGTTTCTCTCTTGGTCTGAATTTTATCAAATTAATTTGTTTTACATACCAAAGAATAGAAAGCAGATTTAGTTAGTTGTAATTATTTGGTACCACTAAAGCCACCTAAAAACCCATAATATCACTCCCTTAGAGACCATTTAACATGCACACATACCCCAGCTACAACAACTTCCTCCCATTAACATTAGACACAGTCCATTTTCCAAGAAAATTTCTCTCTCAAGACACAAATCAAATAAGTAATAATGTTCACATCCCGTAAAACCTTATAAACTGCTCAAGAAATAGAACAAAAAGAGTGGTTTACTGTATTTCATTACATGAGTTAAACTCATAAACGTGGAGGAAGACTACAGCTAAATTTATTATTTCAAGACATAATAAAACAAATGCAGAATGTTGCACTTGGTAAGAAAAAGTCTGACTACAAATGCACGACTTTACATTCCCTATAAATAATACACAATAAACACAGGCACAGTACACTATATAAGAGAGCGGAAATTAATTGTGCAGTTTTTTCCCGTTTCCTGCAAAGACAAAATTACTACAACTTATATAATGTTTGCCCGCACAATGAACACTAATGAGTTTTCTTTCACTTGAAAGGAGCTCCACATATCATGCTTAAGTTAATTTCAGTCCCCTAATAAGCTTACACAGGTAAAACAAAAGCAGGGAAAAAATATACAAAAGTTATGAGACAGTTTAGGCCCCCAGAGTAGCAATCACCGTCATCTACACAGCTCATACAACTTGATTTAATGTCAAATGTACGCGTGAGTAAGCCATTTGGAGTTCAAACCGTTCTAACGAGTAAAACTACTAGGCCAATTTCATAATGTCAGAGAAACTATTGTAAGTGAAAGAAACGAAGGGAAAAGCCAAAGTTCCCAAATCGAATAAATACTCATTCATAGTCGGTCATATTGAATGACGGGACAAACATTCTAAAATTTTCAATTTATCCCTTTTCTAGATTCATGAATCTCATCTATCAGCTCAATCTCATCATCTCTCCCATTGCATTATCTAGTAAACGGATCAGCCATTCTCCGCTTGGTACGAGTGAACGAACAAGTACTAGATAGAAGAAAACGTGCCCTTATTCATGAACACAATCAGATGGAGGAACATACCAGACGCACACACAAAATTTGCCCACATTATTGGATTTGAGCTCATTTGGTTACATAGGGCAAGGAAGAGAGAGCCAAGTGGATGTAACAGTTGTACCACACTTATATATACGCAATGTATGAAATTTATTTTACAAGCGACGAAAAAGAGATATGAAGGACAAGAGAGGGAAAGTGAGTTGAGAAAGCCAATTCTAAATTATTATTATTCATCCATTCTCTCTTTCCCTCGGTTCGTTCTTAGAATGAGATCAAAGTTTGATTTCCATTTCAGACTCTACACATCTTTATATGACTCTTAAGAAACTACCAACTCAAAGTGTCTTCATCTTCTTTCTTCTCCCCTCTTTTTATGTGAAGAAGACCAAGTCCCAAAGAGAAAATCTTTTCTACCAAATGCAAGCCCATAATCATGAAGATCACATCATATATTATTATAAACTACACAAGTTCTTCATATCCTCCTCATCAACTTTCACTGACTGACTCCTGCTTGACTACTTGCTCGGGCAGATCCCCTCATAATCCTATCCTATGCAAATATATAAACTTTAATCAACGAGACTTTTAATACTATGTAATAATGCAAAACGTGAAAAAATCTCAAGAATTCTTCATTCCACTCCAAAAGCTTCACAATGGAAACCTAACCCACCTACTATAGTCACCCTCTGGATGAGGGAACCCGATGAATTCAAGAAAAGGTGACTCTCAACTCATCATCACATCCTTAATTGACCCTTCTTTCTCTCCCTAATGACCTTTCTCGTGTGCTCTCAAGTGAACTAATCAGCTCTCATGGTATTCTATAGTATACACTAGTGAGTGGCAAGAGTTTTGCTCAACGATTCTTTGCCCTCATCACATATTCCACCGCGAGCTTTACGTAGTATAATGTACAAGTCTCATGCTGGGTGCAAGAAAATCGATCCCATGTCTCACCCACATGATTCCTTCACCAGTCTACGTAGAAATACATAGTTACCAGTAGACCATGATGTACAGAACATAAACTGCTAATTACCTACCCTTTTGCTTCATTAGGATAACTTTCACTCACTCATGAATTTCCCTCAAACTTTTACGGTTCCCGTTAATGCAATAACATGTCTTTACATTGCTGACAGGAAGGTGAGCTACGGTTTGGGGATTATGCATGATATACATGTTCGTAATTAGGGAGCACATCTCCCGGAACGTGGAAATCTTTGATTTAACAATTTAACCCAGCAAAAACTGTGCTGACTTGCAGACACACATATTAATACTAGGTAGCTGCCTGCTCACATTGCAACACAGCTACAACTAACTGAGTTAGCTAAACTTTGCATGGTTGTACGTACATTCTATGTACGAATATGAGATTCATCAAGACTTGAAAACAGAGGAAAGAGAGCTCTTTCATTTAACATGCATGCTTTATTTGCATTACCATACTAGCCCTCGGTTCTATCTTTCTTGCTGATTCATCATCATCATTATGAGTGGAGTGACTTTGCTCACCCGCTTCTCTCTCTCTCTTTAAATTAAATCTTCTAGCACGAGTATGACTTAATATGCATGCAGAAACACCCTCAAATATAAACAGGGATTAGGCACACTCCTCAATACAAAAGATGAAAAGCAGGATGACTATACAACCAAAGATATTCATGCCAGCCAAGCTCCACTTATTTATTACAGACTCGGCTATTCAGAAATCCGGTTCAGATTTCATCCCCCAATGCCTTAGTATAGTGGAGGATTTTCAACTATAAAAATTTAAATTGCTTAATATTTCAAGTCTGTATAAATTAGGATGTTCATAAAGTTCACAATCTTACTTAATCCTTGCAATCAAATAAGTAATGAGATTTTTGACGCAGTGAGCTTGAGTTAAGTTGAATGAATGAAGCCTTACCTTACACACAATAGGCTTACCAGGGGAAATAAACAATAAACATAACGAAATGAATAGAGGGTTACAGGGTATATTATAGAACGTACAAGTTGCACGAAAAGCACTGGTCCGATACAAAATGAGAGCATGATAAGAGCGCCAGTGGAGAGTGGAGGTACAATGAAGAGAACAAGGATGGATGGCTGCTGGATCAATAAATTTTCGATCGCATAGCAGTAGTAGCGTAGCAGTTAAGACTGTTGGGAGCCAGTCATTCGGTGTACTACATACAGTAACTGTTTCATGCATGCAATCTAGCATTGGTGCATTCACTGGATTTGTACTCACAGAGCAAAAAGCAAGATGGACAAAGGAATAAAGAAAAACGGCGAATGAAACCACTTTGGAAAGCAAAAGATCGACCTCTCTCGAGACATTTGATGTCCACATCTCTGAATTCAAATATTCCAGTCCCTCAGTCATGCATGCAATTGTATTATATGAACTCAAGTGAACCAGATCCAGAGTATTACCGCAAAACCTCAAACTATCGCTTAACAAGCTTCATTAACAAATCTACATAGTAAAGACCAAGGTCCTATAGAAACCAAATAACTATTCTGTTACCTATTGCTATAAATATTTGGTTTCTATAGGGACCTTGGTAAGGTCATTAAACAAGTTGAGCAAAATTACTTTAGTATTGAATACTGACAATAAAAGTTTACTTGTTACCAATTCTTAATATAAGTCTCCCAAACGACTATATTAAATTAGGAAAGATACCAAAGTCATTTTAAAAGTAGTCCTTTAACTTCCATTTTCCATACGAACAGTAATAGAAGTGACATTTGGAATATTATAGTCGGCTGCACAAGTCAAACGAGTTTTCTTACGGACACACACATATAGACAGACTACACGTGTGTGTATGTTCCAAAATGAATCCAGAATTCTAGTTTGTAACTCACTCACTCTAGCATTCAGACAGACCCTACTGATTTCCTCTTGGTTCAATCATGCTTCATATAACGTCATCATAATGGGACTAGCGGGCAGGACCACCTTATTTTCCCGGAGAGAAAGGTGCGTGACATGACATTTTCAAATGCTTTCAATCCGAATGGGAAAAAGCACGTTCAACCACCATATTACAAGAGTGAAATAACATTTCCGCATCTGCATCATTTTCGAGTCAGTCACAAGTAACGTCCTGAAGGGAGACTTTAGAACATAAAAGTACTTGGGCATGGGCAACTTAACAACCGTAAGCATTTTTTCCTCATCCACACCACCGTGATAAACTAATGGCACCACTATGCTTTCTCTACACAAAAGTCATACATCTTATCTTGCATTTTTTAAGGAAACTTTTAGTGAAAGTACTCGCATGAAAATTGGCGAGATCCATTTGCATTTTTCCGTTTTCACTTCTCAATCTATATAAAATACAACTATAGTTGTATTTTATATAGAATATTATAGTCACTCATATTATGAGTATTTAAGGTATAAATATAGCATCGGTGGCTTCTTGTAAGTAACGTAAGTACCACCCCGAATGTGAGCGTGTTTAAGACATTGAGACATTATTATGCCTTTTTCTTTCTTTTTCTCACTTTTTGTTATGTGAGCCAAACAGAATTCGTTTGCATTATTCCACCAAGTTTTCCTGCTTAGTAGAGAGAACAAAGAGAAATGCTATCTCCTCCCACAGCCTGAACCCATTTTTTCACGATTTTGCACTCATTTGGTTTGCAACAGAACTCCCCAAGGAGACCACTAAAAGTACGTACAAAGAAAGAATCGCAGTATTATGCGAAATAAAGATGGTGAAGTCAGTAACTAAAACTAAAATAAGAATGGAATAAATAAAATGTACTATTGTTGAAACGAAAAAAAAGTAAATGACTCCTAGTGATTTAGTCTTGATGAGAACATGTAGAAAGTGAAACTTAATGAAGCGAATAGCAAATTAAGCATTATACAGCCTTCTAGATGAAACACTTTATTTAATCTTACTAATTAATAACAAAACACAATCGCTCATCGTGCTTCCTATCATCGTCTGTGGATTCTTGTAGCTAGAAAATAGCTACACCAAAACATTACTAATCATAATTATTATTGACGATTACTGTAAAAATTACTGCAATTCATTAAACAGGTTGGTTTAAAAACAATCCTTCACACCGGGAAAAAAGCAGCAGGTTATTTGTTTAAAACACAGCATGTCCATGTCTGTGTTAAATCGACCGAAGTCAACCCTCTCACCAAATGAAAAAATAGTGCTACAACTTTCTTTACAACGAGCTGTGTATAAAACGCTTCTCAGATGGTAGGAAAAATCTGGTGTCACTACTCACGAGAATAAACCTATATCACAAATAAAAAACAAGAGAATTTAGTTCCAGCGTTACATGCCATTAACAAACAAAACTCATTCACTTAAAATTTCATAAAGATGGAAACGACAATGAACAATATGAAGATGGAAGCATTACTAAAAAAAATCTCTCTCCCAAGGATAATTGCCAGCAGTTAAAGACGAGAAAGATGAGATCACTTTAAAACGAGTTTATTTCCTAGTAGAAACATCCTAGCCAAAATAAAGTCTTACTGTGTGGACTGCACAGATAGATAAAGTAAGTGCGAGCAGTAGAGTGAGCATGGGTTTTCAACACATATAAATGAAAGCAATTTGAAAAAAGCCTTTCGGATTCACCAACTTCCAGATATAGCCAAGTAATAAGAAGAAGTAAACACGATGCATACACTACATTTTACTTCACTGGTTGGGCACAAAAGGAATGAATATGCTGTACTACTACTATTGCTGTTGTCAGCAACTTTAAAAACTGTCCAACGCAAAAAAAAAAGAAGAGTGTAACGATCCGTTGAACAAAACAACTGTAGACGCTAAGTTACAAATATCAGCAATTCTCATTTCCCTAAACTTAAACTTGTCTTTTCTTATCTACACTTTTTTCTTTCCCTCTCTAAACAGAAACAGGGATAGCAAGGGAATACGAATCCATGTGAGAACCAAACTGCTCACTCATTCTCAAGACAAGCATGTCTATTTCTATGCATGTTTTACGTGCCCATCAACATTGAAAAGGGTTAGCAACCAACTATGCTTTTTAGTTATCGTGAAACGGTCTCCTGAGAATAACTTACCTATGATGGTTCCAGACTATAACGCACAAGTAATATGTAGACGGATAAAAAGCACATGAAACTTCAGTCAAAATTGTTTGAAAAATAACAATACATAAAATACAAAAAAAAACCAATGCATAGAGTATGTATGTAATAGTGTTTTTGCATCCCAAAAATATAGAATTTTGAAGCTATACACCTGGTGAACCAAGTAATTGTAACTAACATTAGCAATACAGGTAGGTATCACAATCCACATAAAAATCTTTCAGGATGAATGCCCTAAACAAATACTTTGAAATACGGAAGTGAACCAAAAACCACAAAACCAAGACAAATTGTAGCAAGGAGATAATAATAGAAGCCAAAGAAGCGCAATGAGTATATGTGCAATCCATCTCCCGTTTCTCTGCAAGGCAAAAGTAGAAAGCTAAATTATGGAAGGCTATATGTTCCCAAACGGTCCTGTACGAATACTAACGTTATTAACTGGCGAGGAGCGTAACCACGCAAGCAGACAAAACGCTGTGACAGGACAGGAAAATACGATTGGGAATTCCTCAAGCCGCTCTGTGTACTGCATCATTAAGCCAAATCAAGTTTTTTTTATATATTTTATCCGCTAGCGAACATAGTGAAACCAAACTGAATGGAGCAGTATTCAAGATTTTCGTACGTAGCACACACACACACAATAATTATTCTAGTCACAATTTCCCAGATTCTGACTTTTCTATCAGAGGAATAGAAGCTAATATTTATACTCCACTCTCTTTCTTTTCACATTTCATATTGTTTAGAGCGACAACTTATTATTTCCCATTTTACTTTCCCTTCACATATACAAAGTTTCTAGCTTTCTGCCCATACATGTACCGGCAACTGTCGATTTCCCAATCCGAAAACTCATATTTTTGGCTCAGTCAGTAGGGGGCCTCAGCATATAATTGTAGTAAAAGAGAGAAAGCAAGACGTTGTGTACTTCCAATCTATAATAATAACTGCATGATCATAAGTTTGGTCAGCTGAAAAAAAGGGTGAAAAAGTGATGATGATAGCTGGATTGCCGAATAGAAAATTGAGTTTTGTAAATCTTTTCTCCCCTCTTTTCCATTTATTTCTGGCTTTGTGTTTTTCTCTGTAGCTCAGATACACGACATCGTTAAAGTGGTTAAAGAGAATAATATAAAATTGTGCATGGTATGGTGAACACCTACGGGAAAAGAAATCAGTCCCATTTTAGATTTATAACTTGGATGATAAAACCAAAGAATTTAAAAGTTTCACAATCGTAAACTTTTCTACACCCAATACTTTGTCGACTACATTTCTACCAAGAGCAAAAGGCATAAACACAATAGGTTGTTTAGTAGTCTCACGCTACTCGTATGTGCGAGTCCTGATGATCCCAACTAATCCAACTGCAATTCCAGATCAAACACTATGCAAATACACACTCACGATTTACGTGCCTCATACAGAAACCCTCTATATACTGGACAAACAAGATTTAGTAAAGCTAGCACGCCATTCTATCATAAAAAATTCTTTCCGAAAACGAGAAACTACAGTAAACTGTAATCATGCACTCAGCTCACTCAAGAACACATAAAACTAAAAAATTAGGAGCAAATAGGAAATCAGAAAAAAATAGCAACTCAGCAACTAAATATATTAATACAAACCAGAATCTAAAGTATCAGTTATTCCGAAATATTTCTGCCACATCATGAATATGGAATCTGTCAAAGCCATGGGGCCAAAGCTTTCAACTGATTTGCAATTTGGGGAACATGAAACGTGACTGCAGTTAGCAGTATAAATGATTATCGCTTTCAGCCACCAATTTAGCATACTGTCTGTGGACTGGCAGCCGGATGCTGAACAAGAACAAGAAACATTTGTTCCAGACAAGCCTCCTAATCCTTGTGATGACAATCTATTTGTGCAGAGAAGTATGAGACATTTGTCGCTGACATGCTGATAAGGATCAGCTTCAGCTCCCATATTAAACAAAAAGCCAACAGGCCCTGATTGGAACCACGAGCACACAAAAAGTTAAACAACGCAAAATGACAAGGAAAACTTTTAATGTGCTCCAAAAAGTTGCTCCAAAAATGTGGAAATTACTTGTGGGCTCCTTTTTGCGAATGTTCTCATCACCTGTCGAACCCATCCAACTGGTTATACTTTCCCTCAAGATAAACAACAGGATGAAAAACTTTAGGTCGTATACAACAAATGAAACCACAGTCATCAGAAAAATCTCTACCGTAGTATTTTATAATCCGTCTCTAGTGACATACCCTGTACAATCTTGACATTTCTGCGGTTCCCAACTATTTACCTCTGCGTTATCAGGAAACCTGACACTGCTAGGGACAGGGCAAAACGTAATTTTTATGAGACTCCTTATAGCAAAGCCCAGTGGCATACCTTTCTCTCTAAATTTTTGTTCATTTCTGTTCTTTTCCTGCAGACACTCCATCACTCTCAACCTCCAACCCTGTGTTCCGTAGTTGAAACTGAAGCTAACCTGTGAGTGAGTGTGTATGTATTTGTATTGGACTTGAGGGAAAAAAGAAGGGCTATTGCAAATGGGCCTATGGGGACTCACTTGTACTTCAACTACTGTAGAGAGAGACTATCAAATAAAACAAACCATAGACCTAGAAACACTGGTTTTTGTGTGCGTCCAAGTAAGTATGTAGCAAATACATAGGCATGCTAGAAAGGAAGAAGATTATATACGAGACGGGATGGACTAACTTTGGCTTCTGCTTTTTGTAACTATCATAATATATCTGCCCAACAAAATATATACTATGTATATCGCTTATTGCTATACTGGACACAACTGTAACTTCAATCGGTGTATTTTTCCTCATCCGTATTATACAGTGTAGAGCCATAGTGGAACGTAATGCAAGTTTAACAACTCACAACAGTTTACTGTTTCCATGCTGCCAATGAATGAACCAAAGGGAGGATCCATCAAGTCTAAGCTGGCTGGCTGGGCAAGTAACAACGTAAAATTACACTTTCCCCCTCCTTCCTATTATTTATACCAGCTTTGCTTTCAGGCCATTCATCTCTTTCATTCCAGAAATCACATTCACGTAAATGCCATTATTTTTACTCTCGCTATCACACAATAGCCATTTCTGTACCTGAACAAGTCAAGTGAAAGTAACCGAGTACATTATAAAGAAAGAATTTTGGCTGCCATCCACAAATTAAAAATCGACCGAGAGCTAATTCACACAAACCTTAAAAAATAAAGCTAACCATTACCACATAACTTTGGAGTTAAATAACTCTGTTTTAATCACAAAATTAATTCCGTGCACACCAAAGTAGCTCAATAATGATATGATTTGGTGAAAACAGCATTTGAAAATGGCCTCGAATGAAAGCATGAAAAGTCTCAATTATTTTCATCGTTACTGTAAACATGATGCAGCCTTCTTTCTCAAGAGTGAATTCGTAACGACAAGGAGAAAATAAAGTTGCAGTGCTTTGTTCACAAAATACTCAAACAAAGCCTATTTCCCTATTTATTTTGGAATTAACGTACCTTTAGTGAAAAACTCCAGCTTCGATGTAAACCAACATAACAAGTCAATTATTACATCGTGAGAAAGTACAGGAACTCAGAACGAACGCATGCCATTTTTTTCACATTTGTGCATACTATTCTCTATCAGAAGACAAAAGCGATTACTCCAAAGTGTCTGGAGAACAATGAACCTGGCACAAATGTGATTACAATTACAGCCTAGATTTCTAGCAGCATGACTGGCGAAAGCACAGGTAGCAAAGAAAACAGAACAAGCACTTCCTGATTACACAGTTTGATTACGTTTTGCTCCACAAGGCTGAAAAACGGAATCAGGAAGCTTAAGTTAGTATGAGATAAACAAATGGCTGTGTCTTTGCAAAATTATCTCGTTACTGAAGGTAAAGTAGTGCAAACACAACAAACTGCTTACACAGGCGGAAATTACGTCCCTGCAAATTGTTTTGTTGTCTTCACAAGAGTCACAAAAAAACCACAAAATAAGTTCACTTAGAGACCAAGACCAGCCCATGATGATAAAAAATAAAAAAATATCTCTCGGTGGACATTAAAGTGAGAAAAAATACTAGTCTGTAGCAGTAGCAAGCAATTTTGCTTTCACTAGTTAGACGCACCTGACAGAAATCTGATAGCAGAAGAAACCGCACTAATATGTAGCTTACAAGATGAAATCAGCAAACCTCAGCTTTTAAGTGCAACTATCTTCGGTAATGTAGCACACAGATAGAGTTTGCAAAAGTAGCTGAAAAATTTGGAACTTTTCCAGCTTTAGATGGAATCATCTCTGGTATAAGCTAGTAACACAGTGCGTACGAGAAAGTCAAGCAGTTCACTTATTCTCAACTTATAAACAGAAGTCTTTACTTTTCTCTCTCAGGAAGCGCAAAATGTTTCAGTATGAAAACTTCCTATGAGGTTAACGAGTGAAAGGTGGGAGAAGATTGAAAATGTGAAGTAGCAATAACGATTCCACACAAGATTAAATCGAACCTATTCCGGTTCAAAGATCATTACTATCATCCTGTCTAACAGGGGACAAGGTTTGATTTTATATTCACTGGCTTCGGCTTCACTGCAAATTATAATCAAATAGGCTAGTAGCCAGAGACCAGAGGAAGTGAGACGTGAGATTTACGAATTTCCTATCCCAAAGTATAATGTGCTGAGCGAGATCAAATCATTGAGTATGACTGCAGCAAATTACAAGCCCCTAAATGAACATTACGCAGTTTAGACAAACTGATAATAATAATTACTAAACTCAATGAGATTATTAAAACCAACTAAGATTTAAGATTGCACAGTACTTTGCCTTCAAACTTACTTACAACTATTATAATTAAACTAGTCAATATTTTTAGCAGCATGAAATTGAAATGCCCCTTTTAAATTTTTAGTTCACGAAATAGAAAAACTAAACAATAAACAACTGTCATTTCTATGATTCATGAGCTTACATCCGGTTTTTACGAGCACGTGATCCCGTATTCTAGTGTGGCAAGTAATTTTATTAATACAGATGTAATGGGAGAGTGATTGCCCCAAAGCAGGCATTAACACACGATATCTGATCTCAGCTCGATACATGATATGTTCACGAGTGAGTAGGAGCGAGGGTAACGCATAACATATCACCTGAACGTGCAACAAAGTACAAATGAAAGTATGCAGGAGAAAATTATTACTCACATAATAGACTCCATCTGTAATAAAGTTTCTTGGAAACGGAATTGAATTAAAAGCCACATGAAATGAACCGAGCTATATTGCAAGTGAATAATGTTGACAGGGTCGGAGTTTTTGGAGAGCACGCTCAGAGAAAGCACAAAAACTATATTGTGCAGCATAGCAACATACAAATTATATGTTGCTATGCAGCATGTAGTACAATGCGAATACAGTACATTGTTGTTGTTATTTGGAGTTGTAGGCAGTGGGTGATAAAATAGTCGAGTGCAACGTTGGTTTGACACGCCATCACTCCCTACTTCACAGAAAGAAATATGATACGGAATGAAACTAGCCCTCTTGAATTTTCCTTCACGATTTAATAGTGTGAAAGGGATTCCAATCGATAAGAATTAGGCGTGAGGTGTTGCATTTGAAGTAGGTAGACAAACATCTCTGGTTTTGCTATACAACACTGAAGTTGCAAAGTCCCCATGCGTGTAGATCCCACCAAAAGAGCCGACGGAGGGTGATCAAATCAAAACAAAAAATTACTGCTTTAAAACACACGTAGTTCAGTATTTAATAATCATTATGGTTTTGGTTCAAATAATGCAGCACCAGGTTTTTAAACCATCAAATCAAGTTCTACTGCAACGAATTTATTCGTCCTTGGATATAATAGCGATAGCAAATGTAAAAAACTAAACCGCAAATCGATGAAATACAACAAAATAATTGATGTTCCATCGCCACACATATGCAAATGCTTTATACTACAGACAAATAAGAATAATAGTTGGCCGTTGAAGTCCAATGGATGACTTGACAAACAGACTATAGACTCCACAGTTAAGTCAATTGACCTGTTCAACCCTGTGAAAATTTTTCTCTGAAATCATCTAAAAAAAACTCAATCAATATGAACTAAACCTTCGAGAAAAAATAGAGTCCCAAGAATTCATGGTTTTCAGTGTTGATTTCCAAATTTTTTATTGTATCTTACAAAATACCGCCTATTGACAGTAGCTACGAAGCACTCACAACGTAATGCCTGAAATGTGTCCATGAGTAATTTTTTTAAAAACAGACACAAAGTCTTCCTAATACCCTCTAGTATATACCAACAAAATAATGTAATCCGATGGTGCCGTTGAGCTTCACAATAACAAAATTCGTTGAAAAATTTAACATGGAGTTAAATGGGAGAAAAAAAGAAGAGGGGGGAGTGGGGGAGGGACCCTCTCTATACTGAATTTTTACTTGTTATTTTCCGTGTGAAAAATCGAAAAATGGACCTCAATTTTGGGCCTAATTTTTTCATATTGTTGTTCGTCTGTTACTCACGAGCGATTGAGCATCGGATGGGAATATTTTAGGTGCATATACTAGAGGGTGTAAGGACAGACGACTTTCAAAGTATTTTCAAGAAAATTGGTCACGAACACATTTCGGACATACATTGTCAGTATACGAATCCAAACTTGTGGATTATTATCAGTAATTTAATTTTGTTCGTGTGCATGGTTATGGAAGATTCCACAGGATCCTTTTATAGAACCTAAGGCTACGTCAGTGAGTAAAGTTTGCGGGAGGTCAAATTCTTCGGTCAATTTGTGTAAGACTTTGGGATGCTTCCTTTTACTCCAACTAATAGTCCTAACAGTCTCTGACTGACACACACATTTTGGCCTTAGCCCGATAATGTTATCATGATTGGCGAAAGAGTCGAGTTATGGTTACAAAATTGCTTGTAATAATATTGGAATGTGCAAAGCTGAAACAAACTCTGATTGAAATTAGTACATTGCCATAGTCAATGTCCCCACACCTTAATTCAAATAAGTGCCGCATTCGAACAAAAAGAGGCGTCCCATAATTCACAGATTTCACGAGACTACACGACTTGGAAAGTAATCAATCTTCATAAATCACAGGGTGCATGGAACAAACAGTCAAATAATGAAATATTCTGTGTCGTAGAGGTGTACTAGTCGACAGTATTAAACCATAGAGGGAATCCCAGTTATATTTTATATTTTCGCCTAAATTTCGTCTTAAACAGCCTCCTATTAAACATAGATGAGCAGCTGAGCAGACGCACAATGCTTGGGGACGACAATGCATTATTCATATTGCATTTACGCAAGTAGGTAAGTAAGTTTCCTAGTGGTGGTTCACAAGCTCATTCGAATACACAACACAAATCAACAAAACTCCAGGTAAATGTTGACTTGCAATTTCCTTCTGCCTATCTTCTCGCTTACTCCACTTACACGACAATGTTTATGTTTTCACTTTTATGTTTTAAACAACCTGAGGAAGTGAGCCGAGAAAACGAACCTTTTATTTAACCCAGCACGAAAGGACAAACGCATAAATTGTACTCTGCCAGGCTAAACAAACTGTGCAAAAACATTGTACACGCTTTCACCTAACCATTCATCTTGTTGAGACACTTCTGAAATTACATTCATGGTTTATCTACACGATCATACTGGATTTTCTTGTTTTTTTACTTCAAAACGGCCGACCTAACCTTTAGGTCAGCTTTATGACATTGCTATGCAAATGTGATTTGGCGATTATACATAGAGAACTTAAAAGGTTTCACATATAAAATTCAAAATCACTATCGACTATCGAAAATTGATAAAACAAATGTTATTGTTATTCTTCCTTGCATAAATTAAATTCATAATACAGCAACCTTATTCTACGTATTGATTTATTCGCAAACGTGGATTATATACCTAATACTATAAGTGGAATACTGAGGATTATACGGTAAAGGTATTTGAAAACTTCCAGTTAATACAAACACACATCTGCAGGGCATAAACTGTCCGCATTAACATTGCAAATGTCATGTCATCAAGACAATGACTAAACTTGGTTCTCAAACCTACGAGCATCAGTGCTAATGTTAAGCGTAGAGCTAACGGAAAACATAATCCTTCACAATCGTGAAAAGAGAGAGGAGCTCAAATTGAAAATCCTTATACTTGAGTTAAATTCAGTAAGCTCAACTCACAGCAAAGACAAGTTGAGCCATTACATTACACCACTCTTTCCTTTTTATAAGGTAGCCCCTGTGCCTCCACTCATTCTTGCTTTCCTCACTCCTAATCGCTTTCCTATAGCCATTCCCTTTCGCGCTTGTTCCACAATAATAGGATGCAATCCTTTCAATCCTTACTCCATCTCATCATGTCACTATCGATTCCATTCGAGGATTCATGTGTGTGTGGGTAAGAAAAAGTGCGGAAAATGAAATGTTCCTCCTCTGTTTCTTTCTCTGTGTGTACACACAATTCGCCCTTATTTATCACACACTTCTTATGCCATTTGCCTTTTCTATTCCGTCTGAATATTTTTACCATCACTCTCCAGCAGTCCCCCTAATAAATAAAGTTCCTATTTTTCTCTCCGTCTTACCCAGCCATTCATTTTATCCCTATAGCTTCCCGTGCGTCCTATAAACATTTTATACGTACTACAATTTAACTTAAAGTGAATGAACAAATGTGAAAAATAGATTACATACCCTGACTAAATTTTCTAACAAAATGTTTCCTACTTATTTTCAACTTGAGCAGATAAGTTAAGTTCCGTTTATCTAGCGCCAATATGAAATACAAGCAGAGCAATTTCAACTTTCACCCAAGACGACTCCGCACATGAGACCTCACTTTGCTATTTGCCCTCACTTATATATCGCTTTTATTGAACTTGCTGCCAAAGATAAGAGTTGCCGGATTCCAAGTTAACATCTCAACTTTTCATCTCAATCTTATATGCTCTCTTTAAGAAGACTAGAGTTTCGTACCTTTCCAATTTCCAAACCAACCTAAGAAAACCAGGAAAAATTCACAATCTATACAAAGGTGTAGCATTTTTTTGCCTCCAGTCGTAAAAAGAACTTATAAACGGAGGACAAGACACATTGTAGGGAAAAGTAAGCTGCTAAAAGGGAGCATAAATTCAAAATGAAAATTTATTCAAGTGAAATGATCCATGTTTCTGCACCGTGGAAATTACAATGTACGACTTGACATTTTTCTTCTTCATTTCCAACCATCCATTGGGAAACACTCTGGCATTTTATATTGGAGTCACACAGCTGTGGCTGTGAATATACTATTATTATAGGAAAACGGAAAGTAGTGGTATAAAGAGCAAACAAATGATCTTCAATTTTATTCTCACATATTACCATACCACAGGACCAATAATAGGCATTGCCATTATCCATACAGCTTTACACATAAGCGAGCAGGCATGCCATATTTGCCATTTACAATAAATATGACTTCTTCGCACTCCTCATAACTCATTGAAAAGAGGTGGAATGGAGTGTAAGAACAACTCAACTACCAATACTTTCTTCCAAAAAGTACAAATATGGGCGATTTAGGATTAAGTAGTTCAAATGGTTGTGTCTAAAGCTGTGCATTGTACCTCTCTAACATTTCCATAAAATTGTACGCAAAGGTCTTTTTACGAGCTACTTGCTCTATTTGTTTGCACTTTCCGCTCAACCATACTGCCAACAAGAACCGCTCTAAAGAGTTTAAGAAGGCGAAACCAACGACCAACACCACCAATCGTTCCTCAGTACATGCATATTCTTATTCTACTTATACTGGAAAGAGTAAAATATCCAGAAGGATCTCATGGTTTTCTTGCAGCTTACCGCTCACCATGCTTGTCTTCTTGCGGTATAAACTAGCAAGAGCAAAGAATAAATGAAATGAATGGCATCTAAGCAATGGATGAGAAAGGAGGAAAGTAAGCAGTGGAAACGTGGTGGAAAAGGAAAAGCCCACAATTTATTATTTTGTTCTGTCTCGGTTTCTCTACTCCAATTCATCTTTGAAGCCATGTAGCTTTTGTATCAAACCAACTAAAATGAATAGTCTACAAGAACCAGACTAAGTTCTTAAGACTGTACTGCAAAAAAGGCAAAAAAAAGTAATAGTTCTCTGTTGATATACCTAGGAACCAAGAGAAATTAAAATCTTTCGTACAAAACAACAAGAGTGAAAGATTGCCAAAAAACGTAAAAAAACGTATCACTTGCAACTTTTAAAGTAGCACAATAATGACAGATTTTGTTTTGATAAATCAAATTGCATGCACATCCTTAGCGATTGTTTTAGGCTAATATGAAATACTGGGACTTAAACTTTAAAAACCAAGTGAAGAAAAGTAACATTATATCTAAGTTGAAATGTTAGTGAGTTCCTTTTCATTTTAAATTTATACCTCGCTCCCAAAATAAATAAGACTAACTCACATCCCACATTTAAGGGAGTTACGGAATAGTTCCTGTTGCAAGTGTTCTGACAGGGGCGTACCACCATAGTCTTGAGTGCTTATTACAGTAGCAAAGCAATAAAAACCGGGGGAACAGAGCGTAAGAGCAATAACATTGGCAGTACCAGTAGAAAAACTCGCCATATCTCGACTTTCTTCTTATAATTAATCCAGGAGTGAAAAATGGAAACTTTTAACATTGCAAAGAGAAGGAGTACAGAAAAAAGGGAGAGAACCGGATTAAAAGTTGTGTCTCATACGAAGATTTATCTGCTGGGAAGAGGAGACGCACCAGCTTAACTTGCTTGCACTGCTCTTCCTCCTGTTAAAACTAGTCCCGTCAGTCTAATAATATCCATAATGAATGGGTTGAACACAAACACCTAAGACGATATATCTGTCCTTATAGTTCTTTGTGTTGCTCGGAGAAAATTATCATGGTAAGCATAAACATTCATCATCTATTCCTATTATTCTTTCAGACGTACCAGCCATATGTTAGCTATCTATGCAATGCAAATGTAAGTTCTTTGAACGCATCCGTTACAAGAAAATCTGACAAACTCATAGTTCTCAACTTTCTTTTTGTCTTTCTTTTTCATTTCTTCACGACTCTGTTTCACATAGTGAGTAGAAAAAATGTCAAGTTCTGTAAAGAACATTGCCTGCTTTCTTAGTTTCTAATGAGAATTCAAAAGGGAGTGGTTCACTGGCTCGTAAAGAAGACAGTGAAAAGAAAGCGCCCAAGCTTTGCCGCAATGACGGACAAGACAAGAAATGACAAAGGCAGGCACAGAAAAGATAGAATGAAAGACATAAAACTAACTCAATGTGCAAATACAGAATAAGAGATAGATGACGATGGCTTCGTGTGTGGTATGATAGAGAACAAGAGAGAAGTTCGTTCGTACATCTGAGATTTAGAGACCAAGCTTTTCAGGAGAAAAATAGCAGCAACATCCAATATAATAAAAATGAGGAGTGAACTGACAGCAGACGACATGGCCAAAACCAAAAGTAGTCATCGTATCTTGTGATGAAAGAAAGTGGAGATGGAAAGTATAGTTATGACAGTACGGTTAAACTTAGCACTCAAGTTAGAGTCAGTAACACAAGGAATCCCCAAAAACACCAAAGTTCTGTGCTAGAGCTGCCAAAATTTGAGAACCATAGTGAAAGAGAAAAAAATGATGAAGGAATGAAACTTATCCATTACATTCATTCAGAACAATTGTACCTAAATGATGGTAACTGTCATACGTAGGAACGAAGAGATGCCAAACAAATTGTCGTCCTTCCTTCCTATATAATTCAGTACACCTAAAATAATTTTCAAAGTAGTTTGCGAGCATGTAGATTACAAAATATCGCGTTACCATGTAATATACTATGCATTAGAAACCACAGAAAGGTATACTCTTCCATTTACTGCTATAGCTCTATATGAATTTGACACTGTTATTTACACTTTGTAAAATTTTGTTGACATTTTCGTCAAAAATATGCATTATGATAGTGGAAAAAATAATTCAGCGCAAAGTTAAAGAGCACATACCTTTATCTAAAATCAATTTGGGTCCTGTGTCATCTTGCCATCCCCCGAAAACCATATTTCCAAAAATAGCAGAGAACCATATCGCCGTCCAATAGAAATACATAGTGGCTTTGAGACTTATTCTTTAGTTCTCCATCTTTGAATAAATATCAAAAAATTAAGTTGCACTCCAAATGATGATGTTTCCAATTGTGTTCTAGATAAAAAAAAGACAATAATGAACCGTTATTATACAATTGTAAATATTTTTATACATTGTACATACACAAGCTGGGTGGTGCAATGAGCTGGGTGGTGCAATGAAAGTAGCGTAAAATAAAACTATCTAATTAGAATTAGGAAGGTTATGGGTTGAGGTATACAGTATAGTCTAACCGAGTACATACGTTGCTTTGAAGCGATTGTTTTTGAACTACGCTGAACAGAAGACTAAATGTAGCACTTTAATTTTATTTTATTTAGTTCTAGTTTAAATAATATGAAGCATTATACGTACCTGATTCGACTACGATGTTTTTTTCAAGCCAACTTCCAAAATACGATGTATAGTCTCACTTACGAGACTCCTGCACTAATAAAATGACAGATTTCACTTTACATGTCACAATAACTGGTCAGTGAAACAAAACAAATATCCGAAATCCCTTAAATGAGTCATCAACTGTCCACCTTATAATCAAGTTCGAAAGTCAACTATGTCGTCAGAACTTTGTATTCTTTTAAAAACAGCGACTATGATGATGATGATGATGATACCGAATCGGATAGACAGAATTCACAGCAATGTAAATGTCCGTCCAAACGAATTAGACTTAGACCATCAAAAACGAAACTAACAACACAGCCCAACAGAAATACTGCAATTCGTCATCAACGATTAACAATCCAGCAACTCAATAATAATAAGAGCAACGAATAATGTGAATGCAGCAACTGTTCCCAGATCTAACCTCCGTTAGCAATTTAACCTTTTCTCGAAAAGGTTACACAACTTACTTAACTAAAATTGAAAAGAGTCCTTGTCTCCATTACAATATTTCTAGTCACACTCTCAAACGACATTTATTAACGCTTGAACAGTTATTTCTTTGATAGATAAATTTGCAGCACTTGACTTGATTTAACTTTACAAGACAGATCCTAGATTGACTGAATTTATAAAGGATCCTGAAAGACAATGATAAATTGATAAATAGTAAATGTAAACAAGAATTTTAAAGAACCCAGCAATTCAAATAGTCGCACCAACTATCGTTTCCGTCTTTCTCTGTAGGGAAACTGAATGGAAGACTTTCGCCTACGAACTGCAAACCAAGAATGGGTTAAGCCTTGCTAGGTTCACTCGATTGCATAGAGTTTTTGTTCAGAAATGGTGAAATCATTTCACATTTCACGTCACGTTGGCTTTTGGCTGATAGCAGTTTGCAGCTATTGCTATATCCCTCCCCTCCCCTACTTTCTTTTACCATCTAGGGAAAATTGGGAACACTAAAAATATTGTTCAGTTTGGTAGGAGGGTTTAAAATAGAACCGAAGACGCATTAGACCCTCCTATATAATATCCACGAATAGTGTGCACACCAGCCAAATTTATCTTCTTGGATCGTGGATTGGAGATTGGATGCAATGTCGATTTCTGAAGAATTAAATTTAAGGGTTGAACGTTTTATTGCATAATGCAGAGGCTAATCATGTTTTCAATAATTTTTCTAAAAACTGCAGATAAATAGCCACATGGGCAATCAAAACTTTGTACTGATGGTATTTATGAAATTGTAAACTTCCATTCAGTTAAGGAAGTTTATTTATGCAAATAAAAAAAGTTTAATGAGGATTTTTGAGAAGACTTTTTAGGGCGGAAAGCCATGGCTACGCCCTATATGCATCGTGCCGAAATCCTATGGTTAACCTTTTCGGTCGCAATTTTGAAGCTACGACTGCCAAATTTTGCACACATGTAAATGAGCATGGTGTTCAGAGGTGTATTGATTTTTATGATCATCGGTTAATGGCTTCATACACTTTAAAGATAATTAAACTCAATTTGAGGCTAAACACCGTTTTTACAAATCTGACCAAAATCTTCATGGTAACGTTCGTTACTAAAACTCATGTCCAGCC
>Ga0210040_10000787_pt1 | contig 51026 bp, 50 predicted proteins | sample CryGeyCG12114_NA_FD_185462 | JGI IMG/M metagenome (GOLD analysis project Ga0210040, IMG submission 185462) | Groundwater microbial communities from aquifer - Crystal Geyser CG19_WC_8/21/14_NA (SPAdes) (version 2) | ecosystem: Environmental > Aquatic > Deep subsurface > Groundwater | place: USA...
CAATTTTTACGCCCTCTTGCTCCGCCACATCCACCATATTGAGCGCCAGCACGGTCGGGATTTTCAGGTCGGCAAGCTGCGTGTAGAGCAGCAGGTTCCGCTTCAGGTTAGAGGCATCGGTGGTAACTACAACCAAATCGGGAAAGTGGCGCGACTCGGGATCGTAGAGCAAATCGATAATCACGCGCTCATCCAGTGATTTGGGGTACAGGCTATACGTGCCCGGCAGATCAATGATTTGTACTTTATGGGTGGGCGAAAGCTGGCAATAACCTGTTTTTTTATCGACCGTAACGCCCGGGAAGTTGCCCACCTTCTGGTTCAGGCCTGTCAGTTGATTAAAAAGCGAGGATTTACCGGAGTTAGGATTACCGATAAGCGCAACTTTGGAGACTAACTGAGCAGGAACTATAGGCTGCTCGATCTCCATTTCATGCGGCTGAATCGTTACAATGCTCATGCGGGTTTTACGGCTTCAGCAAAATGGTTTGTGCTTCGTCTAATCTCAGCGAAAGGGTATAGTCGTTTACAATGATGGTTATAGGGTCACCAAGCGGGGCACGGCTGTTCAGCTTTACCTCTGTACCAGGAATGCAACCCATTTCCAGCAGTTTAAGGCCCATTTCAGGGTCATTCAGGCAACAGATCACGCCACGCTCACCTATTTTCAGGTCACGCACGCTCTTCTGGCCCTTTTGCTCTTCCACTTTTTTCCGCACGCCTTGTTGTTTTTATTTAGACTACTTATAAACAACCGCAAGTTACAAGGTGTTTCACTTTAAAGCAAAATATTTCAATTAATGTGCTAATGGGTTAATGTGCTGATGTGGAGATTCCTGTCGCAAGTTTAGCGAGGCGCAACTTGTGGCGGTGCATGACAGAAGTTTGTAACTTCTTTGCTTTGCAAAAGCAAGTATAGCAATGGCCTGAACTATAGTTTATACTTCAGTAGCTCAAAGTATAAATCTGCTAAAGTATACTTTTCTGCTGCCGCAGAAAGCAAGTTGAAAACTTGCATCATGTAAAGTCACAAGTTGCGCTCCGCTAAACTTGCGACAGAAATCCCATCAACAATCAACAATTAAAGACCTACTCTGCATAAAACACCCGCTTCACCCGCGTACTTACGTTTGTAAGCAGTTCGTACGGAATGGTGCCGATACTTTGGGCCAGTTCCAGCAACGTCAGTTGCGGCCCGAATACGACAACTTCATTTCCTGCTTTAACTTCCAGGCCTGTTACATCCACCATGCACATATCCATGCATACATTGCCGATAATGGGGCAGCGCTGCCCATGTATAAGCACTTGCCCTACGCCGTTGCTGAAGCGGCGGTCGTAGCCGTCGGCGTAGCCAATGGCGATGGTAGCGATAGTTTTAGCTGTTTCGGCAATGCCTTTGCGGCTGTAGCCGATTGTTTCGCCCTGCTTTATACTTTTAACTTGCGATACCGTGGTTTTTAGGGTGCTGACCGGGCGTAGCGCTTCCTGCTCCGATCCGGTGGCCTCCACACCATATAAGCCGATGCCCAGCCGCACCATATCCAGCTGATGTTCCGGGAAGCGCACGATGCCTGCGGAATTTAGGATATGCTTTGTTACAGAATAGCCCAGACGTGACTCCACCTCAGCGGCCATACTTGCAAAAGTAGAAATTTGCTGTTGTGAGAAATCGTTATGCAGCGCCTCGTCGGCACCTGCCAGATGACTGAAGGCGCTCACAACCAGTATCTGAGGGTACTGCTTCAGCAAACTGAACAGCGCATCAAAATCTTCGCGTACAAAGCCGAGGCGGTGCATACCGGTGTCCAGCTTCAGGTGGATTTTATACGCTGCCTCAGCCTCCAGCAAAGATACAAATGCCTCCAACTGCTCCAGCGCGTAAATCTCCGGCTCCAGGCTATACTGCTGCAATTTGGCAAAACTGTCCGGCGAAGGGTTCATTACCATTACCGGCAGCGTAATACCCTGTTCGCGCAATAGCACCCCTTCGTCGGCATAGGCCACGGCCAGGTAATCCACGCGGTGGAACTGCAGCAGGTTGGCTACCTCAAAGCTGCCGCTGCCATAGGCGAAAGCTTTTACCATCACCATCAGTTTGGTATTTGGGGCAAGTTTAGCGCGATAATAGTTGAGGTTGTGCAGCAGCGCATCCAGGTTTACCTCCAGCACCGTGCCGTGTACCTTTTGCTGAAAAGCCTGCACAATCTTCTCAAACGCAAACACGCGCGCACCTTTAATCAGAATTACCTCATTGCGGAATTGGGCAGGATTAAAAGCTTTCAGGAAGTCCGAAGTGGACGTATAAAGTTCTTCCGAGGCAGGAAAAAGATAGCTATACTTGCTAATGGTGGGTCCGATGCCAATCAGCCGCTGCACACCGTGCGCCTGCACCAGCTCCGCCACCTGCTTGTATAGGGTTTCCTCCGGCAAGCCCGATTCCAGCAGATCAGAAAGTATAAGTGTGCGTTGCCCGTGCTGTGGCTGATTGGCCTGCAAATCCAGCGCAATGGATAAACCGGCCAGATCGTTGTTATAAGTATCGTCGATAAGGTAGCAGCCGTTAATAGCTTCTTTCATTTCGAGGCGCATGGCCACCGGGTGCAGGCGGTCAACGCGGTCCTGTATTGCAGTTACCGGCAGTTGGCGGTACAGCAGCACCGCCAGGCAGTGCAGCGCATTTTCTACCGAGGCCTCATCGGTAAAAGGTATAGCCAGCCGCTGCTCTTCCTCTTTATACTTATACGCTACAATAGTCCGATGTCCGGCCGGGATAGTTGCTAATATACTCACATCAGCCTGCTGTTTTCTGGCCCAGGTAAAGGATTTTATATTTTGGCGCTGCACGGCCTCATGCAAAGGCTGATGATCGGCACAATAAAACAGTAACTCTACTTCAGCAAATAACTTCAGCTTCTCCACAATCTTCTGCTCCCGAGATGCAAAGCCTTCGTCGTGGGCGCTGCCGATGTTGGTAAAAATGCCGTAAGTAGGCCGGATGATTTGCTGCAACTGCTCCATTTCACCAGTCTGCGAAATGCCGGCTTCAAAAATGCCCAAAGTATGATTTTGATTGATTTGCCACACGCTCAGCGGCACGCCGAGCTGCGAATTATAGCTGCGCGGACTTTTCACCACCAGCTCTTCGGGGCTCAGCAATTGCGCCAGCCATTCTTTTACAATGGTTTTACCATTGCTGCCCGTTATGCCTATTACCGGCAACTGAAACTGCGCCCGGTGCCATGCCGCCACCTGCTGCAACGCCCTCAGGCTGTCTGCGGCAAGTGTAATGTTTGCTTCCGGATATTGTTGTCTCAGTTCATCTTCCCTGCCTTCTTCTACTACAAATTGCCGGACGCCCCTGCCATACAACTGCGGCAGGTACTTGTGGCCATCGTTATACTTGCCATGAATGGCAAAAAACATGGTGCCCGCCGGCTGCGAGAGCTTACGGCTGTCGGTGAGCAGGTGGATAACAGGCTGAGGTTGCACAAACTGTATCTCCCTGGCCTGGGTAATGGAAATGAGCTGCTGAAAAGTGAGCATAGCATCCGGTTTATACTTATAGCAAAGATAGGTTCAGGAGTTAAAAGTTTAGCGTTAAAGGTTGAAATGAGGTATAAAAGCAGCTATACCAATTGCTCCGAAAACCTCGCAGCGTGCGCAGCTCCTGCGAGCGCTGAACGATACAGCTTCTGGTATGACCGCGCACGCTGCGAGATCATACCAGAAGTATAAGACATTTTATTTAGCTCCTACGCCCTAAACTACAGTTGCTTATACTTACCTTTGCGCAATTTTATTCTTTTAAAAAGCATCATGGAAACAACGGACAACAAACCATACTACGCGGCGGGCATTGCGGCCTTCGTTATCTGGGGCTTTATTCCGTTTCCGCTAAAGGCACTGGCAGCTTATCCCAGCGGGCAGATTTTATACCTGCGCGTAGCTTTCTCGATGGTGTTGCTGCTTTTTATTTTACTCCTGTTTCGCCGCCGGATGCTGCTGGATAGTTTTGCTGCTTTGAAGGCCGCTGGCGCTCCTGAGAAACGTAAGTTCATACTTTATACTTTGCTCGGTGGCATCCTGCTGACTATCAACTGGCTCTCATTTATTTATGTTGTAAACCATATCGACATTCAGACGGGATCCTTTGCTTACCTGCTCTGCCCGATTATCACGGCCGTGCTGGGTTTCCTGTTGCTAAAAGAGGAACTGCGGGCAAACCAGTGGCTGGCTATCGGGCTGAGTGCGCTCAGTTGTGCGCTGGTTGGTTCTGGCGAACTGAGGAACCTGCTGTTTAGTTTGCTGATTGCGCTGAGTTACGCTTTTTACCTTATCACGCAACGCATCCTGAAATCATACGACAAGATTGTGCTGCTCACGCTGCAACTGCTGCTCTCGTTTGCCCTGATTGCGCCATTTTATAGTTATCTTAAAGGCAACAGCGCTCTCGCCCTCGATAACCACTTTTTTCTAAATATAAGTTTGCTGAGCGTTGGTTTTACGGTACTGCCGCTGTTTCTGAACCTGTTTGCGCTGAAAGAGCTTACCTCCGGCACCATCGGCATCTTAATGTACATCAACCCGATTCTGAACTTTGTGATGGCCTTTTTATACTTCGATGAACAGACAACGGCTGCGAAAGTAGCAGCTTACGGACTTATTTTCGTCTCTGTTATCATCTATAACATCAACCTGAAAGAACGCAAAAAACGCGGCGATGGCCTCGTGATTCCGCCCATCGGCACCACAGCCGTTGTAAAATAACAAAACGCCTCCCCAACAATGGTTAAGGAGGCGTTTATACTTTAGGCGTATATATCTGGCTATTGGTTGTCGTCTTTTGCCTTTTGCTCATCCAGTTCATGCATAGCACGGGCCGCAGAGTCCTGATTTGGGTTCATGTTGTCGCCGAACTGATCAGCCTGCTCGCCGGTAACAGAGGTATCACCGATAGGTGCTGGGCGGGGTTCATTTAAATGTTCTGCATCCGATTCATCTACAATTGCTTCAGAGGTGCTGGTATCATCTGTAGGGTTTGATGCGGGCCTTTCGCCATTACAACCAAAGCCGATGACAGCTGCCACGGCTACTGCCATACCTGTTTTTACTATATTTGATGTCGTTTTCATTTTCGTTTTAAGTTAGTTGTCAAGCTATTTTTAACGAACACCATTATAATAGGTTATCAAAGAACCTCATAGCGTCTGAAACACGATTCCCGGGGTTTTATTGAGGAGCTCTACCCCAAGATGTACAGGATGTATGAAGTATAAATTTTTAAAGCACTAATCCTGAGAATCATTTAATCCTGAGAATCGTGTTCCAGACAATCTCTAAAATCCGACGCCAATCATTACGCCGGTGCGGGCCTTGCTGCCTTCCTGAAACGAGGTAACGAAATCCACGCGTACCACTTTAAAGATATGCTCGATGCCCAGGCCCAGCTCCAGGTAGTTTTTAGATTCCTGGGTATTCAGGTAGTTCAGGCTCACCACTTCCTGCCATTTCAGTTTGCGGAACAGCGGTATTTTATTGAACAGGAAACCGTTGAAATGATGCTCGTAATGTCCTTCCAGGTAACTGTTGCTGGTGCTGTAGCGGTAATAATCAAGCAGCTGAAAGCCCTCGTATGTGCCGGCAAAAAGTGTGCGGTTGCCGCTGAAGTGTTTGTAATCCATCAGGTACATGTTTTCTTTGTTGAAAAACGTGCCGCTCGTAACGCTATACTTGCTGCGGCCCAGCAAGCCAAAGCTCATGTCGTCGCTGATGCGGAGCGCGGCGGTGCTATACTTCACATCGCCTCCCAGGGCTTTTATACCTGTGCGATAACCGAACGTAATGGTGGGGTATTTGGAGCCTAAGTTAATTTTATCGTCCGGGCGCGTCATGTATTCCTGCCCCGGCCGCAGACTTATGCTGAATGACGCCGTGAGCGCTTCGTGCGGCATAAAAGAGGCATCGGCAAGTTCGGCATTTACAGGCACGTTAGAGGTAAAATGAGTATCGGAGCCATCTCTGAAAGTATAATCTATGGTATTCTGCAGCGGCATACGGTATGCATAATCTATACTTCCGCTGAAGGATACGCCGTTCCACAACTCGCTGCGCCAGCTCACGCGGCCATAGTCGCGCTGGTAAAGCTTCATGTAATTTTGCCCGGCTACTAAGGTATAAAGTGAATTCACAAAAGGCGAAATAGGATTCAGGTTGTTGATTTGCTCCACATAACGGCCGCCTTCTACGGAAATGGTGCTGTTCTTAAACGGGTTGTAACTATAGCTTAATTCAAGTTTAGCGTTGAGCATTTTGTTGGAGAAACCATAGCGCACAGCAGGCGCAATTGTGTAGCGGCGCCGGTCTTCGAAGCGTTTGGTGTACGCCATCCGCACATCGGCCACCACACCTTCCACAGTGTTATACTGCAACATGCTGGGGCCGCCCGTCAGGCTTAGGAGCGGATCGAAACGGTAATACTTATTCTGAAAAGTGTTGGCATAAGTATAACCGCCAATCAGAAAGCTTCCAAATGAAGGCTTGTTGCGCACCTGGTCCAGCGAATCCTGGTAAGGCTGCGACTTTTTGATGATCTCCAGGCTGTCTTTTTTGTGATAATCAGTTACTTCGGCCTGCGTGAGCGGTACCGGCCGCACCTCCGCCCAATAAGCCGAATCACGCTCGTTAGCTTCTTTCTCTACCACCAGAATCTCTTTGCTGAAGATTTTGTCGTTGTGGATTGGCTGTTGCACGTCCGTTTCGGCTTCCTGCGGCTTTATCAATCTGATCTTCGGCTTTTTAACAGGCTTGGCTTCGGCTACGGCAGCATCGGTGGCGACAGGCTCCGGCTCCACTTCTTCCAGTCTGGGCGGTGTTTTGTAAGCTGGCTGCACTTTATACTTCGAGTACACGCCTGTTACGAAGCCGCTGCCTTTAAAACCAAGCCCGGCCGCCTCAAACGTGAAACGCTGCGACACCGGCATCCATACATGCTCAGCCACCGGCGCGTATACCTGCCGCACACGTATAAAATCCACAAAGTCGATACCGGCATCTTTGGTTAATTTCAGATCAACGCTGTGGATGCGCCAGCTGCCATCCACAATATAAATGCTGCCCGAAAAAACAGGATCGTGTTTGCGGCGCGGGATAACCTTTATTTTGTTGATGGAACTGCCGTTTTCCTGGAAAGCGCCCAGGTACTCGAAGCGGTAATAGAAAAGCGCATTGTTAGCCAGCGGGGATACAAAACCGCGTTCACTCAGCCCTTCTACCTTCAGCAGGTTATCGTAAAAGCTTATGTTCATTTCTGACGCCTGGTTAAAGCTGAAACCCTTCTTCTGGCCGCTCACCCTGCTCGAAATCATGCGCTCGTGCACCTTGTTAGGCTTTTTAAAACTCAGTTCCGATATAGATTCCGACAGGTATACGATGCCTGTATCCACATCCACCACTTTTATACCCAGCACTTTGGAAGGCACTTTGTCCATGCGGCCCACGGCTTTCATGTATACGCGGGTGCTCCAGGCTTTCACCTCGTTCTGATGATATTTGCGCAGCCGGATAGCGTTGCGCATAATGCCATAGGCCGGATCTTCGTCGGCGGCACGCACTACTACTTCTTTCAGGTTCAGCACCTCGGGCAGCAATTGCACGTTCAGTTCCTGGGTGTCTTCGTCTATAGCTACGGTCTGGGTTTTGGCGCGGTAACCGACATACTTAAACTCTAAAGTATAGGTGCCCGGCGTAAGTTGTAGCTGAAAATCGCCCTGCTCGTTGGAAGCGGTGCCGCTGGCGGTTTCTTTTATGTAGATGCTGGCAAAAGGAAGGCCTTTCCCGTTTTCGTCGGATATGCGGCCGTGCAGTACGCCTGCCATACTTACAAAAGGCAATAAGATAAGCAGCAAAAGATAAAAATAGCGCATGTAAGCTAAGGGTTTTGATAGATGCAAGTTATAAATGATGCCTCAGAACAATAGTGCTTTGTTATACTTTCTGTAAATACATATTTTTGTAACCGAAGTTCTTTACTCTTCTAGAGTCTTTTTTTGCTGATATCGTTGCCTGGATTGTCTGGTTTATTTTATAATATTTAACTGAGGCATTTATATTTCCGATACCTGCTTTACAGGCAACTCTGCACCGCTTATACTTGTTATAGTTACACAGCAATACTTACAAACTTGGAACGACAGCAGAAACAGAAATCTTATACCCCCAAAGAAGCCCTGCTAAAAGCGGCCGCATACTGCGCTTACCAGGAGCGTACGCAGCAGGAGGTACGCTCCAAACTTTACTCCTATGGGCTGGAGCCGCACGATGTGGAAGAACTGATTGTGCGTCTGAGCCAGGAGAAGCTGGTAGATGAGGAGCGGTATGCCCAAAGTTATGTGCGGGGCAAGTATGGCCTTAAAAAGTGGGGACGCCGTAAAATCCTGCAGGGCCTCAAAAGCAAAGGCATTTCCGATTACTGCATCAAGCAAGGCCTAAAAGAGATTGATTCCGAAGTATACGAGCAGAATCTGCTTTACCTGCTGGAGAAAAAGAACACCACCGAAAAGGAAAAAAACCCGTTCGCCCGCCGCCAGAAGTTAAGCTATTTCCTGCTAAGCAAAGGCTATGAAAATGATTTGGTGCAGGACGCTTTGAAGAGTTACGAATTATGAGTTCCGAATTCCGAATTGTGAGCGTAGCCTGCTTTCGTTGTATATTCTGGCCAACAACTTAGCTTTGCTGAACGGATAGCTTACACTTGGCAGGATTCATACTTGGCTCTGTAAAGTAAAGGTGCCGGAAACTACGCATAGCAGGAAAGCAGCCTTTCGCGAACAACCATCAAGCATCAGCAATTATTAATTACCGCTTCGGCGGCAACTCCGGGCTGGAGATGCGGCGTTGCGGCACCAGCACTACCTGTTTTCCAGTGATTTCCTGCAGCATCGGCTTCAGAATCTTTTCTGCATTTAGCTGCGTCTGACGCAGTATGCCGGAGTTAAGTGCCGCTTTTTTCACGTTCTGCTCGGCATATTTATAGGCTTCCTCCACCAGGTCGGCATCCTGAAAATAAGTATTTTCTTTGCTGAAAACTTTAGACTTGCTGTGGTCTACTTTGTAGTAGCAAATCTGCGGAGCCGGCAACGCTACCTGCACCAACGTGTCGCCCTGGAACTGTATGTCGGACTGCTTTATTTTAGAGAAATCTATACAGCCTACAGCCTCGCCAGCCACAATCAGCACAATTTTAGAGTTTGGCACAAACCGCGATACATACTTCTGATACTCCACCACATCCTTAAAATTGTAGCGCACCAGTTCCATGCGGCCCAGTTCTTCCACAGAGGTCAGGATAGTGCTATAGTTTACCACCACTTCGGGCACCTTTTTTTCTTCCGGCTCTTTAAAAAAATCTTTAACGCTGCGCCAGATAAAGATGCCGGCGGTAATGACCAGTATCCAGGGAAGCAGTTTTAGCAGAACGCGAAGTAGGGGCATGTGGCGTAGTTTGTGATTAGTAACAGATACGGCTTTGCAAATATTATGCTACATTAATTTGCAGCTATAGCCAAACTATCTGCCTCGCCGGTACCCGATTATACATGTAAATAAAGACCCGCTATATGCTATAGTTTTACTTCTTTATTTATATACTTTTGTGGCTATACCTTTATCATGGTCCATATACTCTACTGTGGAAATTCCCTGCAATAAGCGCATACAATTCAGTACAGTAAAGCCGTTTATACTTGGGCTTCTATGGTTTATTGTCAATGCATTGCTGTACAACAAGCTCGGTATAAAAATAGTATTTGATAGCCACCGGTATCTCGCTTATGCAGAGGCTATAGAAACTGGAAGTTCTTACTGGTATCAGGCGGAGAGCATCTTCTATTCCAGCTATACTTTTGTTCTTTATTTATTTCTCTATTTGCTGCACCTACCTGTTGGAGTCGTCATCTTCGTACAAATTGTTTTCTCAGGAGTAGCATTGATTTATCTTTACAGAACTGTACTGAATATAACTAGTAATAACCATACTGCATTTATCTGCTTGCTGCTCTACATACTGTGGCCTGAGATTCATCAATGGAACTTCTACATCCATACAGAATCACTGTACATCAGCGCGACAATCTTCTTGTTGTACAGCATTTCCGAATACCGTAAAAGCAGTTTTAATATTCTGATGACGCTGCTAATCGTGTTATTTACGTTTTTCCTTCGTCCGAACGGTTTTTTCCTTTTGTTAGGTGCCAGCGCCAGTGTAATTAGTTACCTGCATCAGCGAAATAGTTTTAAGTTCAGCGCAAACAGCATCATACTTGTGGCAGTTGTTATAGTACCACTGCTTATTTATGTGGCAAAAGAAGCTTTAGAAATTTATTCTCCGATGCAATACTTGGTACAGGGGCAGGTTATTCAGGGCTATGATGGTTTGCATGTCAGTATCGCTCCTGTAACACCGGATGTTGAAAATTCCGTGTTAAAGCAATTGTGGTGCGTAGTCGTTACCCAACCTTACGCCTATGTAAAGCTATTACTTCTGCGTTTTGTCTTTTTCTGGGGACAAGCAAGGCCATACTACTCAGCTATACATAACTTTGTTATATTCCTGTACTTTATTCCGGTTTATGGCGCAGCTTTGTACGGAATGAAAAGATTAAGTCAACATCCTGTGAAACCCTTTATGCTTGTAGTAGCAATATTACAAACAACAATGAGCTTGGTAATTGCAGTGGATTGGGACAACAGGTTTATAGTACCCTTAATGCCTTTTGTGTTTATTTTTGCTGCAATAGGTTTCCATTCTTTATATGCAAAATTTGATGCTCCCAAGCTTTAACAGACTTAACCGATCAATTAACAGTGTTCCCGTTTGGTTAGTTTTCTGTAGCCTGGCAGTATTGTGGTTAGCAGTCCAAATCTATTTTTTTCAGCGCCTGGGCATAAAACTTGTACCTGATAGCACTGTTCGATACATACCTTACGCCAATTTTATAGTTAAAACTGGACAGCTAGGGGAAAGTCAGGAAAACAGGTATATCTTGTACATCTTATTTCTAGCTTTCTTTGTTAAACTAAAATTAGGTTTAGGAGCCGCCGTGCTTGCCCAAATAGCAGCTTCAGGTATAGCCTGTATACTTTTGTTTCACTCTGTAAGGAACCTCACCGATGGAAATCGATTAATGGCATTTGCAGCTACCGTGTTCTTTATATTTTGGAAAGATGTGCAGTATTTTAATGTCTACATATTAACAGAATCATTATTTACCAGTTCTATCCTATTTGTTATTTACCCTTTAACCAAAGGCAACAGTAGCAAACACTATAGAACATCCTTCATGCTTAGCCTCATACCCACACTGCTTAGGCCAAATGGATTTATTGTAATGTTGGGAATAATTGCCTGCTGGTGTTATTCTTACAGGCATATTTTACAGCTACACAAAAAAGCAATTATTTTTTCCTTTATTGCAGCTTTTGGTCTGCTTCTTTTCATTCTTGACACCTACCTCCTTACCACTTTCCAGATAGTAGAAACTTACGCCAGGGGAGAAATAATATATGCTTCAAGTATATATGCTGTCAGGGCCGAGCATTTTGTTTTACCAGCAGAAAAGTCCTCTCCTATACTTCGAATTCTGTTTTTCATTCTGCTAAATCCTGTATTCTTTGCTAAGATTTTTTTCCTGAAGCTCATAATATTTATATGTTATATAAAGCCTTATTATTCGCTGCTGCACAATCTATCAATAATCTGCTTCTTTTATCCGCTATACCTGTTTGCATCATACTTCATCCTTAAAGGTAAAGCACTTGCATTAAAAGCTTTTGTTCTAACCGTCTTTTTGCTACAGGCAATAATTGTTGCTATGACCTCTGAAGACTGGGACTCCAGGTTTATTATTCCACTTTTGCCTATACTTATGATATTTGGGATAACAGGACTTTATGAGTTTATCAAAAAGAAAGAATCTACACCTCCACGCCCAGCCGCTCTTTAAACCCAGCGTTGCCCTGCAAACCGCCTGTATGCACGGCCACGATGCGGCTGCCCTTCGTGAAATAACCCTGCCGGATTAAATCAAACAAACCATACATCATTTTGCCGGTATAGATGGGTTCCAGCGGAATGTGGTGCCGCTGCTGAAAATCATGTATGAACGCCAGTAATTCCGGTTTCACTTTGGCATAGCCGCCGAAGTGGTAAGCTGTAATAAGTTGCCAGTTGTTATACTTGTGACCGCAATAGTTAAGTACCAGCTCCTCTATCTCTGGTTGCAGAAATTCGCCACCCTTTAAAGCCGGAAATATTAACATCTGCTTCTCTCCTGCCAAAGCGGCCACAATGCCAGCCGCTGTGCCGCCCGTGCCTGCTGCGCAGCAAATGTAGTCGTAATCAATGCTGATGTCTTCTATTACTTCGGTACAGCCCTGTATGGCCAGCAGGTTGGTGCCGCCTTCGGGCAATATGTATGGCTGGTTATACTGCTCCTGAATTTCCTCCACAAAAGCAGGCTCATTCTTTTGCCTGTACTCCTCCCGGCTGATGTACTGCAGTTGCATGCCGCAGGAAGTGGCAAAACTTAATGTTGGATTCAGCGGCAAATGCTCCTCGCCCCGAATAATGCCGATGGTTTTAAAACCATACTCCTTTCCGGCTGCGGCTGTGGCGGCAATGTGGTTAGAATAAGCGCCGCCAAACGTCAGGAGCGCGTTGTGTTGCAGGCGCTTTGCCTCCTGCAGGTTATACTTGAGTTTACGCCATTTATTGCCTGATATATGCGGGTGCAGCAGGTCTTCGCGCTTCAGCCAAAGCTCAGTTTCCTGCTCCTGCAGCAGTGGATCGTGTATTTGTTGCAGCGGCGCTTTCATAGGTTAAAAAGAAGCCCCAGCGTTGGCTGAGGCTTTGGTATATTTTAACTTTCAACTCTTAACTTATACTATACTTTGGCCGGAGCCGGTTCGGGCTTTTGCTTTACCGCGTATACCACAGCGCCTATTATCACCAACAGCAGCAGTATAGATGACATCAGAGAAACAGTGTTACCCAAAGTATAAGATTTCGGTGCAAACAAAAACTTGATGGTGTGCTTGCCCGCAGGCACCGGCAAGGCACGCAACAGGTAGTTGGCGCGGATATATTCCACGGGTTTGCCATCGATATAAGCCTGCCAGCCGGCACTATAGTAAATTTCTGAGAAAACAGCCAGCTGGTTACCAGTAGCATTTGCCTCATACGTCAATTCGTTGGGGCTGTAATTAGTCAGGCTGATGGTAGCACCATTCGGGCTAAAGCTCTTTATCGGAACATCAAATTCAGACACATCCACAATAGCGGTAGTAGTAGGATCGAAATTGCGCAGCGCCTCCAGCGCTTCATCCGGACTATTTACGGTGCGTACATCTTCCACAAACCAGGCATTGCCCAGCGCAGCGGGGTTTGTAAGCGGCGCGGCGGCATCGTTGTAAATAATATAGCGCGTGTTCAGCATATTCAGCACCGGCGCGTTCTGTAGTGCCAGCGATACTGACTCGGAAGTAGGATTATTTTGAAAGGTAGTGATCAGGCCTTGCAGTTCGTTGCTCATCACGCTGTCAATTACATCCTGGTAGCGGCGCAGTTTGGCTCCATGATAACCGCCAATGGATTTATGAAAATAAGAGGAGCGGGCATCCTGAAACGGGTTTGGCAGGTACAGCACACGATAGCTAACATCTTTATCCTGCAAAATGGCCTGGTCTGCGGCTGTGGGTGCAAAGTGTGTGGCCACCACCTGGCGCTGAAAATCACCGTCGCTCAGGTAGCGCTTATCAACGCTCCACAGGTCAATCAGAATCAGGATGCCTACACCGGCAATTGCTACCGTAGCAGAAATTTTATTTTTGAGGTAGAAGTATAGCAGCCCAACCGCCAGCACTATAAACACAAACGAACGTAGCGCGTCAGAGCGCATCAGGCTTTCGCGGTCGGCATGGATGGCATCTATGGGGAACTGCGCCTGAATAAGCTGCTGATCGGTGGCAGATGTAAAGCTCGCCATTCCTGCAAAAAGCCATACCAGCAAGCAGATTCCGGCCGTGATGCCTCCGGAAAGCAGCAGTTTTTTCTCTAAATCTTTAATCTGTAATTTTTCTTTGATGAGCTTCCAGAGCGCCAGCATAGCCAGCAGCGGCATGGCTATCTGGGCTATTACCAGCGCCGAGGAAACCGCCCGGAACTTGTTGTAAGCCGGGAAGTAATCGAACATGAAGTAGTTAAAAGCTTCAAAGTTTTTGCCCCAGGCCAGCATAACAGAAAGCACAGTGGCCGCCACCAGCCAGCTCGTCCAGCGGCGATCTACAATAAACATTCCCAGCACAAACAGGAAGCAGATGATAGCGCCTACGTATACCGGGCCACTCGTCATGGGTTGTGCCCCCCAATATAACGGCAAACCCTGGCTTATAATCTGCTCGGCTTGCGCCGGTGGCACGCCCATTTTAGTGAAAGCGTTATAGGTTTCCGAATCTTTATCGAGCGAGGCAGAGCTGCTGCCACCGTAAAAATCAGGTATGAGCAGGGTAATGGTTTCGCCCACGCCGTAACTCCAGTTAAAAGCATAATCCCGATCCAGGCCGCTGCTGGTTTTATCGCCGCTATTTTTGGTAGTCAGTTCTGATTTGCCCCGGATACTGTACTGGCTATACTCGGCGGTAGTATACAAACGGCCAAAGTTTACGCCTACTGCCAGAATGGCCGCTACCAGCACCACCAGGCCACGTTTCAGCAGGTCAGCTATGGTTCCATTCTTAAAGGCAAAAATGATTTCTACCACTGCAAATACCAGCACCAGCAGCAGCATGTAATAAGTCATCTGGAGGTGGTTAAAGTGCAGGTTAAGCGTGAGGCCCAAGGCAAACAGTGCAGCGCCCAGCCATAAATTACGCCGCAACGCTACCAGCAAGCCTGCCAGCACCATCGGAATGTAAGCAATTGAAAGAGATTTGGTATTGTGACCTGCCTCTAAGATAATAAGGTTGTAGGAAGAAAATGCAAAAGCGATTGCCCCTATCGTGGCCAGCCACGAACTCATACCGAGTGCCACCAACAGGATGTAGGCGCACAGCAGCGTAATAAAAATATTGCCCGCCAGCGCCGGCATATCGAATGTAAGTATAGAATGGATGGTGCCTGACCAGTCGCCGGGATAATGCGTGTTGATCAGGTAAGATGGCATGCCGCTGAACATAGAATTTGTCCAGAGGGCTTCATTGCCGGTTTGTTCGCGGTAGTCCTGTATCTCTTTGGCACTGCCCTGAAACTGCTGAATGTCGTGCTGCGATAGACCTTTGCTTTCGAACAGCACTGGTGCAAAGTATGCCGCCGTCAGGAGCAGGAAAATAACTACGGCAATGAGGTGCGGCAACACATCGCGCCTGAAATTAAAGGAAGTTGTCATATCTTTCAAAAACCCCGGAATAAAGGTTGAAAGATAACAGTTTTATTTTACTTCTTCATAATCCACGTACTCTCCCCCATCAAAATGCTTCTGACTGGGTTGTTCAGGAATGTAATCGATTTTTACTTTCCCGGTGGCTCTGCCATTGCTTTGCTCATGGTTTAGCGGTTGTTCCTGGTAAGGTTGCTGCTGCTGGTTAGTGTAAAAAAACGTACCGCTGCGCATACCTTTCCTAACAAAAGCCCCGAGCAGCCAACGAAACAGCACCGGTGCCACCATCCGCATGAAGAAAATGATAAGAAGTGTGGTGAAAATAAATTTTATCATGATAATGCTTTATTGCTTAACGAAGTATACTGCAAAAACAGTACCCATACTTATAATCAACTCGTTTGCCAATGTTTTGTTGTATGACGTTTTGGCGCGGTTGGTGCAAAGGTAAGGAGTATACATGGTAAATGCCGGATAGTATGGCTTAGTTCCGATAGTGTATATTATGTGATAAGTCTTTGGGTCTTTGTTATACTTTATACATCTTGCTATACTTTGTAGCTGCTGTTGTTCCTCAGTTTTATACTTGTCTTGTTTCATCTTTTGCTTTGGTGCGCTCAAGCCCGCGGGGGCTCGTCCTTGTGTTGAGCGCTGTGGCGTGAACCTGCCCTAGCGGGCTGCCCTTCGGGCACCGGAACACACCAAGGCGCCCAACCCAAGGACTGAAATCATTTTCAGTAGCTACTGCTTTTGCTATGCAACCTGTAAATTAAATAAAGTAATGACAGGGTTCCCCTCCTTAGAAAAGGAGTGGCTAGGGGTGGTTGGTCACGGTACTGCACCCAAACCTTTTAAAAACAAAAGCCCTCTCCTGTTTTCAGGAGAGGGCTTTAAGCTTACTTACTCAGGTATAAATTACGCTCCGAGTATACTTTCGTAAAATAATCGTCCTGCAAATCATCTATAAAATAGATGGCCTCGCCGGTAGATTTCATTTCCGGCCCAAGTTCTTTGTTTACTTCCGGGAACTTATTGTAAGAGAAAACCGGCACTTTAATAGCATAGCCATGCTTGTAAGGGTTAAACGTAAAGTCCTTTACTTTCTTCTCGCCCAGCATTATTTTGGTGGCGTAGTTGATGTATGGCTCCCGGTACGCCTTGGCAATAAAAGGAAAGGTACGCGAGGCACGTGGATTGGCTTCAATAATATATACCACTTCTTTCTTGATGGCAAACTGGATATTAATCACACCAACAGTTTCTAATGCCACAGCAATCCGCTTCGTGTATTCCTCAATCTGGTTAAGTACATTCTCGCTCAGGTCGAAGGGCGGCAGCACAGCATAAGAGTCGCCGGAGTGGATGCCGGCCGGCTCGATGTGCTCCATAATGCCGCAGATATGCACATCTACACCGTCGCAAATAGCATCGGCTTCGGCTTCGATGGCGTTATCCAGAAAATGGTCGAGCAGCACTTTGTTGCCGGGGTGGTCTTTTAGCAAATCAATGACGTGGGCTTCCAGTTCTTTCTCGTTGATGACGATTTTCATGTTCTGGCCACCCAGCACATAGCTTGGCCGCACCAGCAGCGGAAATCTCAGTTCTTTGCTCAGCTCCAGGGCCTCCTCTGCCGTTTCAATTACTGCGAACGGCGGGTATGGTATATCCAGGTCGCGCAGCAGGGCGGAGAAAGAACCGCGATCTTCGGCCAAATCCAATGCTTTGTAGCTGGTACCTATTATTTTAATGCCGTAGCGGTCCAGCTTTTCGGCCAGTTTCAGCGCTGTTTGTCCGCCCAGCTGCACAATTACGCCTTCAGGCTTTTCGTGCAGAATTATCTCGTAAATATGCTCCCAGAACACCGGCTCAAAGTATAACTTATCGGCAATATCGAAATCAGTACTTACTGTTTCGGGGTTGCAGTTGATCATTATAGTTTCGTAGCCGCACTCTTTGGCCGCCAGCACCCCATGCACACAGCTATAATCAAACTCAATGCCTTGCCCGATGCGGTTTGGACCGGAGCCCAGCACCACTACTTTTTTCCGATCAGAAACGATACTTTCATTCTCGCCATCAAAGGTGCTGTAATAGTATGGTGTGCTCGCTTCAAACTCGGCAGCACAAGTATCCACCATTTTATATACGCGATTGATATCCAATTCTTTACGCCTGTTAAACACGGCACTTTCCTTGCAGCGCAGCAGGTGCGCAATCTGGCGGTCGGCATAGCCTTTCACCTTAGCTTCGCGCAGCAGGTCAGCAGGTATGGTAGCCAGATTATACTTCTCCAGTTCCTTCTCCATCACGTCCAGTTCTTCAATCTGGGCCAGAAACCACGGGTCAATCTTTGTGATTTTCTGGATGGTGCTGGTCGGAATGCCGATGCGCATAGCGTCTTTTATACTGAACAGGCGATTCCAGCTTGCGTTTTTCAGGCTGTCAATCAGCTCATCGTAGTTGGTTTTTTCTTTGCCGTCTGCGCCAATGCCGTTCCGTTTGATTTCTAAACTTTGGCAGGCCTTCTGCAGCGCCTCCTGAAAGGTACGCCCGATACCCATTACCTCGCCCACCGATTTCATCTGTAAACCAAGCCTTCGGTCAGCACCGGGAAACTTATCGAAGTTCCAGCGCGGTATTTTTACAATCACATAGTCCAGCGCGGGCTCAAAGTATGCCGATGTGGTTTTGGTGATGGCATTTTTCAGTTCATCCAGGTTATACCCAATGGCCAGTTTGGCAGCAATTTTGGCAATCGGATAGCCCGTAGCTTTGGAGGCAAGTGCTGAAGAGCGGGAAACGCGCGGGTTTATTTCGATGGCAATAATCATGTCATCTTCCGGGTTCACGGAGAACTGCACGTTGCAGCCGCCGGCAAACTGCCCAATGCCGTTCATCATTTTGATGGCCAGGTCGCGCATTTTCTGGTATACTGTGTCGGGCAGCGTCATGGCTGGCGCTACGGTTATCGAGTCACCGGTATGGATACCCATCGGATCGAAGTTCTCGATAGAACAGATGATGATCACGTTGCCCACATTGTCGCGGAGCAGTTCAAGTTCATACTCTTTCCAGCCCAATATACTTTGCTCAACCAGCACTTCGTGCGTGGGTGAAGCATGCAAACCACGCGTAAGCGCCACATCAAATTCTTCCGCTGTGTGTACAAAACCGCCGCCGTAGCCGCCCAGCGTAAACGAAGGGCGAATCACGAGCGGAAAACCGATCTCCTGGGCTATTTCTTTGCCTTCGAGGAATGATGTGGCCGTTTCGCCTCTACAGACATTCACGCCAAGCTCCAGCATTTTCAGGCGAAATTGCTCACGGTCTTCGGTGGTTTCGATAGCTTTGATGTCCACTCCGATAATACGCACGCCATACTTTTTCCAAATTCCTGCTTTCTCGCAATCAATAGCCAGGTTAAGGGCCGTCTGGCCTCCCATGGTAGGCAGTACTGCATCAATCTTGTGTTTCTCCAGAATTTCGATGATGTACTTTTTCTCCAGTGGCTTCAGATACACATTATCCGCCGTCACCGGGTCTGTCATGATGGTAGCTGGGTTTGAGTTAATGAGCGTTACCTCGATTCCCTCTTCGCGGAGGGAGCGTGCGGCCTGTGAGCCGGCATAATCGAATTCGCAGGCCTGGCCTATGATGATGGGGCCGGAGCCAATAATAAGAACAGATTTAATACTGGTGTCTTTCGGCATGGTGTGATATGTATAAATTGCTCAAAGTTAAAGCAAAATATTGGGGGTACAAAGGAAAAAGAGATGAGCTTTGCTGCCGTACCTGCTGGTGTAATTAATCTATACCAGCTGGATTGTACTAATAAACGTTCTTTTTGACCTATGCATAAAATCTAATAATGTATATATTTTCGCAAACTAATTTATTTGCCTGATACCTATGAAACCGTTTTTCATCAGCCTTATTCTAACATTTCTTTCTCTCACTACGTCCGCCCAAAGCAGCGATTGGCAAACTAAAGAAGATTACCTTCGGGATACTGCCCAGGTAGCAAAAACGATTCTTTGGCTGGAGCAAAACCCTTTTCCGGAGCTATTTAGCGAGCGGCAGCAGAAATCAGCGTATGCATTTAAATGGATAGAGGGCGCACCTTATATGGTGAATGTGAATGCCACTTTTCTACAGCCGGTTCTGGAAGACAGCAAGTTTGCCTATAAGGATATGATGGTGTCGCAGTTTCTGTTTGGAAAGGGCCTGTACCTGATTCAGCACAACGGCGACAAGAACGAGGATGAAGCTAACCTGCGTGGCGTGCAAAGTATGGTAACATTGTATAAGCATATCAAAGCCACAGACAAACGTGCCAAGAACAAACTGCTCGAGAAAATGGAAGCCGCCGCAGACAAGAATAAACTGCGCATGTACATATTAAGCCAGATGAAATAATAGCTAAACCTGCAGCCAATCCGTAAAATATATACCATCAACTTAAATTTATATTTATGGAAGCACCAAAAGACGACAGTATCATTACCAACTCAGATGAAAGTAAGCGCCTGCCCGACGAAAGCCCTGAGCCACTAACGGGCATGAAAAAAGAGGAAGTAGATATTCTGGATAAAGTGTATGAAGGCAAGGAGAAAGCGGGCAACGTAGCAGCTAAAACCGAGGAAGATACACGCAAACTCGACGGAAGCAACGCTAATAATCTTCGCACCAAATAAAACAGCTCTTCGAAGTATAAATTTCCGCCCAAGTGCTACACAACCATTTTAGCGGAAATTTATACTTGATAAACAGAAGGTGCCGGGCATTTTACTGAAGTATGCGTTTGTGCAGGAAGCTTTCAGTTTTATTACGCCCTCTCCTAATCTGCTTATACTTGTCTTTTGATACACATCAAATCAGATACAATTTTAAAATGTTTCCTTTAAAACTATTTAATAAGGTAATTGACTTCTTTTACGTGTTAACATTATATTAAAAGAAGTAAAGCATTTTGATTATCAAAAATAAATAATTAACCTTACTATATAAGTCACACTAAATGTTGTAAGGCAATGGTATGTTTTCATTCAGAATATCTGCATGTAGAGTACTACGCTTCTCATGGTGTGCTCATCAGCCAATGGTATGGTAGGTGCAACAGTCAGCAGTATCGTGATGCCATGAATATGACCTCCGATATCATCACCAAACAAGATATTCATTATTTTATTTCAGACAGGCGCCTATTGCCGCAGCTATCAGAAGAGGACGCTGATTGGACGATCAATGTGTTCCTGAAGGCTTTCTGCTGCCTGCCGCTCAAGCGTTTTGCCATTATAAATTCCTTTGATGAAGCAGCCGTTCAGCAAACGCACCGTTTCCTGCACAATCCTGCCGAGCTAATTCCTTTTGAGGTACGTATTTTTGATGATCTGACTTCTGCCTATAACTGGCTGGTAACGGCCAAGGCTGCTTAGCCTGGTCCGGCACGCTGCCCGGGAACTCCCAGCTTCGCATTATTAAAAATGATGCTCCTACCATAACACCGGCAACTTAAGGCTCCAAGCGCATCGTACAAAGGCCGCCTTTCTTATCTTTCAATTGCCCGTTTATACTTACTTATATTTAAAACCTGCTGTTGTGGGAGCTTGCAACATTTAAATTGCAGCCGCACGGCAAACAAAATCAATATCTATAATTGTGATTTATATGAGAGCCAAAACAGGCAATGCTTAACTAAACGGAAGCCGCACATGCTGTACGCTGTACTTAAATTGATTTACCTCATCGGACTCCGGGTGTTTTTCAAGGAACTGGAGGTGCGCCACCGCACCCTGATGCCGCAGCAGGGGCCACTGCTGATTGTATCGAACCACCCTAACACATTTATGGACCCCGTGGTGATTGCCGCCCAATTAAAGCAATCTGTATATTTTATTGCTAAAAGCACTGTGTTCGGCTCTAAGCTGCAAAACTGGCTGCTCCGGAAGATGCACCTCATTCCCATTCATCGTCGTGAAGACAACCCGGAAGGTCAGCCAATCAGCAACGAACAAGCTTTTGCTGCCACTTTTAAAGCGCTGGAGCAGCAAAGAACGCTCATTATTTTTCCGGAGGGCAACAGTTTTAACCAGCGCCGCCTGCGCAAAATAAAAACCGGCACCGCCCGCATTGCCCTGAGTGCTGCGGCAAATGCCGGTTTAGACGTACAGATATTACCGGTAGGGCTTAACTACACGGCTCCTACCCGCTTCCGGAGCAGTGTTTTTGTAAATGTGGGCAAACCGATAAATGTGGCAGACTATGCGAAAAGGTATAAAGCAGATGGTCCTGCCGCCGTGCTGGCCCTGACTGAGGAGATACGCCACCGGCTCGAGAAGCTTGTTATTAATACGCCTACAGAGGAGGAAGACGAACTGGCACGCAACATAGAGGCTATTTATAAAGAACAGCTTTTGGGCACAGCTCCTGTGGCAGCCACAGCACATGAAAAAGAGTTTCTGCTGACCAGGGGCATCATAAAAAGTATAAATTACTTTAGCCAAATACAGCCGGAGCGCGTAGCCGCAACCAAGCAAAAGATAAAGAACTATGTGCTACAGCTGCACCGCCTGCACTTGCAGGATACCTTAATGGGCCAGGGCAAGCGTTCGGTGCTGTGGCAAAGTATAAAGCTTACTGCATACCTGGTGATGGGCCTGCCGGTGTATGTTTTCGGGCTGCTACACAATTACGTGCCATACATTATACCTTCTAAAGTGGCCAAGGCTGTAACCAGCGAAGAAGAGTGGTATGCGCCTATTATGCTGACTGTGGGAATTTTTACCTTTCCGCTGGCTTATATAGCAGAAGTATGGCTGCTCTCGGAAATGTGGCAACCATCGGCGCTGGCATTGCTACTATACCTGCTGACGCTGCCTTTCAGCGGTTTTTTTGCACTGCACTACTGGAGCACCCTGAAGCACACGCAGGCGCATTGGGCTTTGCTGCGCCTGTTCTCAAAGCGGCAATTATTAGTTAACCGCCTGCAACAGCAGCGGCAGGAGATCAGACAGGAACTGGAGCGGGCTCGGCAGGAATACCTTCGGGAGATAAGCTTACATCAAAAGCCTGCTTAACAGGGTAACTATAGGTTTTATTGTACTTCCTTCAGCCAGGCCTTTTGCCCTTTTTAACCAATATATTAAACAGCATTTCATCTCTTAATTTGCTCTCATTCAACAATTATTGTACAAGTCAAAGCGACCTTTTCTGAATTTACTCGTAGAAGGATAGCTAGAGTTTTATCTATCACTCTAAAAACAAACTTGTAAACAAACAACATAGTTATGAAAAAGACATTCGTAAACCTTTGCGCTTCGGCGTTTGTAGTAGCAGGCTTATTAGCAAGCTGCTCTGCCACTGATACAGCGACAGACGGTACAGAAAGCGGCACCATGGATGACGGCTACGGCACGACCACCGGCACCACATCAGGTACTACTTCCGGAACTACCAGCGGCACAACCGATTCCGGCACTACTACTTACGGCACCACTACAGGAACTACCACTGGTACCACTACAATGGGTACAACAACTGGTACCACTACAGGTACAACAACTGGTACAACAACTGGTACCACTACAGGAACTACAACTGGTACGACTACAATGGGAACAACAACTGGTACGACTACAATGGGAACAACAACTGGTACTACAACCGGAACCACTACAGGTACTACCACCGGAACAACAACTGGCACCACCACAATGTAGTGGCAATAGTTATATTTAATTGAAAAACAGCAAAAAGGCAAGCACCATGTGGTTATTGCCTTTTTGCATTTCACACTCTACTGTTATTCACGGATGAAATACCTGGAGCTATACTTCCGTAAAGTGTTTACCATAGACCTGCGGGCGCTGGCGGTAATGCGGATATGGATAGCAGGCATTATTCTGACAGATTTAGCTATCAGAGCCACCGATCTGGAAGCGCATTACTCTAATATGGGCGTTTTGCCGCTGCATGTGCTCCACCAGTATCTTTGGCCGCCCCAGTTCTTTTCGCTGCATGCTCTTAGTGGCATGTGGCAGTTTGAATTAATTCTGTTTATTATAGCGGCTGGCTTTGCCATATGCCTGCTGCTTGGTTATAAAACACGCCTTGCAACTGTTGCCAGTTGGTTGCTGTTGCTGAGTTTGCAGAACCGCAACACGCTTATTACACAAGGCGGCGACGATTTGCTCCGGATGCTGCTGTTCTGGGCTATTTTTCTGCCGTGGGGAAAGTATTATTCTTACGATGCAACACAGCAGAAACAACTTCCTCCGGCAGACACCAATTATTTTAGCGCTGCCACTGTTGCTTACATTCTGCAGGTTTGCCTAATTTACTTCTGCACAGCTTTGCTCAAAAATTCACCGGAGTGGCGCACAGAAGGCACAGCGCTATACTATGCCCTCAGCCTGGACCAGATCCTGATGCCGGGCGGGCGGCTGATATACCCATACCCCGATTTGTTGCATACTCTTACCATTACCACCTATTATATAGAGTTGCTGCTGCCGATCTTATTACTGATTCCTTTTTACAACACCTTCTTCCGGATGGTAACCGTAATCGTGCTGCTTGGCTTTCATATTGGCATCAGTCTGACTTTGTTTGTAGGACTCTTTTACCTTATCAACATTGCATCAGTGGCAGGTTTGCTGCCACGCCCTGTAATGGATTGGATAGACAGACGGCTGCTCGCATCGCTTAGGCGACCGTATACAGGCCATTTTAAGCGCATCTTTCATCAAATCCGCAGGCCATCTCTGGTAAGCATCCAGGTGCGCGTGAGCCCCCTGGTGCCACGGCATTTGCTGCCACAATTTCAGAACGGCTTTGTAACTGTGGTGCTGCTTTACTGCATTTGGTGGAATCTAAGCGGCACCAGCCTCAACATACCCAAGCTGCCCGACAGCAGTCGTTGGTTTGGCTATTTGTTGCGCCTGGACCAACACTGGGGTATGTTTGCACCTGTTGTATTTAAGGATGATGGCTGGTACGTACTGGAAGGACATACTGCCGGCGGAAAAGCCATTGACCTTAACCACGAGGGTGAAGCAGCTAACTATACCAAACCTGCTTCTGTGGTATCCTTATTTAAAAACGATCGCTGGCGCAAGTATTCTGAAAATTACCTGTTTGTCCATAATGCTTATATGCGCCCATACTATTGCAACTATCTGGTGCGCCGCTGGAATGAGGCGCACCCGCAGCAACCTATTAATCAACTGGAGGTGATTTATATGAAAGAACCGTCTCTGCCCGATTATCAGATAGCTACACCTACGCGGGAAGTGCTCTGCAGCTGCGCCAACCTGCCGGAGCAGCCATAGCATTCAGCATTAAAGCAACTCAGATAAATACATTATATAAAACAGTATCAACCACATAACGTAATTCATTTATTAAACATAAACTTATTTTACTTAATAACTTATACTTAAGATAAACACCGAACATTCTAACATCTTATTTTCTTACTTAAAGCTTTAAAACAAACCTTAAAACCCATTATTATGAAAAAAGCACATGTATATTTGATAGCTGGTGCACTGCTAATGTCACCTGCTTTCACTAGCTGCTCCTCCGAAAACACAACTGGTACGGAGACGGAAGGCACTGATATGAATGACAACACTGGTACAATGGATAACACGGGCACTATGGATAGCGGCGACATGAATGGCACCATGGAAGATACTATGGGAACCACCGCAGGAACTACTATGGGAACCACCACTGGTACAACCGCAGGCACAACAGCAGGAACTACTATGGGAACCACTGCAGGCACAACAGCCGGAACTACTAGCGGCACTACTGCGGGTACAACTAGCGGCACTACCTCAGGTTCTACTGGAGGTACTACAAGTGGAACTACCACAGAAACCACAACAGGCGGCGGCACAACCGGAGTAAACTAATTATTGTATCTTAGTAAACAACAGCGGCAGGTGCTTACGCATCTGCCGCTGTTGTTTTTTCCTGATAGGTCCTAATCTTAGTCTTTATCCCCCAGCAGAAAACCTGCCGTTCCTGCGGTAAGGCCTCCGAGCAAGTATAGCCCAACAGTCATAGCCTGAGTTTTGGGGGTGCAATTACTGGGTGCTTCACCAAGTCCTAGCGGGCCAGGCAGGTAAATAGCGCCGGCGCCGGCCGCAGCACCCAATAGAACTCCTTTCCATAAAGCATCTTTACCGACACCAGCAAAACTATAATAAATGGCGTTAGAAACTATATCGCCCGCCAGAGCCCAGCTATGAAGCGCCTCTTTATCCTGTGGCGGCTCTTCTCCAGCCATTTCCATTGTTTTAGAAATGGCTCGCATTCCCAGCAAATCCATACGCGGAGCGTTGGTTACCAGCCGCCTTGCCGTTTCGTGTACAAGTGTAAGGACACAGGCACCAACTAGGCCCCCGGCCAATGCTTTCATTATTCCCATAGCTTTTGTTTATTTTATACTGCCTCAATTTCCTCTTTATAGCCGGATGCTGCACATAAGGTTACATCATCGTTTAATATAAATGTATTGTAATTGCGGCTGTTTTACTTCACAAAGCTTTCCATCTTCCGCAAAACATCAGTAAATAAAACCGGCCTCTGCTTATATATTAACCACAAAAAGCCGGAACATATGGTGTGTTCCGGCTTTTTGTAATAAATTCAAAAGAGTTTTAATTTCTCTTTCTAACGTTTGCTCTCATTTTCTCTTTCTTGTTCATCGAGTTCATTGCTACCCAACCCGCGCCCAGCGCCAGCAACGAACCTCCTACTACCTTCTGAGTAGTGCTTAAATTGCCTACTTTTTCGGCAGTAGAGCTACCAAACTGTTGTAGTTTATCAGTTATGCCACTCAAGCCGCCTTTGCCTGATGTGTCCTGCTGGCTGCTCTTGCCGGAGGCATTTTTGTTGCTTTTTGCGCTGCCGTTTATATTATTCCCAGCGTTAGTGGTTTGCCCGCTGTTTTGAGGATTTGTTTTAGCCTGCGATGCTTTATTTGCGTTGTCTTCCATAATTTGTCTCTATATTAAATTTAGTAACTGCTACCGCCCTTACTACAGTTTTAACCGCCTCACTGCAGGTAGCCATCCTTATTTTATCGCAAAACAAAAGAGATAGTTGCGTTTAATCTTTTATTTATACTATAGCACAAGCATTAGCGGGTAAACTTATACTTTAACTAAGGTAAGCACTGATCGCATTGCGGCGCAGCTTTTTTATAAGACCAGACCCTCATCTGTTGCACTGAGAAGCTAGCTTAGTGGTTAAATCAAGAGCAAACAGATGTACTTTATAGTGCTATACCATGTATGGCAAGTATAAAGTACATCTGTTTTATATTTGATATTTGTGTAGCCTTATTGGGCTTGCTTTTCCCGGCGATGCACCATCACCTCCATCAGGCTGATACCTACCAAAAGCCACAGCGTACCCAGCAGAAAGCCCGCCAGCACATCCGAAAGGTAATGCACGCCCAAATATATCCGGCTAAAGCCCACCACCATAATAAGTGCAACAGCTGCACCGAGTATAAGTTGCCGCTGCCTCCGCTTACTATAGTGCCGGTACAGGAAGTATGCAATCAACCCATACGCTGCAAGGGCAGTAGTGGCATGCCCGCTCGGAAACGAAAAATGCTCCACCTCATAATAGGCCACATTGGCAGGGCGCTCACGGCTGACAAATGTTTTGCCATATCGGGTAGAAATTCCTACCCCAGCCAGCGCCAGCCAGAAAGCCACCAGTGCCACATACTTTTTTCTAAAAAGAAAGATAAGAGACATAATGCCGCCCACTACAAAAACTGCCCACTGCTCACCCAATTGCGTGACACCATACATTATCTGGCTCAGCCAGCCGATACGCATACTGAAAAGCAAGGATGTAAATTTTTTGTCAATGGCAACAATGCTCTCGGACTCTATCACACTTTCGGCCAGTTCGGACAGCAGCGCCAGATTAATGCCGAAAACAATCAGGATAAGCGTAAGAGGCAGGCCGGTAAAAACCTTTGGGTTAAATCGATTGGCAATAAACCCATACATGCGGGGGTTGCGCCGCCGGAAGCCCCGCACCGCTGCCAGGCCAAGGAACCAGGTTATTGCCTGCTGTACGTAAAAAGTAAGGACATCTTTCATTATAAGTGCAATGCAGACGTATACGCAGGCCTGTCTATTTGTTTCTCTGTTGCCTTTGCTATATCAGTTGTTTACTCTTAAATAAGGCTCAATCACAACATTGTGCTTCTATCTAAAGTACATATTTTTATGAAGAGGCTTGATAATGTATTCGATAAACTGATGCTCGCCACGGGGCTGTTGCTGCTGGTGTGGTTCTGGGCCAAATTCCCCCTGGTGTCAACAACTGCTGATAAGCACGAAGAGGCTGCTTATATAACAACCGATACAGGCTATACAGCTAAATGGACGCATGTACGGCCAGACAAAGGCCTCTCGCCGCGCGAAGTTATCCGGATTCAGCTTCTCGCCCTGCAGCAGAATGACCATCACGACAGCGGCGTAATTACGGTTTTTAATTTTTCGTCGCCTGTAAACAAGATGCACTTAGGGCCTATTAATCATTTCAGAATGCTGGTGCGCGACCCCGCTTATAACGCTATGCTTAACTTCAGGAAGTATAAAGCAGGGCAGTTGGTTATAACCGGCACTACAGCCTATCAACTGGTTGTGGTTACTGACCACGACGGGCAGCAGGCACCTTTCCTGTTTATACTTTCCAGACAAACAAAAGGTAAATATAAAGGCTGCTGGATGACGGAGGGCGTGGCCCGCATGGAGCCACAGCCACAAAGCAGCATGATATAAGAAGAAGGAGAAACATTGCGGCACAAAAAAAGCTCTTCGGATCGCTGCTATTGTTTAAATCAGTTTATACTATAGCCTATATTTTAAACCTTTCACGCCAGATCAAGCTCCATTTTAATGTCGGCACGCGCATAGATGCTGGGCGGCATTGGTACCTCTACAAAACCAAGCTTGGTGTAAAGGCTAAGTGCTGTGGTCAGTTTGCGGTTAGATACCAAGTATAACTTATGCGCTCCCGCTTTACGGGCTCTTTCAATTGCCCGTTCGCCCAGCAGCCTGCCAATGCGCAAGCCTTGTGCTTTTGGAGTTACAGCCATTTTAGCCAACTCGTATACACCTTCTTCGTCTTTTATCAGCGCGCAGGTACCTACGGTTTCTCCATGGAATAAGCCCATCAGAATAAGGCCGCCTTTGTTGATAATGTAGCCCTGCGGATCGCGGAGTGATTTTTCGTCGGCTTCCTCCATCACAAAATATTTCGAAATCCACTCGTGATTCAGGTCGTAGAAAGCCTTGGCATAAAATGGGTTATAGTCAACAATCTGTATGGTTGACGGCATGGTATATTCCAGTGGCATGGTGTATGTCTTTTGCTGTTCCGGCCACAAATTTAGGAAAATGCTATCACTTTTTAATCATACAAAAAGCGCCTGCCAAATATGGCAGGCGCTTTTTGTATGAATGTCCAAGCAATTTATTTCCGCATAAGGTTGCCTCTCAGTTCACCGGCCGGATAAGTGGTGCTATGAATGTTAAAATACCATTTACCGCTTAACAGTTCCTCCTCCTCCTCATCGGTCAATGCACGGGTTGAGCCGGAATAGGTGCCTGCGCTGTTATCAGAAGCATCGGTTACAGGAATTAAAATTGGTGCGTTGGTATCCGGGGTGGCAGGACCATGAAAATGCATCCCCACAGTATTGTCGTCCCAATTGCCTAATGCCCATGTTACGTTAAATGTCATTACGTTGGTGTTCTTGTTATAAACACCGTTAAAAACGCCGGCACCGTTAGTTTCTCTTGCCGGCACCTCTTTATCGCCGAGCAGCCGCACATCATTAAAGCTTACCAAATCGAGGTTAATCTCATCATCGGCATCTTTACATCCCCACATAAAGGTAGTGAGCAGCATCAGGCATAAAAGCAGCGCATTCTGGTAGTTAAATTTCCGCAATCCCATAGTAGTTTTATTAAGTTTAAGTATAAATAATGGTAATTCTAATTTACTGATAATCAGACCAAAAGTTAACTATTTTTTTCCATTATTCCGTGAGCCACGCGGGCAGTGGCACCAACATCTACTTTAGTCTGGTAGAAGTTTAAAATGCTGTTTATAAAGCTCATATACAGTATCAGCGGCACTACTTAAACCTGACGCCTGAAGTGTAGGTATATCTCTTTAAGATGCCGCTATCAATCCTGCCCCAGCCTGTCCTGTTCCATCCGCTAAAGCACCACCTGGGCTACATGCAAAGCTTTATAATTAAAAGTATTTCTGCCCCGGCCGCAACATTTGAAGCTGATATTTTATCTATAGGCAATGCTTCGCAACTGGATGTATACACCGGTGCACTTCCGGTACAGCAGATAGCCGAAGAAGTTATAATCAATTTGCAGGAACGTGATTTGCTGGCACCGGAAAACTATCGTCAATATTTAATTGCCGAAAAGACAGCTTACCGCATCATTACACTTTCTGATGCCACAGATTGGGTTCTGCGCTGGGGCGTGGTGACAGAACGGCATGTGCACCTGCACCCGGCCCGCTACGCGGCACATACTTTACGTGTAAAAGCAAACATGCTTAAAACCGCCATCGCTGCTTTGATTTTCGCACCAAAGCAGCGCGAAAAAGCGGATATTAAGCTGATAAACCATGTGCGCGAAACGTGGCTGAGGTTACCGCCGGTTAAAGCATTTGACGAAGAGGAAAGCCTTGCAAAACTGATAAAACTACTGCTCAGCTAGCTAAACTTATGATAGCCGTGCTGAACTTACGATCTGGCCAACCTGCTTCGCCCGAAAGCATAATAAAGTATAAAACCAAGCACCGGCAAAAGTACCACCACTAACAGCCATACTACTTTGTCTATATCGTTTTTAAAAGGCTTTATGAGGATTTCGATAACTACATAAAGCCATAGCAGCAGCAACGGAAGCATAATCATTAAAATTAAAAAGAGTTCGGAAACTCCTAACCTGCCGATAAATAAAAGTACGTTTGCCATCATAGTATAAATTTTTTCCTAATGAAATATACATGAAATAATTTATACTTCCTACTGTTACCACTGGCTGGCAGGTATAAATAAACAGGCAGCCCCAACTATAGTAAGTGGCGCTGCCTGTTCCAGCTTTTAGTTGCTGTTACTTATTCCTTTCCAGCAGGGTAGACAGTGTAAGGGATTGATTGTTCAGCCGTGTATACTTAAAATCATCGTCGCCTTTAAAAGAAGCACCTTTGATGTTAAAGTTATCTGATATTTTGGCATATTTAAAGTTAGCCAGGCCTTCAAAAACAACTTTCCCAAAGTTCACACCTTTCAGAAATTTGGCATACTTAAAATTAGCCTCGCCTCCGAACATCGCCCCGCTGAAATCAGCCGTCACCGGAAAATCCACATACTTGAAGTTGGCATCGTTACTGAACTGTACGTTGCTGAAGTCTATTACTTTGGCAAAATCGCTGTACTTGAACAAAGCTTCTTCCGAGAAACGGCTACCCGTAAAAGTAGCGCCGCCTTTAAAAGCAGAATATTTAAAGGCACTCTCTTGCTCGAAAGTGCATTTTTCGAAGCGTACCGGCTGCTCAAAGTTGGTATTGTATACTTCATTGGAAGAGTTAAACATACCGCTCCCGTTGTCAGGGTTAAAATAGGCCAGCACATCGCCTTCAAAAGTGCAGTTTATAAAAGTGAGTGGCGCAGTAACCGTGCTTAGATACTCTTTTGAGTCGTTTTCGCCTTTGCCGCTTTTCAGTTTCATGTTCTTCAGTTTCGTCAGATTCAGATCGTCGGATATGGTCGCATTTCGGCAAGTTACAGCCTCACCACGGTTTATCTTATCCAGAATTCCAGAGGCATTTACCCTGCTCTGCGCCATAGAAAACAGCGGCAGTAGCAGTACAAGTAGGAGTAGCGGTAGCTTTTTCATCATATTTTATACTTAGGAATTATACTTTCGTTATGCCTAAGAGATGAGTAGCGCGGCGCAAAGGTTGCGTGGGTCACCAACTATTTTTTGTGTCCAGAAGCGTTTTGCCTATAAACGTTGCGCAGTGCCTTAATCAGGCAGCTGTGCTGGGGCGGCATGGGCCGCAGGAGGTCTTTTTAGTTCCTCTTCGGTCAGGCTACGCTTCGCGTAATACCTGGATACACCCGCCATTACGGTTACAAACAGCAGGATGGTGAGCAGCAGGCCCAGCAACAATTTATTGCTCGTGGTTATGTTCATTGTTTTTATACTTTAGAGTTGAGGCAATTTTATACTTACTCCACGTTTAGCTCCGGCTTTTCACGGGCGTACCGCTTCAGGTCGTCGAGGGAGATGCCGAGCAGCTGCATGTTCCTGAAAAACACCGGCAGTTCCTCCCCCAGAAACTGCTCCCGCTTCAGGGCGATGGTTTTCTGGAAGCCGTCGTCAGCTAGAAAGTAGCCGATACCACGTTTATTGTAGATGATGCCTTTGTCCTGCAAATAGTTAAAGGTGCGCATCGTCGTATTTGGATTTACTTCAAACTCCACCGCCATGTCGCGGATAGAGGGAATTTTGTCGCCGCTGTCCCACTTTTTCTGAAGTATGTTCTCGAAAAAGCGATTTGCTATCTGTAGATAGATTGCTTGATTTTCTTTAAATTCCATCTTACACCTGCCTCTCTTTTAGTTTGAAATAAGACACCAGCAGCAGGAACGGCGCCAGCAGCCACCAGAACAACATAGGGATACCTTTGGTGAATATATACTCAGTTATGTCCCTTTGCTCACCGCCTAACCTTACCTGATGGGTTCCGTCCCAGAACAACAGATAACCTAATCCGCCTGCATAAGCAGCAATTGCAAATGCTGCCAGAATCAGAGCCAGCAGCGTCTTCAGGAAATTGTTGCCCCGGAAAGCGGTGGCACCCAGCAAGAAAACCGCTTGCGTCACCAGGTATACTTTGATGCAGTTAAAGAACTGGTTATCGAACAAGTGCGGAAGCACGTCCAGGTTTCCTCCCGCCGCTGAGCTAAAGAAGGAAAGCAGCAGCATGAGCAGCCCAAACACCACCACATACACAGGCGAGGTGATAAGCCATGCAGCCAACAGCTTTTCCGGAGCCGACACAGGCAGCGTCAGGAACATATAACTTTTCTGCGGCGCGTGCATCTCGTCAAACACCTTGCTGGTGAAAATGTAGCCGCCCACCATAAACACTACCAGGTATAGATTGCGCAGATCAAATAAGTTGTAAGGGTTACGGTTAAAGTATACGAACCACATAGATATAATCAGCAGTACCCCAACTGTGGCTGCCATGACCATCCACATGCTGCTAAAATTTAAGTATAGCTGTCTTCTTATAAAAAAGCCCAGCCGCTTCAGGTTCAGTTCGGTATTCATCATTTTATCTTGTACTAATGGTTAGGATAACAGAATCGTTTGCGATACTCTTCAGCACCAACTCTAAAGGATAAGTATAATCCAGCTGTTTGGTTTCTATCTGAAAGGCACAGCCAATGGCCGCAGCTGCAATAAGCGGAGAGCTTATTGCCAGGCACAGCTGCTTTAGCTGGTGTTGCAACATTTTTGGTTTAGTATTCATACTTGTAGCTGGCAAAATGTTCGTTTATAGCGGCTGCATTTTTGATGATGCCATTAAACAACAATTCCAAGTCTACACGCGCATCATGCCCGGGTATGTTTTTCACAATGCCCGCTTTGCTGCCCCGCAGTTCCTCAGCATACAGCACCTGCTCTGTCGGTACGCCAGCAAGGTCGTGCTCAAAGGCAAGTTTTTCAGAGATTTCGCCAATGTTACGATTAAAAATGATGCTGCCATTCTCCAGCACTACCACATTATCGATCAGGTTTTCGAGATCACGTACCTGGTGTGTGGAGATAACAATTATCTTTTCCTCATCCAGCGCTGATACCATAATCTTGCGGAACTGACTCTTGGAAGGAATGTCGAGGCCGTTAGTAGGCTCGTCCATGATCAGCAGGCGGGCATTAGTGGCCAGGCCGAAAGCAATCAGGAATTTTTTCTTCTGCCCATACGACAGCGTAGATAGCTTTGCATCTTCCGACAACTCAAACTCTGCCAGGTATGCATTGAACTGACTATAGCTAAACCTGCTGTAGAAGACAGCATTCATTTTCAGATAAGTACTCAGCTTAACAGCGGGCAGGTTAAACTCCTCCGGAATCAGGTAAATGTCCTGCAGTGTTTCAGGTTTGCGTGCCGAAGCATCTGAACCAAATACTGTACACGTGCCGCTGTCGGGGTACAGCAACCCCGAGATGTGTTTTAGCAGCGACGACTTACCTGCGCCGTTTTTACCAAGCAGGCCATAGATTAACCCCGGCTGCAGTGTTAGACTCAGGTTATCGAAGAGCGGCTTCTTCTTTTTATACCTGAAATGGACATGTTGTAGCTCTACCATTATCTTCATTTATGGTGTACTAGTTACTTAGTACACCATAAATGTAAAAACAGTTTTGTAAATATCAATCTTTTTAAAAAATTTATTTTGGCCACTTCCCGGCTTTGGCCTGAAAGACAATAATTCTGTTCTTCCGGTAAGTATAAGATGCTGCTATTCTGATATGGCAGGTATTTTTTTACCCAAAAAATAGAGACTTTCAGCCTTTAAAGCAACATTTTAATGACAGCTGCCTAAGGTCGAAATATTTTATACCTTACTGCTGTAATGTTTCTCCTCCTGCGTCGTCTCTGTTATTGAATGGACTTACAAGAGTTTAAAAGCACGGTTCTTCCTGCAAAGCAAAAGCTGTATCGGCTGGCTGTCTTTCTGCTTCATGACAGGGAAGAAGCGGAAGATGTGCTGCAGGATGTTTTCCTTAAACTCTGGACCAGCAGGCACAAGTTGCAGGCTTATGCAAGTATAGAGGCCTTTGCGATGACTGTTACAAAAAACTTGTGCCTGGACAGGCTGAAAACAAACAAGCGAAAGCGGCAGGTAGATGTAACGGGGCTGGAGCTAAGGTCGGAGGAGGCTACCCCTTACCAGCACTCCGAAATGGCTGACAGCATGAGCAAAATACAAGGCCTGCTGGCTACATTGCCCGAACAGCAAAAGCTTATTCTGCACCTGCGCGATGTAGAAGGCTGCTCTTTTGAAGAGATAGAGCAGATAACAGACCTGACGGTAAACAATATCCGGGTTATACTTTCGAGAGCCCGCAAAAGTATACGGGACGGCTTTTTAAAACTGGAGAATTATGAAGTGGGATAATACAGAAATAGAAAAACTGCTGCAAAAGTATTACGAAGGAGCAACCACCGTAGCGGAAGAAAAGCAGTTGCAGGATTTCTTTAACCGGGAACAACTGCTTCCGGAGGCTTTAAAACCGCACGCGGCACAGTTCCGGTTTTATGCCAGGCAGCAGGAAAATCAGATGGATAAATTTTTAGCTGACGACTGGCTTTTTGAGAAGATTGAGGAACAGGCACCGCAAAAGGGCAGACAGCTTTTCTTTCCGGTGCTAAAAGCTGCTGCTTACTGGCGTGTGGCGGCGAGTATACTGCTGGTAGTGGGTGCTTTCTGGGCAGGCAGCAAGTATAAGCAACCTACTGCCACACCGCAGAACCCGGAGATAGCCGCCTTGCAGCAGGAAGTACAGGAAATGAAGAAAGTGCTGGCTACAGGCACGCCATCCGGCTACTCGGCCAGCGGCCGGATTCAGGTGGTGCGCCAGGAACTGCGCGCTGCCCCGGAAGATGAGGAAGTGATCAGCCTGCTCATTAGCACCATGAACCATGACCCTAACGTGAATGTGCGGCTTGCCGTCTGTGAGGCACTATATCCATACAAAGACAAGGAGCAGGTGCGCAAGGCTTTCATCCAATCATTGCCCGTTCAGACAGACCCGCTCATGCAAATCACACTTATTGACATACTAGTTGGCCTGAAAGAGAAAAAAGCAGTGGAGCCGCTCCAGAGGCTTACAGAAAAGAAAAACCTGTTGCCTATCGTCAGAAATAAAGCCGAAGAAGGAATCGGCATCCTTATATAAATTGAATTTATTACAACCAATAAAACTTATAACATGAAAAAAATAATGTTACTGGCATCGGTGTGCCTGATGCTGAACAACCACGCGTTACTGGCCCAGACTGCCGGAGGCGGCACAAAAAAAACCTCCGCGAAAAAAGAAGCACATACTTACAGCGCCAGGCTGGCCAACAGCAACGACAGCCGCATCATCATCACCATGTATAACAGCGATGTGCAGATAGTGGGCACTAATTCTGACGAAGTGACAATCGAAAGCAGCAGCTATACGCCGCCGCCTGCCCGTGCCGCGGGTTTGAAGCCGCTCTACAACCAGGCTGAAGACAATACTGGATTAGGACTGGCGATAATTAAGGAGAACAACACACTCCGGATCAACAAGGCTTCGCGACAGGGTGGAGACTATGTTATCCGGGTACCGCGCAATGCTGCGGTAGTATACCAGGAAGCCAACTGGATGAACGGTGATTTCGCGTTAGCTGATACGAATGGCGAGGTAGAACTGAAGCTGAATAACGGCAGCGCCACACTCACTAACATTACCGGACCAGTGGTAGCCAATACCACGAGCGGCGACATTACTGTAAAGTTCTCCAGCCTTAACCAAACCAAACCCAGTGCCATCTCCAATGTGGCCGGCACTGTGGATATTACGCTGCCTGCCAACACAAAAGCCGACTTTAAACTGAAAACGATTCAGGGCGAGGTATACACTGACTTCGACATGAACCTGGCGAAGAGCAGCCAAAGCGATTTAACTAAAATAGCCGGCGGCAACACCATCAATGGCAAGACGAATGGTGGTGGTGTAGAGATGAGTGTTTACACTGTCAGCGGCGACGTGTTTATTCGCAGGAGCAAGTAATTTTAAACCATTAGCTACAAAATAAACTATGAAAAAAGTATTCATTTTAAGCTTATTGTGGTTTGCATTTACCACAAGCTTACAGGCCCAATCCAAAACAGTAGAGAAAACGCTGGCCATGCCCGCTAACAGGAAAGTAGATCTGCAGCTTAAGTTCGGCGACAAGATTAAGATCACGGCCTGGGATAAAGAGGAGGCTTCGGTGAAGGTGACGTATGAGATCAATAGCGGCAAGCTGAACGATGCCCTGCTCCTGACCTTTAACGCCGATAACGAAAGCGCCCGCGTTGGGGTAGACCTGGATCAGGAACTCCTGAAAAACGGCAAAGCAGAAGATTGCCCCGGCGACAGCGCCCATACCTACAGCTTTGGCAGCGATGGGAAGCAAACGTATACCTGCGCCACTATTAACTATGAGATCTTCGTGCCCCGCAACGCTAACCTGACCGTGGAAACTATCAACGGCAACATCGAGCTACGCGGCTTGACAGGCCCTGTACAGGCAAAATCCATCAGCGGCTTTGTAGACATGAACTGGTCTGAAAAAAAAGGGGCAGCGGTAGCGCTCAAAACCATCACCGGTGAAGTATACTCTGACCTCGACATCAACTTATCGAATAAAAAAGATGCGCCCATCGTGGGGTATAACCTCAAAGGCAGCGTGAACGGCGGCGGCACTGCCATTAACCTGGAGAGCATCAGCAACGATGTTTATTTCCGGAAACAGGAGTAGCTCCTATGACCTCGCCGCGTGCGCAGCGTCTGCTACTGGCACAGACACGCGCGGGTCTGAAAGACGCAGCGAGGTAATGCAAACAAGCAGCGCCACCCCGAAAGAGGTGGCGCTGCAAGTATACTACCCATATTGATCGAAAAGGGCGCTTGCTTAAGCGCCCTTTTCGATCAATATGGGTATAAAATCAAAGTATAAGCCAGTTAAATATGAATAGCTCTGTTCTCCGTTGCGGCCAGGCATGCTTCTTTGATGGCTTCGGCATAAGTCGGGTGCGCGTGGCTCATACGGGCAACATCCTCTGCGGAGGCGCGGAACTCCATCGCTACTACGGCCTCGGCAATTAAATCTGCAATACGCGGACCAATCATGTGCATACCCAGAATCTCGTCTGTTTTGCTGTCGGCCAGCACTTTTACAAAGCCGTCTGTATCGCCGGAGGCCTTGGCGCGACCGGAGGCTTTAAACGGAAATGAGCCGGACTTATAGGCGCGGCCCTGCTCCTTCAATTGCTCTTCGGTAAAGCCCACACTTGCCACTTCCGGCCAGGTATACACCACGCCCGGAATCAGGTTATAGTTGATGTGCGGCTTCTGCCCAACTAGCTGTTCGGCTACCAGCACACCTTCTTCCTCGGCCTTGTGCGCCAGCATGGCTCCGCGTATTACGTCGCCGATAGCGTATATACCCGGCACGTTGGTTTCGAGGTGGTCATTTACGGCAATCATACCGCGTTCACCCATCTGTATGCCTGCGTTCTCCAGGCCAAGCCCTTCTGTATATGGTTTGCGGCCAATGGATACCAGCACATAATCGCCTTCAAAAGTTAGGGTTTCACCTTTCGGATTCTCGGCGGTTACTTTCACTATGTCGCCCTCGTTGGCAGCGCCCGTTACTTTGTGGTTGAAGAAGAACTCAAAGCCCAGTGTTTTCTTAAGCACGCGCTGCAGTTCTTTGCTCAGCGCACGGTCCATAGCCGGGATAATACTATCCAAATACTCTACTACCGTTACTTTAGCGCCCAGCCGTGCATACACTGAACCCAGTTCCAAACCAATTACGCCGCCGCCAATTACAATCAGATGCTTTGGCACCTCTGTCAGTTCCAGTGCTTCGGTAGAGGTAATGATGCGTTTTTTATCGACAGGCAGAAAAGGCAACGCGGCAGGCTTGGAACCGGTAGCGATGATGGTTTTATCGGTTTCGATCTCCTGCACATTTCCGTCTGTGCCGGTTACTTTTATTTTATTCTTGCTTACGAAGGAGCCCAAGCCATAATAAGTGTCGATCTTGTTCTTTTTCATCAGGTAAGCAATTCCGTCGTTGTTCGACTTTACCACTTCGCCTTTCCGCTTGATCATCTGCTGCATGTTCACTTGCAAATCGTTTAGCTCAATGCCATGCTCTTTAAAAGCATGCGCGGCGTTGTGGAAATGCTCTGAAGAATCCAGCAAGGCTTTGGACGGAATACAGCCTACGTTCAGGCAGGTGCCGCCCAACACATTATATTTTTCTATGATAGCGGTTTTCAGGCCCAGTTGTGCGCAACGGATTGCCGCCACGTAGCCGCCAGGACCAGAACCGATTACGGTTACATCGTATTTCACGCTTGTTTAGTTAAGAGTTTAAAGTTATGAGTTAAGAGTTGTTCTTCTTTGATATTAGAGTAATACCACTTAACACCTTTATAAATTTATGAGTTAAGGCTTATTCTTTTTTGATGTCAGAATAATACTGCTCAACATTTTCTGTAGCTCTATGCAATCAGCATAAATACTGTTGAAGGCTGCACTTTCGATCAAGCCAACTGCGTGCAGCAGTCGTAGCCAATAGTTTGTTTCGCGTGCTTCTTTCAGTGCAATGTGCAGCTTATGAATGAAGTCTGGCTTAGATTGCGCAGCAACTGCTTCCGCTGTGTTTGCACCAATAGAAGTACCACTCCTGAGCAGCTGCTTTGCCAGCACATATTCCTGCTTCTGCTCTTTCAGGAACATATACAGCTTCACAATGCGTATTGCAAATTGAAATGCCTTCTGCGCCACAATACTATCAGCCATTGTTCTATATCAGTTAAAAGTTAAGAGCTGGTACGTAGCAGGTATAAAAACATCTGAAAACCACTCTTAACTCTAAACTTTTAACTCTTAACTGCGCTTATTGCGCAGGCGGCGTTAGACGCCCAGCAATAAGCGCATCGGGTCTTCCAGCAGCTCTTTTACGCGCACCAGGAAGCTTACCGATTCGCGGCCGTCGATGATGCGGTGATCGTAAGAAAGGGCCAGGTACATCATCGGACGAATTTCTACTTGTCCATTTACAGCTACCGGGCGCTGCACGATGTTGTGCATACCAAGTATGGCCGACTGCGGCGCGTTGATAATCGGTGTAGACATCATCGACCCAAACACGCCACCGTTGGTGATGGTAAAGGTACCACCCGTCATTTCCTCAATAGATAATTTACCATCACGTGCTTTTTTGGCCAGGCGCACCACTTCTTTCTCAATGCCATCCAGCGTCAGCTGTTCCGCGTTGCGGATAACCGGCACCACCAGGCCTTTCGGAGAAGAAACCGCGATAGAGATGTCGCAGAAATCATTAAATATCATGTCGCTACCATCAATCTGGGCATTTACAGCTGGCCACTCCTGCAGCGCTACGGTACACGCTTTAGTGAAAAATGACATAAAGCCCAGACCTACCTCAAACTTCTCTTTAAACCTGTCTTTATACTTGGTGCGGATGTCCATGATCGGCTTCATATCTACCTCATTAAAAGTAGTGAGCATGGCCGTATCGTTCTTCACCTGCACCAGGCGGCGGGCAACAGTTTTGCGCAGCGAACTCATTTTTTCGCGGCGCTGCTGGCGGTCGCCGGAACTTGGTTGCTGGTTGTTAGTTGTTGCTTGTTGAGCAGGAGTTGTTGCAACTGGCTGCGCTTCGGGCTGTGCAAGCCGAGCTTGTGCGTTCTGCGCATCTTCTTTGGTAATACGGCCGTCGCGGCCGGAGCCTTGTACCCCAGCCGGGCTAATTTCTTTCTCAGCAAGTATTTTACCGGCCGCCGGCGAAGGCGTGCCAGAAGCATACGTTTGCGCTCCTGATGATGCGGCAGATGGCTGTGCAGCAGCAACCTGTTGTGTGGCAGTCTCCTGCTTGGCAGCAGCCTGGGCATTTGCCTGTACAGAGCCGGCGCCTGACGTAATGCGGCAAATAGTAGCGCCAATCTCAATCGTATCACCCTGCTGCGCCACAATTTCCAGCGTGCCAGCCGCTTCCGCAGGCAACTCAAAGGTAGCCTTGTCAGATTCCAGCTCTGCTATAATTTCGTCCCTTTCCACATGGTCGCCATCTTTTTTCAGCCAGTTAGCAATGGTTACTTCCGTGATAGATTCGCCTACTGTGGGCACTTTCATTTCTACGGCCTCACCAGCGTTGCTGACTTGTGCACCGGCCGGAGCTGATACTTGCGTAGTTGGCTGTGATGATAACGCAGGAGCCGGGGCGGCAGGCGAAGAGGCAGCTACGCCATCCTGGTTAATTTCACAGATAACAGCGCCTACTTCTATCGTAGCGCCTTGCTGCGCTACAATGCGTAAAATGCCTGCGGCTTCGGCCGGCAGTTCGAAAGTGGCTTTATCAGACTCCAGCTCTGCAATCACTTCATCCCGCTCCACCCGGTCGCCGTCTTTCTTTAGCCACTGGGCTATGGTTACCTCGGTAATTGACTCACCTACAGCAGGCACTTTAACTTCTAAGCTCATATCTTATTTAAATTACGAATTACGAATTTTGAATTACGAATTATAATGAAGAGAAACTATGACAGGTATACTATCAATAAACACCTTTCATTATAATTTCTAATTTTTAATTTCTAATTAAACAGAAAATGCGCGTTCCACAATGTCCTGCTGCTCTTTTACGTGTATTTTCATGTATCCTGTTGCCGGCGAGGCACTGGCTTTGCGCGAAATCACGTCTTCTATGCGGCGGCGCATCAGGCGCAGAATATGGCTCCAGGCACCCATATTTTCTGGTTCTTCCTGCACCCAGTACAATTTCGCTTCTTTATACTTGCTTAGTTCCGCCTCCAACTGCACTGCAGGGAATGGCGCTAATTGCTCTATACGAATAACAGCCACATCCTTACGGTTATTCTTCTGCTGCTCTTCCAGCAGATCAAAGTATACTTTGCCGGAGCATAACAATACTTTCTTCACCGATTTAGCGTCTGCATATGCATCGCCAATTACTTCCCTGAAGCTGCCTGACATAAAATCCTCTACCGGCGATACCACTTTTGGATGACGCAGCAGCGACTTAGGTGCCATGTTTATAGCTGGTTTGCGGAATGGCAGGGCCAACTGGCGGCGCAGCATGTGAAAGAAGTTAGCCGGCGTGGTGATGTTGGTTACGAAGATATTGTTTTCTGCAGAAAGCTGCAGGAAGCGTTCCGGGCGGGCATTGGAGTGCTCCGGCCCCTGGCCTTCGTAGCCATGCGGCAGCAGCATTACCAGTCCGTTCATGCGCTGCCATTTAGATTCTGTGGCCGTTACAAACTGATCTATCATCACCTGAGAGCCGTTGGCAAAGTCGCCGAACTGTGCCTCCCAGATAACCAACGCATTGGGATTGGCCATAGCATAGCCAAACTCAAACCCAAGCACGCCATACTCCGACAGCAGCGAGTTATAAATCTCGAAAGATGCCTGCTTATCGGTTATATAGTTCAGGCTGTTATACGGCACACTGGTTATGGCATCATGCAGCACTGCATGGCGGTGCGAAAACGTACCGCGCTGCACATCCTGACCTGAGAAACGCACAATTCGTCCGTCTAAAAGTATGGATCCGTAGGCAAGCAGTTCTCCGGCAGCCCAGTTCAATTGTCTGGTCTCGAAGAACATTTCTTTGCGCTCTTTGATTAGCTTCTCAATTTGCTTCAGCGGTTTAAAACCCTGTGGTAACGTGGTAAGTGCCCTGCCTACCTGCTCCAGAGTTTCAGCAGATATGCCTGTTTCAGGAGATTGGCTGAAGTCTTCCGGCCTGGAGCGGCGCAGTTCCTGCCAGTCCATCTCCATTTGCTGATAATTATAAGGCAAAGGCTTCTGCTTTACCAAGTCAAGGCGATCCTGCAGCAACTGACGGAATTCCTTGTCCATGTTGCCGGCCAGCTCTGCATCTATTTCGCCGCGGCTAATGAGCTCCTTGTTATATACTTCGCGCGGGTTCGGGTGTTTTGATATTAGGTTATAAAGTTGCGGCTGGGTAAATTTAGGTTCATCCGACTCGTTGTGCCCGTGGCGGCGGTAGCATACCATGTCAATAAAAATGTCGTTGTTCACCTTCTGGCGATACTCCATTGCAAAACGCATGGCAAACACAACGGACTCCGGATCATCACCATTTACGTGGAGTACCGGCGCATCAATTATTTTAGCCACATCGGTACAATAGATAGAAGAGCGGGCATCCTCAAAATCGGTGGTAAAGCCCACCTGGTTGTTAATAACAAAATGAATAGTGCCGCCGGTGTTGTAACCATCCAGATTAGCCATTTGCGTTACTTCATATACAACACCTTGTCCTGCCAGGGCGGCATCGCCATGTATAAGTATAGGCAAAATTTTATCTGGATCTTTGCCATACAAGGTATCAATTTTGGCACGCACAAAGCCCTCTACTACAGGATTCACGGCCTCCAGGTGCGATGGGTTAGGTGCCAGTTTCAGGTTTACCTTGTGGCCTGAAGGTGTTATAACTTCAGAAGAAAAGCCCATGTGGTATTTTACATCACCATCGCCCATGGTTAAATCTGGCACGGCGGTGCCTTGAAACTCAGAGAATATCTGCTCGTAAGTTTTACCCATAATATTGGCCAGCACATTCAGGCGGCCCCGGTGTGCCATACCTATCACCACTTCTTCTACACCTAGTTCAGAGCCTTTGTCGATAATAGCATCCAGAGCAGGTATAGTCGTTTCGCCACCTTCCAGGGAGAAGCGCTTCTGACCGAGGAACTTAGTATGCAAAAAGTTCTCGAATACCACCGCCTCATTTAGTTTGTATAAAATACGCTTCTTAAAATCTATAGACGGATTGAAGTTAAGAGATTCTGTCTCTACTTTTTGCTTAAACCACTCCAGCACTTCCGGATCGCGGATGTACATGTACTCAAAGCCGATTGTTCCTTCATATATTTTCTGCAGCGAAGTTACAATATCGCGCAGCGTGGCAGCACCAATGCCAATAATATCGCCTACCTGGAAAACTGTATCCAGATCAGCTTCTGACAAGCCGAAGTCCGCCAAATCCAGCCTTGCCCGACGGTCTTTGCGCGCGCGCACCGGATTTGTTTTCGCGCGCAAGTGGCCGCGCGTACGGTAAGCGTGAATCAGGTTGCGTACAGCAACTTCCTTCTTCGATTCGCCCTCCTGAGCATTTCCGCCGGCAGGAATGGTTACAGCACCTTCGGCTGTTGCATGCCCATTTCCATCATAAGCAGTCGCAAAATCAAAGCCTTCAAAAAACTTGCTCCAGCTGGCGTCCACCGCTTCCGGGTCCTGCTGGTAAGTCTTGTATAGTTCATCAATATAATCGCCGTGTGCATTGGCGATATAAGAATATTTATCCATAATAAGTACAGCTTTATATAAAGGCAAAGATACTAAATATTTTTCCTAAATTAGATTTCAATCATTCGCATATGCAAATATAACTTATAAAGAATGATATAAGTATTACGAAACTAAAAGTAGCAAAGGTTTATATACCTGTCAATAAGAAAAAATATTAGTTGAGTTCTAATACGCTTATTACAAAAAGGATGTGTGCCGGATGTATGGCTGGCCTATGAGAAGCGCCTTAAATGCTTTACTTGATTAGATATATGAATATTTCGTTTCCTTACTCAGAAAAAGTCTTATCAGTTTTTATCACAGGTATAAAAGTAAAGCAGAAACGTAATTATCAGAAAATAAAATAATGTTACTTTTAGCGAAAATGAAATACTCTAAAGCCCGCTTTACAGCTTTATATTGCCCATACTTATCATTTAAAGCTCATATATGTATTAAAAAGCCATGTTACTTTTTATACTTTAGTTTCCTGTTTCGGAGCCTTTTCTTTACATATCTTTATCTTGCCCAAAATACTTAGTTCTTGAATGAGCATTAACAACAACTGGGGCGTCTGCCATAACTTTAACCGACACTTGTAGGGATGTATAGCTATCTTTTAGAAGAACTATCGAAAGCAATTGGTGCCAGGCTACTGGTCCAGTTTGACTACAATGGCGCCGTGTACGTTGTAGAACCACACTTGGTGGGCCACAATCACAGGCATCAGGACTGCCTCTGCGCCTGGCTCGCTCAAGAAACAAAAGAGGCAGAAGCAAAAAACTGCTGGCACTTTTTTATGTTGAGTGATATTAAAAATCTGAAGTTGCTGGATGAACGGTTTTTCCAGCATCGCCCTGGTTATGACCCTTATGACAATTCAATGTCCCGTATTTACTACCGCATCTGATGTGAGCGTAATTACATTCGCGCCTTTCCAAGTTATGAAAACAGCTCTTTACCGGGCAAAATGTAGTACAAATCATGTCGCCACACCCAATGTTATACCTGCCGGTAGCACCCAGGTATAACATTGGTCGTAAAGCAAAATGCAGGCACCAGTTTCTGGAGCTGTAAAATCGGCATAGCTGCGTTTAAATTATACAGCTGCCGGCTGCGGCATGTACACTAAAATCCCTTATTTTGAAGATAATCAATCAAAAAGCTGTTCTATGAAAAACAACCTTCCGCTACTTGCTGTATTGGGTATGCTGGCCATTGGCTGTAACGAAAGCGCCCGCCAGGTAGCTGATAAAACCGATGCCGGTGCCTCAACTACTGCCGCAGCCGATAGCGCCTTGCTGCAGCCTGCTCTGCAAAGTATAACTTCCGCTGATATTCTGAGCCGTACCACTGTGCTGGCATCCGACGCTTTTGAGGGCCGTGCCCCCGGCAGCATCGGCGAAGACTCTACCATAAATTATCTCACGCGTCAGTTTAAGAAAATGGGGCTCCAGCCGGGCAATCCCGATGGCACTTATGTGCAGAATGTTCCGCTGGTTGGCTTTACAGCTCAGCCTAAAGCGTCGTTTGATGCTGGCGGCAAAACAATTCAGCTTACCTTTCCAACGGATTACGTGGCGCTTACCAAACGCTTTGTACCTGAAATTAATATTAACAATTCAGATATGGTATTTGTGGGCTATGGTATTGTGGCTCCTGAGTATGGCTGGGATGATTACAAGGATGTGGACGTGAAGGGCAAAACTATTGTGATGCTTATTAACGACCCGGCTATACCAGACCCGAACAACGCCAGCCAGCTGGACAGCAGCATGTTTGGCGGGAAAGCTATGACTTACTATGGCCGCTGGACCTACAAGTATGAGATTGCCGCTGAGAAAGGCGCTGCCGCCGCTGTTATCATCCACGAGACAGGCCCGGCAGGTTATCCTTATGAAGTGATTTCCGGTAGCCACAGCCGCGAGAACTTTGATATCAGCACACCAAACAAAAATATGGACCGTGCAGAAGTTGAGGCATGGATTACTACCGAGAAAGCAAAACAACTTTTTTCGGCTGCCGGCAAAGACTTTCAACAACTAAAGCAGGCCGCGCTTCAAAAAAACTTTAAACCAGTTCCGCTTGATGCCAAAGCCAACTTTAGCATCAAGAATAAATTACGCGAGATACAATCTAAAAATGTGGTGGCGAAGCTGAAAGGATCAGATCCTGAGTTGAAGAACGAATTTGTAATTTACTCCGCTCACTGGGATCACTTGGGCAAAGATCCGTCACTTAAAGGTGATCAGGTTTACAACGGAGCACTGGATAATGCCAGTGGCACGGCCGGCCTGCTGGAACTGGCGGAAGCTTATACCAAACTGCCTCAGAAGCCAAAACGCTCTATACTTTTTCTGGCAGTAACAGGTGAGGAAAAAGGTTTGCTCGGTTCTAAATATTACGCAACCAATCCACTATACCCGCTGAATAAAACCTTGGCCGATATCAACATGGATGTGCTGAATGCTTATGGCCCCACTGAAGATGTAACCGTAATTGGCTACGGCAACTCTACGCTGGAAGATGTGCTGGCGCAGGAGGCGAAAACGCAAAACCGTCATATTGTGCCGGAATCATCACCTGAAAATGGCGGTTTCTACCGCTCCGATCACTTCGAGTTTGCCAAGCAGGGCGTGCCGGCGCTTTATGCCGAATCTGGTGTGATAGCGCGCAACCAACCTGCTGACTATGTACAGAAATGGCAGGAAAACTACACCGCTAACGATTATCACAAACCGTCTGACGAGGTACGCGATGACTGGAACCTGGAAGGCGCCGTACAGGATTTGAAGTTGTTTTTCCGGGTAGGATATCGCGTAGCCAATACACCAGAATATCCGAAATGGAAAGAAGGCACTGAGTTTAAGGCCCGACGGGAGGAAATGCTTTCTGAAGCCAGGAAATGAAGTATGATTTAAAATTGCTATACTATTTGATCAGGTTTTTATACACACCAAACGGCCCTGCCTGAAATACAGGGCCGTTTGGTGTGTATAAAAAATTTCAGTTAGCGCTATGCCATGTCAGTTCTGTAAGTGAATAGTATAAGCATTCTGGTCTGCCTGATAGGTTACAGTATAAGACGCAGGGTAATAGCCCGGCATTTCGAACTTGCGTAGCAACGGAATACCTGTTTTTACAGATTCATCTGACTGTAGCTGCAACATGTAACTCCTGTTAATGATTGGCTTTAGAAAAGCAACCTTATCCTGATGGGAGCCATATACGAATGTTTTGGTGAAACCTGCCGGTGTGTATTCCGGAGAAGTAATGTCTACCCAGTGTTGCCCATGTGTGGCACGGCCATAGGAGCAGGACCAAAGGAATAGTTAGCTGGCAATATATTTTTAAAGTTAAGGCATAAGCTCCTTCATCCAGGCCACCAACAATTGATATTGTCTGCTCCTTTAGGATCATATAAAAGTGGAAATCGAAGTGCGGGAATGTATAAACGACTTTCGGCTCATGCCCCATTTTATTCCAATCTATAGTCAGAGTCTTGTACGATGTTGATGCCGCTTGTTCAGGCATCGTCAAAAAGAACATTTGATCAGGCATATCGCTGATGCTTTCTAAAGCCTTTGCAGATAATTCCATACCTATAGCTACTGGCTGATCGTCTTTCTTCACTTTAACCTATGCTCTGGAAACTCCTTCCCCAACAGCTACAGAAGGGCCATAATATGTTTTGGTTTTATCTTTCCCGGATGGGAAAATGTCTTCCAGTTCTTCACACCTTGTCAGGAAAGGAAAGGCAGAGAGTTAAGGCTAAGGAACATTTGTGTTTTCATAATATTTAAATTTAAATGTGGGATGGCTTTTTTCTGTCAGACCTGTAGTATTAGTATTGCTGGCTTACGTGCTATCTAAATTAACTTTTATTGATTTGGTAATAAAAATTAACACAATATAAAACTGTTCTTTTATACCATGTTTTATATTTGTCTGCCCAGGCTCTTCCAGATATCCAGATTTAAGAGCCATTAACTAAGGTTTTCCAGCCGTTAGAAACAAAAAGAACCGCATTCGCCTGCTTTATAGGTTACCATTTTGCATTTCCGGTATTAACAAGTATAAATTAGATTACTTATCAAATTGATACAATTATGAAAAAGACTTGGAAATTAGCCTTTGCCGCTTTTGCAGTTGTTGCTTTTACAGCATGTGGAACCGATGCAAACAATACAACAGATACTGATGCCATAGAATCTACAGATCAGGTTGAGTCTGATATGGATATGGATACTGATATGGACACAGATACTACTGTAGTACAGGATACTACTGTGAACGATGGTGTTGTAGACGACATACAGGAAGAACAACCGCCTGTGCAATAAGCAGGTATAATTCTTATAATCTAAAAGTCTCTGCTCCTATGGGCAGAGACTTTTTTTGATCTATACTTCTGTGTGGCAACTTTTGCTCCGGCAAAAGAAAAGAATTGTGAGGGTGCTTATATGCTGTAAACATTTTAACTTTAGGAATGGAAAATACATCTCTCTCGCATGATGGCGTCATCATAAAGCTGATTGATTCGGATGAGGCTTTGCAACGCACAGTGGAAATCCTACAGCAAAGCAACGTGTTGGCACTGGATTTGGAGTTCGACCAAAACCGCTTTACTTATGGCTTTAATCTATGCCTCATACAAATAACAGATGGTTGTGGCACCTGCTATATCATCGATCCGTTTCCCATACATGATTTGCAACCTTTCTTCCATCTTCTGGAGGAGCCAGGTATATCCAAAATCATCCATCATTCTAACAATGATATTATGCTGCTGAGCAAGCTGGGATGCCAGATAAAAGGCGTATTGGATACTGACGTAGCGGCTAAACTGCTAAATTATGAACGCTCGTCGCTGGCTACGGTTTTAAAAGAAGACTTTGCTATTGAGATCGACAAATCGCAGCAGTCCAGCAACTGGAACAAGCGCCCCCTAACAGGAGATCAGTTACACTACGCCGCCATAGATGTTATTTACCTGCATCGCATAAAAAACCACCTTATAGCAGAACTGAAAGAGAAAGGCCGTTTAGCCTGGTTGGAGGAGGAAAACCATCTGCTGGAGCAAATTACTTTTTCAGAGGCGGAAAACCCGCACATGAAACTTAAGGAAGCCTTCAGGCTTAGCTATTATCAGCAATTTATACTTAAAAAGCTATATGAATTCAGAGACGAAATGGCCAGATCATTTAACAAGCCAGCTGCATACGTAATCGGCAATGAGGCTTTGGTTGAATTGTCCAAAAACGTTGACGTAGATGTACATGAGTGGCTTCATCATACCAAAGGTATACATGGTGGTCTGAAAAAGCTGCGCAGTGAAAAGCTATTGGAAAACACTATCGCTCAGGCAAAGCAGGAGGCAAAGGCGCAGAACATTACCCACGATTACTCAGATAACCGCTGGCAGCGCCCTTTGCGCACACCGGAAACAGAACGGCGCAAAGATGCCCTGGCACAGGTACAAAAACGGATTATGGAGAAGTATGGAGAATTTACCTCCAGGCTGATCATCAACCAAAACCTGATTATGGAGTATAGCCAGACCGGCCAGTTGCGATGCACGAAACGCTATGCTACTGAAGTTGTTCTAGAAACCGCTAAAGAACTGAGCATCGCCTTGCCAATTTTGGGTATGCAACCTGCACTAAAAGATTAAATCGTAAGCTACAACAACCAGCACATGAGCGAATTCAGAAAAGAACATGATTTTTTAGGAGAAAAAGATATTCCAAACCAAGTATACTATGGCATCCAGACCCTTCGTGCTTTAGAAAACTTTTACATTACAGGCATCCCTATTTCTAAAGAGCCACTCTTTATACAGGCTTTTGGCTATGTAAAAAAAGCGGCAGCGATGGCCAACCGAGATTGCGGTGTTATATCTCCCGAAATATCAGAAGTAATATGCCAGGCATCTGATCGCCTCATTGCCGGTGAGTACCTCGATCAGTTTGTAACGGATATGATTCAAGGCGGTGCAGGTACTTCGGTAAACATGAACGTAAACGAGGTAATAGCTAACCTTGGATTGGAAATAATGGGGCACCAAAAAGGAGAGTATGAGTTCCTGCACCCCAATAACCACGTAAACTTCTCACAGTCGACCAATGATGCTTACCCCACAGCCTTCCGCCTGGCCCTCTACCGCAGAATTGAAAATTTTGTAAGCAGCCTTGAAGCTTTACAGCAATCTTTTGGCAGAAAAGGCGAGGAATTTAAGACGGTGCTGAAAATGGGCCGCACCCAGCTTCAGGATGCTGTGCCCATGACTCTTGGTGATGAGTTTCATGGTTTTGCTACCACTATTAAGGAGGACATTCAACGCCTGAACGAAGCAAAAATGTTGATCTGCGAAATCAATATGGGAGCCACCGCCATAGGTACATCCATTAATGCGCCGGAAGGATATCCTTTACGTGTAACAGAGTACCTGCGTGAACTGACTGGCATACCTGTTGTGCTGGCGGAAGACTTAATAGAAGCTACCTGCGATACCGGTGCCTATGTACAGGTATCTGGTGTGCTAAAGCGCTGTGCCGTTAAAATCTCTAAAATCTGTAACGACCTCCGTTTACTATCTTCTGGCCCCCGTGCGGGAATTAATGAAATTAACCTGCCGCGGATGCAGCCTGGTTCTTCCATAATGCCGGGCAAGGTAAATCCTGTTATACCTGAAGTGGTAAATCAAACGGCTTATTATGTAATTGGCACAGACGTTACAATTACGATGGCAGCTGAGGCCGGTCAGCTGCAGTTGAACGTAATGGAGCCGGTTATAGCCTTTAGCCTCTTCAGTTCCTTTATTTATCTAGAGCATGCCTGCTATACGCTTCAAGCTAAGTGCATAGATGGGATTACAGCCAACGAGGAAGTTTGTAAAAACATGGTGATGAATAGTATAGGTATAGTAACGGCTCTTAATCCTATACTTGGATATGAAGAATCCTCCTCTATTGCGAAAGAAGCATTACTCACCGGTAAATCTATACATGAAATTACTGTGGTTGAAAGGCAAAGGATTACACAAGAGAAATGGGAGGAAATTTTCTCTTTGGAGAACCTGATAAATCCGAAGTTTATAAACAGTTAATCAAACCAGGCTGCAAATTAAATACACCTGTTTCTTACTATGAGATGAGAGGAAAAGTATCAATTCTATAATATCACTTTCTATCCTACGCAGGTATGGGTCTATCGGTATGCGGGAGGAGGAGCGGCTAAGGGTTTTGATAGTAAGGCCAGCCGCTATAAGGGCTAATGTTGTCTAGCTGCTGGCATTTTGTTGCCTTTCCCAGCACCTATTTCC
>Ga0210040_10000788_pt1 | contig 51003 bp, 52 predicted proteins | sample CryGeyCG12114_NA_FD_185462 | JGI IMG/M metagenome (GOLD analysis project Ga0210040, IMG submission 185462) | Groundwater microbial communities from aquifer - Crystal Geyser CG19_WC_8/21/14_NA (SPAdes) (version 2) | ecosystem: Environmental > Aquatic > Deep subsurface > Groundwater | place: USA...
GGGCGCGCGCGCCGCCGAGCCTGCGAAGCCGGGCCGTGCGCGTCTGCCGGCCGATTACCGCCTGAACGCCGACCGGCCGCCCGCCTCGCCCGCTCCGGTCGTCGATGCCCCCGGTGGGCGGCTGCGCACCGGTTTCGGCGGTTCACTGGTTGGGGTGTATCCGATGGGCGACAGCGGCATCCATCTGTCGGCGGGAGGCCGCCTGTTCGGCCGCGCCCGCCGGCCGCGTGACGCCGACCCGGAGGAGGAACGGCTGCTGGCACTTCCCCGTGGCAGCGGTGTCGCGAACAGCCGCGGCGGGCGCCGGCGGCCAAGCCCGGCGATGCTGGTGGGCGTCGATCGCCCCGTTGCCGACGGGCTGACGCTGGGCGTCGATGGCGGCGCGGCGCTTGGCGGAATGTACCGCTCCGCCGGGAGGATGGGCCGTCCGCAGGTTCGTGAGAGCGGCGCCCCCGGCCGCGTCAACCAGATGGGGCGCGTCACCATGTCCTATCGGTTCTGACCGGGCGCTGGCCGGCCCTTACCAGCGATAGTTGAAGCTGATGCTGATCCGCTCGGCTTTCGCGATACTCGGCATCACCTCATGCCGCAGCCAGCTTTCCCACAGAAAGACGCTGCCCGGCTGCGGCTCGGCATAAACGAAGCTGGGCTCCGTGCGGGGCGGCGCCGCCATCATCATCGCCAGCCGCGGATCCTCCAGCCGCAGCGCGCCCGATCCCGGCGGCACCGCCACATAGACCGTGCCCGACACCACCGAATGCGGGTGGAGGTGCCCCGAATGGCCGCCGCCGGGCTTCAGGACATTGACCCACAGGCTATCGAGCTTCAGCCGCTTGCCGCCCAGTTCGAACCCGCACGCGTCGGCGAACCGCGCCACATGCCGGTCGAGCAGTCGCTTGAGGTCGGCAAAGCGCGGGTCACGCTGCGGCAGGTCGTTGAGCGAGGCGTAGGAGGTATAGCCGCGATAGCCATGCGCCTTCGACCACGCGACGCCCGCCCGATCCTCGCGCGCGAGGTCGCGGCAGGCTTCTTCCAGTTCCGCGATCAGCGCCTCGTCGCCGAGCGGCTCGTCGTGGAAGCGGGTGGGGAACAGCTCGCGCGTCGGCATCAGTTCTCCTGCTGCCGCATCGCGACATCGTTCATGAAGCGCACGTCGTCGCCCTCCGCCAGCCGGCCCGCTTCCGCCGCCACCGCGCCGAGCATGTCGGACAGCGCCTCGATCTCGGTCTTGGCGAAGTTGCCGAGCACATGGCCCGTCACCTTGTCCTTGTGCCCGGGATGGCCGATCCCCAGCCGCACTCGCCGGAACTCAGGCCCCAGATGCTGGTCGGTGGAGCGCAGGCCGTTGTGTCCGGCAAGGCCGCCGCCGGTACGCACCTTGACCTTGAACGGCGCGAGGTCGAGCTCGTCGTGGAACACGGTCAGCGCCTCGACACCCAGCTTGTAGAAGCGCAGCGCCTCGGCGATCGAGCGGCCGCTTTCGTTCATGAATGTCGCCGGCTTGAGCAACAGCACGCGGGCGGAGCCGATCCGCCCTTCCTGCGTCCACCCCTGGAACTGCTTCTTGGTTGCGCCAAAGCCGTGCAGCTCGGCGATCGCGTCCACGGCCATGAAGCCGACATTGTGCCGCTGCATCGCATATTGCGGCCCCGGATTGCCGAGCCCGGCCCAGACCTGCATGCTCATCCTCCCGATACGAAAAGGGCAGGGGAGCCGAAGCTGCCCTGCCCAGATCCTTCAGCCCCGCGGGCCAGGCAACCGTTGTCCGATCAGACGCCGGCGTCCTTGGCGGCGAGATCGGCGCCCGGCGTCTCGGCGTCAGCGCCCTCGGAGCGCAGTGCCGACGGAGCGACGATGGTGGCGATGGTGAAGTCGCGGTCCTCGATCGCGCTCGATGCGCCCTGCGGCAGCTCGACGCTGGAGATGTGGATCGAATCGCCCACTTCGCGGCCACGCAGCGAGATGGTGACCTCGCTCGGGATGTTGGCCGAATCGACCACCAGCTCCAGCTCGTGGCGCACGACGTTGAGCACGCCGCCCTTGGTCAGGCCGGGTGCGTCATCCTCGTCGGTGAACACCACCGGCACCGCGACGGTGACGCTGGTGTGTTCGCCGATGCGCAGGAAGTCGACATGCACGGGGCGGTCGGTGACGGGGTCGAACGCGACGTCCTTGGGCAGCGTGCGCACGCCCGCGACGGTGACCACCGAATTCATGAAATGGCCGGTCATCAGCGCCTTCATCAGCGCCTTTTCCTCAAGGTGGATCGACGCCGGATCCTGATTGTTGCCATAGATCACGGCGGGGACGCGGCCTTCACGACGCAGCGCCCGGGAGGCTCCCTTGCCAACCCGGTCACGCGTCTCGGCGGCGAGCTCCAACTGGTCGCTCATGTGTATTCTCCGAAACGAATGGATACCTTCTTCCGCCACGCCTCCAGGGATGACCATGGCCGGAAGCGGGCGCGCATAGCCGGAATGCGCTCGAAACGCAACGTTTGCTCAGCGTAGCGGGTCAGTACGTCACCCGCTCGACCTTGACCCCCTTCGCCTCCAGGTCGGCGATGACGCTGCGGTTGCCCGCCAGGTGCCCGGCCCCGACCGCGATGAAGACGGTGCCCGGCGTCTTCATCCGCTCGGCGATCCAGTCCGCCCAGTGCGCGTTGCGGCGGTAGAGGAGCACATCCGCCACCTCGGGCGAGGACTTCAGGTCGTCGTTCATCAGCGCCGCGAGGGCAGCGGGATCGCCCTTGGCCCAGTCGGCGACCATTTCGTCCATCTCAGGGCCAGCCTTGGGCAGCTCGTCCACCGTGCTGGTCAGGAAGTCGGTCTGCGCCTTGGGGGAGAGGCCATCGAAATAGCCGATCTGCTGTTCGGCCGTCTCAAGCCCTGCGACGGGCTTGCCGGCCGCCTTGGCCGCAGCGGTGATCACGCCTTCGGGACCGTTGGCGGGATCATAGCCCGCCTTGATCAGCGGCAGCAGCGACAGGTTCACCGCCGCGAACCACGGACGGAAACGGTCGAACGCGCCGGCGGGCAGCCCCAGGTCGGTGACCGCCTTGGTGTATTTCGCGCGGGGCCCGGCGGGCAGCGAGGCGGTCAGCGTCGGCGCGCCCGCGGGAGTCATCGCCTTGGCCTGAACGATTCCCTGCATGGTCGCGGTGTCTGGCTCCACCATCTCCAGCATCACCTGTCCCGACCGGTCGAAGGCGGCCTTCACCGCCTCGTCGAACCAGCTGAGGCCGGGCTTCAGGACGTGGATCGTGCCGAACAGGTAGATGGTCGTGTCGGCGTCCCTGACCACCCACAGCGCCGGGTCGGCATCGCTCGCCGTGACGGCCGGCGCCGCCGCGGTCGGCGACTGCGCGCAGGCGGGAAGCGCAAGGGTGAGGGCCAGCGCGGTGGCCACGGAACGGAGCGCGCGAAAGGGTCTGATCATGCCGGCCACGGTTCCACAGGGAGACTGAACGCCGTCCTAATGCGGCCGCGGCGCTCTTGCTAGACCGCGCCCCATCGGCCAAAGCCCCGCCCGATGTCGCAGCAGCCGTTATCCTTTCAGCGCATGATCCTGACGCTTCACGACTATTGGAGCGAGCGGGGCTGCGTGATCCTTCAGCCCTATGACATGGAGATGGGGGCAGGCACCTTTCACCCGGCGACGACCTTGCGCGCGCTCGGGCCGGAGACGTGGAACGCCGCCTTTGTCCAGCCCTGCCGCCGCCCCACCGACGGCCGCTATGGCGAGAATCCCAACCGCCTCCAGCATTATTACCAGTATCAGGTGATCCTGAAGCCGTCGCCACCGGACCTCCAGGACCTCTACCTCGGCAGCCTCGCCGCGATCGGCGTCGACATGACGGCCCACGACATCCGCTTTGTCGAGGACGATTGGGAAAGCCCGACGCTCGGCGCCTGGGGGCTTGGCTGGGAAGTGTGGTGCGACGGCATGGAGGTGACGCAGTTCACCTATTTCCAGCAGATGGGCGGCTTCGACATGAAGCCGGTGGCGGGCGAGCTCACCTACGGCCTCGAACGCCTCGCCATGTACGTCCAGAACGTCGACAACGTGTACGATCTCGCGTTCAACGACACGGGCGTCACCTATGGCGATGTGTTCCTGGAGAACGAGCGCCAGATGAGCACCTGGAACTTCGAGGTCGCCGACACCGACACGCTGTTCGACGCCTTCCGCAAGGCCGCCGCCGAATGCGAGAACTGCCTTTCGCGCAACCTGCCGATCCCCGCTTACGAACAGGCGATCAAGGCGAGCCACACCTTCAACCTCCTCCAGGCCCGCGGCGTCATCTCGGTGGCGGAGCGCCAGGCATACATCGGCCGCGTCCGCGACCTCGCGAAAGGAGCCTGCGGCGCGTGGATGGAGACGAACGGGTGGGCGGCGTGAGGGGCAACGCCAGCGCCGCCACCACCGTTCGCCCTGAGCTTGTCGAAGGGCGGGTCCGAAGCACGTGCTTCGACAAGCATGTCCTGAGCGGAGCGGAAGGGCTCAGCACGAACGGCAGTAACTTATTGCAATGACCGACTTCCTCCTCGAACTCCGCTCCGAAGAGATCCCCGCGCGGATGCAGGACGGCGCGCGCGACAATCTCGCTCGCCTGTTCACCGCCGAGCTTGCCAAGTCCGGCCTCGCCGCGAGCGGCGTCACCACCTACGCCACTCCTCGCCGCCTCGTCCTGATCGCCCGCGATCTGCCGGCCGAAACCGCCGCCGTGTCGGAGGAGGTCAAGGGCCCCCGCGCCAGCGCGCCCCCGCAGGCACTCGACGGCTTCCTGCGCAAGACCGGCCTTTCCCGCGATCAGCTGGTCGAACGCGACGGCGTCCTCTTCGCCGTCACCAACAAGCCCGGCCGCGCCACCACCGACGTGCTTGCCGAGGCCATCCCCGCGATCGTCCGCGCCTTTCCCTGGCCGAAATCGATGCGCTGGGGCGCGGCGTCGCAGACCACCGAGTCCCTGCGCTGGGTGCGTCCGCTGCACGGCATCGTCGCGCTGTTCGGCGAGGACATCGTGGACGCGGAGATCGCCGGCATCCGCTCGGGCGCGGCGACGCTCGGCCACCGCTTCCACCATCCCGGCCCGATCACGGTCGGCAGCGCCCACGATTACGTCGAGAAGCTGCGCGCCTGCCACGTGATCGTCGACCAGGACGAGCGCCGCGCCGCGATCCGCGACGGCGCGCGGGCCGCCGCGATGCAGGCGAACCTCGAACTGGTCGAGGACGAGGGGCTGGTGGCGGAGAATGCCGGCCTCACCGAATGGCCGGTGCCGCTGCTCGGCCAGTTCGACCCGGCCTTCCTCGACGTGCCGCCCGAGGTGATCCAGCTCACCGCGCGCGTGAACCAGAAGTATTTCGTCTGCCGCGACGAGGCAGGAAAACTCGCCAACGCCTTCATCTGCACCGCGAATATCGAAGCGACGGATGGAGGCGCCCGCATCGTCGAAGGCAACCGCAAGGTCCTCGCCGCCCGCCTCTCCGACGCGCGCTTCTTCTACGAGACGGACCTCAAGGTGCCGCTCGAACAACAGGCGCGGAAGCTCGCCAACATCGTCTTTCACGAAAAGCTCGGCACCCTCGCCGACAAGGTGGAGCGGGTGGCGAAACTCGCCCGCTGGCTGGTCGAAGAGGGCATCGTCACCCCCACCGTCACCCCTGCGCAGGCAGGGGCCCATGTCTCCATCGATCAGGCGCTGTCGCGTGGGAAGTCAGACATGGATCCCCGCCTCCGCGGGGATGACGAAGACGCGGCGCACCTCGCTACCCTGGCCGAACGCGCCGCGCGCCTGTGCAAGGCCGACCTCGTCACCGGCATGGTCGGCGAGTTCCCCGAGCTCCAGGGCCTGATGGGCGGCTATTACGCCGCCGCCCAAGGCGAAGACCCCCAGGTCGCCGCCGCGATCCGCGACCACTACAAGCCGGTCGGGCAAGGGGACGAGGTGCCCACCGCGCCGGTGACGGTGGCGGTGAGTTTGGCGGACAAGCTGGATACTCTTTCTGGGTTCTTTGCCATTGATGAGCGGCCGACGGGTTCAAAAGATCCGTTTGCCCTACGCCGAGCAGCCCTAGGTATCATCGCAACGGTCACTCGAAATTCGATACGGCTTGATCTTTTCGATGCGATCTTTGCTGTTTGGGAGCAATACGGCGCTACCCTCCAGAGAGAGTGGCAGGATCATCCGATCCGGCAGCAGGCCGAAGTTAATGATGCAATCAGGCAGGTCACACGAAGGAAGCTCGATCAAGCACTAGAGCGGCGGCTATCTCGGCTGCACGTGCCAGGAATAAATGCGTCCGTCGTTTCCGCTGTGCGGGCGGAGATCTTCTACGGGCGACCAGTAGCGCTGCTTAACTTCTTCGCCGACCGCCTCAAGGTCCAGCAACGCGAGGCTGGCGTCCGTCACGACCTGATCGACGCGGTGTTCGCGCTTGGCGGCGAGGATGACCTCGTCCGCCTCCTCGCCCGCGTTCGCGCGCTACAATCCCTCATCACCACCGAGGACGGCGCCAACCTCCTCGCCGGCTACAAGCGCGCCGCCAACATCCTGAAAAAGGAGGGCTTCGAGGGGCAGGGCGAAAAACCGCTGTCCTACACGCCCGAACCGGCAGAAGCCGCGCTCCACGCTGCGCTCGACGCCGCCGAGCCGGCCGCCGCCGACGCGGTCGCACGAGAGGATTTCGCGGCCGCGATGACCGCGCTCGCAACCCTGCGCGCACCCATCGACGCGTTCTTTGACAAGGTGACCGTAAACGATCCCGACCCGGCGAAGCGCGCCGCCCGCCTCGCGCTGCTCGCCCGCGTCCGCACCGCCGTCCATTCCGTCGCCGATTTCTCCCGGATCGAGGGATGACTCACACGCGATAGGGTGTGACCTTTGTGACCTTCCGCCTCCTCCCCAGGGCCGGCTCACGAAAGAGGAACTGTTCATGACGCAGTACGTGTATCGCTTCGGCGGCGGTATCTCGGATGGGGGCAAGGGCGACAAGAACCTGCTCGGCGGCAAGGGCGCGAACCTTGCCGAAATGGCCTCGATCGGCCTGCCGGTGCCGCCCGGCTTCACCATCTCGACCGCCATGTGCACCCGCTATTACGAGGAGGGCCAGCAGTTCCCCGCCTCCGTGCGCGAGGAGGTGGCAAACGGCCTTGCCCATATCGAAGGGATCACGGGCAAGCGCTTCGGCGACCCGGCCAACCCGCTGCTGGTTTCCGTCCGCTCCGGCGCGCGGGTGTCGATGCCGGGGATGATGGACACGGTGCTCAACCTCGGTCTCAACGACGACACGGTCGAGGGGCTGGTGCAGGCGTCGGGCGACGCGCGCTTCGCCTGGGACAGCTATCGCCGCTTTATCCAGATGTATGCCGACGTGGTGCTGGAACTCGACCATGCCGCGTTCGAGGAAGCGCTGGAGATCGCCAAGGAAGACAATGGCTTCACGCTCGATACCGAGCTGACCGCTGAAGACCTGCGAACATTGGTGAACGAGTACAAGAGGCTGGTCGAGCAGCAATGGGGCAAGCCGTTCCCGCAGGACGTGCATGACCAGCTGTGGGGCGCGGTGGGCGCGGTGTTCGGCTCCTGGCAGTCGGAGCGCGCCAAGGTCTATCGCCGCCTCAACGACATTCCCGCCGACTGGGGCACCGCCGTCAACGTCCAGGCGATGGTGTTCGGCAACATGGGCGACACGTCGGCCACCGGCGTCGCCTTCACCCGCGACCCGTCGAAGGGCGACCGCGCCTATTACGGCGAGTTCCTGATCAACGCGCAGGGCGAGGACGTCGTCGCCGGCATCCGCACGCCCCAATATCTCACCCGCGCTGCCCGCGAGGAAGCCGGCGCCAAGCCCGCGTCGATGGAAGAAGCGATGCCGGCGGTGTACGCCGAACTCGCGGCAGTGTTCGACCGGCTCGAAACCCACTACCGCGACATGCAGGACATCGAGTTCACGGTCGAGCAGGCCAAGCTGTGGATGCTCCAGACCCGCTCGGGCAAGCGCACCGCCAAGGCGGCGCTCAAGATCGCGGTGGACATGGCTAACGAGGGGCTGATCACCCGCGAGGAGGCGATCCTGCGCGTCGACCCGGCTGCGCTCGACCAGCTTCTCCATCCCACGCTCGACCCCGAAGCGCCGCGCGACGTGCTCACCAAGGGCCTGCCCGCCTCGCCGGGCGCCGCCTCGGGCGCGGCCGTGTTCACCGCCGATGTTGCGGAAAAGCGCGCGGCGGCCGGTGACGCGGTGATCCTGGTGCGCACCGAGACCAGCCCGGAGGACATTCACGGCATGCACGCCGCCAAGGGCATCCTCACCGCACGCGGCGGCATGACGTCTCACGCGGCGGTGGTGGCGCGCGGCATGGGCCGGCCGTGCGTGTCGGGTGCCGGCACGCTGTCGATCGATGCCAGGGCGGGCGTGATGCGCTGCGGGACGCGCGAGGTGCGCGAAGGCGACCTCCTCACCATCGACGGCGCCACCGGCGAGGTGATGATCGGCGAGGTGGCAACGGTGCAGCCCGAACTTGCCGGCGATTTCGCGACGCTGATGGTCTGGGCCGACGAGGTCCGCCGCCTGAAGGTTCGCGCCAATGCCGAAACGCCGCTCGACTGCCGCACCGCGCGCGACTTCGGGGCAGAGGGAGTGGGGCTGTGCCGCACCGAGCACATGTTCTTCGACGCCGCGCGTATCACGGCCGTGCGCCAGATGATCCTGGCGTCCGACGAAAAGGGCCGCCGTGCCGCGCTCGACAAGCTGTTGCCGGAGCAGCGCCGCGACTTCACCGAAATCCTTGAAACCATGGCGGGATTGCCGGTCACGATCCGCCTGCTCGACCCGCCACTGCACGAATTCCTGCCGCATGAGGAGAACGAGTTCGCGGAGGTGGCGGAGGCTGCGGGCGTGGACATCGGCACCCTCAAGCGCCGTGCCGCCGAGCTCCACGAGTTCAACCCGATGCTCGGCCACCGCGGCTGCCGGCTCGGCGTCACCTATCCCGAAATCTACGAAATGCAGGCCCGCGCCATCTTCGAAGCGGCGCTCGACGTGGCGGAACGCGGCGACGCGCCGGTGCCGGAGGTGATGATCCCGCTGGTCGCCACCAGGCGCGAGCTCGACCTGATGAAGGCCGTCGTCGACAAGGCGGCGCGAGACGTGTTCGCCGAGCGTGGCAACACCATCACCTATCTGGTTGGAACGATGATCGAATTGCCCCGCGCCGCGCTCAAGGCGGGCGAGATCGCGGAATCCGCCCAGTTCTTCTCCTTCGGCACCAACGACCTGACGCAGACGACGCTGGGGGTCAGCCGTGACGACGCGGCGCGGTTCCTGGGCGCCTATGTGGAAAAGGGCATCTACGCCAAGGACCCGTTCGTCAGCCTTGATGTCGAGGGCGTGGGCGAGCTGGTGGAGATCGCCGTGGAGCGCGGCCGCAAGACCCGTGCCGAGATCAAGCTCGGCATCTGCGGCGAACATGGCGGCGACCCGGCGAGCATCGCGTTCTGCGAGAAGGTCGGCCTGGATTACGTGTCCGCCTCGCCGTACCGCGTGCCGATCGCCCGGCTGGCCGCGGCGCAGGCCGCTCTCAAAGCACGGTAGGCGAGCGGGGCGAGGTACCCGAGCGGATCAGCTCCAGTCGAACCACCCGCGCGACGGCCGGCGTGTCCGCGAGAGAGCGAATGCCGGCCGTGCTGCCCCGCTCGCCATGGGGGCGGAGACAGGGGCGGAGGCGGGGGCGTCGGCGCGAACCGACGTCGCCTGACGGGCCAGCCGCTCGTTCTCCCGCTCCAGCTCGGCGGCGCGTGCCTGCTGTTGAGCAAGGTGCACCTCAGCCTGCTTGCGATTGGCGGCATGCGCCTCGCGCTCGGTGGTGTAGCGCTCGCGCCACTTGCGCCCGCCGGGATGGCTGGCAAGACCGAAGAACCAGCCCGCGACGAGAACCAGCGCCAGCACCGCAAGCTGGGTAGGGGTGGTGAACAGCATCGAGACCTCCTGTTACGGGAGCATAACGAGCGATGCTTGCCTTAGGTTTCGTGCCTGCGTTCGTCGGTGCCGGCATCAGCCGGTCATGAAGCTGTCCTTGATCGAACAGGCGGCGGGGCCGAGGATGACGATGAACAGCACCGGCAGGATGAACAGGATCAGCGGCACCGTCATGATCGCCGGCAGCCGCGCGGCCTTTTCCTCGGCGCGCATCATGCGTTCGTTGCGGAACTCGGCCGACAGCACGCGCAGCGCGCTGGCGAGCGGGGTGCCGTATTTCTCGGTCTGGACCATGGTGGTCACCACCCCCTGCACCGCGTCCAGGTTGACGCGCATCGCGAGGTTCTCGAACGCCTGGCGGCGGTCGGTGAGGAAGCCAAGCTCGATCGCGGTGAGCTGGAACTCCTCGCCAAGCTCGGGATAGGCGCGGCCGAGTTCGCGCGCAACGCGGTGAAAGGCGGCGTCGACCGTGAGGCCCGCTTCGGCGCAGATCACCAGCAAGTCGAGCGCATCGGGAAGCCCCTTGCGGATCGCGTCCGAGCGCTTCTGGATCTTGTTCTTGAGGAAGATGTCAGGGGCCTTGTAGCCCAGGATGAAGCTGATCGCGACGATGCCATAGCGCTTCAGCGGCGACCATGTCTCGAACCCGCCGAGGCCATAGACGTAGAGCAGCATGCCGCCGCCGATCACGATCGGCAGCACCAGCCGGCCGAAGATCACCGCCACCGCCCACTCCTTGGACCGGATGCCGGCCTGGAGCAGCTTCACCTGCGCCTGCTTGATCTGGTCTTCCTGCAGCACCTTCAGCGAGGTGAGCAGCGAGCGCATCCGGTCGGCAGTGTCGTTGCGCTGGACGAGCTTGGCGCGCCGCTTGGTGGAGGCGGTGATGCCGGCCTTCAGCTGTTCGCGCCGGTCGTTGAGCGCCTTCACGCGCTTGGCCATGGGGTCGTTGACCGTCATCACGGCGTAGATGGCGAGCATCACCGCGAAGGCGGCGATCCCCGACAGCAGGGTCGCGACCCAGATGACGTCGACGCCGAGGATGGTGGGGTGGTGCGGTTCCATGGATCAGATCTCGAAGCTGACCATCTTGGCCATGATGAACCCGCCGATCGCCATCCAGATCAGCCCGCCCATGCCGGCGACCATCAGGCGTTGATCAATGAAAAAGCGTTGCATGTAGTCGCCGCTGATCCACCAGATCATGACGAACACGATGAACGGCAGCGAGCCGACGATGTAGGCGGACGCCTTCGATTCCGAGGACATCGCCTTGATCTTGAGCTTCATCTGACTGCGCTTGCGCAGCACGTCGGACAGGTTGGCGAGCGTTTCGGCAAGGTTGCCGCCGGTTTCGCGCTGGATCGCGATGGTGATCACGAAGAACTGGAATTCCGGCGTGCCGAGCCGGTCGGCGGTTTCCTGAAGCGCCGCGTCCATCGAACGGCCGATCTTCATCTTGTCGGACACGGCGCGGAATTCCTCGCCCACCGGGCCGTTCACTTCCTGCGCCACCACCGTCATGGTTTCACTGATCGGCAGGCCCGAGCGCAGGCCCCGGACCAGCAGGTCGATGGCATCGGGGAACTTGGTGGTGAACTGGTTGATGCGGCGCTTGATAAAGAAACCGACCACGAAATGCGGCAAGCCGACGCCCACCGTCAGCCCCAGGAACAGCGCCAGCAGCAGCGGCACGCCGCGCGACCACAGCAGCAGCGCGATCACGATCGTGATGCCCGCCGTGGCCATGCCGTACTGACCCACGGTCCAGCTCTTGCCGGTCATCGCCAGGCGCTTGGCGAGCAGGGCGGGGTTGGGCAGGATCCGCCCGAAGGCCAAGTCCATCTTGGTGTTGTTGGCGGTGGTGATGCGGCGCAGCTGCGCCTCCACCAGTCCCGGAACGCCCGCGTGGCGCTCGCGCACCGCGCCGAGCCGGCGCGTGCTGGCCTTGCTCGGCGACGGCCCCATGAAGGCCAGCAGCAGCAGGCCGACCATGACGAGCGCGCCCGCCGCGATCCCCAACATCGGCATCAACTGCATTGCCGTTCTTCCCCCATCACCAAAGGCCCGCAGGAGCGGGCGTTGCGCCTACTTCTTGCCGTCGCGCCTGGGCATCAGCGACTTGAACGCGAACTTGCCCATCAGCGACGTGCCCCTGGCCTTCTTGCCCGTCACAGCCGCGTCGTCCTCATCGTCGGCGGAGCTGACCAGCAGGGCGACGAGGTCGAGGATCGGCGCCACCGTCTTGGTGTTCTTGCCCGCTTCCGACATCGGCTTGCCGAGCTTGGCGGCCTGCGCCGCGACCTTCTGGTCGAACGGCACCACCACGTCGATCTTGCGCTCGATGGAGCCTTCGAAATCCTTGCGGGTGATCTCCAGCTGGCCGCTGGCGTGCATACGGTTGGCGACCACGAAGACACGCGTCTGCGGTGCGTTGGACTTGAGCCACGACAGGATGCGGATGGTGTCGCGCGCGGCAGCCAGCGTCAGCTCGCACACCACCACCGCCAGCTGCACGTCGGAGATGAGGCTGGGGTGCTGCACCAGCATGCCGCGCGGCAGGTCGGTGACGGTGCACTCGTAAGCGGCGCGCATCTCTTCCTGAAGCTGGTAGAAGGCCGCACCGTCTGTCATCAGCGGCGAATTGATCGGCGCTTCGGCCGACAGCACGGCGAGCTTCTCGCTCGCCTTGACCATGGCGCGTTCGATGAACAGACCGTCGATGCGGCTGGGGTTCTCGATCGCATCGGTAAGGCCGCGGCCCGGCTCCAGGTCGAGCGCCAGCGCCCCCGTGCCGAAATGGACGTCGAGGTCGAGCAGCGCGGTGGAGCGCCCCTCCTTCTCGCTCATCAGCCAGGCGATGGAGGTCGCCATGGTGGAGGCGCCGACGCCGCCGCGCGTGCCGATCACCGCCAGCGAGCAATGCGGGCGATCGACCGACGCTTCCACCAGCTTAGGCGCGTTGAGCATGGCCTGCGCGTGGCTGAACGCCTCGCGCAGCATGTCGGGGTTGAGCGGCTTCAGCAGATAGTCCTGGATGCCGCTGGCGATCAGGTCGCGATACAGGCGCACGTCGTTGACCTGGCCGGCCGCGATCACCACCGTGCCCGGCTCGCACACTTCGGCCAGGCTGTTGATGTCGTTGAGGGGATCGCCCGATTCGGCGAGGTCGACGAACAGGATCTGCGGGCTCGCCGACACGGAAAGCGTCTGCACGGCATTGCGCAGGCCGCCCTTGTTGACCTGGTCGGGAGACCAGCCCAGCTCGATCGCGATCGGCCGGATCGCCTCGGCGGTGGTTTCGTCGCACGCAAAAGCCACGAACGGGTCGCGGTGGCCGGTGCTGGAGGGCTTCCAAGGGGCGTTCATGTTACCTGCCTCCCGTTGATTCGGCCTTCACGGCCGTGCCGCCGCCGCCGGTCGGCGCTGCCTTCCGGAACGCCTCGATCGCCCGGAAGCTGATTGCCGGATCATTGTCGCTGTTGGCCTGGCCGCGCACCAGGTCCGCCGGGTTGGCGACCATCGCGGCCAACGTTGAGTTCACCGCGCAGCCGTGATTGGAGGAGGTGTTCTGGTCGAACTCGAAGCTCTCATCGCGGCTCCAGTCGGGGCAGCCCGGCACGCTGGCGTGCATGCGGCTGACCACGACCCTGACGGTGCCCGGCGCGACCGGCGCGGCCGACACGGGCGTGTCCTCGGCGAGCAGCAGGCCATAGCTTGCCACCACCGCCGCAATATCGTCGCGAACGCCCGCGCCGCTGCCGGCAGGGTCGTCGATCGCCACGCGGTCGCCGTAGCCCAGCCGCATGGAGGCGAGCCAGCCGCGCAGCCGCTGCGCTTCGCCACCGTCCAGGCCGTTGCCGCCGGTGGCGAGATCGAGCGCATAGTCCGTCCGGCTGACCACCGGCTGGTGGACCGATTCAAGGCCCCGGTTCTGCGTCCCCATGCAGCCGCCGATCAGCAGCGCCGGAGCCAGGGAAGCGAGGAGGAAGAAACGCGTGGTCATCGCGGGTGGGTGTCCTTGGCGCCGAGTGATCAGTTGGAGAAGCCCGGCATCGCCGAGCCGTTCTTCTTGGACTTGTTCCTGCCGTTCGCCTTGACGTCCGGGCTGCCGAGCAGCGCGGCGGGCGAGGGGGCGGGCAGAACCGGTGCGCCGGCACCCAGCGAAGGGCGTACCAATGCAGGCGGGGCCATGGTCGGCACCGGACGGCGTTCGCCGCTCTTGCCGCTGCCCAGCTCGCCCAGCAGCACGCGCTGAAGGTCGGTCGGCGCCCGTTCGCCGTCAGTGGGAAGGGCGATGTCGGCCGCGTTGTTGACCGGCTTCACCAGATAAGGGGTGATGATCACCACCAGCTCGGTCTCGCTACGCCGCCACCCGTTCGAGCGGAACAGCGCGCCGAGCACGGGCACGTCACCGAGGCCGGGAGTCTTCTCGATGTTGTTGTCGTGGCTATTCGACAGCAGGCCGCCGATCATCATGCTCTGGCCCGACCCCAGTTCGAGCGTGGTCTCGACCCGGCGGGTGGTGAGGCCCGGCACCGCCGTGCCGCTGATCTGCACGGCGCTGGCATAGGACAGCTGCGACACTTCGGGGCGGACGCGCATGGAGATGCGGCCGTCGGAGAGCACCGTCGGCGTGAACGCCAGGCTGACGCCGTACTGCTTGAACTCCACTCCCGTCGCGCCGAGGCCGGCGCTGATCGGGATCGGGATCTCGCCGCCGGCGAGGAAAGTCGCGGTCTCACCGGACAGCGCGGTCAGGTTGGGGTTGGCGAGCGTCGACACCTGACCCATGGTCTCGCCGAGATCGAGCGCACCCAGCAGGTTGAGCCCCAGGAATTTGGTCAGACCCGCAATGGTGGCGCGCTGGCTGCCTGGAGTGACGTTGGTGCCGGCAGCCTTCACCACAGCGCCGGTGGTCGGGTCGATGGTATAGCCATAGGTGGTCTGGCCGATGCCCAGCGGCAGGTTGGGGTCGGTGGTGTAGGTGCTGGCGGGCGCGCGGCCGCTGGCGACGCCGAACTTGAAGCCGCCGGTGCCATCCAGCGTGGTCAGGTTGGCGCCGATGTTCTTGGCAAAGGTGCGGCTGACTTCCGCGATGCGGACCTGCAGGTTGACCTGCAAGGGCGTCGCGGTCTTCAGGCGGGACAGCACCTTTGTAGAGTCGCCGACATAGGCCTGCACCAGACGCTCGGCCTCGGCCGCATCCTCGGGCGCCGCGACGGTGCCGGTGAGCAGCACCAGGCCGTTCATCGGCGTCGCGACGATATGCGCCTCGGGCATCGCCAGGCCGAGCATGCCGCCGATCGAATCGTAGTTGTTGCCGACCCTGACGGTGGCCGCATAGACGACCGATCCGTCGCGTGCGGTGGCGGAGATGGTGGTTTCGCCCGCCTTCTTGCCGAACACGTAGAGCTGGGTGGGCGAGCGCACCTGCACATCGGCGATGGCGTCGTCGGCGACGAACAGGTCGCTCATCGCGCGGGGCAGGTTGACCAGCCGGCCGCGGCTGGTGTTGACCTGCAGCAGCGAGGGCGCTGCGGAGGGCGCGCGGACCGAGACGCTCACCGGCGCGCGGCCGCTGGGCCGGGCGGGCGCGGCCGCCAGGATGGCGGGCGCCGCGAGCGCGAGCCCGATCGTCAGGCCCATGGACATGGACAGGTTGCGCATCTTAGTTCTTCCCCCCCACGGGAACGACCGTGATGTTGTTGCCGCGTGCGACGCGCACGACGGGTCCGGGGACGACCACGGCCGCTCCGGTGAAGTTGGTGACGGATGACCCGGCCGGAACCGGGGCAGGTGCGAAGCTGAGGCCGTTGGTGGACGCAGCCGCCTTGCCGGGCACCGAGCGGCGCGCGAACCGCGACACGTCGGCACCGGTGGCGTAGGTTGAGTTGCCGACCTGAGGCTGGCTGGCGAGCTGCACCATCATCGCCTTTTCCGCCTTGGGATCGGTGCCGTCGGGCACCTTTACCGTGCCGGAGGCGATCGCCTGCTCAAGCTCGGTGTTGTTGTCAGCGAGGCTGCGCAGCGACAGGGAGATGGAGCCGAGCTGCTGCGCGACGGCCAGCTGTTCGGCGATCTTGGGCGTGGCTTCGACCGTCACGGTGCCAAAGGTGCGGACCTGCGTCTTGCCGTCCTCGCCCACCGTGTTGTCGGTGCGCTGGTCGGTGGCGAGCACGCGGATGTTGCGCATGATCGTTTCCGAAACCTTCAGCGGCTGGCCATCGCCGCCGCCATTGACGGTCTGGGTCAGCACCAGGTCGATGCGATCGCCCGGGAAGACGAAACCCGCGACGGCGCTCTGCGTGGAAACGGGGAAGGTGACCGCCCGCATGCCCGGCCCGAGCGCGGCGGCGAGAAAGCCGCGGTCGCCCGGCTTGACCAGCGCACCTTGCGTGATCGGCTGGCCGGCGGTGATCGCGTTGCGCACCACCGTGCCCTGCAGGCTCTGCAGGTCGGTCTTGTCCTTGAGGAAGTAGGCGCCGTCGACCAGTTCCTTGGGCCAGGGCTGGAACTTCAGCGCCGTGGCATCGAGGATGGTGCCGATCGGCAGCGCGCGCGTTGCCACCAGCACTTCGGGGCCGACGATCTGCGGCTGCGCGGCGCCCATGGCGACCGCCTGTGGCGCGGCACTGCCGACAATCAGCGTGCGCGCGAAGAACGCCGTGATTGCGGCGACGACGAGCGCGCCTGCCAGCAATACGATCTTGCGACTATCCATGAGCTGTCGAGCCTTTCGAGCGCTGCCCGGTTGTTAGGGCGTTAATCATCGCGACAAGTGGTTAAGGATCGGTTCGTTGATCGCGAGCAGTCCGGCGACCGCGATCGCGACGCCGTAGGGTACCTCGATCGGGGCGGCCCTGCGCGCCGCATCACCGCGGGCACGCCAATGGTGTTCGGCGACGATCAGCAGCGTGATCACGCCACCGGCCAGCGCCATCACCACCAGCATCGTCGCCAGCGCACCGAGCGGCAGCCACAGCGCCAGCGCGCCGATCAGCTTCACATCGCCGCCGCCCATCCAGCCCGCGGCGAACACCGCGACGAACAGGCCGAAGACCAGCAGCGCGCCCCCGAGCTGGACGCCCATGTCGGGCCAGGGGAGAAGGCCGTTCGCCCACCACCACACGGGTGCCAGCAGGGCGATGGCCGCGTTCTTGCCATTGGCGATCTCGCGATGGCGCGCGTCCTCGATGCCCGCGGCGACCAGCAGGCCGCCCAGCATCAGGACCAGCACCAAAGGCATAGAAACCCACCCCATCGTCGATCGGTGGTAGACGGGATGGCTTTCGAAAACGTAACCAACAGCGCCCTCATGTACGCCATCCCCGCACTCCGCCGCGCGATTCCCGCCGATGCGCGCCTGCACGCCTGGCATGCTGCCGACGGCTGGCCGCTGCGCCGGCTGGACTGGCCCGCCGCGCGGCCACGCGGGCGGCTGCTGTTTCAGGGCGGGCGTGGCGACTTCATCGAGAAGTATCTGGAAGGGTTCGGGCACTTCCATGCCGCCGGCTGGTCGGTGACCGCCTTCGACTGGCGCGGGCAGGGAGGCTCGGGCCGCAACACCGCCGATCCCCATGTCGGTCATGCGGCAAGCTTTCTTCCCTGGCTGGACGATTTGGAGGCCGTGTGGCGCGACTGGTCGGCGCAGGGCAGCGGTCCGCGCGTGGTGATCGGCCATTCGATGGGCGGCTTTCTGGTGCTGCGCGCGCTGGCGGAGCAGCGAATCGAGGCCGACGCCGCGGTGCTGGTGGCGCCGATGCTGGGGCTGCGGTCCCCGTTGGGTCCGCGCTGGGGTGGACAGGTGGCGCGGCTGCTCGCCAGCCTCGGCGACCCCGCGCGGCCGGCGTGGAAGGGCAACGAGCGCCCCGCCTCGGCCATGTCGCGCCAGCGCCTGCTGACGCACGACGCCTCCCGCTATGAGGACGAGGGCTGGTGGTGCGATGCCCACCCGGAGATCCGGCTGGGGCCGCCAAGCTGGGCGTGGGTGCGCGAAGCTTTTGCCGCGACGCGGGCGCTGGAGGCCGATACGCGACTCGGTGCGGTGTCCACGCCGCTGCTGATGCTGGTCGCCGATGCCGACGGGCTGGTTGACGCACGCGCCGCGGTGCGGATCGGGGCGCGGCTTTCCCGCGCAAGCATCGTCCGCTTCGGCAGCGAATCGGCGCATGAGATCCTGCGCGAGGCCGATCCGGTGCGCGACCGCGCGCTGGCGGCGATCGACCAATTTCTTGAGGAGCATGCTGGCTGATGATCTATGACATCGCGATCGTCGGCGCGGGCATTGCCGGGGCAAGCCTTGCGGCTGCCGTGGCGCCTCATGCCCGCGTGCTGCTCCTTGAGGCGGAGGATGCGGCGGGCTATCACGCCACCGGCCGGTCGGCGGCGTTCTGGTCGGAAACCTATGGCGGCCCCGACATCCAGCCGCTCACCGCCGCCTCCGGGGCGCCGCTAGGCGCGGGCGGCTTCCTGGAGCCGCTCGGCTCGCTGCACATCGGCCGGGCGGAGGATGCGGCGCGCGTGGACGCGTTTCTTGCTGCGTTTGAGGGCACGGGTGTCGTGCTGGAGCGCGCCGATCCCGCCGCTCTCGTGCCCGGCTTGCGTTCCGAATGGACGCTCGGCGTGCGCGAGCCGAGTTGCGCCTACATCGACGTCGGCGGGCTGCACGGTGCCTTGCTGGCGAGTGCGAAGCGGGATGGCGCCGACCTGGTGACGCGCGCCGGGCTTTCCGCGGCGGAGCGCCGGAACGGGCGGTGGCTGATCGACACGCCTGCCGGCCATTTCGAAGCGGACGTGCTGGTCAATGCGGCAGGCGCCTGGGCCGATCCGATCGCTCTGCGCTGCGGCGCGCGGCCGCTCGGCATCCAGCCTTATCGCCGCACGCTGGTGCAGATGCGCACCGACCCGGCGGCGCCCGCGACCATGCCGCACGTCGCCGACATCTCCGGCAACTTCTATTTCAAGCCGGAAGCGGGCGGCAAGCTGTGGCTCAGCCCGCATGACGAGACGCCCACCGACCCGTGCGACGCCGCGCCCGAGGAGCTGGACGTTGCCATCGCCATCGACCGGTTCGAGCGCGTGGTCGATTGGCGCGTCGCGGCGGTGGAGCGGCGCTGGGCGGGATTGCGGACCTTCGCGCCCGATCGCCTGCCGGTCTATGGCTTCGACGCCGACGTGCCGGCCCTGTTCTGGTGCGCAGGCCAAGGCGGCTTCGGTATCCAGACAGCGCCGGCCGCCGCCATGCTCGCCTCATCGGTGCTGCTCGGCCGCAGTCCCGATCCGGCGGTGGCGGCGATCGATCCGGAACGCTACGCGCCGACGCGCTTCGCCGCCGGCTGACGGTTCTGCCCGGCGGCCACGGCCGCATCACTCGCGAGCCGATCGGCGCGCTCGTTCTCAGGGTGGCCGGCATGGCCCTTCACCCACTGCCATTTGATCCGGTGCGGCTCGGCGGCGGCGAGCAGCGCCTGCCATAGCTCGGCGTTCTTGACCGGCTTCTTGTCCGCCGTGCGCCAGCCGTTGCGCTGCCAGCCTTTGATCCACTTGGTGAGGCCGTCCATCACGTAGCGGCTGTCGGTCGACAGCGTCACCGCGCACGGGCGGGTGAGCGCGTTGAGGCCCTCAACCGCGGCAGTCAGCTCCATGCGATTGTTGGTGGTCATCGCCTCGCCGCCGGACAGCTCCTTTTCATGATCACCGCTGCGGATCACCGCACCCCAGCCGCCGGGCCCGGGATTGCCCTTGCAGGCGCCGTCGGTGAAGAGTTCGACGGGGACGAGTTCGGTCATTGCAACGTTCTCAGCTCGCTTGCGATATCAGGTTGATAGATCTTCAGCCGACGCCAGAAGGCGAGCGGGTCCTTGCGCGTCACCAGCGCGTCGGCGGGCGTGTTGAGCCAGTCCCACGCCCGCGACAGGGTGAAGCGTACGCAGGCGCCGCTCGCCAGGCCGGAAAAATGATAGCCGCTTTCCTCGTCGAACGGGAAGTGCTGCTCGTATCCAACCGTCAGCGCATCGCCGATGCTGGCGTCGTAGGTCGACCCACTCGAATCAAACGACCACGCCGCGTGAGCGATGGCCAGATCGTACAGCTGGAAATCGGTGCAGGCGAAATAGAAGTCGATCAGCCCACCGACGCGATCGCCGAGCATCAGGACATTGTCGGGAAACAAATCAGCGTGGATGGCGCCGCGCGGGATCGAGCCCTCTCGCGGCCAAGTCGCGGCGATGTCCCCGATGGCGAACCCTAGATCGTCGTACAATCCCGGCGCGATCTCATCGAGGCTGCGACCACAGCGTTCGAACAGGGGCTGCCATGTGTCGGCGCCCATCGAGTTCGCGCGGGTCGGCGTGAAGTCGGCAAGCGCCCGATGCATCTCTCCCATCGCACTACCCGCCGCCAGCGCCTGTGCGGGCGTCGGGTACGACAAGGACACGCCGGGCAGGAAGCGGATCAGGCAAGCAGGCCGGCCTTCCAGTTTGTGGATCTTTTGCCCGTCGCGATCGGGGATCGCCGGCGGCACCGGCAGGCCCTTGGCCGCGAGGTGATCGAGCAGCGCCATGAAGAACGGCAGGTCGTCCGCAGCCACGCGCTTCTCGTACAAGGTCAGGATGAACCGACCGCCGGTGGTGTCGACCAGGTAATTGGAGTTCTCGACGCCCTCGGCGATGCCCTTGGCGGACACCAGTTCGCCGACATCGAAGCGGGTCAGGAACATCGCCAGCGCTTCCGCCGAGACGTGCGTATAGACCGCCATCAGGCGGCCGCGTCGAGGCCGCGCGGCAGCTTGAAGGTGATCGTCTCACGCGCCGTTTGGACCTCCTGTTCGCTGACGGCGAAGCGCGTCCCCAGCAGGTCCACCAGTTCGCGCACCAGCAGTTCGGGGGCGGAAGCGCCGGCGGTGATGCCCAGCGTCGTGACGCCGTCGAGGAACGCCCAGTCGAGTTCGGCCGCGCGGCCGATCAGCCGGGCCGGCACGCCCATCCGCTCGGCGACTTCGGCCAGTCGCAGCGAATTGGAAGAATTGGGCGCGCCGATCACCAGGATCGCCTGGCACCGGCCGGCGATCGCCTTGACCGCCGCCTGGCGGTTGGAGGTGGCGTAACAGATGTCCTCGCCGCGCGGGCCTTCGATGCTGGGAAAGCGCCGTTGCAGCGTCGCCACCGCCGCATGGGTGTCGTCCACCGACAGCGTGGTCTGGGTCAGGAACGCGAGGTTATCGGGATCGGCCGGCATCAGCGCCTCGGCATCCTCCACCGTCTCGATCAGCGTCATCGATCCCGCCGGCACCTGGCCGAAGGTGCCGATTACTTCCGGATGGCCGGCATGGCCGATGAACACGATGTGCCGCCCCATCGACACCAGCCGCTCGGCCTGGCGATGCACCTTGGACACCAAGGGGCAGGTGGCGTCGAAATACTCCAGCCCGCGCCCTTGCGCCTCGGCGGGCACCGACTTGGGCACGCCGTGCGCGGAGAAGATCACGGGCGCGCCCTCCGGCACCTGGTCCAGTTCGTCCACGAACACCGCGCCCTTGGCGCGCAGGGAATCGACCACGAACTTGTTGTGGACGATCTCGTGGCGGACATAGACCGGCGGGCCGTTCTTCTCGATCGCGAGTTCAACGATACGAATCGCGCGGTCCACCCCGGCGCAGAAGCCGCGCGGCGCGGCGATCAGCAGGTCAAGGTGGGGCTTGGGGGAGGCGGCGATCATGGCCGCGCTTCTACGCGATTGCTTGCGCGGGGCAAAGCCGGTTCCTATGGTGGCGACCCGTCGCGGGCCGCGTAGCGCCGGCCTGCGCGTGCCCGTGTTTCTTGTTCAAAGGTAGCGTCGCCCCGTGAAAGCTCCGTTCCTTGCCGCTACCTGCCTGCTCGCCCTCGGCGGCGTCACTCTCGCCGGCTGCGCCAGCCGCGGGGAAATCGACGCCACCGGAGGCATCACCGCCGTGCGCAGCGCCTGCCCCGCGGTCGCGGTGCCGGCAGACACCGGCGACGTGACGCTGTTCGATCCCGTGAACAGCACGGACGCCGCCGCCATCGACGTCACCGCAACCATGACCAACGTGCGCTCCACCTGCGACGATGCCGGCCCACAGGTGCAGACGGCGGTGACCTTCACCGTGCTCGCCTCGCGGACCCGCACGGAGGCCACTCGCGACGTGACGCTGCCGTATTTCATCACGGTGGTGCAGGGCGGCAGCGCGGTGGTGGCCAAGCGCGTCGGCCAGGTGGTTCTCCACTTCGATGCGGGCCAGCGCCGAGCGCAGGCGTCGGGCCGCGCGTCGGCGCAGGTCGACCGCGCCGCCGCGACGCTGCCCCCCGAAGTGCGCGCGCGGCTGACCCGCAAGCGCAAGGCCGGCGAAGAGGATGCCGCGGTCGATCCCCTGACCACGCCCGAAGTGCGCCAGGCCGTGCTGCGGGCGACGTTCGAGGCGCTGGTCGGCTTCCAGCTCACCGACGCCCAATTGCGCTACAACGCCACCCGCTGATTGGGCGACGAGTTCGATTGACTTGCGCCGCCGGCGCGGCCAGAGCCTGCGCCGTCGCTGTCGGGAAACCGGCATGGCACGCGCGGGAGAGTGCGGGTTCGACCCGCCGCCGAAGGAGCAACCACCCCGGAATCTCTCAGGCACCAGGGACCGCGCGGGCTAACGACACTCTGGAAAGCGCCTTGGCTTCGGCGGGGCCACCGAAGGGGTAATCCCGACTGTTCGGGAGAAAGCTCTCAGGTTCCGTGACAGAGGGGGTTCGGTTCGGTTGCGGCGTGTTGCCGCCTCCGCCGCCCTTTGGAGTGTGGTTGATGAGCGACACGGTCTACACCGACCCCAATGGTGATCAGGACGGCGAAGAGCCCGCCATCCAGCTGTTGCCGCTCGACGCGTGGCATCGCGCCCGTGGCGGCCGCATGGTGCCGTTCGCCGGCTACGAGATGCCCGTCCAATACGACGGCATCATGGCCGAGCACCTGTGGACGCGTGAGCATGCCGGGCTGTTCGACGTCAGCCACATGGGCCAGCTCGTCTTCACCGGCGAGGGTGCCGACGCCGCGCTGGAGGCGCTGCTGCCCGGCGACATCAAGGGACTGAAGCCGGGGCGGACGCGCTATTCGCTGCTGCTCGACGAGAATGGCGGCATCTGCGACGACCTCATGGTGACGCGCCGTGCAGGCGATGGCACCGACTCCGATGCTCCCGGCGGCGAACTCTACATGGTCGTCAACGGTGCGACCAAGTACGATGATATCGGCTACATCATCGAGCATCTGCCCGACGAGGTCACCATGAACCTGCTGGACGAGGCGGCGCTGCTCGCGCTGCAGGGGCCGAAGGCTGTGGACGCGCTGGCGCGGCTGGTGCCGGGGGTCGAGGCGCTGGTGTTCATGACCGCCGGTGCGTTCAGCTGGAACGGGACGCCGCTGTGGATCAGCCGGTCGGGCTATACCGGCGAGGACGGCTTTGAAATATCGCTGCCGGCCGAGGCAGCGGCCGCGTTTGCCGATGCCCTGTGCGCGCAGCCGGAGGTGAAGCCGATCGGCCTTGGCGCGCGCGATTCGCTGCGGCTGGAGGCGGGCCTGCCGCTCTACGGCCACGACCTCGACCTCGAGACGACGCCGGTGATGGCCGACCTCGGCTTTGCGCTCGCCAAGCGCCGCCGCGAGGCGCGCGACTTCGCCGGTGCCGAGCGGATCGTCGCCGAGCGCGAGCAGGGCCCAGCCACCAAGCGCGTCGGCCTGCTGGTCGAGGGCCGCCAGCCGGTGCGCGAGGGCGCGTCGGTGGTCGGCCCCGACGGCGGCGAGGTCGGCAAGGTCACGTCCGGCGGCTTCGCGCCCAGCGTCGGTGCGCCGATCGCCATGGCCTATGTGCCAGCGAACATGGCCGCCCCCGGCACGGTCGTGACGCTCGCCCAGCGCGGCAAGACCCACCGCGCGACGGTGACGCCGATGCCCTTTATCCCCCATCGCTACGTCCGAGCAGGAGTGTAAGTGACATGAGCCGCTATTTCACCGAAGACCATGAATGGATCGACGTCGACGGCGACGTGGGCACCGTCGGCATCTCCGACTATGCGCAAGGCCAGCTTGGCGACGTCGTCTTCGTCGACGTTCCCGAGGCGGGCAAGACGCTCGCCAAAGGCGACGAGGCGGCGGTGGTCGAATCGGTCAAGGCCGCGTCCGACGTCTATTCGCCGGCGTCGGGCACGGTGCTGGAAGGCAATGCGGCGCTGGCCGACGATTCCAGCCTAGTGAATTCGGATGCGGAAGGAGAAGGCTGGTTCTTCCGGCTCACGCTTTCGGACCCGAGCGAACTGGACGAGCTGATGGACGAAACCGCCTACGAAGCGTTCGTCGCCAAGCTGTGATCGCGGCGCTCCTCCTGCCGCTGCTGCTGATTGAGCTCGATCAGGTCGGGCGGAGCGAGCGCACAATGACGGTGGATGAGGTGCAGCAACATCACGTTGCCCTCACCGGGAAGCGAGTGACGGTGGAAGGCAGGTTGGCGGAATGCCAGCCCTTGTCCTGTGGCTTGCTCGGCGATGGCTCCATCAGCGGTGTGAGTGAATGGCTGAGTTTCGAATCGTCACCCGCCTTTGATCGCGCTGCGGCTCCGTTCGTCGGACACCGGGTGCTGGCGGAAGGCGTGGTTCTCGACTTTCCCCAGCCTGGTGAGCGGGACGCCAACGGCAGCATGTATCTCCCATGCTTCGACCGATGCTCGGAATTTAGGCCCACTAGGATCGTGCGAATCCTTGACTCGGAAAAGAGCCCCAATTGATGCGTTACCTGCCACTCACCGGCCACGATCGCGAGGCGATGCTTGGCCGCATCGGAGTTCATTCGATCGACGAGCTGTTCGTCGACGTGCCTGAATCGGCGCGGCTGTCCGGCCCGATCGAGGGCCTGCCGAACCACGCCTCCGAGCTTGCCGTGGAGCGCCACATGACCGCGCTCGCCCGCAAGAACCTGGTCGCGGGCGAGGCACCGTTCTTTCTCGGCTGCGGCGCGTACCGCCACCATGTGCCCGCCAGCGTCGACCACCTGATCCAGCGCGGCGAGTATCTCACCGCCTACACGCCCTATCAGCCTGAAATCGCGCAGGGCACGTTGCAGATGCTGTTCGAGTTCCAGACGCAGGTCGCGCGCCTGCTCGGGACGGACGTCGCCAACGCCTCCATGTACGACGGTTCGACCGCCTGCTGGGAAGCGATCGGCATGGCGCGGCGGATCACCAAGCGGGGCAAGGCGATCCTGTCGTCGGGGCTTCACCCGCATTACGTCTCGGTCGCCAGGACGATGGCCAAATACACCGGCGACGTGCTCGATACCGCTACGCCGACCTTGTCCGCCGATACCGACATCGACCGGCTTCTCGCCGCAATCGACGCCGACACCAGCTGCGTTGTCGTGCAATACCCCGACATTCTCGGCCGCATCGCCGACCTCAGGCCGCTTGCCGAAGCCTGCCACGCGCAGAAGGCGCTGCTGATCGCCGTGGTCACGGAGCCGGTGGCGCTTGGCGCGCTGACGTCGCCGGGCGAGATGGACGCCGACATCGTCGTTGGTGAAGGCCAGTCGCTTGGCGTCGGGCTTCAGTTCGGCGGGCCTTACGTCGGCCTGTTCGGCTGCAAGGACAAATACGTCCGCCAGATGCCGGGCCGCCTGTGCGGCGAGACCGTGGACGCGGACGGCCGCCGCGGCTTCGTGCTGACGCTGTCCACCCGCGAGCAGCACATCCGCCGCGAAAAGGCGACCTCGAACATCTGCACCAACTCGGGGCTCTGCGCGCTGGCCTTCTCCATCCACATGACGCTGCTCGGCGAAGCGGGGCTGCGGCGACTGGCCGGCGTCAATCATGCGGGGGCCGTCCGCGCGGCAGAGCGGCTCGCGCAGGTGCCGGGCGTGCGGCTGGTCAACGACACCTTCTTCAACGAGTTCACGCTGGAGCTGCCGACGGAGGCGCGCCCGGTGGTCCGCCGCCTGGCGGAGCGCGGCATCCTCGCCGGCGTGTCGCTCGGCCGGCTGTATCCGGGCGAGGACGCGCTCGCCAACGGCCTCGTCGTCGCGGTGACGGAGACGACGGCGCCCGACGATGTAGATGCACTGGCCGACGCGCTGACCGAGATACTGAACTGACCAACATGCCCCCGTTCGCCATGAGCTTGTCGAAGGGCGTGTTCCGGGCCCGGGCTTCGACAAGCTCAGCCCGAACGGTTTGGAAGGATTAGGACCAATGGCACTGAACCAGAGCGGCTGGCGTCCCGAAATGACCGCCAAGACCGGCGACGCACCCGCCACCTTCACGGGCAACAAGGCGCTGATGCTGGAAGAGCCGCTGATCTTCGAGATCGGCGACACGCGCACCACCGGCGTCGACGTCGCGGAAGGCGACGTCGCCCGTGACCGGCTCGGCGGCCTCACCCGCAAGGCGCCCATCGGCCTGCCCGGCCTGTCGGAACCCGAGGCGGTGCGCCACTACACGCGGCTCTCTCGCCAGAACTATGCCATCGACCTTGGCCTGTTTCCGCTCGGCTCGTGCACCATGAAGCACAATCCGCGCCTTAACGAAAAGATGGCGCGGCTCCCCGGCTTCGCCGACGTTCACCCGCTCCAGCCCGTCGACACCGTGCAGGGCGCGCTGGAGGTGATTCACCAGCTCGCCCACTGGCTGGTGACGCTGACCGGCATGCAGTCGGTGGCGATGAGCCCCAAGGCCGGCGCGCACGGCGAGCTGTGCGGCATCCTCGCGATCAAGGCGGCGCTGGAGGCACGCGGTGAGGGCCACCGCAAGGTCATCTTGGTGCCCGAGTCGGCGCACGGCACCAACCCTGCCACCGCCGCCTTTGCCGGTTTCGCGGTTGAGGACATCCCCGCGACGGCTGAGGGCCGCGTCGACACCGATGCCCTCAAGGCCCGCCTTGGCCCTGACGTTGCCGGCGTGATGATCACCAACCCCAACACCTGCGGCCTGTTCGAGCGCGACATGAAGGCGATCTCGGACGCCGTCCATGCGGCGGGTGGCTACGTCTATTGCGACGGCGCCAACTTCAACGCCATCGTCGGCCGCGTCCGCCCCGGCGACCTCGGCGTCGATGCCATGCACATCAACCTCCACAAGACTTTCTCGACCCCGCATGGCGGCGGCGGGCCGGGATCGGGGCCGGTGGTGTTCTCAGCTGCGCTCACGCCCTTCGCGCCGCTGCCGTTCGTGGAGAAGCAGGGCGACCATTTCGCGTTGGTGGAGGAAGAAACCGCGGGCGAGCACCATGCCGGCAGCTTCGGCCGCATGGTCGCGTTCCACGGCCAGATGGGCATGTTCACCCGCGCACTGACCTATATCCTCAGCCACGGCGCCGATGGCCTGCGCCAGGTCGCCGAGGACGCGGTACTCAACGCCAACTACGTGCTGAGGAGCCTCGACGACGTGCTCGATGCGCCGTTCGGGGAGAGCGGGCCGTGCATGCACGAGGCGCTGTTCTCCGACGCAGGGCTCGCCGAGGGTTTCTCGACGCTCGACGTCGCCAAGGGACTGATCGACGAGGGCTATCACCCGATGACGGTCTACTTCCCGCTCGTCGTTCACGGCGCGATGCTGGTCGAGCCCACCGAGACCGAAAGCAAGGCGGCGCTGGACCAGTTCATCGGCGCTCTCCGCTCGGTGGCGGAACGGGCCAAAGCCGGCGATGCCTCGCTGAAGACCGCCCCCCATTTCGCCCCGCGCTCGCGGCTCGACGAGACGCAGGCGGCGCGCAAGCCAGTGCTGGTGTGGAAGGAGCCGCCGCTCGCGGCCGCAGCCGAATAGGCCGAAGCGCCGGGGCGGTCATGATGGTCGGGGGTGACGGAGGGGCGCGAGCGCGATAACGGCTGCGCCATGATCAAGCACGCCCTGTCCGTCACCCGCGACGCCGATTTCGCCGCCTGGTATCAGTCCGTCATCACCGAAGCCGACCTAGCCGAGGAGTCGGGCGTGCGCGGCTGCATGGTGATCCGCCCTTGGGGCTATGGCATCTGGGAGCGCATCCAGCGCCTGCTCGACGATCGCATCAAGGCGACGGGGCACGAGAACTGCTATTTTCCGCTGTTCATCCCGCTCTCCTATTTCGAGAAGGAGGCCGAGCACGTCGAGGGCTTCGCCAAGGAGATGGCGGTGGTGACCCACCACCGGCTGGTGTCCGACGGCAAGGGCGGCCTCGTTCCCGATCCGCAGGCGAAGCTGGAGGAGCCGCTGGTGGTGCGGCCGACGTCGGAAACGGTGATCGGCACGGCCTTCGCGCGCTGGGTGCAGTCGTGGCGCGATCTGCCGGTGCTGATCAATCAATGGGCGAACGTGGTGCGCTGGGAGATGCGCACGCGCATGTTCCTGCGCACCAGCGAGTTCCTCTGGCAGGAGGGGCACACCGCCCACGCTTCCGAGGCCGAAGCGCGGGAGGAGACCCGCAAGATGCTGGAAGTCTATCGCTCCTTTGCCGAGGAATGTGTCGCGCTGCCCGTGGTCGCCGGCGAGAAGCCGGAGAACGAGCGCTTCCCCGGCGCGGTCGAGACCTGGTCGATTGAGGCGATGATGCAGGACGGCAAGGCGCTCCAGGCCGGCACCTCGCATTTCCTGGGCACCAATTTCGCGCGGGCGCAGAACATCCGCTTCCAGAATACGAGCGGGGAGCTGGAACTCGCCCAGACCACCAGCTGGGGCATGTCGACACGGATGATCGGCGGCCTGATCATGGTGCATGGCGATGACGACGGCCTGCGCGTGCCGCCGCGCGTCGCGCCGTGGCAGATCGTCATCGTCCCCATGCTGCGCGACACGCCCGAGGATGAAGCGCTGGTGGCCTATTGCCGCGAGCTGCAGGCGCAACTCGCCGGCCTCACCGCGTTCGGCGAGCCGGTGCGGGCGCTGCTGGACCTCAAGCCCACCAAGGCCACGGCCAAGCGCTGGGGCTGGGTGAAGAAGGGCGCGCCGCTGGTGATCGAGGTCGGCGGCCGCGACATGGCCGGCGGCAAGGTGTCGGTGATCCGCCGCACAGACCTTTACCGGCCGGACGGCAAGCTCAACTCCGCTGTCGTGAATTGCGAGGCGTTCCTGGCGGATGCGGTGGCATCGCTGGAGGCCGTCCAGCACGACCTGTTCACGCAGGCATCCGAGCGGCTCCACGCCAACATCGATCGCACGGTCACCGACATGGCGGGGCTTCAGGCGTTCTTCGCGGAGGCAAACCGCACACCCGGCTGGGTGGAGCTGGCCTGGAGCCGCCCGACCGGCGCCACGCTCGACAAGGTGGTGGAGCAGCTAAAGGCGTTGAAGCTGACGATCCGCAATGCACCGGCCGACGCCGGGCCCGTGAAAGGACCTTGTGTGTTCACCGGCGCGCCCGCCTTGGAGCGTATCCTAGTGGCCCGCGCCTATTGACCCCCCTTCACGCGACGGGGTCAGCGGATGGTCAGCGTCAGGTCCCGTACCACGCTGCGCGGGATCGCCTCGGCGAAGCGGCACCCGACGAAGCCGTCCCGGCACCACACCACCGCTGCGGCAACCGCATCACCGCCGCCGAGCCGCAGCACCAGCGGCTCCTCCGGCGCGAAGGTGGTCGGCGTCGCGAACCGACAGCCATAGATCGACAGGTCGTGCAGCGTTGCCTCGAGGTCGGCGCCGCCATGCTTGCAAACGGTGGCGCGCGTCACCGTTACCGCGAAACGCTCGGCACGGCGGTGCTCGACCAGCGCTGGCGCGACGGCCCGATACTGCGATTGATGCGCCGCCATTGCCTCCCCGCAACACGATTGATCGACACTAAAGGAAGAAGCATCAACAAGGCGTTAAGCGTGAGGCTCGCCAGTCGCGACCCCGGCGATGGTAGAGCGCCGGCGGTGCCACCCCTGCGCCGCAACGATGCAGCGAACCTACTGCCCCGCCGGACGTTGAAAGGCTCCATGACGATGTGCGACCCCATTCCCATGCACGGCGAGCGTTGATGCCGCAGCGTGTTCCAGGCCTGCCGACGCGAGAGCAGATACTAGCCTTCGTGGAGCAGTCGGACCAGCCCGCCGGCAAGCGGGAGATCGCCCGTGCCTTTGGCCTCAGCGCCCAGCAGAAGATCGCGCTCAAGGCGTTGCTCAAGGACATGGCGGACGAGGGGCTGATCGACAGCGCACCCGGCCGCGCATTCCACAAGACGGGCGGCCTGCCCAAGGTGACGGTGCTGCGGATCGCCGATGTGGACGACGGCGGCAACGTCTGGGCGGTGCCCGAGCACTGGCAGGCGGAAACGGCGCCGCCGCGCATCCGCGTTCGCGAACGCAAGCGCGGGGCGCTGGGGGTCGGCGAGCGGGTCCTGGCCCGGACCGAGGAAGCCGGCAACGGCTGGATCGCGCACCCGATGAAGACGCTGGCCAAGGCCTCGGAGCAGGTGCTCGGCGTGCTGCGCCAGGAGGGCGACCGGATGTGGCTGACCGGCGTTGAGAAAAAGGAGCGCCGCGAGTTCGCCGTGTCGGACGCGGGTGGGGCCGGACCCGGCGACCTTGTGCTGGCGGAGAAAGCGGGGCGCCCGCCGCGCATCACGGTGCGCGTCGTGGAGCGCCTCGGCGATCCCTTCGCGCCGCGCAGCTTCTCGCTGATCGCGATCCACAAGCTTGGCATACCCGACGTGTTCAGCGAAGACACGCTGGCCGAAGCCGAGCGGGTGGCACACCAGCCGCTTGGTGACGATCGCGAGGATCTGACCCATCTGCCGATCGTCGCAATCGACCCAGCCGATGCGCGTGACCATGACGACGCGGTGTGGGCGGAAGCGGACGACGACCCCGGCAATGCCGGCGGGTGGAAGGCGATCGTCGCCATCGCCGACGTGTCGTTCTACGTCCGCCCCGGTTCGGAGGTCGATCGCGAGGCGCGGCGGCGGGGCAATTCGGTGTATTTCCCGGACCGCGTCGTCCCGATGCTGCCCGAGATCCTCTCGGCGGAGGTTTGCTCCCTGAAGGAGGGGGAGGATCGCGCCGCCCTGGTCTGCCACCTTCAGGTGTCGAAGGCCGGGACGCTGACCGGCTGGCGTTTCACCCGCGCGGTGGTCCGCATCGCCGCCAATATCGCTTATGAGGACGCGCAAGGAACGGTCGATACCGGCGCCGGAGCGATGATCCAGGTGCTGAAGCCATTGTGGGCGTGCTGGCGCGCGCTGGCGGCGGCGCGGGACAAGCGTGAGCCGCTCGACCTGGACCTTCCCGAACGCCGCGTGGTGCTCGACGAAAAGGGGCGGATCATGTCGGTAGCCCCGCGCGAGCGTCTCGACGCGCACCGGCTGATCGAGGATTACATGATCGCGGCCAACGTCGCCGCGGCCAAGGCGCTGGAGGCGAAAAAGGCGCCGGTCATGTACCGCGTCCACGAGCCGCCCAGCCGGGAGAAGCTGGGCGCGCTCAAGGACTATCTCGATACGTTCGGCGTGTCGCTGGCGCTGGGGCAGGTGATCCGGCCGGCGACCTTCAACCGCGTGCTGGAGCGGGTCGGTGACGCCGACTTCCGGCCGCAGGTTATGGAGCAGGTGCTGCGCACCCAGACTCAGGCCTATTACGCACCCGCGAATCAGGGGCACTTCGGCCTGGCGCTGGGCAGCTACGCGCACTTCACCTCGCCCATCCGCCGCTACGCCGACCTGATCGTCCACCGCTCGCTCGTGGCCGCGTACAAGCTGGGCCCGGGCGGCCTGACGCAAGGCGAGGCGGAGGGCATGGAGCGGATCGGCGAAAGCATCAGCCAGTTCGAGCGCCGCGCGATGGAAGCCGAGCGCGATACGATCGACCGCTACGTCGCAGCGTTCCTGGCCGAAAAGGTCGGCGAAACGCTGGAGGTGAGGATCACCGGCGTGCAGAACTATGGCTTTTTCGCCACGGTGGAGGGGATTGGCGGCGACGGTCTGATGCCCGTGCGTGATCTGGGTGGTGAATATTTCCGCTATGACGAGGCGGCGCGCACGCTGGTCGGCGAACACAGTGGCGACACCTATGCGCTTGGCCAGCGACTGGAGCTGCGGCTCGCGGAGGCCAATCCGGTATCGGGAGCGCTGCGGTTCGAGATTCCGGGCGGCAAGGGCGCGGCGCCTTCTGTCGACCCTCGCAAGGCCGCGCCGCCGCGCGTACTGAAGCGTCGCGGCAGGCCGGCCAACATCCGCCATCAGGGGAAAAGGAGGTAGGATGCCAGCGTCTTCCATCGCGGCAGGGCCCGCGGGCGCCCGCCGCGCGGTGATCGGGCACTTTATCGTCCACGCTGCCACCGCTCCCGAGCGGGCGGTGGCTTTTCAGCCCGCCGGGCGGCTGGAACGTCGGCCGTTCGGCCAGATGCGCAGCTTCGGGGCGATCCGCGAAGCCTCTCCCGACCGCTTCTACATCGAGGCCGACCGACTGGCGGCGTTTCGCGCGAGCGTTCGCCGCCGGGTGATGCGCGTGGCGCTGATGACAGGCGCCCTTGCCGCCGGTATCGTGGTGATCGTCACCTGACGGCAGGCCGGCTCATCTTAACCTCCAGCGAAGGCCCACAAGCATGTCCGAGCCCCTTGCCGACGCCCACGTCGCCGTTGCCAGGGCGCCCCGCGCGATCCTCGCCCATTTCACCGCGCACCAAGCGACCGGGCCGCGGCGGGCGATCGGGTTCAATCCCACGCAGCCGGCCGAGATCGTCCTGTTCGAACGCCTGCGCGGCCAAGGCGTGATCCGCGAAGCGTCACCCAAGCTGTTTTACGTCGACGAGGACCGGCTGGCCGCGCGACAGGCGGAGGCAGCGATGCGGGTGGCCGGCGTCAGCGCAGTCGCTGGCCTGCTGATCATTGGCGTCAGCCTGCTGCGCCGTCGACCGGTTGCCTGATTGGTCAGGCAGCCTCATTGAACTGAAGGCTCGCCAGCCGGGCGTAGAGGCCGCTGGTACCCATCAGGGAGGCGTGGGTGCCTTGCTCGACGATGCGGCCTTCGTCCATGACGATGATCCGATCGGCGGCGCGGACGGTTGCCAGGCGATGCGCGATCACCAGCGTGGTACGGTCACGCATCAGCCGCTCCAGCGCGGCCTGCACCAGCCGCTCGCTTTCCGCGTCCAGCGCGCTGGTTGCTTCATCGAGCAGCAGCAGCGGCGCGTCGCGCAGCAGCGCGCGGGCGATGGTGACGCGCTGACGCTGGCCTCCTGACAGGCGCGCGCCACCTTCACCCATGAAGGTGTCGAGCCCGTCCGGCAACCGGCGCAGGAACTCGGCGGCGTTGGCGGCCTCGGCGGCGGCCCATAGCTCGTCATTGCTCGCATCCCACCGGCCGTAGCGCAGGTTGTCGCGCGCGGAGGCGCCGAAGATCACGGTCTCCTGCGGCACCATCGCGATGCGGCGGCGAATGTCGGCAGGGTCGGCGGCGCGCACGTCGACCCCGTCGAGCAGCACGCGTCCTGCTTCCGGATCGTAGAAGCGCTCCGCCAGCTGGAACAGGGTCGACTTGCCTGCGCCGGACGGGCCAACCACCGCCACCGTTTCGCCGGCGCGGACGTCCAGCGTGAGATCGTCGAGCGCCGACACGTCGGGGCGGGTTGGGTAACGGAAGCGGACGGCCTCGAAGCTCAGCGTGCCGAGCGGAGGCTCCGGCAACCGCACCGGGTCGGTGGGCGCGGCGATCTCCGGCTGTTCGCGCAGCAGTTCGCCCAGTCGCTCCGCCGCGCCAGCCGCGCGCAGCAGCTCGCCATATACCTCGGTCAGCGCACCGAAGGCGCCGGTGACGAGGCCGGCGGTGAAGATGAACGCGGTCAGCGCGCCGCCCGACAAACGCCCGGCGGCGACGTCGCTGATCGTCGACCACAGCAACAGCGTCACGGCGCCGAACAGCAGCAGGATCACCAGCGCGGTCATCAGCGCGCGGATGCGGATGCGGCGCTTGGCGACGGTGAAGCTGTGCCCGACGGCGTCGGCAAAGCGCTCGCCCTCACGTTGCTCCTGCCCGAACGCCTGTACCACGCGCATCGCGGCGAGCGTCTCGGCGGCGATCGAGCCGATGTCGGCGATCCGGTCCTGGCTGGAGCGGGAATAGGTGCGAACCCGTCGGCCGAGCAGCACGATCGGCAGCACCACGATGGGAATCGCGATCAGCAGCGAGCCTGCGATCTTGGGCGCAAGCGCGAACAGCGAGATGATGCCGCCGACGCCGGTCAGCACGTTGCGCAGCGCCACGGCCACGGTGCTGCCGACCACCATCTCGATCTGCGCGGTGTCGGAAGTCAGTCGCGAGGCGATCTCGGACGGCCGGTTTTCCTCGAAATAGCGCGGCGCCAGGCGCAGCAGGTTGCGCTGCACGGCGACGCGGATGTCCGCCACCGTGCGCTCGCCCAACCACGACACGAAATAGAACCGCACCGCCGTAGCCGCTGCGAGCAGCAGCACCAGCGCGAACAGGCCATAGAAGACCCGGTCGATATGCGCGGTGTCGGCGCCGTGACCGAAGCCCCGGTCGATCACCGACTTGATGCGCCAGGGGATGTACAAGGTGGCCAGCGAGGTGGTCGTCAGCGCGACCAGCGCGATCACCAGCTGCAGCGGGTACCGTGTGGTGGTTCGCCAGATCAGCGAAAGGCTGCCAAGACGCCCGCGCGTCGGGGGCTCGGGCGATGCGGGGGGACTGGCCATTGCCGGCGCGTAGCAGTGCAGGCGGGGGCGCTCAACATTGCGGCGGCGCGGAATTGCGTTACGGCGACGGCAACTTGTCTCCGCTATTGGACGAACCATGCTTTACCAAGCTTATGAGATGCAGCGAACGATGCTCGCGGGCGCCAGCGCGATGGCGCAATGGGGCGCCGATCTGTTGCAGGATCCGGCCAATCCGATGTCGTACATGGGCGGCGGCAACATCATGGCCTCGGCACTCGACGTCTTTGCCCACGCCGCGGCGCCGCGAGGCAAGCCTGCGTTCGGGCTGACGCACACCATCGTCGATGGCCGAGAGGTCGCCGTGCACGAGGAAATCGTGCTCCAGAAGCCGTTCGGCCAGCTTAAGCATTTCCGCTGCGAGGGCGTGGAGGGCGGGCCGAAGCTGCTGATTGTGGCGCCGATGTCGGGCCACTATGCGACGCTGCTGCGCGGCACGGTGGAACGGATGCTGCCGAGCGCGGACGTGTTCATCACCGACTGGCGGGACGCGCGGCTGGTGCCGCTGGCCGACGGTCGCTTCGACCTCGACGACTATATCGACTATCTGGTCGCGTTCACCGAGGTGATCGGCCCGGGTGCGCACATGCTGGCCGTGTGCCAGCCGTCGGTGCCCTGCTACGCCGCCGCAGCGCTGATGAGCGCGGACAGCCATCCGTGCCGGCCGCGGACACTGACCATGATGGGCGGACCGATCGACACGCGCGAGGCGCCGACGGCGGTGAATTCAGTGGCGACCGAGCGCCCGCACGCCTGGTTCGAACACAATGTCATCGCCACGGTGCCGATGCCCTATCCGGGCGCGGGCCGGCGGGTGTATCCGGGCTTCCTGCAGCTTGCCGGGTTCATGTCGATGAACCTTGGCAATCACATGATCAGCCATTGGGAAATGTTCAAGCATCTGGTCCGCGGCGATGGCGAGAGCGCCGATTCGACCAAGGCCTTCTATGAGGAATATCGCTCCGTCTGCGACATGACGGCCGAATTCTACCTCCAGACGGTGGAAACGGTGTTTCAGACGCATGCGCTCCCGACGGGGACGATGGTTCACCGCGGGCGACGTGTCGATCCCGCCGCGATCACCGACATCGCGCTGCTCGCCATCGAGGGCGAGAGGGACGATATCTCCGGGCTGGGGCAGACCAGGGCGGCGCTGACGCTGGCGACTGCGCTGCCCGACAACAAGAAGCAGTATTTCATGGCTGAAGGAGCCGGCCACTACGGCATCTTCAACGGCTCACGCTGGCGTGAGACGATCGCGCCGGTGGTGGAGCGGTGGATTGCGGCCCACGGCTAAGCGAATAGCCCCGGCCGCCATCGGCCGGGGCTATCGTCAAGTCAGGCGACCGAGTCCACCACGGCGTGGCTGCTCGACTCACTGCCATGAATGGTGCCGCCGAACAGCATTTTGAGCCGCCCCGACGTGGATACGTCGGTTTCCCACAATTCGGCGCTGCTGATGTCGAAGCGGTTGAGCCGCGCATCGGCCTTGCCGTTCGGGAACCAGGCTTCGACGCGGTTGTCCCAAAGCTTGTCGAACGTCGCCTGATCCGTTTCCGCGCTGATCGTTCCGGCCAGACACGCGAAAAAATCGTGCCCCTTGCCGACGAACTGCGCCATCGCGTCGCCGCCGGACGCGATGCGATTGTCCTTGCCGGAGAAGATGAACAGCGTGTTGGGCTGAGCGTCGTCTGTCTTGACGTTCATCGGCTCCGAATGGCTGCCGTCGGTCAGGCCGATCATCACGAAGGGGCTGTCGTTCAGCTTTTCGAGGAACTTGGCGGCAACTTCCTGCGGTGTGTCCTTGTCGGCCATGTCATATCTCCTGATGGGTTGGCAGGAGAACGAGGGGGGCGGGAGATTGTTTCGCTCCCGCCATCGACGCGCGAGGTTTAAAGGACCTCGAACAGCCCGGCCGCGCCCATGCCGCCGCCAACGCACATCGTCACCACAACATACTTCGCGCCACGGCGCTTGCCCTCGATCAGCGCGTGGCCGGTCATCCGCGCACCGGACATGCCGTAGGGATGGCCGATCGCGATCGCGCCGCCGTTGACGTTGAGCAGCTCGTCGGGGATGCCGAGCTTGTCGCGACAGTAGAGCACCTGCACCGCGAACGCCTCGTTGAGCTCCCACAGGCCGATGTCGTCCATCTTCAGGTTGAAGCGCTGGAGCAGCTTGGGGATCGCGAACACCGGGCCGATGCCCATCTCGTCCGGGTCGGTGCCCGCCACCGCCATGCCGACATAGCGGCCGAGCGGCTGCAGCCCGCGCTTTTCGGCGAGCTTTTCCTCCATCAGCACGCTCGCCGAGGCGCCGTCGGACAGCTGGCTGGCGTTGCCGGCGGTGACGGTGCCGTCGGGGAGCACTTCCTTGAGGCTCTTCAGCCCCTCCAGCGTGGTGTCGGCGCGGTTGCCCTCGTCCTTCGCAAGCGTCACCTCCTTGTGGGTGACTTCCTTGGTTTCCTTGTCCGTGACCGCCATGGTCGCGGTGACGGGCACGATCTCCGCGTCGAACTTGCCCTGCGACTGAGCGGCGGCGGTGCGCTGCTGCGAGCGGAGGCCGTATTCGTCGGCGGCGTCGCGGCTGATGCCATAGCGCTTGGCGACCACTTCGGCGGTCTGGAGCATCGGCATGTAGATGTTCTTGTGCATCGCCAGCAGCTCAGGGTCGGGCGCGACGCGCATCTGCGGGGTCTGGACGAGGCTGATGCTCTCGACGCCGCCGCCGATGGCGACATCCATCCGGTCGACGGTGATCTGCTTGGCGGCGGTGGCGATCGCCATCAGGCCGGACGCGCACTGGCGGTCGAGCGACATGCCGGACACGGTGGCGGGCAGGCCGGCGCGCAGCAGCGAATTGCGGGCGATGTTGCCCGCCTGATGACCCTGCTGAAGCGCGGAGCCGAGCACCACGTCGTCGACCTCCGCGCCGTCAATCTTGGCCCGCTCCACCGCCGCCTTGATCGCGTGGCTGGCGAGCGTGGGGGAGGGCAGGTTGTTGAAAGCACCGCGATAGGCGCGGCCGATGGGGGTGCGGGCGGTGGAAACGATGACGGCGGAACGCATGGGGTTCTCCTGGCGGAAGGTCACAAAGGTCACACCCTCATCGCGAAGGCGCGGGAGGGTAGCGGGCGGGTCAGACGAAGATCTGGCTGATCCATTCGGCGATCATGGCGGGCTTTTCCGTGCCCTCGATCTCGACGGTGAATTCGGTGGTCTGCTGGAACTGGCCTGGCTTTTTCTCGGTGAACTCCAGCAGCTTGAAGCGGCCTCTTACCTTGGAACCGGAGCGAACGGGGGTGAGAAAGCGCACCTTGTTGCCGCCATAGTTGATGCCCATTTTCACGCCCTCGACCTGAGGCGCGTCGGCGACCTTGCTGGACAGCAGCGGCATCAGCGAAAGGGTCAGGAAGCCGTGCGCGATGGTGCCGCCGAACGGAGTCATCGCCGCCATCTGCGGGTTGACGTGGATGAACTGGTGATCGCCGGTAGCATCGGCGAACTTGTTGATCATCTCCTGCGTCACTTCCACCCAGTCGGACACGGTTTCGGTGCCGATCCGCTGCTTCATCTCATCAATGCTGATCGTCGCCACGTTGTTTCGTCCTTCGCCATCCGGCTGAATGCGAGAGCATGTAGGCTCTACCGCTCCGCCATCGCAAGCCTCGCCCGACCGGACCTTGCAACACGCGCCATGCCGTAGCGTCGGCGTCTCGCAATTGCGTGGTCCGCCGACCGGACGTCAACGGACCCGATCTTCAAACGCTCGAGTCGTGGGGGCTCCCTTCGACGGCGCGCACCGGCATCACCGGCGGCCAGGGCATGACCAGCGTTCCGTCGGGTGCGGCCGTGTAGGTGGTCTGCGTCGGATAGGCGAAGACGATCTTTTCGGCGTTGAAGCGCCGGATCAGCGCCAGCGCGACCGCGGTCCGGCCGTCGTAGAAACGGGCATAGTCGGCCCCGTCGCTGTCGAACTGCACCTCGAAATCCAGCGTCGAGGCGCCGAAGTTGATGAAGCCGGCGCGCACGAAGCTGCGGCCGCTTGCCTCCACCACCTCCTTCATCATGGCCGGGATGCGCTCCATCACCTCGACCGGCGTTTCATAGGCAACGCCGGCGACCAGGCGCGCGCGCCGGTGGTTGCGCTGCGTGTTGTTGAGGATTTCCTTGTCGAGCAGGTTCTTGTTCGAGATCACCCGCTCTTCGCCGTCGATGCCGCGGATGCGGGTGGACTTGAGCCCGATCGACTCCACCGTTCCCGATGCGGTGTCGTAGCTGATCGCATCGCCGCGGCGGAACGGGCGGTCGAAGATGATCGCGAGCGCCGCGAAGAGGTCGGCGAAGATCCCTTGCGCGGCAAGGCCGATGGCGATGCCGCCGACGCCCAAGCCTGCGACCAGCCCGGTGACGTTGACGCCGAGATTGTCGAGCACCACCACCGCGGCGATCGCGAACAGCGCAAAGGTGACGAGCAGGCGGATCAGCCCCAGCGCGCTGATCAGCGCCTCGCCGGAATAATGTTCGGAGCTGGTGCGGTGCTCGATCGCGCCAAGAATGATCTCGCGCGCCCAGATCGCCGCCTGGAACACGGACGCCACCGTCCACAGGAAGGTGACGGTCTCTGCCACCTCCTGCGGCGGGTCGGTGAAGCCGTTGCCGGTGACCAGCCGCGCGGCGAGCATGACCATGAAGAAGGTGTTGGTGCGCACCACCGCCCGGCCGAGCACTTGGCCCCAGCCGGCCCGGCCGGTGTCGCGGCGGCACAGCCGGGCGCCGAACCGGCGCGCCGTGTGCAGCGCGACCACGATCACCGTGCCCACGCCCACGGCGATCACGATTTCGAGCAGGTGCGTCTGCAACCAGGCGATGCTGCTGGTCACGAGGTCGTTGGCCTGCCGACCCATGTCGCGCGCGCGCAAGGCGTGGCCGGGCGTCGCCGCCGCGCTGTTCGCCATCAGGCCGGCGCGCCGACAGCAACCGTTGTGGCTGCGACTGGCGCTGCGGCCTGCTTGGCGACGCGCACCTTGGGCGCCAAGAACGCGATCAGACCGCGTTCGTAGCGCGACAGGTGCTTGCCCGCCGACGGCAGTTTCAGCTTGGAGCGGAAACGCGACTGGCCCTTCTTGACCAAGCCGATCAGCGACGGGTGGACATAGGATTTGCGCGCGATCGCCGGCGTGTTGCCGAGCTTTGCCACCACCGGTTCGAGTAGCATCTTGAGCGACAGGTCCGATTCGGCGCTGGCCAGCGCTTCGAACGCGGTGACGCTGGCCGCCCAGGTGCGGAAATGCTTGGCAGTGAACTCGCCGCCGGTTGCCGTGCGGATATAGTCGTTGACGTCGGACGAGGTGACCGGATGCGCGACGCCGTCATGGTCGAGCCAGGCGAACAGGTGCTGCTCGTCCAGATCGTGGCACTTCTTGACGAAGTTGATCAGCGTGCGATCGGTGATCCGCACCCGGCGCATCTTGCCGGACTTCGCCTTGTATTCGAGGGTGAGGCGGCTGCCCTTCACATCGGCATGCTGCTTGCGGAGCGTGGTCGCGCCGTAGCTTTCGTTGGCCTTGACGTACCCCTCATTGCCGACGCGCAGCTGCGCCTCGTCCAGCAGCCGCACCACGGCGGCGACGGCGCGCGTCTTGCTCATGGTTCGCTGCTTGAGGTCCGCCTCCACCTTCTTGCGCAGCTTGGGGAGTGCGCGGCCGAAATCGGCGCAGCGGTCGTATTTGGCCGTGTCCTGCTTTTCGCGGAAATCGAGGTGGTAGCGGTACTGCTTGCGCCCCTTTTCGTCCCAGCCGATCGCCTGGATATGGCCGTTGGGCTTGGGGTTGAACCAGGCGTCACGATAGGCGGGCGGCAGGCCGATCTTGTTCAGCCGGTCGATCTCTTCACGGTCGGTGATGCGGTTGCCGTCCGGATCGAAGTAGGCCCAAGCCCCGCGCACCTGCCTGCGGGTGATGCCGGGGCCAGTTCCGTCGCTGTATACGATACGTGGCACGCTGCTCGTTACCTTCAGAGAATGACTTGGCGGGGAAATGCCCGCGGGTGCCGCTTCGTTCCGGAACGGGGGACGGGCGGCAACGGTTCAGGGCCCACCCACGCAGGAGTTAACCATGACCGATCTTTCCCAAGCCCGGGTGCTGATCCTCGCCACCGACGGGTTCGAGCAGGCCGAACTGTTCGGCCCACGTCAGGCGCTGATCGACGCGGGCGCCACCGTGACGCTGGCTTCGATCGCCACCGATCCGATCCAGGGGGTGAAGCACGATGTCGACAAGGCGGACACGATCACCCCGGACCTGACGCTGGAGCAGGTGGATACCGACGATTACGACGCGCTGCTGCTGCCCGGCGGCGTCGCCAATCCCGACACCATGCGGCTGCAGGAGCGGGCGGTGGAGATCGTGGGCGAGTTCATGGAGGACGACAAGATCGTTGCCGCCATCTGCCACGCGCCGTGGCTGCTGGTCGAGGCGGACGTGGTGGAAGGGCGGCGGATGACGAGCTGGCCGTCGGTGCGCACCGACCTTGCCAATGCCGGCGCCGATGTGGTGGACGAAGCCGTGGTGGTGGACGGCAATCTGATCACCAGCCGCAAGCCCGACGATATCCCGCAGTTCAGTCAGGCGGTCATCGAGGCGCTGCAGCAGGAGCTGGCCGAAGAGCCGGCCTGAGCCCGGCCGGGCTTTCGGGCGGGGGCCCCGGCTGGGAACGGCGGGCCGGGCGCAGCGTCGCCTCGCCTGCTCCCGCCCGGCGGCGCAGATAGCCATCGAGGCCGATCTGCGCGCCGACCAGCATGTAGATGAACGATTGAAAGGCGATGCCCACGAACCCTGCGCCGAGCAGGTAGACGATATGCGCGGACTGTAGCGCCCCGGCCAGCGCGCCGGCCCAGGCGTATTCCCCGTCGGCATCCCGATAGCGGCGGCGCAGCACCTCCATCCGCACCAGCCCGATCAGGTTGATGACCAGCCACAGCGCAAGACCGGGGTAGCCCTGCTCGCCCAGCATCTCGAAATACGCGCTGTGATAGGCGCGCGCCTGGTCGGTGGCGATGCGCTCGCGGCCATCGGCTTCCTTGAGCACGTAGCGCAGCTTGTTGCCGCGGAACGCCTCGAAGCCGCCGCCAAAGGGGTGCTGCTTGACGTAGTCCATGGTCCAGTTCCACACGGCAAGGCGCGTGGAGGCGGATTCGTCGGACTTGTACGTCTTGATGGTGCTCATCCGGTCGGTGAAGGCCGACGGCAGCATGGGGATCGAGGCGACCCCCAAAAGACCGATCGCCGCCACGTAGAGCACCTTGCGCTTCACCGTGCGGAACTCGGTGACCGCAAGCAGCGCGATGCAGACAAGGCCGGTGCGCGTCGAGGTGCCGACCGGGATCAGCATGCAGGCAAAGATCAGCGCGACCGCAAACGTCTTCACCCGCCAGTCCGGCTTGAACACCGTGCCCCAGCGGGTGAACCAGATGATGATGGGGATGATCGCCACCGCGACCGTGGAGATGGTGCTGCCTTCGTAGATGCCGGAGTTGTTGTTCACCATCAGGTCGAGCTCGCCATAGCCGCCGCCGTGGGTGACCACCGTCTTGATGCCGCCGACGATGATGATCGCGCCCGCCGACAGGACCATGAACAGCAGCAGCGCCTCGACGCGCAGGCGGGTGCGCAGGGTGAAGGGCAGGAACACCGCAAACGCCAGCGACTTCCACACCCATTCCCACTTGCCGGCGGCTTCCAACGGGAAATCAGCGGTTTGCGTGGTGATCCAGCAATACAGCATGAGCAGAAGGATGAGCCACTGGCGCGGCGCGACGCGCGTGTCGCTCTTGTCGTCGGCAAGCGCCCAGCCGCCGACCGCCAACACCACCGCGATCAGCGAGATCGGCACCGCGTTGAGGAGCAGGTAGGTCAACCGCTGCGGCGAGACGATGTCGATGTAGACATAGGCGAGCACCAGCAGGAACGGCCGCTTGAATCCCATGCCGAACAACGCGGTCAGGAAGGCGATGAACGCCAGGTCATGCATGGGGGCGGCGCCCGAAGCGGCGGGGCGCGGCGTCGCCCTCGCGGTTGAGATCGGGGCGGCGAAGCAGGCGCCAGGCGGCGATCAGCATCAGCACGTGCGTGAGGCCGAGCGCGAAATTGTCGATCATGGCGCGTTGGGCCCCTGGGGTGAACGTCAGCGCTCCTCTAGCCCCGAGCGATTGACGCGCCGTTAAGCGCTCGGTGGCACAAGGGCGATGCGATGCGCATTCTCCACATCCTCGACCATGGGTTGCCCCTGCAAAGCGGCTACACCTTCCGCACCCGCGCGATCATCAAGGCGCAGGAGGCGCGCGGGTGGACGGTTGAGGCGATCACCGGCCCGCGCCAGGGCGGTGGCGGAGGGGCCATCGAGCAGGTCGACGGCATCACCTTTCATCGCACCCCAGGCCGACGCGGCGCAGGCGTGTGGGGCGAACTGGCGGGCATCGCCGCCTTTGCCCAGGCGATCGACGCGGCGGTGGCGCGGTTCAAGCCCGACATCCTGCATGCCCATTCCCCGGTGCTCGATGCGCTGGCGGCGCTGCTGGTCGCGCGGCGGCGCGGCCTGCCGCTGGTGTACGAGATCCGCGCGTTCTGGGAGGATGCGGCGGTCGGCAACGGCACCGGGCAGGAGGGATCGCTGCGTTATCGCGCGACCCGGGCGCTGGAAACCTGGGCGGTGGCGCGCGCCGATGCGGTGGCGGTGATCTGCGAAGGGCTCCGCGGCGACCTGATCGCGCGCGGCGTCGACCCGGCCAAGATCACGGTGTCGCCCAATGGCGTCGACCTGTCGCTGTTCGGCACGGTGCCGCCGCGCGACGCCGCGCTGGCGGCCGAACTGGGGCTGGATGGGGCCGACGTGGTCGGGTTCATCGGCAGCTTCTATCCTTATGAAGGGCTCGACGACCTGATCGCGGCGATGCCGGCGCTGGTCGCCCGGCGCCCGGGGGCGCGGCTGTTGCTGGTCGGTGGCGGTCCCGCGGACGCGGCCTTGCGCGCGCAGGCCGCGGCATCGCCGGTGGCGGGGCACATCCGCTTTGTCGGCCGCGTGGCCCATGAGGAGGTGGAGCGTTACTACAGCCTCGTCGACGTGCTCGCCTATCCGCGCAAGGCGATGCGGCTGACGGAGCTGGTGACGCCGCTCAAGCCGCTGGAAGCGATGGCGCAGCGGCGGCTGGTCTCGGCATCGGACATCGGCGGCCATCGCGAGCTGATCCGCGATGGCGTCACCGGCACGCTGTTCGCGCCCGACGATCCCGCTGCCGTCGCGAGCGCGCTCGGCCAGCTGTTCGCCAATCGCAGCCAATGGGATGCGATGCGGACCCGCGGGCGGGACTTTGTCGAGCGCGAGCGTAACTGGTCGTCAAATATTTCGCGTTACGCACCGGTTTACCAACGACTTTGCCAAGCGAAATCGAGAACCACATGGTTGCGTATCCCCGTCCCGAAGCCCTGAACCTGCAAGGCCAGAATCCGAAAGGTCAGCATCTGAAAGGGTTGAACGGCACCATCGCCCCGATCGGCGGCGCGGCCGTCGGCGTGATCGCTGCCGCTGCCTGCCTGCTGGTGTCCACCGACACGCTGGAAACCATGGTGTGGAACAGCGGCATCGCCGCGCTGATCCCGGCCGCCGCACCGCCGCTGGGCGCTACGGCGCGCGCGGTGCTGGCGCTGGGCGTCGGCATCGTCTCGGCAGCGGTGACCTGGTCGGCGCTATTCCTGTTGTTCGGGCCCGGCGGCTTTCTAGCACCGCGGCTGCGTCGACAAGATGGCGTGCCGGCGCTGCGCCGGGCGGACGCGCATCCCGACAACCCGGCCCGGCGGCCGATGAGCGCCGCCGATCTTGGCACGCCGATGATGGAGATCACCGCAAGCGACCGCAACGAGGACTTTTTCCGCAACGGCTTTGCCGACGAGGAAGCAGCGGAGGAGGAGCGCACGCTGCCCGGCGACCTGGAGCTGCCGCTCGCCGCGTTCGATCCCGCCGCCGTGCCCGCCGTGCCGCGCGAGCCGGTGCGACCCGTCGCGCCGCTCGCCAAGCCCATCCTGGCGCCCGGCGAACGGCTGGACAGCTTCGCGCCGGAGCCGGCCGTGCCGCCCGCCCAGCCGCAGCGCCACGAGCCGGTGCCGCCGCAGACGATCGAATCGCTGCTCCGGCGGCTGGAGGAAGGCGCCGGGCGCCGCGCCGCGCGGGCCTGAGCCTGTCGGCGGGATTGCCCTCAGGCGGCGGTGAAGACGCCGCAGGCGATGCGGCCGCCGCTGTTGCCCGAGGGATCGGTCATCAGGTCGTCGGCGCCCGCATGCACCACCAGCGCGCCGCCATCGGCATCGAGCAGCGCCGCCACCGTTTGCCCTGGCAGCGTCACGCCCAGCGTGCCGCGACCATCGGTGCCGACGATCAGATTGGGCATGTCGCCCGCGTGCGGGCCGTTCGGATTCATCGCGCCATGCTGACGCGCATCGGGATTCCAGTGGGGCCCTGCACTGGCGAAGTCGGGCGCGTCGCAGCGGCCGGCCGTGTGAAGGTGCGCGCCATGCGTGCCCGCCGGCAGCCCGCGCGCGTCCAGCGTCACGCGGATGCCGCCCGCCACGTCGGTCACGGTGGCGCGACCCGCCTCCACGCCGCTCGCCGTGCGCAGCATCGCGGTGGCATGGGCGCCGCCGGCGATCGGCGAGCCCACCGCCAGTTCGTGGCGATCGCAGGCGGCAAGCGCGAGCGTCAGGCCCGAGAGCGTCACCAGTCCGACTGTCCGCATGTCACGTTCCTCCTGCTTGTTCGTCCGTCCCGCCGTGGCCGAGCGGCCAGCGCGTGACCGCTTCATACGTCGCGCCGCCGCGTCCGAGGTGACTCTCGTAGAGCACCAGATGGCCCAGCGTAAATGGGGCGCTCGACACGCCGGCATGATCGGCGACCCAGCGCGCGACCTCCGGATCGCCGGCCGCGGATCGCGGCATCCGCGCCATGGTGATGTGCGGCAGGAACGCGCGCCGTTCGGGCTCCAGGCCGGCACGCACGCACGCCTGGTCGACCTTGCGGTGGAGATGGGCGAGCGCATCGTGCGGCGACACGCCCGCCCACAGCGCATCGCCGCCGCGGTTGCTGAAGCGGCCGACGCCGTGGAGCGCAATCTCGGGCGCGGGCGCGACCACCTGCGCGAGTGCGGCGGCGACATCCTCTGCCACTGGCCGCTCCACCGCGCCGATGAAGCGCACGGTGAGGTGCAGCTGCTCGTCATCCTGCCAGCGCGCGGCGGCGACCCCGTCGCTGATGTCGAGGAGTTGCTCGCGGATCGCGAGCGGCGGCCGCAGGGCAACGAACAGGCGGTGCACGGCGTTGAACGATCCGTTTCAAAGTGTTGCGCGAGGCCCGGTTTAGCTTGAAACACGCCCGTGTCGCGCCGATATTCAACCTAATCGGCTTTTTGTCGATGCAAAGGAGTTTTGGTTACAATGGCTAACTGGTCCGATCCACGGCCGAGCGCTGCGTCGTTCGGCGCCAACGCCGCCGATACGCGGTCGGTGGCGTATGACGCCGGCCTGCGGTCCTATATGCTGTCGGTCTACAACTACATGACCTCGGGCGTGCTGCTCACCGGCATCGTCGCGATGCTGTTCGCCTGGGGCGGCGTGACGTCGCCGGCGGCGCAGGTGTTCCTGGGCGGCGGGTTGCTGAAGTATGTGATCATGTTCGCGCCGCTCGGCTTCGTGTTCGCCATGAGCTTTGGCCAGAACAGGATGCAGACGGGCACGCTGCGGCTGCTGTTCTGGGGCTTTGCGATCGTCATGGGCCTGTCGCTCTCGACGATCTTCCTCGCCTATTCCTCGACGGCGATCGCGCAGGCGTTCTTCGCGACGGCGGCTGGCTTCGCGGGGCTCAGCCTGTTCGGCTACACGACCAAGCGTGATCTGTCGGCGTTCGGCACGTTCCTGCTGGTTGGCCTGATCGGGTTGATCGTGGCGAGCATCATCAACATGTTCGTGCACTCGGGTCCGCTGGACCTGGTGATCAGCTTCGTCGGCGTGCTGCTGTTCGCAGGGCTTACCGCCTATGACACGCAGCGCACCAAGAGCCTGTATGCCCAGGTGGCAGGCACCGAGTACGTCGGTCGCGCGGTGGTGATGTCGGCGCTGGGCCTGTATCTCGACTTCATCAACATATTCCTGTTCGTGCTGCGGCTGTTCGGCGGTAACCGTCAGTAAACGCGGGGCGATCCGGGAAAGAAGAGGCCCGGCGGGAAACCGCCGGGCTTTTTTGTTGCCGCTTGCGACGGACTGAAGCGGGCTTGGCTGCCCACAGGAACGCGCACGGGACTCGACCGTTGATGGAGCGCAACGGTACGGAAAAACAGTCATGAGCGATATCGATCAACGTGCCCTCGACAGCCTGTCGGTCGCCCCGAATGCCGGCAATCAGGAGCGCGACCCGCGCCAGGACGCCGGCCAGGACAAATCGATCACCCGCCGGCTGGAAAAGAACCCGGGCAGCGACGAGGCGCAGCTCGACAACGCCCTCGATGAATCGATGGACGCCAGCGATCCGCCGTCGAACACCCAGCCGGCCGGGAGCAGCGAGCCCGCGCCTTCGTCGGGGTTCGATCCAGCCGCCGAGGGGCAGGGCGGCCACTGAGCCGCAACGCGGGGTGAGGCGGCGGCGCAGCGATGTTGCGCAAAAGTCCCAGTCGGGGGGCGACGCGCATCGCTCTGCCTCATCTTGCCGCAACCGTGTTGCGGCGCAGCCCCTTTCGTGGTCGCTTGGTCAACGCCGGGCGACGGGTCGTTAAGGGTAGCGTTAACCATCGGGGCGCATAACCGGCCAGTTCTCTTCACGGAGTGGGGTGGCGGCAATGGGTGCAAGGATGAAGCAGGCCGACGGCGCGATGACGCTGGCCGAAATGAAGGAATTCGCCGGCTTTGCGGCAGCGACGCAGCGGTACATCCGCCGCTCGCTCGACATCGGCCTCGATCGTGACGACGCGATGACCCGGTGGTCGCGGGACGTGGTCGAAGCCGCCAGCATCCGCGCCCAGTCGCGGCTGTACGCGGCGCTGCCCGAATTGCGCGAGATCGTGCCGGACGACAGCGGCCTCGATTCGGTAGAGCCATTCCTGGCGCCGCTGGTGACGCTGGTCGCCTTTGATCTCGGCCAGGGGCGGCTGACCACCTTTTCCGCATGCCGGTTCCTGTACGAACGGCTGATCGGCGCGCAGGTTCGGCCATGGCTGCCGAGCGCCTTCTGCGCGGCGGCGGCCTTGCCGCATCTTCATCCCGAATTGCGGCGCAAGCTGTTGCAGTCGATCAGCGAGGCGGCGGCGACGGCGTCGGGCTGGTCGAACCGGCAGCCGGCGTTCTTTCCTTACTGGGTGGAGAAGGTCGACCAGGGCACGGCGCTGCCCAACTGAGCGGTAGCAGGCCGTCAGCGGCATGCGCGCCAGCCTGCGCCGCCACGGGTGGCCTGATCGAGGTGCAGGTGGTCGGCGTGGGCGGCGTTGTAGTCGGGGGACAGCACCGTCGCGAAAACGTCGCACGCGCCGCGGCGCACGTCGTGGAGGAAGGCGGCTTTCTTGCCGTCGCTGCGCCAGTCGCGCGCCACGGTGATGCGGGTGCCGTCGGCCAGGCGAAACCCCGCGATGTCGATGGCGTTGGCGGTGGCATGCTCGCTCCAGTGGCGCGAGTCGCTGCCCCTGATGCGGCGGCAGTTGTAGCTGCCGAAGTGATCGATGGTGACGACGGCTGACCCGAAGCGAGCTTGCGCGGCGGGCTGAACGACGTTCCATTCCCACATCGCGAGGCCGGCCGCGACCGGGCAGGCCATGCCGACACCGGCGGGAGCAAGGGCGATGCCGAGCGCGCCGCCCGATTTGAACCGCACCGCGTCGCTATAGCCGCATTGTCCTTCGTGCCGTGGCGGCAGGGCAGCGAAGCGAACGCCCGCACGGGTCAGCAGGCGGCGGCATTCGGCGCCTTGCCTGGCGAGCGCGGTGAGCCTGGCGCCGGTGAACTGCCCCGGTGGCTCGCCAAGGTCGAGGGGAGTCCAGGGCAGGTCTTGCGCTGGCCTGTGCAGCAAGCCCCAAGCGAACAGCACGATCGCCGCCAGCAATGCCGCGGTGAGCACGGCCCGTAGCATCCGGCTGAGCGCGCGCATCAGCCGCGTGTCGCGCTGGCGATCGGCTCACCGGTGATCGGATAGCCGAGGCCCGCCGGTATGCAGAGGTGCGGCACGCCGCCACGATCCTCGACCACCGGCGTGATGGTGACCACCGGATGCGCGTGGGCGTCGGCGATCGCCGCGTCGATGTCGCCGAACCCCGCCAGCCGTTCGAGATTGCGCCGGGTCGGGTAGATCACCGTCGCCCGCCCGGCATCGGCCTCGGCGAGAATGGCAGCGGCGCTTGCCCAAATGAGGCGCACGTTCTCCGTGGCATCGACGCGGGCGACCGGCGACCCGGCGGGCAGGCGGGCGAGATAAAAGCGCGTGTCGAAGATGCGCGACATGCGGTGCGCTGGCAGCCAGCGGGCAAACGGCGTCAGCGCAGCAAGGTCCAGGCTCGTGCGGGCGGCCGCCAGCGCCTCGCCGAAAGCGGCGCCGGCGTGGAGCGCGCGCCGCATACCCTCCAGCGCCTGCGCGTCCGGCATCGGCGACAGGCCGACGGCAAGCCCGGCCTCCTCCAGCGTTTCGCGCGCGGCGGCGATCTGTGCGGCAAGCTCGTCGCGGTCGCCGTCCAGCGTCGCGGCGAGTGCGTGATCGCCCGGATCGACACGGCCGCCGGGAAAGACCAGCGCTCCACCGGCGAATGCCATGGCCCTTGATCGTTCGACCATCAGCAGTTCGGGCGCGCCGCCCTTGGGGCTTTCGCGGAACACGACCAGCGTTGCCGCAGGAATGGGCGCAGGGAGGTCAGCCAAAGGATTGCTGGCGGAGGCGGCCGGTCATGTCGAGATTAAGGCGAGGTGGTGGAGCCGAGGGGAATCGAACCCCTGACCTCTGCAGTGCGATTGCAGCGCTCTCCCATCTGAGCTACGGCCCCGCGCCTTTTCCGGCCTGTCGCCGGACGCCCTGCGTGTAGCGGCTCGCGCCCGGCGATGCAACATGCCGCTGCGGGTCAGATCGCGCCCCTGAAGGTGTCGCACTGGGCCGGGTCGCCGCTGTCCAGCCCGCGCCTGAGCCAGCGCATCCGCTGCTCCGACGTGCCGTGCGTGAAGCTGTCGGGCACCACGCGGCCCTGCGCCTCGCGTTGCAGCGTGTCGTCGCCGATCGCGTGCGCGGCAGTCATGCCCTCCTGAATATCGCCGGGGTCGAGGCGGTCGCGATTGGCGGCGGCCCAGACCCCGGCATAGCAGTCCGCCTGCAGTTCAAGGCGCACCGACGCTGCATTCCCCTCGGTCTCGCTGCCGCGCTGCTGCACCTGCCGGACCTGGTCGGACGTGCCGAGCAGGTTCTGGATGTGATGGCCGAACTCGTGCGCGATCACGTAATCCTGCGCGAAGTCGCCGCTGGCGCCGAACCGCGTCTGCAATTCGTTGAAGAAGCTGGTGTCGAGGTAGATGCCCTGGTCGGTGGGGCAATAGAACGGCCCCATTGCCGACTGCGCCGTGCCGCAGCCCGAGCGGCCGGAGCCGCCGTAGAAGGTAAGGCTCGGCTTGGCGAAACGCTGGCCGCTTTGCTGAAAGATCCTGGTCCAGGTCTGCTGCGCCGATTCGAACGCATTGCACGCTGCGGTACTCGCCGGGTTGGCGCGGCATGCCTTTGCGACCGACTCTGCGGTGCTGGCCGAAGGCGCGCCCGACCTCACCACGCTGGTGCCGCCGCCGCCACCCAGCATGCTGCCGATGTTGCCGAGGCCACCGAACGCCGCCATCAGCAGCAGCACCACGACGATGCCGCCGCAGCCGAAGCGGCTGCCGATCAGCGGCAACAGGCCGAACAGCAATCCGCCGCCACCCCCACCGCCGCCGCCGAAGCCGAACCCGCCGCCTTGCCCGCGCTGGTCGTTGACGTTGATGTCGTTGGGGTCGAAATCGTCGAGCCGCATCGGCCGCGCCCTTTTGTTGTTACGCGGTCGAAATGCGCAGGGCGCCCGGCTGGTTGCAAGCTATCGCCCGGCGGCGCATGTCTTGGAAAAGATAGGCGAGGGAGAAGCGCGTGTTCCTGAAGGGCAAGACGGCGGTGATCACCGGCTCCACCTCCGGCATCGGGCTTGCGTATGCGCAGGCGTTCGCAGGGCAAGGCGCGGCGGTGGTGATCAACGGCTTTGGCGACGCCGGCCCGATCGAGCAGGAGCGGGCGGCGCTCGCAGCGGCCAGCGGCGCCGCCGCCCTGTACGACCCCGCCGACATG
>Ga0210040_10000789_pt1 | contig 50985 bp, 41 predicted proteins | sample CryGeyCG12114_NA_FD_185462 | JGI IMG/M metagenome (GOLD analysis project Ga0210040, IMG submission 185462) | Groundwater microbial communities from aquifer - Crystal Geyser CG19_WC_8/21/14_NA (SPAdes) (version 2) | ecosystem: Environmental > Aquatic > Deep subsurface > Groundwater | place: USA...
GACGGACAGCGCCAGCACCGGCGGCTGCTCGGCCGCCCGCGCGATCAGCCACGCCGACGTCGCCGCCAGCCCGACGGCGCACCCCAGCGCCAGCGACCCCGCGCCCACGGCGCCGGCGAGGCGCCACCGGGGCAGGTCCAGCACCGCCAGCGCGCGGACGGCCGGGTCGGCCAGCACGGCCGAGCGCACCCGGCGGGGGAGGCTCACGAGACGCACAGCGCGTCGCCCTTCTCATCGGTCGTGACGTCGTCACCCGGGCGGGCCGGCGCCGGGACGGCGGGAGCGATCGCGTCGACGGGCGCCGAGCGGACGGCCACCACCTCGTCGGCGACGGCCAGCAGCTCGGGCCGGTGCGCGACGACGAGCACCGCGCACCCGGACGCCGCGAGCTCGCGGATCGTCGCCAGCACCACGGCCTCGGTGCCCGCGTCGAGGTGCGCCGTCGGCTCGTCGAGCACGACGACGTCCGCGCCCGCCTCCACGCGCAGCAGCACCCGCGCCAGCGCCACCCGCTGCCGCTGGCCGGCGGAGATGCCGGCGCCGCCCTGCCCGAGCGGGGCGTCCCAGCCGTGCTCGGCGACGACGGGCGCGAGCCCGACGCGCTCGGCGGCGCGGTCGAGGGCGGCGTCGTCGGCGTCGGGGGTGGCGAGGCGCACGTTGTCGGCGAGCGTCCCGGGGACGACGAGCGGGCGCTGCGGGACCCACGCCACGCAGCTGCGCGCCACCGGCACCGCGGTGCCGGAGGTCGGCGCGGCCAGGCCGAGCAGGACGGCGACGGCCGTCGACTTCCCGCACCCGTTGGGCCCGGCCAGCGCGACGACGCGGCCGGGGGCGAGCGACACCGACAGCCCCGCCGGTGCGACGACCCCGCGCCCCGGCTGCTCGACGCCGACGTCCTCCAGGCGTGCGGGACCGGTGGCGGCGGCGGGCACCGCGGGCACGGGCGTGTCCAGCACCTCGAAGGCCCGCTCGGCCGCGGCGACGCCGTCCGCGCTCGCGTGGAAGGACGCGCCGACCGCCCGCAGCGGCAGGTACACCTCCGGCGCGAGCAGCAGGACGACGAGCGCGGTCTCCAGGTCCAGCGACCCCGACACGAGCCGCAGACCGACGCCCACGGCGACGAGCGCGACCGACAGCGTGGTCAGCACCTCGAGCACGAGCGAGGAGAGGAAGGCCGTCCGCAGCGTCGCGCCCGTCGCGACCCGCGCGGCGTCGCCCGCGGCGCGCACGCGCGAGGCCTGGCCGCTCGCGCGGCCGAGCGCGTGCAGCGTCGGCAGCCCGGCGACGAGGTCGAGCACCTGCGCGCCGAGGGTCTGCAGGCTGTCCTGGCGGCGGAGGGCGGCGTCGCGGGTCGCCCACCCGACGAGGGCCATGAACAGCGGGACGAGCGGGAGCGTCACGACGATCGTGACCACCGCGAGCAGGTCCTCGCGGAGCATGACGAGCAGCAGCGCCGGCGGGACGAGAGCCGCGAGCAGCAGCTGCGGCAGGTAGGTCACGAGGTAGCCCTCGAGCCCGTCGAGCCCGCGCGTGGACAGCTCGGTGACGGCGACGGAGCGGTCCCCGAGGCCGCGCCGACCCAGCCGCGCGGCGTGCGCGACGACGGCGGCCCGCAGCTGCCCGATCGTCCGGGTGGCCGCGCGGTGGGCGAAGCGCTCCTGCGCCCAGACGACCCCGACCCGCAGCGCGAGGACGACGGCGAGCTCTCCCGCGCTCGTGGCCACGTCGGACCACGCGTCACCGCGCATCGCCGCACCGGCGACGGCGTGCGCCAGCAGCAGCGACTGGACCACGACGAGCACCGCCGTGGCGCCGCCCAGCACCGCCGTCAGGACGACGTAGCGGCGCGCGGCGCGCGAGGTGCGCAGCAGGCGGGGGTCGAGCGGGCGCACGGCGTCAGGCCTGCCCGGTCCCGGAGCCGCCGGCGTCGGTCTCGCGCACGACCTGCGCGGGGCTGCTGCCGCCGCCACCGCGCTGGCGGGGGACGACCTGCAGGCCGATGCCCGCGGGGATGTGGTCCACGGACAGGCGGCGGCGGAACACCCACAGCGTCCAGCCCTGGTACAGCAGCACGAGGGGGGTGAGGAAGGCCGCGACCCACGTCATCACCGCGAGCGTGTACTGCGTGGACGAGGCGTTCTCGATGGTGAGGGAGTTCGCCGGGTCGGTGCTCGAGGGCATGACGTCCGGGAACAGCGACCCGAAGATGAGCACGACCGCCGCGACGACGACCACGCACGTCCCGGCGAACGCCAGCCCCTCGCGGCGCCGCGGCGCCAGGACGACGACGGTCGCCAGGCCCGCGGCGGCGACGCCCACGACGCCCCACGTCCAGCCCTTGCCGTGCGCCAGCTGGGTCCAGACCGCCCAGGTGCCGGCGACGAGCAGCGTCGGCACCGACAGCCGGACGGCGGTGCGGTGCGCCCGCTCGCGGACGTCGCCGAGCGTGCGCAGCCCCAGGAACAGGGCGCCGTGCAGCAGGAAGACCATCAGCGTGGTGGCGCCGCCGAGCAGCGCGTAGGGGCTCAGCAGGTCGAGCACCGAGCCGGTGAAGGTGAAGTCCGCGTCGATCGGCACGCCGCGCACGATGGTGGAGAAGGCCACCCCCCACAGCAGCCCTGGCAGGGCCGAGCCGACGAAGATCGCGACGTCCCACCGGGTGCGCCAGCGCTGGTCGTCGAGCTTGCCGCGGTACTCGAAGGCGACGCCGCGGATGATCAGCGCGACCAGGATGGCCAGCAGCGGCAGGTAGAAGCCGCTGAAGAGCGTGGCGTACCACTCGGGGAACGCCGCGAACGTCGCGCCGCCGGCCACGATGAGCCACACCTCGTTGCCGTCCCAGACGGGCGCGATGGTGTTGATGACCTGGCGGCGCTCGGCGTCCGACCTCGTGATCGCCGGCATGAGCATGCCGACGCCGAAGTCGAAGCCCTCGAGCACGAGGTAGCCCGTCCACAGGACGGCGATGAGCAGGAACCAGACCAGCTGGAGGTCCACGGGAGGTCTCGCTTCTCGGGGAGTGGGCGTCTCGGGGAGGGGCGTCAGTAGGCGAAGTGCAGGGGGGCGTCGGGCTGGCGCTGGTCGTCGCCGGGGGGCGCGTCGGCCGGCTGCGCCCCGTGGACGACGTAGCGGCGCATCAGGCCGAACCACACGACGGCGAGCACCCCGTACACGAGCGTGTAGACGACGAGCGACGTCAGCACCGCCCAGGCCGCTACGGGCGAGACGCCGACGGCGGTCAGCAGCCGGACCTCCATCTCGCCCGTCGGGTTCGGCGCGACGACCCAGGGCTGGCGGCCCATCTCGGTGAAGATCCAGCCCGTCGCGCTGGCGAGGAAGGGCATGGGCAGGGCGAGGAGCGAGAGCCGGGCGAACCAGGTCTGCGACGGGGTCCGGCCGCGGCGCACGAGCCACAGGCCCGCCAGTGCCAGCGCTGCGGAGAAGACCCCGAAGCCCATCATGAGGCGGAAGGACCAGTAGGTGACGGGCAGCAGCGGCGTGTAGTTGCCCGGGCCGTAGAGCTGCTCGTAGCTGGCCTGCACCTCGCGGACGCCGGGGATCGTGGCGCCGAAGTCGCCCGTGGCGAGGTAGGAGGTCAGGCCCGGGACGGTGAGCTGGCGCACATCGCAGCGGTTCTCGACGTCGCCGACGGCGAAGACGCTGAAGCTGGCGCCGGTCTCGGTGTCGCACAGGGCCTCGGCGGCCGCCATCTTCATGGGCTGCTGCTGGAACATCAGCTTGGCCTGCGCGTCACCGGAGACGAAGACCCCCACGCCGCCGACGAGCAGCGCCACCAGCCCGACCAGGAGCGCGGGGCGGTACACCGCCGCCTCGCCCTCCCGGCCGGCACGCACGTGCTGCACGCACCACCAGCCGGCGATGCCCGCGACGAACGTCCCGGCGACGACCAGCGCGCCGGTCACCGTGTGCGGGAACGCCGCCAGCAGCGTCGAGTTCGTGAGGACGGCCAGGATGCTGTCCATCTCGGCGCGGCCGGTCTCGGGGTTGTAGTGCGTCCCGACGGGGTGCTGCATCCACGAGTTGGCGGCGAGGATGAAGTACGCCGAGGCGTTCACCGACAGGGCGACGAGCCAGATGCAGGCCAGGTGGACGCGGCGGGGCAGGCGGTCCCAGCCGAAGATCCACAGGCCGAGGAACGTGGACTCGACGAAGAACGCCGCGAGGCCCTCGATCGCCAGCGGGGCGCCGAACACGTCGCCGACGAAGCGCGAGTACTCGCTCCAGTTCATCCCGAACTGGAACTCCTGCACGATGCCGGTGACGACGCCGATCGCGAAGTTGATCAGCATGAGCTTGCCGAAGAACTTCGTCAGCCGGAGCCAGTGCTCCTTCCCCGTGCGGTGCCACGCGGTCTGCATGATCGCGACGAGCGGGGCGAGCCCGATCGTCAGCGGCACGAAGACGAAGTGGTAGACGGTGATGATGCCGAACTGCCACCGCGCGAGGTCCAGGGTGTCCACGCGGACGACGCTAGGGACGCGCGCGGCCCGCCCGGCCCGCCGAGGGTCACCCGTCCCCGGGACCGAGGTCCCGACCTCGTGGGGTGCTCGTGGCGGCGCCCGCCGCGGCTCCTCGCAGGAACCGCGGCGGGCGCCGCGGACCGGGTCAGGCGGGGGCGTAGACCCGGACGTAGTCCACGCGCATCTGCGCCGGGAACGGCGTCGCCGCGGTCGGGCTCCCCGGCCACTGGCCACCGACCGCCAGGTTGAGCAGCAGGAAGAACGGCTTGTCGTAGACCCACCGGTCGCCGCCCAGGTCGGCGGGCGTGCGGGTCTGGTAGTCCACGCCGTCCACCGACCAGGTCACCCGGTTCGGCGACCACTCGACGGCGAAGGTGTGGAAGGCGTCGCCGACGGCGCCCCCGCCCGGGATCGTGTACGGCGCGCCGACGCTCTCCCCGCCCGAGTAGCCCGGTCCGTGCAGCGTCCCGTGGACGACGCGCGGCTCCCGCCCGATGTTCTCCATCACATCGATCTCGCCGCTGCTCGGCCAGCCCGCGCTGCCGATGTCGGCCCCGAGCATCCAGAACGCCGGCCACAGGCCCTCGCCCTCCGGGATCTGGATGCGCGCCTCGACCCGCCCGTAGGTGGTGGTGAACCTCCCCTGCGTCGTCATCCGGCCCGAGGTGTACTGGCAGGCGCCGTACCAGCACTGGTACTGGCCCGGCGTGGCCCGGCGGGCCGTGATGACGAGGTTCCCCGCGCCGTCCATCGCCGTGTTCCCCGTGCCCGCCGTGTAGTACTGCAGCTCGGCGTTGCCGCCCCCGGTCCCGTTGACCTCCTGCACCCACTTCGCCGGGTCGGGCCCGGTGCCCGCGGCGCCGTTGAACTCGTCGGACCACACCAGCCGTCGTGCCGACGGCGTCCCGCCACCCACCGCGGGGGCGCTCCACTTCTGGTTCGCCTGGCCGCTGCACGTCCACAGCTGCAGGGGCGTGCGGTCGGCGCTCGAGGGGCCGGTCGCGTCCAGGCACTTGTCCGCCTGGACGTTGACGACGTCACCGGCACCGCTGACCGCCCACCGCTGGGCGCCCGAGCCGTTGCAGGTCCACAGCTGCACGCGCGTGCCGTCGGCGGTGCCGCCACCGGCGGCGTCCAGGCACTTGCCGAGCGCGCGGACGGTGCCGTCGGCCTGAACGTCCCACCGCTGGGCGCCCGAGCCGTTGCACGGCCACAGCTGGACCCGCGTGCCGTCGGCGCTGCTGCCCCCGGCGACGTCGACGCACTTGCCGCCGTACCCGGAGATCTGGCCGGTCGCGGCGGACGCCGGCGCGGCGAGCGACAGCGGCACCAGCAGCGCGGCGGCGGCGAGGGCCGACGTCGCGATCCGGCGCAGCGCGCTCCCGCGTCCGCTCCGGGGGGAGCGGGGCGGCGCGAACCCGTCGTCGCCGGACGGCTCCGTCGGGGCGGGGGTGTGCAGGACCACGAGCGACCTCCTCGTCGGCTCTCGCCGGCGCCGTCGCCGGTCGTGCAGAAGCCGAGCGCAGGCAGAGTCGACCCGCTCACGGTGCGTGTCAAGGGCGACGCTCGGCGACGTCCTCGCCGTGGCGGCACCTCGTGGCGGGACCGCGCGGCGGCCGTGCGCCAGCGCCCCTCGACCGGGGAGCGGCGACGTCGTGATCCGGGAGTCCTCCCGCCCCCTACCGTGCTCGGGTGCCCCTGCGCGTGTTCCTCCTCGACGACCACGAGATCGTCCGCCGCGGCCTGCGGGACCTGCTGGAGTCGGCCGGCGACCTCGAGGTGGTCGGCGAGGCGTCGACCGCCGCCGAGGCGCTGCGCCGCATCCCGGCGACGCGGCCGGACGTCGCCGTCCTCGACGCCCGCCTGCCGGACGGCTCCGGCATCGACGTGTGTCGCGAGATCCGCTCCGCCGACCCGAGCATCCGGGCGCTGGTGCTCACGTCGTTCGACGACGACGACGCGCTCTTCGCCGCGATCATGGCCGGCGCCGCCGGCTACGTGCTCAAGCAGGTGCGCTCGGCCGACCTCGTCGACGCCGTGCGCCGGGTGGGCGCGGGCCAGTCGCTGCTCGACCCGGCGGTGACCGCGCGCGTGCTGGAGCGGCTGCGCAGCGGGCCCGCCGAGGACCCGCGGCTCGCCTCGCTGACGCCGACCGAGCGCGCGGTGCTCGACCGCATCGCCGAGGGGAAGACGAACCGGCAGATCGGCGCGGACCTGTTCCTCGCCGAGAAGACGGTGAAGAACCACGTGACGGGCGTGCTCGCGAAGCTCGGGATGGAGCGGCGGACCCAGGCGGCGGTCTTCGTGGCCCGCCTGCAGGACGAGCGCTGACCTGCGGGCGCCCGCCCCCACCTCACAGGGGCGCGCGCCAGCGCACCGACGTCCCGCCGCCCGCGCCGGGACCGACCTCCAGGACGCCGCCGCGGGCCAGCGCCCGCTGCTCGAGGTTGGCGAGGCCGCTGCGCCGTCCCGGGCCGGAGGGCACGCCGCGGCCGTCGTCGGTCACGCTGACGACCGCCTGCTCGCCGACGTCCACCCGCACGTCGACGGCGCTCGCCCCCGCGTGCCGGGCGGCGTTGGACAGCGCCTCGCGCAGCACCGCCAGCAGGTCCGCGCGCAGCGGCGCCGGCACCGAGCCGAGCGGGCCGGCCACGGCCAGCGACGGCGCGAAGCCGAGGCGGTCGGCGGCCAGCGCGAGCTCGTGGTCGACGTCGGCCCGCAGGTCCCCCTCGCCGGGGCGGCTGTGGAGGGCGAAGATCGTCCGCCGCACGTCCTTGATGGTCTCGTCGAGGTCGTCGACCGCCCGGTCCAGGCGCTGCGCCAGCGGTGCCGGGAGGGCGCCCTGCCCCACGGCCTGCAGCGACAGGCCGACGGCGAAGATGCGCTGGATGACGAGGTCGTGCAGGTCGCGGGCGATGCGGTCCCGGTCGCCGTAGACCGCGAGCCGCGCCCGGTCGGCCTGCGCCCGGGCGACCTCGAGGGCGAGGGCGACCTGCTCGGCGAAGGCCGAGACCTCGGCGGCGTCCTGGTCCAGCACGTGCTGGGCCGCCTCGCGGCCGGAGTCCCGCGGCCACGTGAGCACGAGCAGCCCCGTGACGTCGTCGGCGCCGACGGGCAGGTCGGCGCGCCGCCGTCCCAGGGAGCAGACGAGCGCCGCGCCCCGGTCCCGGAGCCCCAGGAGGCGGGCCAGCGGCTCCGGTGCCCGGGCCAGCGCCCCTCCGTCCGCCGCTCCACCCGCCCCTGGGCCCGCCCCTGGGCCTGCCCCTGGGTCGTCCACGGCCGCGGCGACGTCCTCGGGCAGCTGGTCGCCGACGGCCAGTCCCGCCTGGCCGTCCGTGGCCTCGACGACCAGGGGCTCCGCACCCGCGGCCAGCAGGAGCGCGGCCCCACCGGCGCCCGCGGCGGCGCGGGCCTGCGCCGTGATCTCCTGCGCGCCCGCCGCGCGGCCGCTGCCCACGAGCGAGCGGGCGGCCGTGGCGGCGGCGAGGAGCCAGCGCTGGCGGCGCAGCCCCTGCTCGAACAGGCGCGCGTTCTCGACCGCCACGCCGGCCGCCGAGGCCAGAGCTACGACGACGGCCTCGTCGTCGGCCGTGAACCCGCTGCCCCCGCCGTCGCCCGGCTCCTTCTGCGTCAGGTAGAGGTTGCCGAAGACGCGCTCGCCCGTCCGGACGGGGACCCCGAGGAACCCGTCCATGCGCGGGTGGTGGGCCGGGAAGCCGACCGACCGGGGGTGCTCGGAGATGTCCCGCAGGCGCAGCGGCTCGGGGTGGCGGATCAGCTCGCCGAGCACGCCGTGGCCGCGCGGGAGGTGCCCGATGCGGGCGGTGGTCTCCGCGTCCAGCCCCGAGGTGACGAAGTCGGCCAGGAGCCCGTCGGGCCCGATGACGCCCAGGGCGGCGTAGCGGGCATCGGACAGCACTCGGGCCGCGGTGACGATGCGCTCCAGGACGGCGTGCAGGTCGAGGTCGCCGCCGATCGCCACGACGGCGTCGAGCAGCGCCTCCCAGCGCCCGTCCGGCGGTCCGTCCCCGGCGGCCCCGCCGACGGGCTCCGCGGGTGACCCGCTGCCGGACACGACGGAGCGCGCGGTGACCCGGGGCGTCGCCGAGGTCGGCAGGGGGTCGGCCACCCGGTAGTCCGGCGAGGGCTCCGACGGGTCCCCGCCGGGCCCGGACGTCCAGGGGCTCGCCACGCGCGACGATGCTACGCAGCCACGGTCGCCGGTCGCCGGAGTGCGGGGGACGGCGCGCGGGGACCCGGTCAGTCGGCGGTCGCGACGGGCTCGCGGTCGCGGGCGCGGGGCTGGCGCGGCACGAGCAGCCCGACGAGTGCGCCGGAGGCGACGATGAAGGCGCCCACGAGCAGGCCGCGGTCGTAGCCGGTGGCCAGCGCCTCGACGCCCGCGGCGCCGGCGGACGCCGCCGCGTCGGCGTCCTCGGCGCCCAACACGGAGGCGGTGTGGGCGGCGGCGACCGTGGACAGCACCGCCAGGCCGATGGCACCGCCCATCTGCCGCGAGGTGTTGATGAGCCCGGAGGCCAGCCCCGCCTGCTCGCCGGGGACGCCGGCGGTCGCCGCGGCGGCCAGCTGCACCATGGTCAGGCCGATGCCGAGGCCCGCGAGCATGGTCGGGGCGAGCAGCTCGCCCAGGTACGTGCCGCTCGGCGACGACGTCGAGAGCCACAGCAGGCCGGCCGCGGAGACGAGCGGCCCGACGACCAGGAGCGGCCGCGGGCCGGTGCGGCGGGCGATGCGCCCGGAGACCACCGTCCCCGCGACGAGGGTCAGGCTCGCGGGCACGAACGCCAGGCCGGCGCCGAGGGCGTCGAAGCCGTAGACGCGCTGCAGCTGCAGCGACATGAAGAACCAGAACGAGAACATGCCCATGCCGACGGTGAGGGCGACGCCGTTCGCGGCGGACAGGGCGCGACGCCGGAAGATGCCCAGCGGGACGAGCGGGCGCGCGGTCCGGCTCTCCACGAGCACGAAGAGCGCGAGCAGGGCGAGCCCGACGACGAGGGGCACGAGCACGACCGCCGACGTCCACGGGTTCGTCTCGGCGCTGACGACCCCGTAGACGACCGAGGTCAGGCCCAGGGTCACGGCGAGGCTGCCGGGCACGTCGAGGTCGCGGAGGCGGCGGACGACGGGCGCCGAGCCGACCAGCGCCCATGCCGCCCCCACCGCGAGCAGGACGCCGAGCGGCACGTTGACGAACAGGACCCACCGCCAGCTGAGCGCCTCGGTGAGCACGCCGCCGACGAGACCGCCCATGGCGCCACCGGCGCCGCCCACGGCCCCCCACACGCCCAGGGCCTTCGCGCGCTCGGCCGGCTCGGTGTAGGTGGTCGTCAGCAGGCTGAGCGTGGCCGGTGCCAGGACGGCGCCGCCGACGCCCTGCGCGGCGCGGGCGGCGACGAGCCACGCCTCGGTCTGCGCGAAGCCCCCGACGAGGCTGGCCACCGAGAACAGCCCGACGCCGAGGAGGAACACGCGCTTGCGGCCGAAGAGGTCACCGGCGCGGCCCCCGAGCAGCAGCAGGCCCGCGAACGCGAGCGCGTAGGCGTTGACGACCCACTGCAGCCCCGCCGTCGAGAGGTCCAGGTCGGTCCGCATGGACGGCAGCGCCACGTTCACGATGCTCACGTCGAGGATGACCATGAACTGCGCCGTGGCCGCGACGACCAGCACCATCCAGTGCGGCACCGCGCGCCGCGGGCGCGTCGTCCGCTCGCCCGGCCCTCCACCCGGCACCGGGGTGCGCGAGCGGGGCGGGTCGGCAGCGCCGCTGGTGCGGGGGGCGGTGGCGGTCATGGGAGGACTCCGGTCATCGGTCGGCGGAGGCCCCGGCTGCGGACCCCCGGAGGCGCAAGGCCCCCGAGGGCCGCGGTGTTCCGCGCGTCCCGCTCCGCCCGCGGTGCGCACCGGTGGCGTGGGCGCCGCGGCGCCGGGCAGGCTCGGGGGGTGAGCGCCCCCCGTCCCCGGCAGCGCGGTGCGCTGCGCCCCGGAGCGCTCGAGGCGGTGCTCGCCGCGGTGCTCGCGGCGGCCGCCCTCGCGGCGGCGCTGCTCGGCAGCCTGTGGTGGGCGCCCCTGCTGGTCGCGGCGGCCGCCGTGCTCGCCGTGTCGGCGGTGCAGCCGGCGCTGCGGCGGCGGCTGCTGGCGCGGCGCGCCCGCGAGCGGCGCGCGCCCCGCGGCTGACCCCGCCGCCGGCTCAGCGCGGGCGTCGCCCTCCGGCCGCGGCGCCGCTGCCGGCCGCACCGGTGCGGCCGGTGCGGCCGGTGCGGGTCAGGCCCAGCGCACGACGTCCTCGGCGGCCAGCCGTGGCATCCGCGGCCGGTAGGACTCCTCGTCCGGGTGGCCGAGTGCCACGACGAGCAGCGCGTGCCAGTCGGTGCCGCCGAAGAAGTCGGCGTCGACGCCCTCGGCGTCGAAGCCCGCCATGGGCGCGGCCGCGAGGCCGACGGCCCGGGACGCGAGGACGACGTAGCCGGTCTGCATGGCGGCGCTGAAGCCGCCCATGCCCTCGCGCCGCGCCGGGTCGGCCTCGAGCGCCTCCCGCAGCTGGGCCATCGGGGGCATGACCTCGGGGATGCGGTCGTGGAAGCGCCGGTCGATCGCCAGGACCGCGACGGCGGGAGCGCTCTCGACGCGCTCGCGGTTGCCGTCGGCCATGGAGGCGGCGAGGCGCGCGCGCCCGGAGTCGGTGCGGACGAAGAGCACCCGCAGCGGCTGGGTGTTCGCCGACGTGGGGGCCCAGCGGGCCAGCTCCCAGAGCTCGGCCAGCTCGGCGTCCGTCACGGGCTCGTCCGTGAAGCGGTTGGCGGTGCGGGCGTCGGTGAACAGGCTCGCCCGGCCGGCGTCCTCCAGGGGCAGGAGGGGGCGGCTGCCGCCCTGGCGGGGCACGGTCGTCGGAGGGTGCGTCATGGTCCTGCCCTGTCGGGTCGCGGGGGGTGCGGTCCTCGTCGACCACGCCGGCGGCCGCTCCCGACCGCCGCAGGTGCAGACGCCGCAGCCGTCCTCGCTGTTCCCGCGACCCCGCGGGCCCTCACCCCGCGGTCGGCGGGACCGGGCCCGGGGGGACCGGACGGCTGAAGAGGTAGCCCTGCGCCAGGTCGCAGCCGAGCTCCTCGAGCGCCGCGCGCTGCTGGCCGTCCTCCACCCCCTCGCCGACGACCACCACGCCCAGGGCGTGGCCGAGGCCGACGCAGCTGGCCACGATGGCGTGGTCGCGGGGGTCGGTGGTCATGCCCGCGACGAACGAGCGGTCGATCTTCAGCTCGTCCACCGCGAAGCGCTTGAGGTAGGTGAAGCTCGAGTAGCCGGTGCCGAAGTCGTCCACCGCCAGGTGGAGGCCGAGGGCCCGCAGGTCGCGCAGCGCCGCGAGCGCCACCTCGGGCTGGCGCATCAGCGCGGTCTCGGTGATCTCCAGCACCAGTCGGTGCGCGGGGAGGCCATGGCGCTCCAGCAGCCCGGTGATGGTCGGCACCAGCCTCGGGTCGACGAGCTGGCGCGCGGAGACGTTGACGGCCATCTGGACCGGCGCCCCGTCCGGGTGCCGCTCCCAGCGCACGGCCTGCGCGACCGCCTCCTCCAGGACCCAGGCGCCCAGCTCGCGGACGAGCCCCGAGTCCTCGGCGACGTCGACGAACTCCGACGGCGGCAGGAGACCGCGGGTGGGGTGCTGCCAGCGCACCAGCGCCTCGACGCCCACGACGGCGCCGCTGCCGACCTCCACCCTCGGCTGGTAGTGCAGCCGCAGCTGGCCCTCGGCGATGGCGTGCCGCAGCTGCTCGAGCAGGAGCAGCCGGTCGGCGGTCGGGTCCCCGCGCCCGGGCTCGTGCCGCCGCCAGCAGGCCCGGCCCGCGGCCTTCGCGCGGTACATCGCCGCGTCGGCGCGGCGCAGCAGGCGCTCGCCGGGGCCCTCCGCGCCGTCCCCGTCGTCGTCGCGGGCAGCGCCACCGGAGCCGGCGACGAGCTCGTCGTCGGCGGCCGCGACCCCGATGCTCGCGGACACGACCACCTCGACGCCGGAGAGCACCACCGGTGCGGCGAGGGCGGCGAGGAGGTCCTCCGCGAGGAAGCGCACGCCGGCGGCGGGCAGCCGGTGCAGCACGGCGAACTCGTCGCCCGCCAGCCGCGCGAGCGCGGCGCCCTCCGGCAGTGCGGCGCGCAGGCGGGCGGCGGCCTCGACGAGGAGCTCGTCCCCGGAGGCGTGGCCGAGGCTGTCGTTGACCGTCTTGAACCCGTCCAGGTCGATGTAGACGACCGTCACCGGGTCCTCGCAGCAGGCCTCGCCGAGCTCGCCCTCGAGCACCTCCAGCAGCCCGGTGCGGTTGAGGAGGCCGGTCAGGGGGTCGTGGCGCACGCGGTGCTGCGCCTGCGCCTCCGCCTCGGCGATCCGGGCCTCGGAGTCCTCCGCCCGCCGGCGCGCGGCGAGCAGGTCCAGCTCGTAGCGCCGCCGCTCGGCGGCGCTGAACAGGGCCACGAGCAGCAGCCCGCTCTCGTCGAGGCGGACGGCGCTCAGCAGCGCTGCGTGGCGGGTGCCGTCCGCGCCGCGGACCTGCAGGGCCACCTCGTCGAGGCGCCCGGTGAGGGTGAGCTGGGGAAGGCCGTGCGTGCTGAAGAGGATCCGGTCGCCCACGGGGAGCAGGCGCGCGAAGTCGGACCCGACGACGTCGTCCCGGCGGTGGCCGGTCCAGCGCAGGAAGGTGTCGTTGACGTCGACGACCGCGCCGTCGGCCGACACGACCAGGTGGGCGCAGGGCGCCGCGTGCCAGAGTGCCTCCGCGCCGGGCGACGCCGGTGCCGCGGGGGCGGTCGCCGGGGGTGCGGCGTCGTCAGGGTCCGTGCGCGGCCGGGGCGGGGCGGCCGGGCGCGGCGCCGCCGGGGGGGCGTCGGCAGCCCGCTCGGGGGCGCTCGTCACGACGCCCCGAGCAGGTGGTGCCGGATCGCGGCGGCGGTCTCCTCGGGTGCGCTGACGTGCGGGCAGTGGCCGGCGGCGCGCAGCTGGACGAGCGTGCCGTGGGGGACGGTGCGGCGCACGTGCTCCCCGACCGCGCGAGGGGCCAGCGCGTCCTGCTCGCACTGCAGGACCACTGTGGGGACGGAGACGCGGGGGAGCAGGTCCCGGCTGTCGGAGAGGAAGGTCACCTGGGCGAAGTCACGCGCGACGTCGGGGTCGAGGCGGCAGAAGCTAGCCGTCAGGGCCTCCCCGAGGTGGGGCGCGTCCGGGCGGCCCATGACGACGGGCGCCATCATCGCGGCCCAGGCGAAGTAGTTGCTGTCGAGGGACTCCAGCAGCTCGTCGACGTCCTCGCGGGAGAACCCGCCGACGTACCCGGTCCCGGGGTCGTCGACGTAGCGCGGCGAGGGGGCCACGAGCACGAGCTGGCCGATCCGGCTCGCGTCCCGCACCGCCGCGGCCACCGCGACCATGGCGCCGACGGAGTGGCCCACCACCACGGCGTCCCGCAGGTCGAGGGCCTCGCAGATCTCCAGCAGGTCCTCGGCGTAGCCGTCGAGGCTCGCGTAGCGCTCGGCGTCGTACGCCGCGTGGTCCGAGCGCCCGGCTCCCACGTGGTCGAAGAGGACGACCCGGTGGTCCTCGGCGAAGCGCAGGGCGACGTCCCGCCACATGTCCTGGTCCGAGCCGAAGCCGTGCGCGAAGACGAGGGCCGGCGCGTCCGGAGGACCCAGCTGGGTGACGTGGTGCCGGTGGACGACTGCGGCGGGGCTGGGAGCGGGCATGGTCGACTCCTGGTGGTGGGCGCGGTCGTCTCCTCGAGGGGCGGCAGCGCGGCTGGAGCCGGTTCCTCGACGCTCGCTGCGCCGCCTGCGGCCACATCGGCAGCTCCGCCGCGGGACTTGAGCCCTTCCGCGCGCGGGGCCCAGAGGCGCTGACCTGGACGGGTGGTGCCGGTGGCCCCGGCTCCGGGGCGGAGCGCTCGCGCCGATGGCCGGGTGTGGACCAGTGGGCAGCGCGCGACGCCGTCGCGGCCGGGCGTGCGCTCCAGGCGGTGCTGCTCCTGGCGGCGGCCGTGCTCGGGGGGTTCACCGCGCTGCGGCCGCCGGCGACGGGCTCGGTGGTCGTCGTCGCGGTGGTGCTGGTCCTGGTCGCCGCCGCGGTCCTGCTCGCGCGGCTGCGCTGCCCCGGGTGGGCCTTCGGCGCGGTGCCCGTGCTCGGCGTCGCGGTCGTGGCGGGCCTGGACGTGGTGACGAGCGACGCGACGCCCGCCGCCCAGGTCTTCTTCCTCCTGCCCGTCCTCTTCGCCGGGACGCACCTGCGCGCCGGCGGGGCCTGGTCCGTGACGGTCGTCGCCGTGGCGGGCGAGGCGGTGACGACGCTCCTGCTGCTCCCGCTCGAGCAGGCCCTCACCGACTGCGCCTTCGTCAGCGCCGTCGCCGTCGCGACGACGATGGTGCTGGTGCGGGCGAACCAGCACCGCGACCTGCTCCTGGCCGAGCTGCGGCGCCAGGCCGCCGTCGACCCGCTGACCGGTCTGGTCACGCGGCGGGTCCTCGACGAGGCCGCCGCTCGCGCCCTCGCCGCCTCGGAGGCCTCGGAGGGCACGGGGCTCCTGGTCATCGACGTCGACTACTTCAAGGAGGTCAACGACACCCACGGGCACCCCGCCGGAGACGCCCTGCTCGCCCACCTGGGCGGGCTGCTGCGCGAGGCGGTGGGACCGTCCGCCGTGGCGTGCCGGCTCGGCGGGGACGAGCTGGCGGTGCTCCTGCCCGCGACGCCGCTGGAGGCCGCCGCCCGGCGCGCCGCGCTGCTGGTCGACCTGGTGCGCGAGCGACCGCTCGTCCTGGGCGAGCCCGGGACGGCGCCGACGCGCGTCGGCGCGACCCTGAGCATCGGCGTCGCCCACGCCCCCGAGCACGCCGTCGACCTGCTCGGGCTGTACCGCGCCGCCGACGACGCCCTCTACCGCGCCAAGCGCGCCGGTCGCGACCGCTCGGCCGTCGCGGCGCCGCGCGGCGCGCTCGTCCCCTCCGAGCCCTCCGTGCGCCCGCCGGCGCAGCGCTCCGCGAGAGCGGCCTCGGAGGTCGCCCGGGTCGAGAGCGCCTCGGCGGGCGCCGGCGCGGTCCCCACCGGTCTCGGGAGCGCACCCCGGTAGCTCCTCGGACGAAGTCGACGCCTGCTTCGCGTGAGGGGGCGCCTCGTGGGGGAAGTCGGCGCCTGCTTCGCGTGAGGAGGCGCCTCGTGGGGGAAGTCGACGCCTGCTTCGCGTGAGGGGGCGCCTCGTGGGGGAGGTCGACGCCTGTTCCACCGCAGGGCGCGCGGCCGGTCGTGGGGACGACGACGCCCCCCGTCTCCTCGGGCGAGCGGAGGGGGCCGGGGGGCGTCGTGCCAGCGGCTACCGCGCGGTGCGGCCCCGCGCCTGGACCCCGCGGTCGAGGTCGGCCGCGAAGGACGCCAGCCAGGACAGGGGGGCGTTCCAGTTGATGGTGATCTCGTTGGTCGACCAGGAGCCGATGTCGTCGACGTAGCAGAGCTGGGCCGCGCAGCCCCCGAGGATCGGTGCCGCCACCGGGTCGCCGGAGGTCGCGGCCCCCGAGTTGGGCCCGCCGGACAGGGTGCCCGCCGGCGGGCTCGGCAGCGACGGGTCCAGCTGGTGGGCGTACCAGCGGCTGTGCTGGTTCTGGCTGTCCCGCTCGCCGTACCCGGTGATGTAGCTCTGCGCCAGGGCGTTGCGCCCGAGCAGGTAGTCCATCCCGCGCAGGACGGCGTCGCCGTAGCGCGCGTCCCCGGTCAGGTCGTACGCCGTCGCGATCACCTGCAGGTTGTTGGTGATGGCGTTGTTCGAGCCCCAGGCGTAGCGGTCGCCCTCGGGGGCGTAGGGCTGGCCGAAGGGCTCGCCCTGCTGGTCCGCGAGGTACCTGTCGGCCCCCGCGACCACGCTGGCCCGCACGCGCTCGGCGTCGGGGAGGTCGCTCGGCACGGTCGCGAGGTCGAGCCGGGCCAGCGCTGCGACGTCGCCCCAGGCGAAGCCGCTGGCGTCGAAGACGTCCTCCGCGTGGTGCGGGGAGCCCTGGACGTCGTCGGCGAAGGCGTCCTCCCCGGTCGTGAGGAGCAGCTCGGCCGCCGCCCAGTAGAACTCGTCGCTGACGTCCCGGTCGTCGTACGGGCCGCTGCCCGGGTTCGGGTCGACCGAGGCGTCCGGGGCCGGCGCGTAGAGGTCCGGCTCGGCCTGCGCCGCGGCGTACGCGGTGCGGGCGGCGGCGAGCAGCTCGTCGGCGAAGGCCGCGTCGTAGGGCCGCCACAGCCGCGAGCCCTGCGCGGCCGCCGCCGCCAGGTTCAGCGTCGCCGCGGTGGACGGGCGGTAGAGCCGGCGGGGCTGCGGGTCGTCCGCGGGCAGCATCGGCAGACCGGTCCAGTCCGCGTCCGCGACCTTGTGGTTGGCCATGCCCGCGTACTGCTGGCCGGCCGGGACCTGCATCCGCAGGAGCCACTCGAGCTGCCAGCGCGCCTCGTCGAGCAGGTCCGGGACGCCGTTGCCGGCCTCGGGGATGCTCAGCGTGCCGTCGGCCAGGGCGCCGCGGTCGGCGGTCGGCGCGGTGAGGCTGCGCTCCTGCTCCTGCATCAGCTGGGCGACGGAGATGCCGCCGTTGACGACGTACTCGCCCTGGTCGCCCGCGTCGTACCACCCCCCGGTGACGTCGCGGGTGCCCTCGCACGTCCACGGCTCCTCGCCCTGGTCGACGTACAGCTGCTGCGCGTCGTCGTCCAGGGGCAGGCACGGCACCGCCGTGTCGCCCTGGTTCGGACCGGCGCCGACGTGCCCGGCCTCGCGGCCGTACCCGGGGGCGAGCTCGTCGGAGATCTCGATGCCGCTGCGGTTCGTGTAGAAGAAGGTCTTCGCGTCCGTGCGCAGCGGCTCGTAGAGGTCCGCCGCGATGGTGAAGGGCTCGCTGGTCGCCCCGTCGGCGACGAGGGTGAAGCCCTCGCCGGACACCGGGACCTCGCTGAAGTCGATGGTCTGGACGTTGACGCCCGCGGTCGGGTCGACGCCCCGCGGGGTGCTGGTGCCCCTCGACAGGCGCCGCCCGTCGGCCCGGCGCAGCTCCCAGCGCACCGGCTCGGTCGAGTCGGTCACCAGCGTCGCGGCCTTCGGGCCGCGGGGCAGGTACCCGAGCTGGTTGACCTTGAGGCGGGAGCCGGTGTCGGGCTGGTAGACGTCGGGCTCCGCGCCGCCCGTGAGGCTGACGTCGTCGACGCACAGCCGGTAGGCGGCCGTGTTGGTGATGTCCTGCTGGACGGCCAGCTCGGCGGTGGCGTAGTCCTGCTCGGGCGTGAAGGTGGCCGAGAAGGTCGACGGCTCCGGGGACAGCGCGAGCTTGCTCGCCGGGAGGAACTGCAGGTAGTTCAGGTCGGCCCCGGCCTGGAGGACGACGCGGACGTTCGCCGCCGTCGCCGGCTCGGTGAGCGCCTCCAGCGAGAGCCGGTAGGTCTCTCCGGCCACGACCGGCACCTGCTGGCTGAGGGCGGCGCTGTACGGCCCGCTGCCGGCGGGCACGTCGATGCAGCCTCGGCCGTCGACGACCGAGGCCGCGGGGTAGGCGTTCCACCCCGCCAGCCCGTCGTCGAAGGAGCCGTTGCGGACCTGCTCCGGTTCGTCGGCGGCTCCGGCCGGCGCGGCGCCGACGGCGAGGCCGGTCGCTGCGAGCGCCGCGACGGCCAGGGTGGCGGTGCACCGGGCGGCGGAGCGGGTGGGTGCAGGTGGACGGGTGAGGCGCGTCATCGAGACCTCTCGGGTGGGTGCGGGTGGGGCGGGCGTGGTGGCGCGGGGTCGGCGCCGGAGCCGAGGAGCCGTCAGCCCTTGACGGCGCCGGCGGTGATCCCGCCGACGATCTGCCTGCCGAGGAGAGCGGTGACGACGAGCAGCGGCACCGTGGCGATGACCGTACCGGCCAGGATGACCGAGATGTCCGGCGTGTAGCCCGCCCCGATGCCGGCGACGGCGACCTGGATGGTCGGGCTCTGCCGGACGACGATGAAGGGCCACAGGAAGTCGTTCCACGACGCCATGAAGGCGAGGATGCCCAGGACCGCCATCCCGGGGTCGGGCCAGCGGGAAGACGATGGAGAAGACGGTGCGGTTCATCGAGGCGCCGTCGACCCGTGAAGCCTCGATGAGCTCGTCGGGGAGCGCCTGGGAGATGAGCTGGCGCATGAAGAAGACGCCGAAGGCGGTGACCGCTCCCGGGAGGATGACCGAGAGCAGGTTGTTGACGAGGCCCAGGCGGCTCATGACGACGTACAGCGGGATGATGCTGAGCGTCGGCGGGATCGTCAGCGTGGCCACCGTGATGCCGAACACGGCGTTCCGGCCCCGGAACCGGGCCTTGGCGAAGGCGAAGCCCGCGAGCGTGCAGAAGAAGATCGTGGTCGCGGTGACGGCCAGGGAGACGACCAGCGACCGTCCCAGCGCGGCGACGAGGTCCACCTGCTCCAGCGCCAGCCGCATGTTCTCGAAGAGCTGCGGCCCGGGCAGCAGGGGCGGCGTGCCGTCGTAGAGGTCGGACGGCGAGTGCGAGCCGGCCACCAGGGAGTAGGAGTAGGGGAAGAGGAACGGTCAGCCCTCGAGCCTGTCGTCGTGCTCGCCATGTCCGGCGGCCCCGTGATGATCCCGAGGCAGCGGCGGCCCTGGGGCAGGAGGTGCTCGGTCGCGACCCGTCCGCCGGTGCGGTTTGTCGGTGTCCGCGTGGGGCAGGCCCTCACCGACCCCGTCCGGGTGGCGCCCGGCGAGCACGACGGGCACGCCGCGGTCCCGCAGGCGCGCCGGAGCCGTCTCCCCGGCGTGCGCGGAGAGGAAGACCGCCGCGTCGAGGTGGCCGCCTGCGGCGTAGCGCACCAGCTGGTCGCGATCGGCCTCGGAGGCGACCACGGCGAAGACGAGCTGGCGGCGGCTGGCCGCGACCACGCTGTGGACACCTTTGAGCACGGTCGCGAAGAAGGGGTCGAAGAAGAGCTTCTCCTCCTGCTCGCACACGACGAAGGCGACCGCGTCGCTGCGGCGGGTGACGAGCATCCGCGCGGCGCCGTGGGGGACGTAGGACAGCGACGCGGCGGCGCTGAGCACGCGGTCGCGGGCGCTCTTGCTCACCCGGGCGAGCCGGTCAGCACGCGGCTGGCGGTGGCGCGGGAGATGCCGGCCGCGCGGGCCACCGCGTCGAGGGTGGCGGACGCGACGAAGGCCCGGCGCGCCGCGCGCCGGGCCTTCGTCGGAGAGCTAGCTGGTTCAGCGCTGCTGGCGCACGTCCTGGGCGCGGTTCTGGGCCTGGCCCTTGACGTCCTGGGCGCGGTCCTGGGCCTCGCCCTTGACGTCCTGGGCGCGGCTCTGGGCCTCGCCCTTGACGTCCTGGGCGCGGCTCTGGGCCTCGTCCTTGACCTCCTGCGCACCGCTCTGGGCCGTGTCCTTGACGGACTGCGCGGCCTCCTGAGCGGGCTGCTTGAGCTCCTGCGCCACGTCCTGGGCCTGGCTCTTCAGGTCCTGGACCAGCGGCTGGGCCTTCTGCTTGGCCCGCTCGGCCGCGTGCTGCTCGGCGCGGCTGGTGGGGATGAGCCCTGCCACGAGGAGGCCGGCGCCGAAGGCGACGAGTCCGGCTGCCAGCGGGTTGCCGCGGGTGCGGTCGGCGGCGTCGTGCGGCGCCGACGTCGCGGCGTCGCGGACGCTGGAGGCGGCGTCCCCGGCGCTGTCGCGCAGGTGGGAGGCGGTGCCGCCGGCGCTGTCGCTCGCCGACTGCGCCGAGTCGCGCACGTCGTGCGCCTTCCCCATGACACGCTCCTTGAGGTCGTTGGCACGACCCCTCGCCTTGCCCTTGACCTTGTCCACCTGGCGGTGGGCCTGGGTCGAGGGGTTGGCCTCGTAGCTGAGCTCGTCCACGTCAGCGCTCAGCGACGCTCGCGTGCGCTCGATCTCGGCGCGGATCTCTTCCGGGCTCTGGCTCATCGGTTGGCCTCCTCGTGCCCCTTGACGGCGTTCGGGATCTTCTGGAGGGACTGCTGCGTCTGGGGCAGGCCCTTGGTCTTGTTGAGCTCCTTGCGACCGACCGAGGCCAGGACCGCGGCGATGATGGCCCACAGGACCGCCACCACGAGGCCCGACCAGCCGTAGCCGATCGCGTTCCCGAGGCCCCACCACAGGGCGATCGAGAGGAACAGGAGCACGAAGTGCCCCGCCACGCCGGCGCCGGCGAGCATCCCGGCGCCCTTGCCCGCGTGAGCCGCGGACTCCTTGGCCTCGGCCTTGGCCAGCGCGATCTCCTGGCGCAGGAGCGTGGACATGTCGGTCGTGACGGCACTCAGGAGCTCACCCAGGGAGCGGTGGTCGTCGGCGCCGGTCGTCCCGGTCGTGGTCCTGGTGTGGGCGGGCGGGCCCACGGGGTGCGAGCCCTCGGTGTGGGTGCTCACAGGGCGCCCCGCTGACCGCCGGGGGCGGTCCGGTCCTCGAAGGAGCGACCGGCCGTGCCGGTGCCCTCGGCCGGGAGCCGCGTGCCGGAGCCGTACGACTCGGTCGAGGCGGTGCCGTAGCTGGTGCCGTAGCTCGCACCCGACGTGCCGGACGTGGAGCGCGTGCTCGAGGAACCGGCGCCCGAGTCGGAGCCGGAGTCCTTCAGGCCGCGGCCGAAGCGGCCCGCGAGCAGGCCCGCGGTGGCGGCGACGGCGAGGAAGGTGCCCGGGCGGCGCGCGGCGAACCGGCGCACGTCGTCGAGCAGGTCGGCGGGCTCGCGCTCGCCGATCCAGCGCTGGACCTCCTCGACGCGGTCACCGGCCTGGCGCACCAGGTCGGTCACGGGGCCCTGCTGGGGGTCGCCGTTGACCAGGCCGCGGAGCTCGTCGGTCACCGACGACAGGCCCGCCGCCGCACGGCGCTGCTGCTCGCCGGCGTGCTGGCTGAGCTGCGAGCGGCCCTCGGCGAGCAGGTCCTTGGCCTGGTGCTTGGCCTCCTGGCCGACGTCGCCGGCCTTGTCCTTCGCGGTGCCGGCCACCTGCTTGCCGGCCTGCTGCGCGGAGCCGGCGACCTGCTTGCCGGCCTGCTGCGCGGAGCCGGCCATCTGCTTGCCGGACTCCTTCGCGTCGCCGGCGACCTGCTTGCCGGCGTTCTTCGCGGCGTCCCCGCGGCCACCGCCGCCGGACTGCTGCGCCGAGGTGGTGGCGATCGGCTCCGCGGTCGTGCGGTCGAACGGGTCGTCGGCGCGGTGCGCGGACGAGCCTCCGGTGCTCTGGCTCATGGTCTCTCCATCCTGTGGTCGGCCCCGTGGGGCCGGGTTGCGCGACCGTCCCCCCGGTGGGCCGCTAGCTGGTCGTGGTGCGGAGGGTCTCCAGCACGCGCCTCCAGCGGACGGGGGCGCTCTGCTGCACATCCCTCGACGCCATGACCATGGCGCAGCCGGGACCCGCACGCATCTCGAAGGTGCGGCGGGGCGCGGGAAGGGCGCCCCACCGGGCCGGCTACCGACCGGACCGGGAGGCCGCGGGCGCCCCGGGCAGCTCGGCGCGCCGCGGCCGCGGGGGTCCGACGCGCGCCGGGCCGGCGGGGGGCCGGGCGCCCAGCTCCGGAGCCTCGGTCGTCGGCGGGCAGGGGCGGTGGAGCAGGTACCCCTGCACGGCGTCGCACGAGGCCGCGGCCAGCGCCGCCAGCTGTCCGGGCGTCTCCACGCCCTCCGCCACGACGGCGAGGGAGAAGGTGTGGGCGGCGCCCACCACGAGCCGCACGAGCTCCTGCGACGCGGGGTCGTCGGAGCCGGCCAGGCTGCGGTCGATCTTCAGCACGTCGGCGGGGAGCCGCTGCAGCTGGGCGATGGACGTGAACCCGGTGCCGAAGTCGTCGATGGCGACCCGGACCCCGAGGGCCCGCACCGCCGCCAGGCGCTCGTGGGCGGTGGCGTGGTCCACGAGCACCGTCTCGGTGATCTCGACCGTGAGCCGGTGCGGCTCCAGGCCCGAGGCCGCCAGCGCGTCGCGCACGTCGTCCACGACCTGAGGGCTCAGGAGGTGGCGCCCGGAGACGTTGACCGCCACGGTGCGCCGCGCCGCGGCCCCGCCGGCCGCCGACCAGCGCACCAGCTGGCGGGTCGCCTCGTGCAGCACGTAGCGGCCGAGGTCGCACACCAGCGAGGAGCGCTCGGCCACCTCGACGAAGGCCGACGGCGGCAGGAGGCCGTGCCCCGGGCGCTGCCAGCGCACCAGGGCCTCGTAGCCGGCGACCTCCAGGCCCTCGACGCCGACGACGGCCTGGTAGTGCAGGACCATCTCGCGCCTGCGCAGCGCCAGCCCCAGCGCCGCCTCGAGGTCGCGCACCCCGGTCAGCCGGCGGCGGAGCTCGTCGTCGAAGAAGCCGACGCCGCCGCGGCCGGCCTGCTTCGCCTGGTAGGCGGCGGCGTCCGCCTCGGCGAGGAGCCCCTCCCGGTCGGTCACCCCGGCGCGGGTCCGCGCGACCCCGACGCTCGCGCCGACCGCCACGCCGCCGGTCGCGAGCGGCACCGGCGCGGAGGCCACCGCGACGAGGAGCTCGGCGAGCTCCAGCAGCTCCCGGTCGTCGGCGTCCTCGACCACGACGAGGAACTCGTCGCCGCCCAGCCGGCAGACGGCGTCGCACGGCCGCACGTGCTCCCGCATGCGGGAGGACACCGCCCGCAGCACCTCGTCGCCGGCGGCGTGCCCGGCCGTGTCGTTGACCTGCTTGAAGCGGTCGAGGTCCACGAAGAGGACGCCGACGACGCCCCCGTCGCAGCGGCTGCGCTCCAGCGCCCGGTCCAGGAGGTCCATCGCGAAGCTGCGGTTGGGCAGCTCGGTGAGGGAGTCGTGCGTCGCGCGGTGCGTGAGGTCCTCGCGGAGGCGGTCGCGGTCCACCATCGCCTGCACGAGCTCGGTCACCGACGCGTGGACGACGGCGCCGAGCGGCCCCGGCAGCGGCTGGGCCAGCACCGGGCTGTCGAGCTCGCCGGCGACCACCGCGCGCGCCTGGTCCTGCAGCCGTCGCAGCGACGCCACGGTGGCGGCCAGCCCGTCGGCGACCGTGCGCACCTCGCGGGGGCCGTTGACCTCCACGGAGACCAGCTCGCCGCGGCTGACCTGCTGCGCCGCGGCGGCCAGCTCGTGCAGCGGTCGGCCCAGGGCGACGCTCGTGCGCAGGACGGCCGCACCGGTCAGCAGGCACAGCAGGACGCCTCCCGCCGCCAGCACGGCGACGTCGCGCCGCGCGGCGGCCGTCTCCGTCCGGGTCATCTCGCGCGCCTGCGCGCTCGCCGTCGCCGCCAGGGCCGTGAGCGCCGCCTCGCGCCCGACGAGGCGCGTCACGAGGTCGCGGACCTGGAGCCCCAGGCGGGGGTCGTCGGGCCGGGTGCCCAGCGCCTCGACCACGGCGTCGGCGGTCGCCCGGAGGCCGGTGGTCGACTGCAGGAGGTCGACGCTGCGGACGCGGATCCGGGCGCTCGAGGAGGTGCCGAGGACCTCCAGCGGCGCCGTCGACGCCCAGGCGCCGAAGTCGGTCCGCTCCAGAGGCCGGGCGTCGCCCCGCAGGATGTCGTCGAGGACCGTGAGGGTCTCGCCGCTGCCCAGGGCCACGGCCTCCGAGGCGGTGCGCGTCTCCACCAGCGCGGTCGCCACCGCGGCGTCGAGGCCCCGGTCGCTCGCCTCGTCGACGGCCCGGCGCTCGGCCCCGGCGAGCTGCTGCGTGAGCGACTCGAAGCCCGGGGACACGACCGGCCAGTCCCCGGTGACGTCCAGGGCGGTGCGCAGCGGCCGCAGGTCCGCGGCCACGTCCGTCGTCGCTGCGGCGGCGGTCGAGGTGGCGGGGACGGCCGCCAGCGCGGCGTCCGTCCGCCGCCTCGCCGTCGCCAGGCCCGCCCCGTCCACCTCCGCCTCGAGCGCCGTCACGACCTCAGCGCCCAGCCGCTCGCGCGCCTCGGGGTCCGCGAGGCGGGCGAGGGCGAACGAGAGGAGCACCTCCCGCGCGAAGGCGCTGCGCGCGGCCGAGACGTCCCCCGCGACGACGACCGCCCCGAGCGCCCGGTGCGTCGCCTGCTCCGTGCGCGCCTGGGCCACCACCAGGGCGGCCGTCACCGTCAGCAGGCCGAGGAGCGGCACGAGGGCGAGCACGACGAGCTGCGTGCGCAGCCGCACGCCCCGCGCGCCCCCACGCCTCCCGGTCACGTCGGGGCATCGACCACCGCGGGCGGGTCGGCAACGGGTCGGGAGACCTCACCACCCGGACAGCCGATCCGGCGCGCCCCGGGACGGACCGGACCCGCCGGGCCCGTGCCCGGCCGCGGGGCGGGCGCCTGCGCGCCGCACGACGTCCCGCACCAGGTCGACCACCTCCTGCGGGGACTCCTCGGCCATGAAGTGGCCGCTGGAGGTCGTGCGGTGGACCAGGTCTGGCGCCCACGCCCCCCAGACCGCCGCGGCGTCGTAGTCGAGCGCGGCGCCCCAGTCCTGCTGCAGCACGCCGACCGGCATGGTGAGCCGGGAGCCCGCTGCCCGGTCGGCGAGGTCGTGCTCGAGGTCGACGCCCGCGGACGCCCGGTAGTCGGCGACGATCGAGGGCACCGCCGCGCGGCTCGCGGCGAGGTAGGCGGACCGCACCTCGTTGGGCATCGCGGCGGGGTCCTGCGCCCAGGCGTCGAGGAAGGAGCCGAAGAAGGCGTCGGGCGCGCCGCCGACGAGCGCCTCGGGCAGCCCCGGCGGCTGGGCCATGAGGTAGAGGTGCCAGGCGACCGCCGCCGAGGCGCCGTGCAGGACCTCCCAGGTGTCGACCGTCGGGACGACGTCCAGGCAGACCAGGTGGTCGACGGCCGCGGGGGAGTCCAGCCCGGCGCGGAACGCGACCAGGGCGCCGCGGTCGTGGCCCACGAGCGAGAACCGCTCGTGGCCCAGGGCGGAGGCCAGCGCGACGACGTCGGCGGCCATGGTGCGCTTGGCGTAGGTGGACGGACCCGCCTCGGCGGGCTTGCTGCTGCCGCCGTAGCCGCGCAGGTCGGGGCAGACGAGGGTGTGCTCGCCGGCGAGGCGCTCGACGACCCGTCGCCACATCAGGCGCGTCTGCGGGAACCCGTGCAGGAGCACGAGCGGCGGGCCGGAGCCGCCGACCGACGCCTCCAGCTCGACGCCGTCCGCCACCTCGACGCGCACGTCGTCCAGGCCGGTGATCAGGGGTGCCATGGTGGTCCTCTCGAGCGGGTGCGGCTGACGGGGTGCCACGCTGCGCCACCCCGATGAGCAGCGGATGAGCGAGCGGGGAGGCCGCCCGCGGCGGAGGGTGCGTGGACGCGAGTCCGGTGGCGGGGAGCCCGGTGGTGGCAGATCCGGTGGTGGCAGATCCCGTGGTGGGGGGTGCTCGGGCGGACGTGGTCGTGGGCGTGCTGGGGCCCGTCGTCGTCCACGACGCCTCCGGGGAGGGGGTCGGGCTCGGCGGGCGGCGGCACCAGGAGGTGCTGGCGCGGCTCGTCGTGGCCCGCGGCCGCGTGGTGCCCGTCGGCGTGCTCGTCGAGGACCTGTGGGAGGGCCTCCCGCCGGCCGGGGCGGTCGCCGCGGTGCGCACCTTCGTCGCGGTGCTGCGGCGACGGCTCGAGCCCGCCCGCCCGCCGCGGGCGCCCGCGCGGGTGCTCGTCACCGAGGGGGGCGGCTACGCGCTGCGCCTGGGCCCGGACGGCCTCGACGTCGCCGTGGTGGAGCGCGCCCTCGAGCTCGCCCGGTCGGCGCCGCCGGCGCAGGCCCTCGACGCGCTGTCCGCGGCGCGCGGCGCCTGGCGCGGGGAGCCCTTCGCCGGGCTGCCCGACCTCCCCTGGCTCGCCGCGGAGCGCACGCGGCTGCACGAGCTCCGGGTGCGGGTGGAGGAGCTCCGGGCCCGCGCGCTGGTGGATGCGGGGGACCCCGGCGCCGCCGTCCCCGAGCTCCGCGGGCACGTGGCCGCGCACCCCTGGCGGGAGGAGGCGTGGCACCTGCTGGCGCTGGCCCTCGCCCGCGCGGGGCGTCGGCGGGAGGCGCTCGACGTGCTGCGCGCGGCGCGGGCGCGCCTCGTCGACGAGCTCGGGCTGGACCCCTCGACGGGTCTGCGGCGCCTCGAGCGCGAGCTGCTCGAGGCCACCGGCGGGCAGGACGCCGGCGGGCACGGCCCGGGCGACCTGTGGGAGCGGGCGGTCTCCGCCTACGGGGCCGCCGTCGGCCCGGGCAGCCGGGCGCGGCTGCGCAGCAGCGCCTCCCTGGCGGGCGCCATGGCCGTCAGCGCCGGGCCGGGCCCGGCGGCCTCGCGCGACCAGCGCCTCGCCGCGGTGCTGGCGGCCGAGCGGTCCGGCGACGGGCGGCTGCTGGCCGAGGTGGTGGGCGGCTACGCCGTCCCCGCGCTGTGGGCCCGCTCGGACGACGCGGCGCAGGCCTCGCGCGTCGTCGAGGCCGCGGAGCGGGCGCTGGTGCAGCTGGGTCCCGCCGCGGCGGCCGGTCTGCGGGGTCGGCTGCTCGCGACCGTCGCCGTCGAGCTGCGCGGCACCGGGGACGTCCGCGGGCCGCGGGCCGCGCGGCGCGCCGAGGCGCTGGCGCGGCAGGTGGGGGACCCCGCGCTGCTGGTGCTGGCGCTCAACGGCGCTCTGCTGCAGGCGCACGCGCGCGCAGGCCTGGCTCCGGAGCGGCACCGCCTGGCCCGGGAGGTCGTCGAGGTCTCCCGGCGCGCGGACCTGCCGACCTACGAGGTCCTCGGCCATCTCGCGCTCGTCCAGGCGTGCGCCGCGCTGCGGCGGCCGGACGAGGCCGAGCGCCATGCCGCGGCCGCGGACGCGCTCGGCCGCGCCCACGAGTCACCGCTCGTCGAGGTCTTCACCGGCGGCTACCGGCTCCTGCGCCGCTCCGTGGACGGCACGCCGCGCGAGGAGGTCCTCGCCGGGCACCGCGCCGTCGACGCGAGCCTGCAGGACGCGGGGATGCCCGGTGTGCGGGAGGGGCTCCTGCCGCTGGCGCTCCTGTCCGCCGACCTGTCGCCGACCTCGTCGGGCGTCGCGGGCGTCGCCGGGGTCGCCGGGGACCCGGCGGTCGACTGGGGCCCGCACGAGCCGTGGGCGCGCCCGCACGTGCTGCTCGCGCGCGGGGAGGAGGGAGCGGCGGCGAGGGCCCTGCGCGCGGTCCCGGACCCGCCGCCAGACCACCTGCTCGAGGCGCTGTGGTGCGTGACGGCGTCCGCCGCGCTGCGCCTGCGCGACACCGCCTCGGCCCGCCGCTGCCGGGACGCCCTGGCGCCGGCGCTCGGCGAGGACGCCGCCGGCAGCGGGCTGGTCGGCCTCGGGCCCGTCGACGGATGGGTGCGGGCGCTCGACGAGCTCCTGGCCGGGGGCGCTCAGGCGCCGACGTAGTCCGCGAGGTGCTGGCCGGTGAGCGTCGACCGGCCGGCCACGAGGTCCGCCGGGGTGCCCTCGAACACCACCCGACCGCCGTCGTGCCCGGCGCCGGGGCCGAGGTCGATGATCCAGTCGGCGTGCGCCATGACCGCCTGGGAGTGCTCGACGACGACGACCGACCTGCCGGAGTCGACGAGCCGATCGAGCAGGGCGAGCAGCTGTGCGACGTCGGCGAGGTGGAGCCCGGTGGTCGGCTCGTCGAGGACGAGCACGCCGCCCTGCTCGCCCATGCGGCTCGCCAGCTTGAGCCGCTGGCGCTCGCCGCCGGACAGCGTCGTGAGCGGCTGGCCGAGGCTGAGGTAGCCCAGCCCGACGTCGGCCAGGCGTTCCAGGACCTCCCGTGCGGCCGGCGTGCGGGCCTGCCCGGCGCCGAAGAACTCGCGCGCCTCGTCGACCGGCATCGCGAGCACCTCGCTGATGTCGCGGCCGCCGAGGCGGTGCTCGAGGACCTCGGCGCGGTAGCGCCGGCCCTCGCACACCGCGCACGGGGTCGCGACGCCCGCCATCATCGCCAGGTCGGTGTAGACGACCCCGGCGCCGCCGCAGGCCGGGCACGCGCCCTCCGAGTTGGCGCTGAAGAGCGCCGGCTTCACGCCGTTCGCCTTCGCGAACGCCTTCCGCACCGGTTCGAGCAGACCCGTGAACGTCGCCGGGTTGCTGCGCCGAGACCCCCCGATCGCCCGCTGGTCGATGGTCACCACGCCGTCCCGACCGGACACCGAGCCGGCGACGAGCGAGGTCTTGCCGGAGCCGGCGACGCCGGTGAGCACGCACAGCACCCCGAGGGGGACGTCGACGTCGACGTCCCGCAGGTTGTGGTGGCTCGCGCCGCGGACCTCCAGCACCCCCGTGCGCGGGCGCACCGCGTCCTTGACGGCGGCGCGGTCGTCGAGGTGGCGGCCGGTGAGCGTGCCGCTGGCGCGCAGCCCCTCGACGGTGCCCTCGAAGCACACGGCGCCGCCGGCCGCCCCCGCCCCCGGGCCGAGGTCGACGACGTGGTCGGCGACGGCGATCACCTCGGGCTCGTGCTCCACGACGAGCACCGTGTTGCCCTTGTCGCGCAGCCGCAGCAGCAGGGCGTCCACGCGCTGGACGTCGTGGGGGTGCAGGCCGGTGGTGGGCTCGTCGAAGACGTAGGTCACGTCGGTGAGCGAGGAGCCGAGGTGGCGGACCATCTTGGTGCGCTGCGACTCACCGCCCGACAGGGTGCCGGTCGGGCGGTCGAGGCTGAGGTAGCCCAGCCCGATCTCGACGAACGACTCGAGCGTCTCCCGCAGGGCCGCCAGCAGCGGGGCCACCGACGGCTCTGAGAGGTCGCGCACCCACCCGGCCAGGTCGCTGATCTGCATCGCGCTCGCGTCGGCGATGGACAGGCCCCGGACCTTCGACGACCGGGCCCCCTCGTTGAGCCGGGTGCCGCCGCACCCGGGGCAGGCGGTGAAGGTGACCGCCCGGTCCACGAAGGCCCGGATGTGCGGCTGCATCGCCTCGCGGTCCTTGGCCAGCATCGACTTCGAGATCTTCGGGACGAGGCCCTCGTAGGTGAGGTTGACGCCGTCGACCTCGATCTTCGTCGGCTCCTTGTGGAGGAGGTCCGACAGCTCGCGCTCGGTGAAGTCGCGGATCGGCGTGTCCGGGTCGAAGAAGCCCGAGCCCCTGAAGATGCGGCCGTACCAGCCGTCGACGCCGTACCCGGGGACCGTGAGCGCGCCCTCGTTGATCGACCTGCTGTCGTCGTAGAGCTGCGACAGGTCGACGTCCTTGACCGAGCCCGTCCCCTCGCAGCGCGGGCACATGCCGCCGGTGACGGTGGAGCTGCGGCGCTCCTCGACGGTCCTGCCGCCGCGCTCGAGCGTCACCGCGCCGGCGCCGCTGAGGGAGGCCACGTTGAACGAGAAGGCCTGGGGGGAGCCGAGGTGCGGCTCGCCGAGGCGGCTGAAGACGATGCGCAGCATCGCGCCGACGTCGGTGGCCGTGCCGACCGTGGAGCGCGGGTTCGCGCCCATCCGCTCCTGGTCGACGACGATCGCCGTCGTCAGCCCCTCCAGCAGGTCGACGTCGGGCCGTCCGACGTCCGGCATGAAGCCCTGGAGGAAGGCGCTGTAGGTCTCGTCGATCATCCGCCGCGACTCCGCGGCGACGGTGTCGAAGACCAGTGAGCTCTTGCCCGAGCCGGAGACGCCGGTGAACACGGTGAGGCGGCGCTTGGGGATGTCGACGCTGACGTCGCGCAGGTTGTTCTCGCGCGCGCCGACCACGCGGATGACGTCGTGGCTGTCGGCGACGTGGGGTGCTCCCGGCGCCCCCGCCCGCTCCGGGGCACTGCTCATCGGACCTCCTCCGCCGCTCCGGGCTGTCCGGCCGAGCATGCTGGTGCCGGAGCGCGCGCACCAGCGGCCTGCGTGCGAGGCCCGTTCCTCGGGCCCCGCCACGGGCCCCGCCTCGGGCCCCGATCTGCGACCCCGATCGCGACCCCGATCGGCGACCCCGATCGGCGACCCCGATCGGCGACCCCGATCGGCGACCCCGATCGGCGACCCCGATCGGCGACCCCGATCGGCGACCCCGATCTGTGGCCACGTCGGGACTCGGCCCTGCGACCCCGATCGGCGACCCCGATCTGTGGCCACGTCGGGACTCGGCCCTGCGACCTCGCCGTCCGACCCCGATCTGTGGCCACGTCGGGACCCGGGCGCCGTCAGGCCGCCGACGTGGCCACAGATCGGGGTGCGGGCGCGTGCGGGCCCCGACGTGGCCACAGATCGGGGTGTGGGCGTGTGGGGCCCGATGTGGCCACAGATCGGGGTTGCGGGGCGCGTGTGGGGCCCGACGTGGCCACAGATCGGGGCCGGAGGCCGCCGGAATCCGAGCGGCGCTCGTGCTGGTCGAGGTCGCGCGGCCGCGGCCGTACCGTCGCCCCCGTGGACGACGAGCCGATGACGATGCCCTCGAGCGCGGCGACCGACCTCGCCGCCGTCCTCACCCGCTGCGGCGGGGACCTGGACAGCCTCGACCTGGCGACGGTCGCCGAGGCGCTGGGCGAGGTGCGGCGCGCCTCGGACGCGCTGCGCGAGGCGCTGCACGACCGGGGGTGGGGCACGGGCCTCGACGAGTGGGGCGCCTTCGACGAGCTGACCGGGGACGGCGTCGACGACGTCGAGGACCTCATCGACGACGACGACGAGGACGCCGAGCCGCTCGAGGGCGCCCGCTTCAGCTGGCAGGCGCGCTACGACTTCGTCGTCACCGATCCCGACGCGCTCGTGGCGCGGGCGCGCGCCCGCTCCCTCGAGGTGGACCCCGAGGTCGACCCCGACGAGGCGCTGGAGGAGCACGGCGGCCCGCTCGGGCTGCTCCTCCTGCTCGACGGCCCGCAGTTCCGCGACTACGACGACCACGGCGCCGTCATGGCCTACGGCACGGACACCTTCGCCTCCGTCGAGCGCACCCTCAACGAGATCGGCCGGGACGCCGGGGAGCAGTCCTACCCGCTGGCCTGAGGGGCCGTCGGCCGGACCGCGGACCGCAGGCCGGGCACCGAGCCGAGACGTCGCGCACCTCCTGCCCGTCCGTCGTCCTGTTCGCCGGACAGGCGCCGGTCTGGGGGGAGATGCTGCCTCGTCAGCGCCGGACGTCGTCCGCGTCGCGACAGGTCTGCGAGGGGGCAGCTGTGGCAGGTCGCTTCAATCCGGCACCGGGGTGGCCACGTCCGCCGGAGGGCTGGCGGCCCGGTCCGGGGTGGGCGCCGGACCCGTCGTGGCCACCGGCTCCGCCCGGCTGGTCGTTCTGGGTGGAGAGCGACGACGCACGTCCGCGAGGAGCGGCGCCGGTCTCGCGGGACCCGCGCCGCGCGGCGGCCGCGGTCGTCGGGTGGAGCGCTGCCGGGTTCGTCGCCCTGCTGGCCCTGGTCGCCCTCGTCGTGGGTGGAGCAGGGGCAGTCCTCGTCCTCGTCGCGGTCCTCGCTCTCGGTGTCGGGGGGCTCGCCCTGCTCCGTGGGCAGGTGCGGTGGGCGCGCATCTCCAGCCGTCGTGCGGCTGCCGTCGTCGTCGCGGGCGCGGTCGGGCTGTTCGCGGTCGGGGGCGCCCTGATGCCGCCGGCTCCCAGCACCGGGGTGGATGACGTGCCGGTCGCCGGCGCGGTCGCGACCCCTGAGGCGTCGAGGACGGCCGGCTCTGAGCCGGAGGCGACGCCGACGCCGACGGAGACGCCCGCGGTGGAGCAGGCCCCGGCAGTCGAGGCTCCTGCCGTCGCCGCGCCGCCCGCGCCGCCCGCGCCGCCGGCGCCGCCGGCGCCCGAACCGGTCTCCGAGGTCGCCGCCGAGCCGGTTCCCGTGGAGGTCGAGGAGGGCCAGGTGCTGCCGCCCCCCACCTCCGTCGACCTCGACTGCGCCGACTTCGCCACCCACGGGGAAGCGCAGGCCGTGCTCGAGGCTGACCGGTCCGACCCGCACGGCCTCGACGGCGACGCCGACGGCGTCGCGTGCGAGAGCCTCCCCGGTAGCGCTGGTGGTGCGTCCGCCGCCGCAGCGCCCGAGCCGGAGCCGGAGGTCGTCGTCGAGGAGAGCGACCCGGAGCCGGAGGTCTCCAGCACGGACCCGCGCTTCGACACGTGCGGCGCGGCCGTCGACGCGGGCTACGGGCCCTACGCCTCCGGCGTCGACCCGGAGTACGACTGGTACCGCGACGGTGACGGCGACGGGGTCACCTGCGAGGGGTGAGGCCAGCGGGCACGTCGGCCCCGAGATCAGCGTCGAGCGGCCCGCCGTGGAAGAGGCGTGCGGCGGCGCTCGTTGGGCAGGGCGCCGCCGCCGGGAGGTCCTCGGCGGGCGGGGCGTGCGACGGCGCCGAGAGCCCGGGAGGTCGGACATGGCTGCACCAGCGCGGATCGCGACGACGGGAGCCACCGGGAACGTCGGCGGCCGGGTGGCCCGGCTGCTGTCGAGGGCCGGGGCGGAGCAGGTGCTCGTGGTGCGGGACCCCTCCCGCGCCCCTGACCTTCCCGGCGCAGCTGTGGCGCGGGCCGCCTTCGAGGACGCCGACGCCGTCCGCTCGGCTCTCGCGGGGGCCCCCGTGGTGCTGATGGTGTCGGCCAGCGAGCACCCGCGGCGCGTCGACCAGCACCGGACGTTCGTGGACGCCGCCGTCGCTGCGGGCGTCGAGCACGTCGTCTACCTCTCCTTCCTCGGCGCGGCCCCGGACGCCACCTTCACCTTCGCCCGCGACCACTGGGCCACGGAGGAGCACCTGCGCTCGGCGGGCGTGGGCCTGACGGTGCTGCGCGACAGCACCTACGCCGACTTCCTGCCGTTCCTGGTGGGCGAGGACGGCGTCATCCGCGGCCCGGCGGGGGACGGGCGGGTCGCGCCGGTCGCCCAGGACGACGTCGCGGAGGCGGCGGCAGCCGTCCTGCTGGACCCGGCCGCCCACGCCGGGCGCACCTACGACCTCACGGGGCCGCGGGCGCTGTCGCTCGAGGAGGTCTCGTCGCTGCTGTCGGCCGAGCTCGGTCGTCCCGTGCGCTACCAGCCCGAGACGGTCGAGGAGGCCCACGCGTCGCGGGCCTCCTACGGCGCGGAGCAGTACGAGGTCGACGGGTGGGTCACCACGTACACCTCGATCGCCCGCGGGGAGATGGACGTGGTGAGCGACGACGTCGCGCACCTCACCGGCCACCCCGCGCGCTCGCTCGTCGAGGTGCTGCGCGCGCCCCGGGGCTGACGGCGGCGCCTCCTGGTCGCCGTCAGCGACGCCGGAGCTCACGGCGCCTGCGCGCCGACCTCCTCGGACGCGGGCAACCGTTGCCCTCGTGGCCGTGAGGTCCGTACTGTCCGGGAGCCACCGGTCCGCCCGCATCGTCCGGTCGCGCACACCGTCGTGCTTCGGAGGTCGTCGTGTCCCTGCTCCCGCCCCGCTCCCGCCGGTCGGCGGCGCTCGTCGCCCTGGTCACCGCCGCCGCGACGACCGCCCCCGCCGCGCCCGCGCTCGCCGACCACACGCCGGCGCCGTCGCTGGTGACGCTCGTCGGGTCGCTGCAGTCCGAGCTCGGGTGCCCCGGGGACTGGCAGCCCGAGTGCACCGCCACCCAGCTCCTCCCGGTCGACGGCGAGCCCGGCGTCTACCGGGCGACCTTCGACGTCCCCGCGGGCGGGTACGCGACCAAGGTGGCGCTGAACGGCTCCTGGACGGAGAACTACGGGGCCGGCGGCGCCGCAGGAGGCGCCGACATCCCGCTGGACGCGCCCGGGGGACCGGTGACCTTCACCTACGACCACGCCACGCACCAGCTCAGCGACGACCTCCCGGACGCCGTCGGCGCTGAGCAGGCCGCGCACTGGCTGACCCGAGACGTGCTCGCGTGGGACACCGCCGCGGTGCCGGGCGCCGCCTCGTTCCGCCTGTACGGCGCCCGCGACGGCGGCCTCGCGCTCGAGGACGGCGAGGTCACCGGCGCCACGGCGTCCTACCTGCTGCGCAGGACCGGGGACGCCCTGCCGGCGGACCTCGCGGCCGACGTCCCGCACCTCGCCGAGCTCGACCCGCTGAGCCTGCCGCGCTCGAGCCGGCCGCAGGTCGACGACCTGCTCCGGGGGCAGCTGCTCGTCGCCGCGCTCGACGCCGACGGCCGGGTGCTCGCGACGAGCGGCGTCCAGGTGCCCGGTGTCCTCGACGACGTGTACGCCGGCGCGGCCGACCGCGCTCTCGGCCTCACGTGGGGGCGCAGCCACCGCCCGCAGCTGGCGCTGTGGGCGCCGACGGCCCGCTCGGTCACGGTGCACGTCTACGAGACCGGGTCCGGCTCGGAGCCGATCGCCAGCGCGCCGATGGTCGTCGACCGCGACGGCGTCTGGCGCGCCACCGGGGAGCGCTCCTGGGAGGGCCGGTACTTCCTCTACGAGGTGGAGGTCTTCGTCCCCGAGACCGGCGTCGTCGAGCGCAACCTCGTCACCGACCCCTACAGCGTCGGGCTGTCGACGAACTCCGAGCGCAGCCTGCTCGTCGACCTCGACGCGCCGGCGCTGCAGCCGGCCGGGTGGGACGACCTCGCCAAGCCGGAGCTGCAGCGGCCCGAGGAGCTCTCGATCTACGAGCTGCACGTCCGGGACTTCTCCATCACCGACGCGACCGTGCCCGCCGAGCACCGCGGCACGTACACCGCCTTCACCGACGCCGGCAGCGACGGGATGGCGCACCTGCGCGACTTCGCCGACGCCGGGCTCGGGGCCGTGCACCTGCTGCCGGTCAACGACATCGCGACCATCGAGGAGCGCCGCTCGGAGCAGGCGGAGCCGACCTGCGACCTCGGCTCCTACGCCCCCGACAGCGAGGAGCAGCAGGCCTGCGTCCTCGAGGTCGCGGGCCAGGACGGGTTCAACTGGGGCTACGACCCCCTGCACTGGACGACCCCCGAGGGCTCCTACTCGACCGACCCCGAGGACGCGACGCGCATCCTCGAGTTCCGCGAGATGGTCGCCGCCCTCAACACCACCGGCCTGCGCGTCGTCCAGGACGTCGTCTACAACCACACGCCTGACTCCGGGCAGGACGGGCGCAGCGACCTCGACCGCATCGTGCCCGGCTACTACCACCGGCTCGACCCGACGACCGGTGCCGTCGAGACGTCCACGTGCTGCCCGAACACCGCTCCCGAGCACACGATGATGGGCAAGCTCGTCGTGGACTCCCTCGTCACGCTGGTGCGCACCTACAAGCTCGACGGCATCCGCTTCGACCTCATGGGCCACCACCCGAAGCAGAACATCCTCGACGTCCGCGCGGCGCTCGACGCCCTGACGCCCGAGCGCGACGGCGTCGACGGGCAGAGCGTCTACCTCTACGGCGAGGGCTGGGACTTCGGCGAGGTCGCCGGCGACGCGCGCTTCGTCCAGGCGACGCAGGCGAACATGGCGGGCACCGGCATCGGCACCTTCAACGACCGGCTGCGCGACGCCGTCCGCGGCGGCGGGCCCTTCGACGAGGACCCGCGCGTCCAGGGCTTCGCGAGCGGTCTGGTCACCGACGCGAACGGCGTCGCGGCCAACGGGTCGGCGCAGGAGCAGCGGGCGCGGCTGCTGCTGACGCAGGACCAGATCCGCGTCGGTCTGACGGGGAACCTGCGCGACTACCGGTTCACCGACCGCACCGGCGCGGAGGTCACCGGGGCGGACGTCGACTACGGCGGTGCGCCGACCGGCTACACCGCCGACCCGCAGGAGGCGGTCACGTACGTCTCGGCGCACGACAACGAGACGCTCTACGACGCGCTGGCCTTCAAGCTGCCGCAGGACACCCCGATGGCCGACCGGGTGCGGATGCAGACGCTCGCGCTCGCGACGACGGCGCTCGGCCAGGGCGTCTCGTTCTGGCACGCCGGCAGCGAGCAGCTGCGCAGCAAGTCGATGGACCGCAACAGCTACGACTCCGGGGACTGGTTCAACGTCCTGGACTGGACCGGGCAGACCAACGGCTTCGGTCGCGGCCTGCCGCCGGCGCCGGACAACGAGGCGACGTGGGACTTCATGCGGCCGCTGCTGGCCGACCCGGACCTCCTGCCGGCACCCGCGGACATCGCTGCTGCGCGCGACGCCGCGGACGCGCTGCTCGAGGTGCGGGCGAGCACGCCGCTGTTCTCCCTCGGGACGGCCGAGCGGGTGCAGCAGAAGCTGTCCTTCCCCGGCAGCGGGCCGGACCAGGCGGCCGGCGTCCTCACCATGCGCCTCGACGACACCGTCGGCGAGGACGTCGACCCGGCGCTGTCCGGCGTCGTCGTCGTGCTCAACGCGTCGCCCGAGGCGGTGACCCAGGTCGTCCCCGGCGCCGGCGCCTCGACGTGGGAGCTGCACCCGGCGCTCGCGGGCAGCGCCGACCCCGTGGTGGGGGAGTCGTCCGTCGACGGCGACGCCTTCACCGTCCCGGCGCGGACGGCGGCGGTGTTCGTCGCGCGGTGAGGGGGGCCGGGGTCGGGGTTCGACGCCGGCCCGCAGGTCCACAACAGACGCACAGGGAGACCACAACGACCGGCTAGCGGCGGCCTGCAGAGTCCTCCTCATGACCACGAAGACGTCCCGCCTCCGCCGCTCCGTCGCCGCCAGCACGATGGGCCTGGTGCTCCTCGCGATGACCGCCTGCGGCACCACGACCGACACGTCCGCGAGCGCCGCGGAGACGACGTCGGTGGCCTCGTCCGCCGCGAGCGACGAGTCCGCCGACACCGCGACGTCCACCGAGACGGGTGCCACCACGTCCGCCGCCTCGACCAGCACGGAGAGCCCCACCCTCGAGGAGATGGTGGCGGCGGGCGTCGCGGACGGGTTCGACCAGGTCGAGTGGACCGACCCCGAGACCGGGACGACCCTGACCTACAACATCTACCTGCCGGCGGACTACGACGAGTCGTCGTCCTACCCGATGGTCGTCTACATCCCCGACTCGAGCCTCGTCGGCGACGACGCGACCGCCGCGCTCTCGCAGTACGGCGCCCTGGTGTGGGCCAGCGAGGCCATGCAGGCTGAGGCCGAGACCATCGTCGTCGTCCCGTCCTACCCCGAGGTCATCCTGGACGACCACGGCAGCTTCACCATGACCGACTACGTCGACATGACCGCCCGCCTCGTCGAGTCCCTCGAGACCACCTACGCGGTCGATGCGAACCGGGTCTACGGCACCGGCCAGTCCATGGGCGCGATGACGATCATGTACCTGGCCGCGCAGGACCCCGACCTGTTCGCCGCCGAGATGATCGTCTCCGGCCAGTGGGACATCACCCAGCTCACCGGCCTCGCCGACGAGACCTTCGTCTACACCGCCGCGGCGGGCGACGACAAGGCCTCCGTCGGCCAGACCGACGTCGAGGCGATGCTCGACGACGCCGGCGTCGCCTACGGCACGACGACGGCCGACGCGACGGACGCCGAGGCCACCGAGGCGGCCGCGGAGCAGATGCTCGCCGCCGGCGACAGCGCCAACTTCCTCACCTTCGACGAGGGCACCGTCCTGGAGGCCAGCGGCTCCGACGGCGGCATGGGCGGCGAGCACATGGCGTCCTTCCAGCCCGCCTACGAGATCAGCGCCCTGCGGACCTGGCTGCTCCAGCAGACCGCGGCCTGATCCCCCCGCGAAGCAGGCGCCGACGTCCGGTCCGAAGCGGCTCTCCCCGTGAAGGAAGCGTCTGCTTCGGGTTCGGGGCGGCTCGTCCTGTGAAGGAGGCGTCTGCTTCGTGTCCGGGGCGGCTCGTCCTGTGAAGGAGGCGTCTGCTTCGGGTTCGGGGCGGCTCGACGGATCAGGCCGAGGAGTCGCCCGAGCGGCGCGCCGGCATCCGCAGCGGCAGGTCCCCGGCGGTCCGGTGCTCGACGGCGTCGGGGGAGGAGTGCTGCTGCATGAAGGCGCCGTAGCGGGCGCTGAGGGGGGCCGAGGTCACGCCGTGCAGGACGATGCTGAGGAAGATCGCGGCCGAGGCGACGACGAACACCTCGTCCGCGCCCGGCACGCCGGCGTCGGTGATGACGACGGCGTAGACGATGGACGCGAGCCCGCGCGGGCCGGCCCACCCGATGAACCCGACCGTCTGCAGCCGCATGCGGCTGCCGAGCAGGGACAGGGCGACGGCGACGGGCCGCACCAGGACCAGGCTGAGGACGGCGTAGAGGACGGTGCGCCAGTCGAGCGCCGCGATCACGTCGGCGGCGACGACGGCCCCGAAGAGCAGGAACGTGAGCTGGGTCAGGAGCTGGCCCTCGGCCTCGGCGAACTCCGTGGTGTGCGGCAGCAGCGAGCGGGCGCTGGTGCCGACCACGAGCCCGGCGGTGAAGGCGGCGACGAAGCCGTTGCCGCCCAGCAGCTCCGCGCCGCCGTAGGCGAGCGCGGCCAGGGCGATGGTCGCCAGGCGCTGGGTGGTCTCGGTCGCCCAGTCGCGGGCGGCGCTCCACTCGAGCACCTTCCCGCCGAGCCAGCCGACGACCACCCCGGCGCCGATGCCGATGCCGACGAGCTGCAGCAGCAGGAGCGCGTACCCGGAGACCGAGCCCGTCTCCCGCGCGGCGACGTCGAGCGCCACGGTGAGGAAGGGCACGGCGAGCCCGTCGTTGAGGCCGCTCTCCACGTTGAGCGTCTGGCGCACCCGTGCGGGCACCACGGTGCTGCTGACGAACGACTGCCCGAGCGCGGCGTCCGTCGGCGCCAGGGCGACGGCGAGCAGCGCGACGGCCGCGAGGGGGAGCTCCGGCAGGAGCAGCACCCCGACGCCGAAGCCGACGAGGATGGCCAGCGGGAGACCGAGGCCGAGCAGCCTCAGCGCCGGGCCGTGGTGGCGCAGCACGGTGCGCAGGTCCATCCGCGAGGCGTCGGTGAACAGGACGACGACGAGCGTCGCCTCCGCCAGGACGCTGACGACCTCGTCGTCCACACCGAGGTCGAGCACGCCCAGCACGCCCGGGCCCAGCAGCAGACCCATCGCGGTGAAGAGGATCGGCATGGTCAGCGGCGACCCGCTCAGCCGCCCCGCCAGCAGGGCGAAGGCCAGCACGGCCAGGGCGACCACCACGATGTCGGACTCCACGCCCACCTCCGCTCTGCGCGCGGGCGCTGCGCCCGTGCCAGCCGGACACGGTGCCCGCAGCACCGGTCGGCCGCCAGCCGGCCGCGCCGACGACGCCGGTGGACGGGTGGCGCTGGTCCTGCTGATCGGTCAGTGTGCTGTCGTGACGACGAGCCGAGCGCACCGGGGCTGCTCGCGGTCCTCGACCGGCTGGAGGACCGGTACGCCCGGCAGGAGCGGCGGGCGTGCGGCTTCCTCAACGCCGTCGCCGAGCTGACCGCGCCCGCCCCGGGCGCTCTCGTGGACGCCCTGGCCGCCGCACGCCGCCTCCTCGACTCCGTCGGGCGCGCGGCGTGAGGCGTCTCGACCGACCGGTGGAGCGGGCGGTGCGCCTGCTCGTCGGCCTGGTCCTCTTCGGCTCCGGGCTCGCGGTCCTCGTGCGCGCGGACCTCGGGTTCGACCCGTGGACCGTGCTCAGCGACGGGCTGCGGCAGGTGACTGACCTGACGCTCGGGCAGCTGACGGTCGCGACCTCCCTCGTCGTGCTCCTGCTGTGGATCCCCCTGCGGGAGCGCCCCGGGGTGGGGACGCTCGCGAACGCCCTGCTGGTGGGCGTGGTGCTCGACCTCGGCGTCCGCGTCCTGCCGCCGGTGACCGACCTGCTCGCCCGCGGGGCCCTCCTCGTCCTCGCGGTCGCGCTCGTGGCCGTCGGCACGGGCCTGTACGTCGGCGCCGGGTGGGGGCCGGGCCCGCGCGACGGCCTGATGACCGGTCTGGCGCGGCTCGGCGTGCCGGTGGCGCTGGCGCGCGGCGGCATCGAGGTGTCGGTCCTGCTCGTCGGCTGGCTGCTGGGCGGCAGCGTCGGCGTCGGGACGCTCGTCTTCGCGCTGGGCATCGGCCCCCTGGTCGGGCTGGTGATGCCCCGCCTCGTCATCCGGCCGCGCCCGGCCGGGGACGCACGCGCCTGAGGCCCTCCGTCGCGACGCGCGGGTCGCCGTCCACCGCCACCGAGCAGGTGGGTGAGCGGTGACGGCAGCGGGCGGAAGGGGCTCGGGACTCGGCGGCTCCTGCCGATGGGGTGGTCGCCACGCCCACGCGTCTGCGGAGGTTCATCCGTGCCCGCTCGTGCCCGACCAGCAGCTGCGTCCCTGAGGACCAAGCTCGTCGTCCTCGTGCTGGTCCTCGCCGTGCTGCCGGTCGCCGGGCTCGGCGCGGTCGCGCACCGCAAGAGCAGCGGGGACTGGCGAGCGGCGGCGGGCGACCTGCTCCAGAGCGAGGCCACGTCGACCATCGACAAGATCGACCGCAACCTGTTCGAGCGCTACGGCGACGTGCAGGCCTTCGCCGTCAACCCCGACGCCCGCGGGGACGCGGCCACCGTGCAGGCCGCTGCCGACTTCTACAGCGGCGCCTACGGCATCTACGACCTGCTGCTCGTCGCCGACGCCGACGGGACGGTCGTCGCCACGAACACCGTCACCGGGGACGACGCGCCGGTCGAGTCGGACGCGCTGGTGGGGACGAGCGTCGCCGACCAGCCGTGGTTCCGCTCCGCGCTGGACCTCCAGCCGGGGCAGACCGCCTACGCCGACGCCGCCGTGGAGCCCCTCGTCGCGCGGGCGACGGGGCGCGAGGTGCTCTCGCTGCCCTTCTCCGCGCCGGTCTACGACGAGGCGGGTCGGGTGGTGCGGGTCTGGGTGGACTTCGCCTCCTGGGACCGGGTGGTCACCCAGATCCTCGACGAGCAGGTCGCCGGGCTCCGGGACCGGGGGCTCGAGACGGTGCAGGGGCAGGTGCTGCGCTCGGACGGCGTCGTGCTCGCCGGCCCGGGCGCGGACGGCGCGGACGGGCTCGACCTCGTCGCCGCGGGGCTCCCGGCGGCCGAGGAGCTCGCCGGCGGGCGATCCGGGAGCTCGGTGGCGGTCGACCCGACCGGCGACGGCGTCGAGCAGGTCGACGGGTACGCCGCTTCGGCGGGGGCGCTGGGCTTCGACGGCTACGGCTGGGGGGTGCTGATGCGCCAGGACGCCGAGGAGGCGACCGTGCCGGCGCAGTCGCTGCTGCTCGCCATCCTGCTCGTGGCGGCGCTCGCCGCGCTCGTCGTGGGCGTCGTCGCGGTGCGCGCCGCCGGGAGCATCACCGGGCCGCTGTGCCGCGCCGCGGCGCTCCTGCAGGAGGTCGCGCGCGGTGACCTGCGCGGCCGGCTCGCCGTGACGTCCGGCGACGAGGTCGGTCAGCTCTCCACGGCGCTCAACACGAGCCTCGACGACCTCACGCAGGTGCTGGCGGCGACCCGCTCCGGCGCCGGAGGTGTCGCCACCGCGTCGAGGGACATGCTGGCCCTCGTCGACCGCGTGGCCGAGGACGCGTCCACGGGCACGGCCTCGGCGAGGGAGGTCTCCCAGGTCGCGGAGCGGGTCTCGGGGAGCGTGCGGTCGGTCGCCTCGGGCGGGGAGCAGATGGGGGCCGCCATCCGCGAGATCGCCACCAGCTCCTCCGACGCCGCTCACGTCGCCGCGGAGGCGGTGGCGCTGACCGGGACCGCCGGTGCCGCCATCGACCGGCTCAGCCAGTCCTCCACCGAGATCGGCGAGGTCGTGCGGCTCATCACCTCCATCGCCGAGCAGACGGACCTGCTGGCGCTCAACGCGACCATCGAGGCGGCGCGGGCGGGGGCCGCGGGCCGGGGCTTCGCCGTCGTGGCCTCGGAGGTCAAGGAGCTGGCGCAGGAGACCGGCCGGGCCACCGAGGACATCGCGCAGCGCATCCGGTCGCTGCAGTCCGACAGCCGCGCGGCCGTCGAGGTGGTCGAGGTCATCAGCCAGGTCATCGGCCGCGTCAGCGACACCCAGACCTCCATCGCCTCGGCGGTCGAGGAGCAGACGGCGACCATGGCGGAGATGAACCGGGGGGTCGCCGAGGCCTCGGACGGCACGAGCAGCATCGCGCGGACCGCGGCCGACGTCGCCCGCGCCGCGGAGTCCACGAGCGGGACGGCGCAGCGGCTGAGGACCTCCGCCGACGCCCTCGCCGGCACGGCCGAGGAGCTCACGCAGCTCGTGGCGCGCTTCCAGCTCGCCGAGGGCGCTCGTCAGGCATGACCGAGCTCCTGGTCGGTGCGAGTCGTCGACCGCTCCCCGACGGGGGCGCCCCGGGGACCGGAGTCGTCGACTACCTCGTGACGGGGGCGCCCCGGGGCGCGGCCTCCCGCGGTCGCGTCGCGGCGTACCAGCCGGCGGCGACGAGCACGACGAGCGCCACGTCGACGACGTCACCGCCGTAGGACATGAGCTGGGCGCCGACCTCGGCGTCACGGGCGCCGACGCCGGCGGGCGGGTGGGCGTACAGGTGCTTCGCGAGCACGGAGTGGGCCGCGACGTAGCCGACGAGCACGACCGAGCGCACGGCGACGGACGCGCGGTGCGGGTCGGGGTCGACACCCACCAGCGAGGCGGTGAGGACGTACCCGGCCAGGAGCACGTGGGCGTGCACGGCGGCGTGCACCAGCGGTGACACGTGCGTCGCCGGGTACAGGTCGGTGCCGTAGAGCGCCCACAGGCCGCCGCCGGCGAGGAGCGCGGCGACGGCGGGGTGCGTGAGGACCCGCACGGGCCGGCTGCGCAGCACCCGGGACAGCCCCCTCGCCCGCCGCACGGGCAGCGCGCGCAGGGCGAGCGTCACCGGTGCGCCCTGCACGAGCAGCAGGGGGCCGAGCATCCCCAGCAGCAGGTGCCCGGCCATGTGGGCGGGGAAGCTCGTGCGCGCGGCGTCGGCGAGGGGACCCACCAGGGCCGCGGCGACGCAGCCCAGTCCGCCGGCGAACAGCGCGGTGCGGTGCACCGGCCACGGGCTGCGGTGGCGCGACGCGCGCAGGCCGGCCGCGTAGGCGACCGCCACGACCAGGAGGCCGACGACGACGACCACCTCGACCGCGACCCAGCCGGTCGTGGCGTGCACGGCGCCGCCGTGGTCGTGGTCCACCTCGGCGTCAGCCCCGGGAGCGAGCGGCGCCGTGGTCGGGGCGCGTGCGGCGCAGCACGAGCAGCCCGGCGAGCAGGACGAGGACGGCCGAGCCGATCCAGACGGCGTCGTAGAGCCAGAGCTGCTCGACGCCGTAGCGCACCTGGTGGATGCGCAGCAGCTTGTGGTCCACCACGCCGTCGAAGAGCTGGAAGCCCCCGACGCCGGCCAGGACGGCGCCCGTCCACCGGCCCCAGCGCACCGGCACCCGGCGCCGCACGTCGGCGAGCAGGAACAGCCCCCACACGGTGATCGACCACGCGACGGCGTGGAAGAAGCCGTCCGCGGTGATCGCGACCGCCGTCGTCGAGCGGTCGTAGAAGTGGTGCCACTGCAGCGCGAGGTGGAACACGAACAGGTCGACCATCGAGGCGGCGACGCCCGTGCCGAAGAGGACGCCGGCGAGGACGGTGCGGCGCTCGGGGTCCACCGGGCCGCCCCGCGCGTCGGTGCGTCGCGGGCGCGAGCCGTCGGCCGGTGTGCTGGCGGCCATGGGTCTCCTCCCGTCCCGCGTGGTCCGGCCATCCGACCACAGGTGTCGCGAGGGGGACCTGTCGGGCGACCGGGCGGCCGGGCCACCCCGCGGTCGGGCCGCGAGCCCTGGGCGGGGACTCACGCGACGTCGTCGCGTAGGAGCCGCGCCCACCCGAGCGCCAGGGGGAGGGCGACCCACGTCGCCGCGGACGTCGCGGCCTGCGCGAGCTGCTCGCCCGTGGCGGCGCCGGCGGGCCGGGCCCGGGTGAGGAGGGCGTCGCTGACGTCGCCGCTCGTCCACGGGGCGCCGAGGGCCGCTCGCCGCGGCCGTCAGCCGACGGGCTGCCGCAGCAGCGTCCTGAGCCTGCCGGCGTCGACGCGCCGGGGGTCGCCGAGGTAGACCTCGTGGTGCCGGCCCGTCATCCGCAGGCCCAGCTCCGGGATGACGCGACGGTGCATCTCCTCCAGGACGGGGCCCTCGGCGTCGTACGGGCCGACGTGCAGGGTCTGGACGCAGCGGCCCTCCACGAGCCCCTCGAGCCGGACGCGGTCCAGCGAGGGCCCGGCGCCCCGGCCGGCGGCGACGTCGGCGCGCGCGCGCTCGACGTGCTCCGCGGTGAGCCAGTCCGGGACCATGATCATCAGCGTCCAGCGCCAGCGGGAGGCGTCCCGCGCGGTCGTGAACGTCGACATGTCCTCGGACCACCACAGCGCCTCCAGCGGCATCACGACGTGGTCGCGGTCCAGCTCGGTCCTGCTCAGGGCCCTCAGCCCGTAGGCGAGCGGGTAGAGGGAGGTGACGGCGTCCCGGTAGTCGCCGGAGGTGTTCGGGTCCCCGGAGCCGTCGAGCGCGAGGTACTGCAGCGGGGGCACCTCGACGACGTCGAACCTCCCGCGCGTGGCGCGGTAGGAGGGGACCGTCCGCTTGTGGTCGACCTTCACGGCTCCTCCGGGTGCGGTGCGCGGGTGAGGGGGCGTCGGGCGTCGCCGCTGCGCGCACCCGGCCTCGCCCGATGCTCCTCCTCGCGCACCGCTGCCCGCCAGGACTCGTCGGGGACCGCGCCGGTGGAGCCGTCCTCGCTCGCGCTGCCGGCGAGCATCCCGGACCGCTCCCGGCACGCTCGTCCGGGCTCGCAGACCAGTCCGCGGCCGCGAGGGAGGCCGGCGCGCTCCGAGCAGGGGCGGGATCGACGATGGCGCCGTGGACGACCGACCGGCCTTCGTGCTGCACGACCACCGGCGCCCGACGCCGCACCTGGACCTGCGGCTCGAGGAGGGCGGGGTGCTGCGCTCGTGGGCGCTGCCCCGCGGGATGCCGCAGGACCGGGGCCAGCGCCGCCTCGCCGTCGCCGTGCCGGACCACGACCTCGACCACCTCGCCTTCGAGGACGAGTCCAAGACCGTGGCGGACACGGGCTGGTGGGAGGAGCACAGCCGGGACGAGCGCCGGCTGGTGCTCACGCAGCACGGACGCGGCGCGCCCCGGCGCTACGCGCTCGTGCGCACCGAGCGCGACTGGCTGCTGCTGCTCACGCGGGAGCAGCCCGGCTGACCGGCTCCGGCGGTGGGCGCTCGCGGCGCCGGTGGACCAGTGCGTCAGCGCGTCGGCATGCGCGTCTGCAGCACCCGGACGGCGGCGGCGTCCATCGTCGCGGCGAAGCCCGGGTCGGAGGCCGCGGCCTGCGTGAGGGCGTCCTCCATCGGGCCGAGGTCCGCCGGGTCGACGGTCAGCACCAGCTGCCCGCCGGCCCGCAGGAACCGGACCGCCCGCTGCCCGACCGGCACCGACTGCACGGCCGCGGCGTTCCCCATGTCGTCGGTCATCACCAGGCCCGTGAAGCCGACCTCGTCGCGCAGCAGGCCGGAGACGATCCTCGGCGAGAACGCGGCGACGGAGCTCGCGTCGATCCGCGTGTACCGCGCCGAGGAGACCATCACCGCGGCGGCGCCGGCCCGGGCGGCGGCCCGGAAGGGCTCGAGCGAGGCGCTGCCGGCGGTCGTGACGTCGTCGACGACGTCGGCGGTGAAGTCGGTGTTCGCCCGCACGCGCCCGAGGCCGGGGAAGTGCTTCGCGGTGGACAGGAGGCCGACGTCGCGCGAGGCGGTGACGACCGTGCTGACGTCGGCGGCGACCGCCGCGGGGTCGGAGCCGTACTGGCGGTCCAGGGCCCCGATCGGCGGGTTCTGGGCCTCGGTGCCCGCGGGCACGGGCGAGGCCACCGGGGCCAGGTTCAGGCTGACGCCCGAGCGGCGCAGCGGCCCGGCCCAGCTCTGGGTCAGGGAGGCCAGGCCCGACTGGCTCAGCCGGCCCTGCGCGAGCGCCGAGGGGATGGACGGGAACCCGGAGCCGCTCAGCGTCTGCACGCGGCCCCCCTCCTCGTCCGCCGCGACGAGGACGTCGGGGAGGCCGCGAGCGGCGATGTCGGACTGCAGGACGGCGACGTCCGCGGCCGTGGCGCTGACCCCCCGGCTGGAGCGGCCCACGAGGAAGACCCCGCCCACGACGTCCTGGCCGACGAGGTAGCGCTGGGAGGCGGGGGCGCCGGCGGGGACGCCCACCATGATCACCTGGGCGGCCCGCTCCGCCGGGTTCAGCCGGTCGAGCACGGACCGGGCGGCGCCGACCCGGTCGTACTCGGCGCTGGAGGCGATGCCGGTCTGGGTGGCGATGTCGCTGGCGACCTCCTGGGGCGCCCAGAGCTGCACCTCGGACCGGGACGCGCTGCGCCCCAGGAGCTGCCGGTAGTGGGCGGAGACGCGGCGCGACACCGCCTCGCTCGAGTACCAGATCCCGCGCACCGCCTCGAGGGCTCCGCCGTTGCGCAGCCGCTGCTGCCAGTACCGGACGTCGCCCTCGGTCGCGTCGCTCCGGCCGAGGATCGCCGCGTACCAGGAGACGACCAGCGACGAGGCGCCGGCGCCGCCGTGCCCCGCGACGTACTCGTCGGAGGCGAGCACGTTCTGCTCCACCCACTCGAGCGGGAAGCGCCCCGCCTCCACCCCGGACGTCCAGTACCCGGCGCCGGCGTCGGGCGTCCGTCCGAGGTAGCGGGCGTAGTAGCCGCCGACCTGCGTCCGGCTCTCCTCGGGGGTGCGCAGCAGCTCTGCCAGCACCTGCTCGCGCGACGCCGACGACAGCCGCTGCACCCAGTAGCCCGTGCCCGCGTCGGCGCTCCGGCCGAGGAAGTCCCGGTACCAGGCGGCGGCGAGGGTGCTGTCGGTCGGCCCCACGCGTGCGGGGGCGCCCGCGGCTCCGGGGGGCGGGGGCAGGACCAGCCCGGCGACCAGGAGGGCGACGACGACCACCAGCCGTGCGGCTCGGGAGGGCAGGAGCCCGTGCGCAGACCGGTCCATGGCGGGGAGGGTAGGCGCCCCGAGGGCGCCTCGGGCGTGTGCGGGAGGCCGTCGCGCGGAACACCGGCGGCAGCGCCCGCGGCGGCGCGGCGCTGCTGCTGCTGCCCGCGGCGTCGACGCGCGCCGCGACGTCCACCGGCTGGGCGGGTCGCCGAGCGACCCAGCTGCGAACGAGAACGACTCCCAGATGCGTTAACCTCGGCGGCGTCCTGCCCGACGTCCCGGAGGTCTCCCGTGCCCACCCGTCGCCCGACCGCGCTCCTGCGCAGCCACCGCGGCGGCACGGGCCGGCAGCACCGGGGAGCCGCGCGGCTGTCGGGCTGCCGCGGCCGCGGGCACGTCGCCGCGGGCGGCGGCGGCGAGGCGGTCCTCGAGGTCCGCGACCTGCACGTCGCGGTGGGCGACGACCGCGGCGCCCCGGCGACGGCGCTGCTGCACGGCGTCGACCTCCAGGTCCGGGCGGGGGAGAGGGTGGCCGTGATCGGCGCCTCCGGCTCCGGCAAGAGCCTCACCGCGGCCGCCGTCCGCGGCGACCTCGCCCCGGGGCTGCGGGCGCGCGGCAGCGTGCGCGTGCTGGGGCACGAGGTCCTCGAGGTCCCGGGCGCCCGCCGCGAGCCCGGGCTGCGCCCCGCCGCCGTGCTGCAGGACCCCTCGGCCGCGCTGCACCCGCTCGTCGCCGTCGGCGCACAGGTGGCGATGCCGCTGCGCGCCCGCGGCACCCGCCGCGGCGAGGTGCGCGCCGCGGTGCTCGACCTGCTGGCCTCGGTCGGGCTGGAGGAGCCCGAGCGCGTCGCCGACGGGCGCCCGGCCGAGCTGTCCGGCGGCCAGCGCCAGCGCGCGGCGCTCGCCGTGGCCCTCGCCTGCGAGTCGCCGCTGCTCGTGGCCGACGAGCCGACGACCGCGCTCGACACGGTCACGCAGGCCGCGGTCCTCGACGTCCTCGCCCGGCGCACCGGCCGGGGCGGGCCGGCGCTGCTGCTCATCACCCACGACCTCGCGGTCGCCGCGGCGCTGTGCTCGCGCGTCGTCGTCGTCGCCGGCGGACGGGTCGTCGAGCAGGGCGCGCTCGTCGACGTCCTCGCCGCCCCGGCGCACCCGGTGACGCGCGCGCTCGTGACGGCGGTCCGCGACGCCGGCGCCCCCCTGCGCGAGCGCACCCCTCCGCCGGGCGGCGCCGACGGGCGCCAGAGCGCCCCCGGCCGTCCGACGACCGCGGGCGCACCCGCGTGAGCCTGCTCACCGCGCGGTCCCTGCACGTGGTGCACCGCCGCCGGGCTGCGCCCGTCCACGCCCTCGCCGGGGTGGACCTCGACGTCGACCCCGGGGAGCGGGTCGCCCTCGTCGGGCGCTCCGGCTCGGGCAAGTCCACCCTCGTGCGCGCGCTGCTGGCACTGCAGCCGCTCGACGCCGGCGCCGTGACGTGCCAGGGGCGGGCGGTGCGCCCCGCGCGCACCGGCGCGCTGCGCTGGTACCGGCGCCTGGTCCAGTACGTCCCCCAGGACCCGGCCCTGTCCCTCGACCCGCGCGCCGTCGTCCGCGAGGTCGTCGCCGAGCCGGTGCGCCGGCTCGAGCCGGGCACGTCCGCGGCGGCGCGGGAGGCCCGCGTCGCCGAGGCGCTGGACGCCGTCGGGCTCGACCCCCACCTCGCCGGCCGCCGCCCCCGGGAGCTCTCCGGCGGTCAGGCCCAGCGCGTGGCCCTCGCCCGGTGCCTCGTCGCGAGGCCACGGCTCGTCCTCGCGGACGAGCCCCTCAGCGGCCTCGACCCGCCGCGCCGCGCGGACGCCCTCGCGCTGCTGCAGCGGGTCTCCCGGGAGCAGGGGACCGCGCTGGTGGTCGTCTCGCACGACCTGTCCGCCGCCGCAGCGCTCTGCGAGCGCGTGCTCGTCCTCGACGCCGGCCGCGTGGTCGAGGAGGGCCGCACCGCAGAGGTGCTCACCCGGCCGTCCTCCCCGGCGGCGCGCGCGCTCGCCGACGCCGTCCCGCAGCTCCCCGTCGCCTGACGGTCCACCTCGCCCGACGAGGGCCCCGCCTCCCCGCCCTGCTCGACGCGCGCTCGCGCGCGCCCCGACTCCCCCAGGAGACCCCCGTGACCCGCTCTCCGACCGCCCGCCGGTCCGTCGTCCGCGCCGGCGCCCTCGGCCTCGTCGCCGTCCTCGCCTCCGGCTGCTTCGCCGAGAGCACCTCGGACGGCGGCGGCGCCTCCGGGGCCGCCGGCGCGGACGGCCGGGTCGCCGTCGCGCACCTGCTGCCGCCGCGCTCGGGCCTGAACCCGCTGACCGACGACGCCTTCAAGCTCGCCCGCTGGTCCACGGCGGAGACGCTCGTCGTGCTGGACGAGGCCGGGGACGCGCTGCCGGGCCTGGCGGAGTCGTGGGAGCAGGTCGACCCGACCACGTGGCGCTTCTCGGTGCGCCCGGACGTGGTCTTCCACGACGGCACCGACCTGACCCCCGAGCGCGTCGTCGCCTCCCTGACGGCGGCCGTGGAGGCCGTCCCGCCCCCCCGGATCCTCGACGGCGCGGACCTCACGGCGGAAGTGGACCCCGACGCGCCGGACGAGGCGGTCCTCGTGCGCACCGGCCAGCCCGATCCGCTCGTCCCCCAGCGCCTGTCCAGCCCCCAGCTCGTCGTCCTCGCGGAGGCGGCCTACACCGGTGGTGGGGTCGTGTCCCCGGTCGGCACGGGCACCGGCCCGTTCGAGCTCGTCGCCGCGGACGGCACGAGCACCGCGACGCTCGACCGCTTCGACGACTACTGGGGCCGGGCGCCGGCCCTGGCGGGCATCGACGCCAGCTACGTGCCGGACGGCACGGCCCGGGCGGCGGCGATCCGCACCGGCACGGCGGACGTCGTCGAGGCCATCCCGGTCTCGCAGGCCTCGCTGCTCGACGAGGAGCGGATCGTCGAGGTCCCGATGCCGCGCACGAACACGATGTACCTCAACACCTCCGAGGGTCCCTTCGCCGACCCCGCGCTGCGCGCCGCGGCCCGGGAGGCGGTGGACGCGCGCGTGCTCGTGGACGACGTCTACGAGGGCCGCGCCGACCTCGCCGAGGGCCTGCTCGGGCCGGCCCTGCCCTGGGCGGCGGAGCTGCGCCCCGAGGCCACCTACACCCCGGCCGGGGAGGTGCCCCCGGGCACGCCGATCGTGCTCGGCACCTTCACCGACCGCGCCGAGCTGCCCGAGGTCGCCGTCCAGCTCGAGCAGCAGCTCGAGGCCGCCGGTTTCGAGGTCACCCAGGAGGTGCGCGAGTACAGCCAGATCGAGGCCGACGCCCTCGCCGGGGCCTTCGACGTCTTCGTCCTGTCCCGCGGCACGGTCCTGGACTCCGGCGACCCGGTCGCGTACATGGTCTCGGACTTCTCCTGCGAGGGGTCCTTCAACCTCTCCCAGTTCTGCGACCCGGAGGTGGACGCGGCGCTCGAGCTGGCCTCGGCCACGCCTCCCGGCGAGGAGCGGCGCGTCGCGATCCTCGAGGCGGAGCAGCTGGTCCTCGAGGCGGACGCGGGCGTGCCGATGCTGCACGAGCGCGTGATCCAGGGCGAGTCCGAGCGCGTCTCCGGCGCCGCGCGCGACCCGCGTGAGCGCCTGCTCATCACGCCCGAGACCTCCGTCGGGTGAGCGCGGTGCCCGACGCCGCGCCGGCCGCCTCGCCCCTCCCGGCGTCGACGGCGCCGCCCGCCGCGACCGTCGCCGCGCCCCTGCCGCGGCCCAGCGGCCCGCGGCGGGCCC
>Ga0210040_10000790_pt1 | contig 50951 bp, 36 predicted proteins | sample CryGeyCG12114_NA_FD_185462 | JGI IMG/M metagenome (GOLD analysis project Ga0210040, IMG submission 185462) | Groundwater microbial communities from aquifer - Crystal Geyser CG19_WC_8/21/14_NA (SPAdes) (version 2) | ecosystem: Environmental > Aquatic > Deep subsurface > Groundwater | place: USA...
TTTACAGACACTATTGGGGGCAAACAGGACACTTTAATTTAAGCATATAAATTACTTTAATACTTATATATAAGTATATACCGCAACATTTTTCCTCTTTAATAATGGTGTCATTATTTTTTAGTCCTTCCTCAATGCTATAGTATTAACATCGGTGCAGTTTTTGCTCTAATATTAAGTGCTTAACCTTATGCTGTAATATATTATATCTTTTGAGCTTATCTATGGGTTTTAAGTTACATTATTCATCCTTGTTCTTACTTAATCTTCCATCTTATTATTTGTACTATATGAAAAAGCTTTTCTTATTAATCTTTCTCTTTATACCTGCTATGCTTTTTGCTCAGGAATCTGAAAGGCCTTTTAAAAAGGCTGATTTAATTATCATAGAAACCAGCAAAACACCGGATGATGCTCTAAAACAGTTAGCTAAACTCATGCAGGATTATGGCTACTCTATTATCAGGTTCGATAAAGAATTAAATAGTTTCCTGGCGCAAAAACCCGAATCTGACAGAACAAGTTACACCTACCAGGTACAAGCCTTTATCCGAGAAAAGGATGGAGTTCAAGTTCATTTATTTGGTAATTATAAATTGATGTCCGAAGAAGGTGAAACGTTGGGCCAAGCTAGTTTTAAAGATGGTATCTTAAATCGCATCGAATTAGACTTTTTTCAAAATTTAGATAAAATCGCCAAAGCTTTTCCGGGAGGGCGGGTTAAATATAGTAAGTTATTATAGACTGAATGTATGAGCTCTTTTAGCTTACACCCAACATAATTAACATTTTGTAATACAAACATTTATTTATACCTTTGCGGCCTTAATTAAAATTATAATCATTCGACAATCTAATGGAATTAAAAAATTATGAAACGGTCTTCATCCTGACCCCGTTGCTCAACGAGGCCCAGGTAGAAGAAACGGTCGAGAAGTTCAGACAGGTGCTTAAGGAAAATGGCGCCGACATTATTCACGAAGAGAATTGGGGCCTACGCAAACTGGCTTACCCGATTCAGAAGAAATCAACCGGCTTTTACGTACTGGTCGAATTTACCGCTCCGGGTACAATCGTCGACACGCTGGAAATTGCTTACCGTCGGGACGAAAAAGTAGTGCGGTTTTTAACCACTGTGCTGGATAAGCACGCGGTATCGTATAACCAACGCCGCAGAAATGGTGAAATGAATCAGCAGAAAGCTGCTAAAAGAGAAAAGGAGGCACAAGCATCATGAGTTTAGAAAACGAAAGAGTCCACAAACAGGACACCCGCAAAAAATACTGCCGTTTTAAGAAAAATGGTATTCAGTATATTGATTACAAAGACGGTAACTTCTTACTTAAATTTGTAAACGAGCAAGGTAAAGTTCTTCCTCGCCGCTTAACCGGTACCAGCCTGAAATTTCAGCGCCGGGTAGCCCAAGCGGTAGCTCGTGCCCGTCATTTGGCCATATTGCCGTACGTAACCGATTCATTAAAATAAGGAGGTAGCACAAGATGGAAGTTATTTTAAAAGATGACGTAAAAGGCTTAGGCTTTAAAAACGATATTGTAGACGTAAAACCAGGTTACGGCCGTAATTACCTGATTCCGCAAGGAATTGCCGTAGTTGCTGATAAATCAAACAAAAAAGTAGTAGCCGAAAATATTCGTCAGGCAGCCCACAAAGCCGAGAAAGTGAAGCTGGATGCGCAAGCCATAGCCGACCAGATTGGCGACATGGTAGTAGACCTGCCAGCTAAAATTGGCGAAAGCGGCAGAATATTTGGTGCCGTTACCACTACTCAATTATCGGATGCGTTGCGTGCTAAAGGTATTGAGGTAGATCGCAAAAAAATCTCTTTCGACCAGGAAGTAAAAGCTGCCGGTGATTACACTGCTTCTATTGCTTTGCATAAAGAAGTAAAACACCAGGTACGTTTCCGGGTTGTAGCCGAATAAATTTACTTTACCTGTATAAAAAAGTCCTGCGGTTTTCACCACAGGACTTTTTTATTTATACGATTTCGCAAAAGCTTCTGTTCTCAAGTTAAAGCTTCCTCTAGGTTCAGCTTAAAGATGCTTTTTATATAAAATACTTTGGGTATTTTATTCACGTCCTCTCTCCTATTCTTAGTTTTCGGAACTGTTGGCTATCATCTAAATCTTAGTTTGTGGTTCCAGGGGCTTAGGATCTGTATCATGTTCTTTTTTCTCGTTCTCGGGCCGGATAATCATGCGTAGCGATTGATCTTTGGTGAAGTAAGAGCCCATCCAGTTAAATAGGGTTTTGAAACGGTTGCGGTAATTAATAAGCGAAATCAGGTGAATAAAAATCCACATCAGCCAGGCTATAAAACCTTTAAAGTGCATTTTGGGCTTCGGAAAATCCGCTACGGCCTGGTTCCGGCCAATAATAGCCATAGATCCTTTATCGTTATAAGTAAAAGATTTTAACGGTTTGTTTTGGAATTGCGCTATTAAATTATTAGCCAGGTTTTGTCCTTGCTGAATAGCTACCTGCGCAAGTTGCGGATGTCCCTGCGGAAAATCCGGATCGGTGGTTTGCAGACAAGTATCGCCAATGGCAAAAATATTAGCCGTACCAGTAACCTGGTTGTATTCATTTACCAATAGCCGCCGGCCCCGGCCGTAACTTTCCTTCGGAATACCTTCAAAAACTTTAGAAGTTACACCCGCCGCCCATATTAATATATTGGTTTGTATCTGATCACCGTCGGCAAAAGTAATGGTATTATCCACGTAATCTTTTACCAGCTTATTCAGCTTCACTTCTACTCCCAACTTTATCAAGCGGTCATAAGTATACTTTTGTGATTCTTCACTCATGGGCGCCAAAACTTTCGGGCCACCATCTACCAGGTAAATAGGTGCCCGCCCACTGGTAAATTCTGGGTAATCTTTGCGTATAATATCTCGGCGCATTTCGGCCAGCATACCCGCAACTTCCACCCCGGTAGGTCCGCCGCCGGCAATTACAATGGTCGTATATCGTTCGCGGTCAGTTTTGTTGTTTAATAAAGTTGCTTCTTCTAATTTCATTAACAGAAAATTGCGTAAATGAATGGCATCATTTACGGTTTTCATGGGCAAAGCATTTTTCTCTATGTTTTTATTACCAAAATAATTGGTTTCGGTGCCGGTTGCCAATACCAAAAAATCGTAGGATAACTCCCCTGTAGATAGCACTACTTTATTTTCAGCGGTACTGATGCTGCTTAACTCTCCCAACCGGAAATTAACATTGCTCTTTCCCTGTAATAATTTACGGAAGGGATAGCTGATGTTAGATGTTTCCAGAAAACCGGTGGCAACCTGGTAAAGTAAAGGCGGAAAAAAGTTATAATTATTTACATCCACCAAAGTGACATGAAACTCCTGGTGATTGGCGATGCTCTGCACAAAGTTGATACCAGCAAACCCACCACCAATAACTACGATTTCTTTTTTCATATATTTCTTTCGCTATAAACTCTTGATTATCTGCCTGGCCGTACTTAACTATTTTAAATGAATAACAACCACTGCTTAAATATTTTGTTTTTACTGTACTTAACTTTTTAGGTTTTACTATTATGCTTTAGCTGTTGATGTTTCTGTTTTAAATAGCCCAGAGAGGACAAAATCAAGCCTGAAATATTGTTTTAATTTTTTGACCACCCAAATTAAGTGCACCTGAAAAGCCAGCCGGTTAAAAACAAAAAGCCCTGCATTTATCAGAATGAAGATCTGATAAATACAGGGCCGTATAAGTAAATGGGCAAAATTAATTTAAGCCAGATAACTGCTGTTCCGCAAAACCTAAATTTAAAATAAGATAGTAAATGCTGGTTATTAAATATTTATTCAGTCATTTACGCAATTATTAATTTTGCCATTTTATTTATTACGCTCCGGGAAAAATATTTACTGGCAGTTAAGCAGTGTTGGGTAATTCTATTTACTACCAGACAACGATGCTTACCTTACTTAACAACAGGTATTAATTGCATTTGCGTTCTATAATCTTCGTAGCCGAATTTTTTAAGCATCCGGTAGTGCGATTTTAAGGCTGCAAAGAAGGTAGGACTCTCTATGTAAGGCAGATTAAATTCATGGGCCGTTTGCTTTGTAATATTAGAAATAACCGGATAGTGCACGTGGCAAACTTTAGGAAAAAGGTGGTGCTCAATTTGCCGGTTCAGGCCACCTAATAAAAAGCCGGCTAGTTTACTGTTAGTGGCAAAATTAGCGGTAGTACGCATCTGGTGATCAGCCCAGGCTTCTTCCATGTTTCCTTCTGGGTTGGGCGTGGGGAAATCAGTACCTTCTACTACGTGGGCCAATTGAAATACCAAACCTAATACCAGCCCTTCAGCCAGATGCAAACAAATAAAACCTATTATAAATTGCCACCAGGTTATATCCAGCACCAGCAAAGGCAAAACAATATAAAAGAAATAATAAATGGCTTTATAAAAAAACAAGTTAAAATATTCGCGCCGCGGGTGCTTAGGCGTAGCATGTTCTCCTATTTTCTTTTGAAAGAACTTTATATAATCTTTACGCAAAACCCACGAAAGAGAAGCGAGGCTGTACAAGCCAAAAGCATATAAATGCTGAAACCGTTGCAGTTTATTTACCTTTTCCTCTCCCGAAATCCGGATTAATCCCGGGGCAACTTCAATGTCTTCGTCGTGACCGGGAATATTGGTATAAGTATGGTGTACCACATTATGCGTAATACTCCACATGTACGGACTAGCCCCAATCAGATTAAAAACGAAGGAAAAAATTTTATTTATTTTCGGATTAGAAGAAAAAGAGCCGTGTATGGCATCGTGGCAGATATTAAAACCAATAAACGCGCTGCATACGCCCAGCAACAAGGCCAGGCCAAACATTACGCCCGTACTAAAGATATTAGAGATAATTAAAGTATAAACAATCAGGAATGCCGCGAGGTAAAAGATTGCTTTCCCCCACATAGCTCTATTGCCGTATTTAGAAACGGCGTTTTCTTTGAAATAAGTATCTACCCGTTGGCGGAGAGTAGCATAAAAGGCCGATTTATTGGTATTGGTGAATTTTACCTTAGAGGTCATAAAATATTAGTTATTTGGTAATAAGTAGAAAGAAAACATGACCGCAACTAATATTTTAAGAGAAGTTACCGGCTTAATTGTATAAGGCAGATTAAGCTTTCAAATATAGGTCTTTTTACTGATGAAGAACTGTTCTGTCATATCAACGCGTATAATTACATATTAATTCAATCCGGATGAAATAGATTTAATCCTTTCCTTGCTACTGCTTATAACTACCACATTATAAAACCTATAAATACCCGAAGAAACCATTCGTCAGTATTAAACCATAGCTGTAATTGCTTTTAAGTTTAAAAGGCTTTATTATAAAGTAGCCGAATTTTTATAATCAGGCTTTATAATTATAATACTGGTTCCCGGTAAAAGTTAATTTAAAGGTTGTACCCCGGCCTTCGTGGCTTTGTACCTCAATTTTACCGCCGGCATTATCCATCATGCGTTTTACAATATATAAGCCCATGCCGGTACCGCTCACGTGCGAATGGAAACGCCGGAAAAGGGTAAACATTTTCGATATATTTTCTTCGCTTATGCCCAATCCGTTATCGTCTATGGTTAGCACTACCTGCTTGTTCTGGCGTTCGGTCTTAAGTGTAATCTGCGGTTTGCGGTCGGGCGAACGGTATTTAACCGCGTTGCTGATGAGATTAAACAAAATGCTGTATAGGTTTTTGCGCGAAAAGTTGATCTGAGTAACTTCAAAATCAATATTTAACCGAACAAAATCTGCGGCAGCCAATTCCTGAATATTGGCTCGTACTTTTTCCAGGGTTTCGTTTAAATCTACCAACTCGGCATCGCCGTCTACATCGCGTTGCACTTTAGCAATATCGGTTAAATCGTCGATTACAGTTTTAAAGGCATACATCGAATCTTTAATCAGTGAAAAAATAGGAGTTGTTGCTTTTTCCAGTATACTTGCCGATAGTTTAATTTCCTCTTCCAAAAGCAATACCAGCCCTTCTATGTTAAGTACCGGCGATTTCAAATCGTGCGATGCCATGTACACAAACGTATCCAGGTCTTCGATAACCCGCAGTAGGTGCTCGTTGGTTTTTTGCAGCTTTTCCTGGGCAAGTTTTAAATCCGAAAGGTCGATAAAAGAACCTATAACCCGGTACGGAATATTGTATTCGTTGTGTAAAATATAAGCGCGGTTAAAAACAAAAGCGTACGAACCATCGGCCCGCGCAATCCGGTATTCATCTGTCCACTGGTCACGCCCGTGGTTAATGGCCTGGTTTAATCCTTTTTTTATTTTCTCCCGGTCGTCTGGATGCACTTTGTTCAGCCAACTGTTAATGCCATTTTCCATTTCCTGCACCGGGTAGCCCAACATACCTTGCAGAGTTTCACTCCACCATATTCCGTTCTTTACCAGGTCCCAGTCCCAAACCACATCGTTCGTAGCCATCGATACCAACCGGAAACGTTCTTCGCTGGCAGCTAGCTCCTGGGTGCGTTCGGCTACTCGTTCTTCTAATTTGTTATTTAACCTAATCAGCTCCCGCTCGGCTTTTTTCAGGTCTTCGTAGGCCAGCAGAATTTTTTCTTCGCTGTTTTTTTTCTGGGTAATCAGGGCCATGGTAATGGTTAAGCCGTCGCCCATTTTAACGCCCGAAATTTCGTACCAGTCTTTGGTATCTTTTATTTCGAAGTGCTGCTCAAGGTGCAGGTTCTTGCCCAAATCCACTACTTCTACAAACTTCCGGAACAACCCGCTTTTCTTTACAAAGGGCAAATCGGTAAAAATACTGGTATTTAAAAGCTGCGCCTGCGGTTTACCAATCAGTTCTTCTGCTTTTTTATTGAGTAAAATCCAGTTAAAATCAACAATGCTGTTTTTCTCGTCGCGAACAGCCTGAAAAGCCATAATTTTATTAAAAGAGCTGTTTAAAACGCCCTGTACCACATTGCTCAAAGCTTTGAGGGTAGTTATTTCTACAAAACTAAGCACCACGCCGTCTTTGTTGCCGTCGTGTTTCAGGTAAGGCAAGATGCGCAGCAAATAGTATTTACCCGTAGAGGTTTCTATTTCCTGCTCTATCTCCGCCGATTTATTATTTACCTGTTTTATATCTTCCAGAAAACTTGCATAGCGCAGGTGATGCGATAAGTGGTGAATAGGGCGCCCTAAATCGCTATCGATAATATTAATCAGCTCTTTTACCGTTGGGGTAAATTTGCGGATAACCAAGTGATGATCTAAGAAAAGCTGGGCAATATTAGAGCTGCGGATATAATTATCTAAATCTTCGTTAAGCTCCTGTAGTTCTTTTATTTTTAACTGATGTTCAGAGTTTACCGTGTGCAGCTCTTCGTTTAAAGATTGCATTTCCTCGTTAGAGCTTTGCAGTTCCTCGTTCGAAGACATTAATTCTTCGTTCGTAGACTGCAACTCTTCGTTAGCCGTACTTAAATCCTCTACGGTTAAGTGCAGGCTTTCGTGGGCATCTTTTAGCTCTAGTTCCAAAGCACTTAGCTGGCGGTAAAAGTCTGATTCGGGAATGGGCAGCGTTTCTGCGGGTGGTAAATTGGTACCGGTTTGTCCTATTTCCTGCAACAATATTAAAATTAACCGCGGCTCATTTTTATCTAATTCTACGGGCCGGATGGTTATTTGTACCAACTGCTCTTTATTGCCCAGCTTTAAAACAACCAGCCTTGGCTCTACTTCCTGGCTGTACCGCAGCACTTTCCGGATATCGACACTTAAAATAACGGCCAGTTCTTTCGATACTGCTTTTAGCAGGTTAAAATGTAAGCGCTTGCTCGGGAATTTTAAGAAACGGGTAATATCGCCAACCCCGTGCAGCAACTGGTAATTTTCATCGATATACAGCCCGGTTATTTTAAAATTTTCCGCTACCGCATCTATAAAAAACTCATCGAACTGCGCAACCGGCGCATTTTTGCCGGGTAGCCTGGCCGGGATACCAAAAGACGGCTTGTATTCGGCTAAACCATACTGCGGTTGGGTGCGGATGTTTTCCTTTATTTTCCGGTACAACTTCCACTTGCGGTTCTCTTCCGTAAAAAAAGGTTTTATATCCCCGATTTGTTCGCTGGGGCCTAATAACAGGTAGCCATTTAAATTGAGGGCGTACGGAAAAATAGCCATTACTTTTTTCTGCAAACCCGGATTTAAATAAATAAGCATGTTGCGACAGGTAATTATATCGAGCTTGCTGAAAGGCGGGTCTTTTTGCAGATCGTGCCGGGCAAAAACTACCATCTTCCGGATATCGGCATTTACTATGTATTTATTTCCTTTCTGATAAAAAAAGTTCGCTAACCGTTCGTCCGAAATATCTTTGGCAATAGAAGCCGGATAAATGCCTTTAGCGGCTTTATCAAGGGCCCGCTGATCGATGTCGGTAGCAAATATTTTAATCAGGGGCTCGCGATTTATTTCCGCACAACATTCCCAGCACAGCATGGCTAAAGAGTACGCTTCTTCGCCGGTGCTGCAGGCCGCTACCCATATTTTTATGGCTTCTTGTTCTGCTTTGGCCGCCAGTATTTTGGGCAAAACTTCTTCTTTCAGAATATCAAAAGCTTCGGTATCGCGAAAAAACCTGGTTACGCCAATTAAAAATTCCTGGCACAACAGTTTTATTTCGGCCGGATTGGCATGTAAATAATTCAGGTATTCTTCTAAAGTATTTACTTTTACGTGGTCCATCCGCTTGTTTATGCGGCGGTAAATAGTAGGCTCTTTGTATTCTTTAAAATCGGTTTTGGTTTGATCGCAGATTAAATCCAGTATTTCCTGTAATAGCTGGTGCGTTTTACCATCTACGGCTGTTTCGGTTAGGGTTCTTACCAGCGGAATTTGCCGGGTATAGTCCATAATTTCGTGGGGCATTAAATCCGGGGGCAGAATAAAATCTACAAAGCCCGCATCAATGGCACTTTTGGGCATACCATCGAACCGGGCCGTGTTGGGTTCTTGTACCATTACCATGCCGCCCGCCGCTTTTATGGCCTTGCTGCCTTTGGTGCCGTCGGTGCCGGTACCCGATAAGATGATGCCAATAGCATAAGGTCCGCGGTCTTGGGCCAGCGATTCAAAAAATAAATCAATGGCAAAATTAGGTTCGCGACTGCGTTGTTTTTCTACCAAATGCAATCGTCCCCTATTTATGGTGAGCTGTTTACCACTGGGCAGCACGTAAATGCAATTGGGCCGGGTGCGCATATTATCTTCGGCCTCCTGCACCTGCATCCGGGTATGCTTCGATAATAGCTCCGTCATCAGGCTCTTATGATCGGGCGATAAATGCTGCACAATCACAAAGGAAAAACTGGAATTACTCGGAAAGTGATCGAATAAATTATGAATTGCTTCCAGGCCACCAGCCGAAGCGCCTACGCCAATTAAGTAATGATCGGTTTGGGGCTTTAGAATAGTTGGTTCGGCCACTTGCGGGTAATTATCTTTTTCGGGCAACGGCATGGCTTAAACTCCAAAGACCTGGGTGTATGCTTAATAATTTTCTTTTAATATTTTTTCCAGTACGGCATTTCGCAAAGCTTCGGCGGCACTAATTTCTTCCAATGTCCAGGGCAAAGAAGTATGCTTCACCGTTTCCTGGTAAATAGCAAAGGAATTACGCGGGTGATAAGTTTTACCGTCGGGCTCCATCTGAATGGCCTGATTGGGGTTACCGCCCCATTTTATGGTTTGCAGCACTTCGGGCCGGAAACCCAGAATATATTCTCCCTGCTCCGGGTTAATAGATAAGGCAAGCAGGCCACTGGCTATATCCTGGTAATCCTGGCTGCGGGCATATAGCGTAGGTAAATTATCAGTAAAGTATAATTTATCTAAATTATTCCGGCGCAACCAATATATCAGCTCTTTTATTTCCTGTTCGCCGGGGGTATTACCACTGGTCCGGATTGTACCATCGTAAATAATAGCGGCTCCGCCAAGATTAAGTAAATCGTGCAGATGGGCTTCGTTGGTCAGCAGCCCGTCGGTAAAACGGTCGTAGTTATATAGCTGCTCCAGTATTTGGGCGTGAACACCCCGTAACTGCACCCGCAAAAGCATGGCGGCTTCGTTTTCTTTGGCAGCTATCTGGGCCGAAACAATACCCGAAAGTAGTTCCAGCGCCGACCGCATTTCGTAGCTCGGGTTTTTAGGTGCTTTATGATGACAGGAAATTAATCCCCACAATTTATCGTCTATAATAATGGGCAGCGACATAGAAGCCATTATATTCAGGTTGTGCAGGTACTCTAAATGCACGGTAGCTACACTACGCAAATTGCAATCGGATAAATCGGTGAAGCGCTGCGACAAAGGATTAATGACCGGCACCAGGCCTACCGGCTGATAAGACCGGGTTGGAATTAATCGGTAAGGATTGCGAAAGTATAAATCGCGGGCTTGTTTGGGCACATCCGAAGCCGGGAAGTGTAAACCTAAGTAATCGTCCATACTGGGTTCTTTGGCCTGGCCAATTACTTTCCCGTTCCACTGCGGATCGAACTGATAAACCAAGACCCGGTCGAAACTTGTTAACTTCTTTAATTCATCGGCCATTATCTGGGCCACTTCGGCCGTAGAACTGGCCTGCTTAAGCAAAGAAGTAATATATTTAATTTGCTGATAAAGATTAATGAAAGAATTCTCCGGCGAAGGCGGGGCCGTTTCTTCCAGCTCAATCAGAATATATTCTTCTTTAGGGTGTACCAGTGCTGTAAAATTTGCTTGCTTACCATTTACGGTAAAAGTGAGGCTGAAAGGTATTTTCTCGGCGCTGTTGTGGTTTTTTATTTTAGCCTGGATATCGGTAAACTGTGCTGGCGGCAGGTAAGCCGCAAGAGGTTGTTCTAATAAGTCATCGGCTGGTACGGAAAAACACTGGGCTATATTTTCGCTGGCCTGCACTATTTGTAATTGTACCTTATCCAGCACCAGCAACATACCGTGTGGCTGAATTAAATTAACCAAATGCAGTGGAATAGAGCCGCAAAACTCAGAATCATAATTTTTATTGATGGCTACATCAACCGGATTCGAATCAGATTTTCTCATGCAATTTAAAAAGCTTTAGTGCCGGCAGCGTTAAGAATTAACATTAAACCGTAAAACAAAGTAGGCAACATACGAAGCAAAACCTAAATAAGATAGTTGAAGCTCATATCTAGGCAACACCCCGTTAAAATGAAACAAGCCGGGCATATACAAATAAACCGGCTTTTTAAATGCTTATTTTTAAAAGTAAATTAAGGGTATAGTTTTATGCCGGTAAAGGAAAGCCGGGCTTTACCCGGAACAAAAAACTAAACTTTCGGGTCAAACTTATTATTGCTCCGGATTATTTTGCCGGGTTATTCAGGCAAAAACCTCTTGCAACTTAGTGGTAGTTAAAGGCTTATTCAGGTAATACTCAATCCCGGCGTCTTTGGCGTGTTTCATATCCAGCGAATCCAAAGAAGTGGTCAGCATCACTATTTTAGTGTCTGAGACCTGTTGAGGATCAAAATACTGCTTAAATTTCTGATAGAATTCGATACCGTTCATTACCGGCATTTTCAGATCTACCAGAATAACATCCGGAAACTTTGTGCCGGCCTGCGCAAATTCCTGCAAAATAGCCAGCGCGGCTTTGCCATCGGTTGCGGTCAGTAACTCCGCCGAACTATCAACTTTTTCAATTAATAATTTATTTAAACTGATGGTTGTCCGGTTATCATCTACCAATAAAATATTGTGCGATTGCTTAGCCATCTTATTTTATTTAACCTCCTAAAGGTAGGAAATAATAACATTATAACCATAAGTTATAATGTTATCATTTGCTTTAAAGCTGCAAATGCTTCCGCTTACCTTTACTAAAACTTAATCAGTAAGCACTTATAAAAAACTGAAGCAAATGAAGTAAAGCAACTCCTACTAAACTGCTTACCTGAGAACAAAGACTTACCAGTCTTTGTTCGTTGCGGAAACAAATAACCCATTCAGGTCATATTGCATTGCGGTAAGCATATTGGTTTCCCCAGTCAAAGGCAATTCTGTTCAAGGCCGCAATCCGCTCCGGATAAAGTTTGTCTTTTTCCTGGCGCATCCGGCTCACCCATTTACCCAGTTTACGATCCTGCGACCATTTAACCGGTACCCGCGTGTGCCCGTACTTCTGTTTAAATTGCTGCAAACGTTCGAACATCAGTTCCCACGAAACCATTGTTTTGCGGGTCCGGTGCCAGTCGAACCCAATCATATTTAATAATTCTACTTTTTGGGGTGTTAGCGCTGCCTGGTTTAATTTCATGCGGTAAACCCAGGCCGCTAATTGCCGGTTAGGAGCCCATTGGTGCGGTACCCGCGTATGACCAAACTGACTTTTGAAATCCACCAGAGCCTGGTACATTTTCATCCAGTAACCTTCCTGAACGCTCCACGGAAACCCAATTTCATTCAGTTTAGCTAGGCGCTCGGCCGATAATTTACCTTCGTAGAAAAGTTTGCGCTGCCACCTGGTCCAGCGTTGCAGCACGGGGTTTATTTTAAGCGAAACCTGGCAGGTACCGTATACTTGCCGGTATATTTTCAGTCTTTCAAAATTAAGATTCCATTGCGCATCATAACCCGACTTTAGCTGGGTCAGGGTATGGTGGCTCCAGACAAAATCTAACTGGTCTAACTTCTGCTTTTTCTCTTCGGCTAACTGGCCCATGGCTTCCTGCTTTCTTTGGGCTGCTACCCAGTAACCCAGCGATTGGTCTTCTTTGTATTTAACGGGTACAAAACAATGGCCGTATTCTTTTTTAAATGCCTGGAGTTGCTTATATCTCTTATTCCAGTTATTCTTTTTAATATTTTTGAAACTCCAGATAAACCCCAGTTCATCCAGTTGGCTTTCCCGTTCAGGTAACAGCGTTTTATTTTTCTTAGCCGTTCTTTGATTTTCAATCCAACTGGTTAGCTGTTTATTGTGGCCGGGCACCCTGCTATGGCCGTGTTCCTGAATAAACTGCTTTAAAGCATCATAGTAATGCTGCCATTGGGCATCGTAAATGGCGCTGATGTGCCAGATAAAGTTTAGGGCATTAAGTTTTGCTTCCCGGTCCGGCCGTATTTTATTGGCGGCGTACAGGCGGCGCTGCACACCTACCCAATTGGCCAAAGATTTATCCGGTTCCCATTTTTGCGGCACCTGACTATGGCCATACGTTTGCCGGAATTCTTTAAGTCTCAAATACATTTGCTCCCATCGCTGATCGCGGCTAGTTATCAGTTCCCAATCAACTCCCAGCAAATCTAATCTTTGCACCTGGCTTTCGGATAAATAATTTTTACCCTGAATTTGGCGCAGTAACCAGTCTTTTAAGTCTTCATATTTTTCATCGGCGGGCAGGTTGGTGTGGCCGTGAGTTTTAAAAAAATCAGCCAATTGCCGGTAACGATACTCCCAGATATTGCCTTTCTCATCAAAGTCGAAATTAAGCGCCTCTAACTTATTTCTTAGCGCCGCCGGAAGTTTATTTTTAAGCCGGTTCTGAATACTTAGCCATTTTACCAGCTCTTCATCCATGCCACTCATTTCCGTAAGCCGATTGTTTTTATTTTGCTCTAAATAGGCTTCCAACCGGTCATAATGATGACACCAGTTGTCCAGAAACTTAGTATCGAAGAGTTCTTGTTCTAAATCTTCCATGAGTTTGACAATACAAAATATATGCCTGGTAACACTGAATATAATATAAACTAATATATAATATTTATATTATATGTATTACTAAAATTATTGTAAAATTCTTTAGAGAAACGCTTAAATACAGCAAAAAGATGTATTCTATATAAATTTTACAAGTTATTAACTTAAAGATAATACTGTTTGCGGGTTTATACGGATGTTGTTTTAGGCAGAAATCGCTGGCAACCTGCGGTATTATACTAGTTGTACGGTTTACTTATTTACTCGCTCGGTTTCCCATTTTTATTTATGCTATTCTTAAAATTGTTGGTGATTATAATTTTTAATTTAAAATAACCTAGGCCGTGTCACTGCGTAGTGCTTCCCTATAATAATGTAACCTTTATTGTATGCATTTAAGTTTATTAATATTAGATTTAATTAGAACTAATTTTATGGGTCAGGGCAAGAAGAAACATAAAAAGCACCAGTCTTTTCATAAGGCCTTCAAGCCTTTTATCCACGATAGCCGGGTGTTGTATGCCATACTGGGTGGCTTTGGTGCCGGGGTTGGCTTAGCGGCCATCATAGGTCCGGAAAAAGGGGAAGAACTAATAAATAAAATAACGGCGGCCTTAAAGGAATGGGAGCAGCACAATACCCTAACTCACCCCAAAAGCAAAACACCTAAACTGCCCGAGGCTCCCAAACCCCCAAAAACCATAAAGCCTAAAAAGCCCAAAAAACTATTTTCGAAACGCGTAGAATAAAGAATTACGGTTAGAACAAAAGATTATTTTATAGGAGCTGTTCCGTATTTCGATTAAAAGCAAAATTAGTCGCTATTGAGGGCGTTTTTACCGCCAATTATTTTGCCTTTGCCAGACTACTTGCCGGTGAAAACACCATGGCTGTCAGGCTAAGATAATTATTGTTTCTTGCAGGTGCTGTTTTTAACCACTTGGCAGTATATCCATTTACCCTGAGCCTGGCGAAGTATCTTACTCATTCCGAATATATGGAGTAAAACCATGCTTGCTCAGCGCGCCTTAAAGTACGGGCCAGATTCCGCAACAAGTTCGGGATGACCTGTTTAACGGCTATGGTGAAAACACATGGCAAAGGCTGTCGGTTTTAATCCGTGGGCAATTAATCTACTACGAACCAAACTGGTTTACAGCATTCAGGCGGAGCTGGCACTTACCGGGTGAATTACTTTTGTGTAGGGCTTCTCCTCTCCTTCCACGTACCATTCTGCCCAGATACACGGTTGCTCATCCAGGGTAAGCGATAGCCAGTTGCGGGCACCCAAAATGCGGCGGGAGGTTCCGGGAAACTTCAGGAGCCGGGCGGTTATGCCGCGGTCTACGTCTTCTACTTTGCCGCTTAATATTTTTTCCATCATGTAAATTACCAGGGCCGGGGGCGGTATGTTTACCATGGCCGAAGAAGTAAGCTGATTGATTACATTGGCCTCGGCACAAGTTGCCGGTTCGCGCTCCGACTGAATATACCCCAGCGAAGCGGTATGCGCATCACCGGAAATAATGGTAACCCGACAGCCGGATTGTTTCGAAAGCTGCAGCAACCGGTGAATAAGCCGGAGGCGTTCCTGCTGGTGCGCCCGGCTGAGCCACTGGTCTTTCAAATCATCTTCATTTCTTTGCTGCCCCGGTTGTATATCCAGGGTAGCTTCCAGCAAACTTAAATTGGCATTTACAATCGGGATGCCCGACATGACCAGTAAATGGCGACAGCCGGTAAGCCGGGAACCATCTGCCATTACTTTTTCCGGCAACGCATCTTCCAGCCAAGTTTGTAAGGTATTCCAGGTTTCCAGGCTCATTACCTGGCTTTGCGTGCGCTCCGAACGTAAATCCAGCGCTACCAGGGCCAGGTCGCCCAGGCGGTAAGCATAAGTAAAACCATATTTACCCAGTAAGATAGCCCCACCTAAATCGTCATCATCTTTGGCCTGCAATTGAAAAAGGCGGAAGTGTTCGCGGGCCTGGCTGTAAATACCTTTAAAAACGGCACACGACTGCTGTTCGGGCGCATAAGAACCCCAGCCATCAAAAATATCATGGTCGTCCCACATCATCAGGGCCGGAATCTGGCTCATGAGGGCAGCTGGTATTTGCTGGCTCCACATCTGCAGGTAAAGGTCAAAGTAAAATTGCGTTACTTGTGCCTGCATCTCGGCAGTAAAAGGTGCTTGTACCCGTTTCTTTAACGGTTTACTTAGCCAGTCCCGCAGCGGCTCAAGGGCATCCCACATCTGATCGGAATAAACCTGATCGCCACCCATGAAAAATAAATGATACGGCTTTTGCTCCTGCACTTTTTGCAGTACTTTCCACATGCCGTTCTTATCTTTCACTTTGTTTATGTCCTTTTGGTTATGAAACCCAAAGCACGAGCCGTAACAAATACGCAAAGGCATGTTTATGGCAGGAACAACGTAACAAAATGTTTCCCCGGCATTAATGGCATATTCTACTACCTGTTCCTTATTAATTTGCTTAACCGACCATTCCAGCCGCCATATATAGTTAGCCGCATACGTTTTTAGCAGAACAGCTTTTTCTGCCGGCTGTGCTAGGCCGCCAATATTTACGACGAGCTGCGGCGGGGTTGCATCTCCCCGGAGCACCACCAGGGCCGATGTATACCAGCGTTCCTGTTTTATTCCCCTAAAGCCTAATATGGGCCCAACAACTATAGTGTTTGACATACGCTTTGTTTTTCTGGTATAGTCATTTTGCTGCAGTTAGTTGCCTTCAGCCGAAAAAAGATACTCTACCAACCATTATTTTAGTAGGCCTCTCTAGCCCCTGGCGGCTCAAAATGGCAAGTTAAATGCAATAATCGTATCTCAAAATCCCGTAGTAAAACCGTGCTGCTTGCAATAAGTAAATAATGCTATCTTAATTATATATCTATTACTTAAAAATCCTTCCGCAAGAAGATAAAAGTTCAAGAATATATATTATTTACAAGAAAATAACAAAAAAGATAAATCTATTCTGATATATAACTACCTTGTAAGTAATAATAAACATAAGCTAAATTAAGCATGAAAATTTTTGTAGGCAGCCTTCCTTTTACTATACAGGAAGATGTATTAAGCCAGTATTTCGAAAAATATGGAGAAGTGAGTTCAGCCTCCATTATTATGGATAAATTTTCGGGACGGAGCCGGGGCTTTGGTTTTGTAGAGATGGTCAATGACCAAGAAGCCCAAAAAGCTATTCAGGAATTAAACGGCTCAGAAGTAGGTGGCCGCACTATTGTAGTAAATCAGGCAGAAGAGAGAAGAGAAAATACCAGAAGCAATAATTCCGGTGGTCCCAAAGACCAGGGTGGCTTTAATAGAGGCGGCTATAACCGGGGAGACAACAATAACCGGGGCAACTACAATAAAGACGGGAGAAAAGACCGGTATTAACGTAACGCATCAGCCGGAGTATTATCGGGTACGTTCCAAAGTAACCACCATCAGCTTTTCTGGCTGATGGTGGCTAATACTATATAATAAACCAGAAAGCGGTTTCATAAATAACAGCCCCTTATTCCCAATACCGGGCAATGTCATTCCTTTTATTATTACCTCAATCAAATAACGCTTTCCTTTCTATCTTAAACAATTCTGCTTTTCCGTCCATGCAATAAAGAGATAAAACTTAAACTCGATTAACCTTAAACATTTGGATTATGGCCGACAAAAAAGACTTAGATTTCACCTATACCACCATTGATAAGCTTTTTCGTTTGAGCTTAGGGGAAACCGCCGATTACAGTGGAGCCAAATACGATGGCGATTTTTCAATGTCTTTAGAAGCTGCCCAGCGGGCCAAGCACAAGTTTATAGCCGATAGCCTGCATATTGGCCAAGGCAGTAAAGTGCTGGATATGGGCTGTGGCTGGGGTCCTTTCTCTACTTATATTACGCAGGAGAGACAAGCTGAAAGTATAGGTTTAACGTTATCGGAAGGCCAGGCCAAGGCCTGCCAAAAGAATGGTTTAAATGTTATGGTGAAAGATTGTCGCTATGTGAAGCCCGAAGACTTTGGCATGTTTGATGCCATTGTTTGTATAGGCGGGCTGGAGCATTTCTGTTCTATTGAAGAGTGGCAAGCCGGGAAGCAGGAAACCGTATACCGCAACTTTTTTGAAACTTTGTACAACTTATTACCCACCGGCGGAAGATTCTATATGCAAACCATGACTTTTAGTAAGAACATGCCGGCCTTCGAAGATGTGTCTGTTAACGCTAAAAGAGGATCGGGAGAACACGTATTGGCTTTAATGATAAAAGAATTTCCGGGTTCCTGGCTGCCTTATGGCCCGGACATGGTAATCAGAAATGCGGCACCCGGCTTTAAGTTAATTTCCCAAAGTAGCGGCCGTCTGGATTATATAGAAACGATAGGACAGTGGCGAAAAAGATTCAGGAAGTTTAATCTGCAAAAGTATTTGCTTTACCTATCCTTATTGCCAAAATACCTGACGAACAAAGAATTGAGAAATCAAATTGAAGTATTTCGTATTAGTCCTAACCGGGTGTGTTTCGAATTAGAGGTAATGGATCATTATCGGCTGGTATTTGAAAAAGTATAAAGTTCCCGAAAAGAGTAGCTGGCGCAAGCTGCGCTTAGCCAAGCACCTCCAACCATTCTGAAAAACCAATCTCCTTATCTGCACTTACGGGTAAACCAAGTAATACTGATCAGGAAATTGGTTTTGCTTTCCTTTACTATAGGTTAAGACTATGTAAGCGGCCTTAAAATCCTGGCAGCAAACGCTCTGTTTGTAAATCCTATTATCTGTTATTAAATTGATATTGCTTTATAGATTTACAACAAGATGCAATTGTATTTTCGAGCTTATATCCTTTCTTTTTTATCTAACCCATAGCTGCACGTATTTACTTAATTTCTAACTAAACCTTTAAAGTTAAGGCCATAATTAATTCAACCTGTAATTACTCCTCAAACTACCAAATTTTATACGCCTTCATAAAGATTTAATTATATTATTAAGCAATACCATTATACTTTAAAACTGATTCGCGCAGCGTTTAGAAGCTCCGCAAGAGGCATTACTATTTTTATATTTTTCAAAACAAGTTTAGCAAGCCCGTTTAATATTTAATATGTTTCATTCAAATAATTTTATATTATCATTATTGTAAATTAAATATTTGCATTCACGCATATAACAACCCCTTTGCCGCTCCTATTCTTTCAGAAAAAGTTATATTTTTATCGTATAACCAGCTACAGCATTTTACCAAATAAGTTGCTAACTAAATCCTGAAATATATACCTATACTTTTACTTATTAGTGTCATGTTTACGAAACCATATTCTTTTTGGAGTAGCCTGTTGTTACTGGTAATGGTTGGTTTTTACCATCCTGTAGCAGCGCAACATTTAGATAAACACGAATAGGCCCGAGAAGAAATCATCCTAACCAGTGGCGATACGCTATCGGGAGCTTTAAACTATTATTATAAGCAGGAAATTATACAGGTAAAAAGCATGGATGGCCGCCTTCAATCGTTCTCCCCAGTAAATATTACCTGCTTTGGTGCCTTCGACTAGCAGAAGCAAACGATCCGAACTTTTAAGCCTTTTATGAGGCCACTCAGCCAGGGGTCAGCCAGGCTTAAATGCTCCGGCATTTTTTGAAGTAGTAACCGAAGGGAAATACACGCTGGCCAGGCGCAGCACGTATGTCATCCGGAATTTAGATCCTGTACCCATGTATACCTCCTGGGGCCGGTATTACGAACCTTACGTTACTGGTTCATCTTTTTCCCGGAATGCTCATTACCAGATTGCGCAATTAAATGTTTATTACCTGCTTACCCCGGAAAACAAAATAATCAGCCTGGGCAACCCTAAAAAAGACCTGGAAAGTTTATACCAGAACAAAGACAAAAACATGAAAGCCTTTATCCGGTAGAATAATTTGTCTTATCATAATCCGGCCGCTTTGACTTACATGGTTCATCACCTGAATAAATTATAACCGCACCAGTCCTGCTTTTCCCTATTCACGAATATTTTTGCTTTTAAAAACAGGAGGCACTTTCAGGCCGCTTATGATTGCTGTTAGACAGCTCCGAAAACAAAGCCCCAAAATCAGGTCTTGCTTTCCGGTACGGGAGAAAAAACAAGGCTTTGATTTTGGGTTTCCGATACAATCCGGTCCAGGTCTGTAAGAATGCTACCCATATCGCGCAAAGTAGCCAGGGAAGTGAGGTGGTGCAGGTTATCGAGGCAACGGGCTTGTTCTAAGCGGGCCTGTTGCATGGCGTTCTGCAGGTTATTTTGCACCTCCGCCGAAGCGTTAATAGCGGTTTGGCCGTAGGCCGCAATGCATTGGGCCGTTGCTTCCATCGCTGCTTTTAGCTGCTGCATATAGGTTTGCTCCAGCGGAAAAGACTGGCTTACTTGCAAATCGGCGAGGCTACGGCGGATGCCTCGGATCTGAATGGTAATACTTTCCAGTTGATGAATGTTTTCGGCAAGCTGGCTTAGCCGGTCTCTTTTGGGCGTTAAGAGCGGATTATATTTCAGGCTTTGTTCGGCCAGTTCCAGGGCTTTCCGGCAGGTTTCCGCTTCTTTAATGAGCGCATCTACTTCGGTGCGGCCGGTTTTTCTTTTTCCTTCGTTGTCATCCAGCAGCGCCGTTAAGCTTTTAAGCGTAGTGGCCGCCAGGCTGCTATAACTTAATATGCTCTTCTCCACGTCCGGTATGGCATTCCGGGGTACAATCAAAGCATTTATTACCACAGCTATAGCCGACCCCAGAATGGTTTCAATTATGCGTTCGTAGCCGTAGCCTTCGCGCGCTTGGCCAAAAGCCAGTACCAGCAACGAACTGATAGCTACCTGCGATATAATCTGGGGGTTCATCCGGAGGGCTTTGGCCAGCGCCATGCCAATCAGGATAATAAAGAAAATAGAAACGGCGCTAATCCGGAACCAATGCCCCAGCAACATGCTCAGCAGCACCCCGCCCATAATACCAATAATACGTTGGGTAGCTTTATCAACCGAGTCGGCTACAGTAACCTGCACGGTTAAAATGGCCGCCACTGCCGCAAAATAAGGATATTCGGAGTGCAACAAGCTGGTGGCCACCACCCACGACAAAGCAGCAGCAAAAGCTGTTTTTACAATTTGCAAAGTCAGCCCGATCTGGTCTAATATGGCAATGATTCTGTTCACTGCTTATTTTACTGCATTAAGCTTATTAAGTTAGTATTAGTAGTATTAGCCGGGCCAGCAAACCAAACAAGATAAACCACGCAACTTTTCAGTAAAGGTTTAAATTGCTTCTTCTCACAATCTCAAACCATAGTTAATCACGTTTAACCCGTACCCGAAATAGTTTACTATCGATTCTGCTTTTGTTTTATTTCTTTACGCATAACATCCGCGATCATACCGGCAATAACCGCGTAGCCTTTGTCGGAGGGGTGCAGACCATCGTAGGTCATGTCGATAGCCGCAGGTGGGTAAGGATAAGCATCGGTTTCGGGGTTGAAAGGAACATCTATAAACGTTGGGTAAGGAAAATCTTGGTAGGCGCCGGTTCCGGGATCTTTCAGGCGCTTAAACTTTACTAAGTTTTCCAGGGTCATGCCGCTTTGGTTGTACAAATCTATTACCGGGAGTTTTTCGTGTTTGCCAATTTCTTTAACAGCTGCGGCAAAGGCCGCCAGCGATTGCCCATTTTTATCTTTATAAGAGCCGAAGGCATTATTTTCCGGATTGACTATATATACAAAATCGACGCGTTGCATGGGCGTAATTAACAGGATAGGTGCCTTTTTGTTCAGGCTCCGGATTTTATTTATAATGAGCCGGTAAGAACCATAAAAAGTCTGGTTACCCGTATTATTTTGGTAGTCCGCCAGCGTACCAATTGGCCGGCCCTGCCACCAGTCATTCGTGCCCAGGAATATTGAATATACATCGGCCTTAACCAGATTTAGTTTTTCGATTTCCTGAGCAATTCCTCCGGCCGTCCAGCCATTATAACCTTTGTTTATATATTTTATTCCCGGCAGTTGTTCTGTTACCCGGGTCAGGTAGCCCTTGGTTACCCGGTTACCGGTTTCGTTTTGATGATCATTCAGGTAAGTAATCGAGTCGCCAAGGGCAATCCAGGTTTTGGGTTGGGTAGAAAAGGAGCCCAGGAGAAAAAAAGCAATCAAAGAAAACACGCGTCTTTTCATACAAAAAGCTTTTAGCTGCCCGATAAAAGTAAGACCGGGCCGGGAAAATTACAAAAAATGCCGGCTGATATCAGTACGCAAAACATTTATCAGTTGGGTATTGCGTTAGCCCGAGGCGTTAAGTAATAAATGTTATTCGCTCCTATCATGATAAATTTTATTTATATTGCGGTATCCAACTCCCCGATTTAAGCTAATGTAATATGAAAAGAATCGCTTTCCTATTTCTGGTTTTCACCTGCTCGCTTGTTTATAATTCCTTGTATGCCCAAACAAAAGAAATTCCCGCCGGCAGCCTGGGGTTAGTGCCTTTACCGCTGGACGTAAAAGCGTACGCCGCCAATTATACTTTACCCGCCAAAGTGCTGATTGCGGCTAAAACCAAAGATGAATTAAACACTGCCGGATTTCTGAAAGCCTACTTAAACGAAATAGGAAAAGCGGTTACGATTACCACCGATGCTACTACCGCTCATATAAAATTAAAAACCAGTACGGCCGGAGAAACCAAAAACCCGGAAGGCTACCAGTTAGCCGTTGATAAGGGCGGTGTTACTATTACGGCGGCGGCTGGCCCTGGTCTTTTTTACGGTGCCCAAACCTTGATGCAGTTGTTACCGGAAAAAAGCCAAAAAGAAGTAAAAATACCTTATGTAAGCATTAAAGACGCGCCGGCCTTTACCTGGCGGGGCTCCATGCTAGACGTAGCCCGCCATTATTTCCCGGTATTGTTTATCAAAAAATACATCGATTGCCTGGCGGCTTACAAAATAAATACCTTTCACTGGCACCTGACCGACGACCAGGGCTGGCGCATAGAAATAAAAAAATACCCGAAGCTCACCCAGGTAAGCGCTTTCCGGAAAGAAACCCTGATCGGGGCTCAGCAACTCATGAAAAAGCCCGAAGATTTTAAATACGATGGTACCCCGTACGGTGGCTTTTATACCCAGGAGCAAATAAAAGATGTAATTGCCTATGCCCAAAAACGCTATATTACCATTGTGCCCGAAATTGAAATGCCCGGCCATTCGGTAGCCGTATTGGCCGCTTATCCCGAATTAGCCTGCCAGCCCGGGCAGTACGAAACCCTTACGAAATGGGGCATTTCCGAAGATATTGTTTGCCCTTCCGAACAAACTTTTACTTTTTTTGAAGATGTTCTGACCGAGGTGGTACAATTATTCCCCGGTAAGTATGTTCACATTGGCGGCGACGAAGCGCCTAAAGACCGCTGGAAAAAAAGTGACCTGGTGCAGGACATCATGAAAAAAGAAAATATAGATGATGTAGAAAAAGTGCAGGGATGGTTTAATAACCGAATCGAGAAATTTTTACTGAGCAAAGGCAAAAAGCTGATCGGCTGGGACGAAATTCTGGAAGGCGGTATTTCCCCGAACTCTACAATAATGAGCTGGCGCGGCGAAAAAGGCGGAATTGAAGCGGCCCGCCACGGCAACGAAGTAGTAATGTCGCCGGGTTCGCACCTGTACCTCGACCACGGCCAGAACCCGGTGCCCCACAGCCCCGACGAACCGCTGATGATTGGGGGTTACCTGCCGCTGGAGAAAGTGTACAGCTATAACCCGCTTTCCGCGGAGCTAACGCCTGAGCAACACAAACTTATTCTGGGGCCGCAGGCTAATTTATGGACCGAATATGTTACCACGCCGCAGAAAGTCGAATACATGTTGTTTCCCCGTTTATTGGCTTTAGCCGAAGTTGCCTGGACTCCTTACAACCGGAAAAGTTATGATGATTTCTTGCAACGCTTAGGAAAACAGTTTCCCCGGCTGGATGCCGAAAATATTTATTACCGCATTCCGGAACCAGTTGGTTTAGATAAAGCCCAGATTATAACCCAGGGAGATAAAGCCGTTATTACGCTTCGTTCCATCGTGCCGGAAGCGCAGATTCGCTACACCCTGGATGGCACCATTCCGGATGAAACAACCGAATTGTATACCAAACCCCTGGCCGTACCGGCCAACCTAAATTTAAAAATTCGTGCCGTAACCATAGCTCCCAATGGCCGGCATAGTGTACCGGCAGAAATTTTGATTCCTTAACCTTTTTCCGGCACGTTTCTCTTGGCTGATGGCGCCATAAATTAAAAATAGGCGAAGTTGTTTAGTTAAGGACAGTGACAGAATGAGTGAATGTACAAATAAATAAATAAATAATTATTTAGACCTGCTGTTCGGGATTTGTAATCCCGAACTTTTTAGTAAGCGGATTTAAAATCCGCATCCCCTTACCTCCGGATTATAAATCCGGAAGAGCGGGTGCAATCATATCAATTGAATCTAAATAGAAGCATTTCCTTGGCCTGTGCCCCCACCGGCCGAAAGAAATGCGGTAGCTTATGTATATCTAAAGGCCTGTGAGGGCACAGAACTTGGAGCAAAGGAGAGCACAGACGTTAAAGACATGAAAGCAAACGCCGTCAATAGGCTTATTTAATCAGCAACTCCGCAGCATCGGCCGACTTGTTTAATTGGTCGCGGATGGCGCTGGTTACGTCCTGGGCAATTTTCTCCACCGCCTGCGGATTGGCCGAAAAACTTTCCTGTATCTTACTTTTCAATTCGGGCTCCCCTTTTCTCAGGTTCCATTCCACTACTTTGCGCAGCACCAGTTTCCGGGTGAACACGGGAAAATCGGTGTTCCGGATGTAATCCATCGCTTTATCTTTCCCCAAAACCAAAATTACCACGGCGAACAGGAAACCAATAATCCAGCCTACGGGCCCTTTCAGCAACAAGGCCGTGCCCGCGCCGCCCATAATGGTGCCTACCACCGAAGAAACAATCAGGGTTAAAATATCGGCAAAGTCGTCGAGGGCCAGTACTTTTTTGGGATCGAAAAGGCCGGCCGGAATTTTGCCGCCCCAGGCCCGGCTGGAAGGCAAACTAAGCGACGACCGGCGAATATGGTACTTATCGCAAATAGGATTGGTTAAACTTTCAATCTGCGGTTTCAGGCTGTCGAACCACTGCATTACCGGGAAAGCCAAATCTTCTTTCCCGGCCGGACTGGCCAGCCACGTCTCCAGCCGCGATTCTACCGTAGGCTCTAAGCCGGCCAGGGTTCGGATTTGCCCTTTTTGCCAGTCGGCGAAGGCCGGCATTACAAAATCGGCGGGTAATTTTTGGGCCAGGGTGGCGGCTACGGCCGAAAGCAAATCCGGGAGTTTGCTCCGCACAATACCTACTACCTGCTCCGACTGCAGCAGCCCGTCTATTTCGGCGCGGAAGGCTTTGGTTTTATGGTCGATGCGGCCGGCCCAGGCCAAACCTTTAGCAATGGCAAACTCCGGTTCGGCGCCCAGCAATACGCGGGCATCCGGAAAAGCCTCTTCGGCGAGGGTGCGAATAAAACCCATACGCGAGGCGCCGCCCGTTAACAGCACCAGGTGCGGCAGATTATTCCGGGTGCGCTCTTTGGCAATAAGTAAAGCCTCCCGGAATGCCTCCTGCCAGCTGCGTTTATGTAAGCCCGACAAAGGCGCAGCTAAAATTTCGGCCATGGCGCGCTGGTCTATCTTCACCTGAAACAAAATATCTTTTTCGGCTTCTATCAACTCCACATCTTTGGCCGGCTCCTCCGCATATTTCTCTTCGTTCGAAAAATACATTTCTTTTACTTTCCGGCATTTCAGCTCACACTTGGCTTTGATGTGCGGATACTGGTTAAACAACCGGGTTAACTCCCCGCGTTCTTTATGGTGCTGCAGCGTACGTTCCAGAATGGCTACATCTATTAAACCCGCGCCCAATTCGTTTTGCCCGAAGTCGATGGGGTATTCTTTTAAACTTTGTACGGCCGTAAAATCGGTGGTAGAAGAACCCACATCAATAATCAGCACGGAGCCGGCCAGTTGTTCTTCTTTCACGCTCAGGTCGCCGGCTTCTTTGGCATTCAGGAAAGCCGCCCTGGACTCCGCCATTACGGTAACCGGATTCATACCGGCCTCTTTCAGCAGCAACGCATAATTGGCGCGCGTTTCGGAACTCCAACCGGAAGGGCAACCCACAATAAAATGGCTTTCGCCGCTGCCTTTAATTTTGCCTTCGGCGGTCAGGATGCGGTATATTTTTTCGGCGAACAGCCGGATGGGCTCCCGCACGCCGGGCTGGTTTAGGTGCGCACTTTTAAACCGGATGCGCAGGTTCTGCAGGTTTTTGGCCGTATAGGCATCTTCCCCGATTAATACGCCCCGGCTGGGATGCAGCGCCACCGCGGTTATCATGGATTTCCGGCCCTGTACATCCAGCACCTGTGGCTCCGTTACGGCCCAGGTCATGGCAATGGTTAAGGCCGATTCGCCGTGCCCTAAGTCGAACCCGATAATTTCGGAGCTATTGTTAGCGGTATGTTGCGCCATATTCTGTTTTGCTACGGATCTTAATCTAACTTTTGCCTTTGTACGGGCTCCTCTACCAAACCCCGTTTCAGTAAGCGTTTTCCTTTTACCAGGGCCAGGCGCACCGTCCGGAAGGTGGTGTTTTTGGGGTTGATACTTTCCTGGAACTCAAAAAGATGTTCGTTGGTGCCGGTGTAGGCTTCGGCCTGAATGCCGTGGCTTTCCAGCAAATGCGGCAGCAACTCTATTTTCATAAAAGCAAAATCACTGTTTTGCCGATCTTTGGCCCGCAATAAATCCTGAAAAAACTCCAGCAGGGCGGCGTCATTTTCCAGACCGTTCTCGTTGGTTTGCTTTTTTACCGTTATCACGGCTTCCAGCAGTTTATCTGCCGTCAGAATGGCATCGGCCAGGATGGAAACCAGCAAATCGGTATTTACGTGCACGGAAGCTTTGAGCAGGTTAAACTCTATTTCGCGGGCTTTCCCCAAAGTTTTACCAATCACTTTTTCCCGCTTTCTTCTTTTAAAAAAGCTGACTACGGCGCGCACCAGTTCTAAAAACACCAAGCCCCCGACCAAGCCCTGGTAACTAAAAAGGTTTTCCAGGTACAGCATGGTTAAAACCGCGCCCGCCAGCAGCACCTGCAGCACCCGCAGGAATATGTTGAGGTAATTAGAGGTACGGGGCAGTTCGCCGGTATTATCGGGCTGGTTGCGGCGCCAGATTTCGGTTTCGGAAGCAGCCACGATGGCGGATACCGACGCTCGTAGCACCTCCATTACCCGAGTAGCAAAGCGTTTTTGGTCCGGATCACGTTCTTCTTCCTGCCGGTAGGTATCCAGCAAGGTATCTAAAAAATCTTTTACCACCTGCACCGCCTTTTCCGGAGCGGTGTTCTCTTTCAGCCGCAGGCGAAGATCGCTTTGGGCTTCATCATAGATTTGAATTAAGGTGGCCATACTACGTTTTAAGGGAATAGGAATAGTTTCATTTGATAAAGGGTAAACAGGCAGTGATTTCTCCGCATACTACCCTTACCGAAGCAGTTCTCCTGGGTTCTTGCCCCGGGAAATGCCGATGCTCCAGATCAACCTGCCTCTTTTACCATACCCGGTTCTATTGGAAAAAGTTAGGCCCGGCCTTTAGATTAACTTTTATTCAAACCAATCCAGCTGTTCGGGGTTTATAATCCCGGACTTTTTAGTAAGCAAATTTAAAATCCGAGTCTTCTTACTTCCAGATTATAAATTCGGAAAAGCGGGTGGCTGTAATGCTAATGTTTTCTATGCTGTAAAATAAAAAGGAGTAGTTACAAACTACTCCTAGAAAAGGTTTCCTGCAAGGCGTACTGAATACCGAAAAACTGGTAGTATTTCGCGCCTTTTTTCAGGAGCTGGCCTTTATCGAGTTCGTGGAAAATATAATCCGGATGTAAGCCAGCAGGCGCTCCGGCACCAGTAAACCTTTAATCAGGGTTTCCAAGGCAAAATCATCAGTAACTACTTCGCGGTCATCGATGCTTTTCCAGGCGGCAAACCATTCCAGGCCGCTGCTGAACATGCCGTGCAGGGTGGTAAAGCCATCGCTGATAATACACAGGGCGTTGGTTTCGAATACCCGCGGAATATATATGATTTCCTTAATAAGGTTACTTAGGATGTTTCCATTCCTTTAAGATATGGATTAAAATATCCTACTTTCTTCATCCCCTAAATTTTCTCGTTTGATAGATTTTATAGTATAATCCAACATGCTTTCTGCCCACCTCTTTATTTTTAAGTTTTTGCTTTTTAATAGCTCTTCTATTAATTTTTTTTGCGTTTCATAATAAGGAATTGCTGTACCGGTAATGCTATATGAGCCCATATTTGCTGAAAGTTCATTCAACACTTCTTCTTCATCCCCAAATTCATCAATAATGGCCCTTGAAAAAGGATGCCAAGTTTCTTTTCCTTCTAAAGAAATAGCTATAGGCATTATGTTTGCAATTCTTTTTGGAGCTTCTTTAGGATTCTGTTTAACCCAGTTAAGAATTATTTCATTTCTACCAGCCTCTTCAAACATAATCCCTGAATTGGAGTAAGAGCCATTTTTTGCTCCAATCATATGTTTTAAATGGAAAAATGTCATATAATCACCAATGATTCCATTCCCGAATGTTGGCCAGACTACTTCAAAATATTCATTAAAGAGAAATCTAGTAACTGTTATTACTTCTGATTCAAAGGAGTAATTAAAATTATCTGAAGAACAAAACTCTATAATATAATTTGCTATTCTATTAGCAAAATCCACATCATTATCTATTTTTAATAACTTGATAACACTATCTGACCAATAGTGTCCATCCATTGAATTTAAATTATTTGTTTGAATAATTAGGTTTTCTGATAATATTAAATTTTTGAATTCATTATTATTCAATAACCATTTTTCTTCTTCATCGTGGCAATACATGTACAATAATGCTAATGAAATCCATTTGCCTTCAATACCATAGGTGCTTATTTTCTGACAAAGTTGAATAACTTCTTCATTCTTAAGAGAATCTAAGGCTCTACCATATTGAAAGTTTCTAAATTGATTAATTGAAAAACCATACTGGTCAACTAGAACGAAAAGATTCAATATACTAGAATAATTAGTTTGACTTATCCTTGTTATACTAAATGAATGTTTTCTTAAGTTTGGTTCTAAAATTAGATAGTTTATTGTTTTTTGAATTAAATCGCTATCCTTAGTTCCTAATAAAAAACCACCGATTAAATCAATGTTTTGTTCTGAATCATGGATAGATTTTAAAATTTCTAATGCTGAATTTACAAAAGTCTCCTTTTCTTCTATTAACTCACCCAATCGTTTTCCAAAGTTAAAAGATTGTTGTTGACGCCCTTTCAATAAGTCTGGAAGAAACTCCATCCATTTAATATCATTTTTGATTAAGGAATCTGCAAAGTTTACTGCATTTATAAAAGGTTTATCTATAAAATGGCCATTTTCATCCTGTTCGAAAGTGTCCCACTCAGGAGCAGTAATTTTTAAATAAATTTGATTTTTTAAATCTAGGGGGGTTAACAAATTTATAAGAGTTATTAACTTCGCTTTCTCCTCTTCATTTAAATCTTTTTCAAAACCTTGTACTTTTTTTAAACTATTCATGGCTTCAAGCCAAGTTCCTTTATATTTTAAGATTTCATTTATAGCGAATTCAACTAAATCAATATTGCCATTTCTTATTAATGTCCTAAATGAGTTTGATAATTTTTCTAATGCTAAATCAGAATATATATTTTCAGATGTTGCTATTTTAATTAACCTTTCATAAATATTACTCCAATAAACATAGATTTCTTCCCAAGTCTTTGGCATATAATCTTTAAGGGGGGCGCTACTTCCTTGTTGTTCCGCACCTCCCATTCTTGAAAGATGTTCATATGCTAAACCTCTTCCTAATGCTTGAATAGCTATCTGTAGGTAATCATCATCATTTCTTTGTATTCCCCAATCTAAGATTTCTATTCTTTCATTATAATCGGCTTCTGTACCAGAAAGATGAACCTGAAATAATTGAGCAAATTGATTTGTAGAATTATTCCCCCAACTCTCATTTTCAGCAACTGCAAATGAATAAAGAATTTTGGATGCGATTGGAAATATTTCTTTTCTAAAACATAATTTTTCTAATGCCCAAACTAAATTCCTCCTTCCCTCTTCAGCTTCCAAAAGTTCTGATTTAGATAAATCACCAAAAGTCTTTTCTAATGCTTTTGCTGTAGCTAAAGGATTCACTTCAACTACGTGGCGGAAGAGTAGTGAACCCCATGCTGTATTGAGCACTTCCGCTGTTGAGAAAAAACTATTTGGCCCCCATAATTCGCTAACAATTTGATGAGCTTTATTAAGTTGGTCTAAATGCTTTATTCTTTCTGCTATTTTTATTCCTAATTCACTTCCTTTTAAATGGGTTAAAATCTCAATTATTCTTCTTCCGGGGGTATTTTTAAGCCAATCCGCAGCCAAATTTATAGCTAGAATTGTGGGTTTAACTATATAATATGACCCATGCCTTTCAATAATATCTTCATTTTTATATTTTTGACAAATCTCAAAAAACTCACTTCTACTAACTTCTATTTCTAATATATTAGTTCTTATGTATTCTAATTGGTTTTCTAAGTAATCGATTTTTTCACTATTTAATACTTCTAAAATTTCATCATCTGGGAACCCAAACGATGAAAATATTGAACAGGCCCTTATTATTTTATAATCTTTTTCTTTTTCACTTTCTCCAAATAAAATTTTTATGATAGTATCACTTGGAAGGGAACTATTAAATTCTGATAAACTTTTCTTTAGAATATTAGCACTAAAGCGTTTTGCCATCCAAGGATAACCTTCACATAAATTTGCAAGAAAATTTATATCCGCTTGACTATGTGTAAGACTTAGTTTTTCATTAATAATCTCTCTTACGATTTCAAACTGATTCCTTCTTTCTAATTTAATTTTTGGGTCTTCGTTAGATTCACTATCATCAAAACCAATTGTAATAACTCTTAAGTTACCATAGGATTTTACAATTTCACTAAGAATAACATGACTTTTATAACTACAATTATCAATAACTATTATCCCAAACTGATGGTCTTGATGGTTAATAAGATAATTCTTTATTTGTGAAATATCTAAATATCCAGACAAATCAAAATATACGAGCGAGCTTTTCAGAGAATGACCTCTAAAAGCTTCTAATGCTAATCTAGTCTTTCCCAAGCCTGAATGACCATAAATCCTTATAACTTTTTCATTGATAATTGATGAATTTATTTCATTGATGAAATTTTGAATTAATTTATTTTCCTTGTAAGAATTATTATCAGCACTAGCTAGAAGCGACCACTTATCCCAAGTAATAAAGCCTTGTGGCCTATTTATTCTTAAGAATTCCTGAACCTTACTTACGGCAGCTATATTTTCATTTACCCAACTTTTTATAGAATTAGAATCATAAACTTTAATGTCAAAAGTGTTGTAATTGGCATGTCCAGCATCTTTAATAGCATTCCTGAAATTTTTTATTCTTTCATCTTTTCCATTATCTACAATCGCAATGTTGGTAAATAAAATAAAACAACCGTTTGCTTGAACTACCTTTTCTACCTGCGCCTTTAATTTCCTGAGTTCATTTAGCTTTTGTGGTTCTAAGATTTCTTCATAACAAGCTTGAGGAAATAAACTAGTAGCTTTATTTTGAAAAACAGTAAATTTATTTTTGAGCCATTTTGTTGAAGCAGGTTTCCCATTCCACGAAATTCTTCCATCGGAACCAGCATCAGCGGTTGTAATATTTAATGGAACATGAATATCAAATTCTTCAAGATTATTCTTGTGTGCTTCAATTTCTAACAAGACTAGTAATAGCTTTGAAAGCTGTATGTCTGAGAGCCTATTTATATGATCTATTTCAATTTCATTTATTGAGGACATTGCTTCTTATTTTTTTATTCAATTTGAAATAATTTCTAGAAACCCAATAATTCTAAGCTGCTCGTTTCTGGAATTGGATTTTTTCTTCAAAAGGAACGCCATCGGTTTCTTCGGCTTCGGAACCCACATAACGACCCGGCAAGTTCAATCTGAAAACGAGTCCTTTTTTATGCTACTGCTTCCAAGAAATTCCGGATTTTACTTACATCCACTTTCTGCCGGGCTTGCCACAGGTCGTAGTTCTTTTGCAGGTTTACCCAAAATTCGGGCGTAGTGCCAAACGCCGCCGAGAGTTTCAGGGCCGTTTCGGCGCTAATACTCGAATGTCCGTTCAAAATCAGAGATAAGTGTTTGCGGCTGCTATTTAAGCCTGCGGCTATTTCCGTTACCGTTTTGTTCAGGCCATCTATATATTTCCGCAATATTTCGCCGGGATGCGGCGGATTATGCATCATCATGTTCATACTCGTTCGATTTTTAATGGTAATCTAGGTAGTTTACGTCCAGCACTTCCACATTTTCATCTATAAAGCGGAAGGTAATTCGCCAGTTTCCGTTCACCTTCACCGACTAATAGTCTCTCAGGTTGCCTTTGAGGACATGCAGGTTCCAACCCGGTACATTCATGTCCTGCACCATGTTTGCAGCGTGCAAAGCAGCTAGTATTAACCTTATTTTGCCTACATGTGCCGGTTGTAGTTTAGAACTGTCACCTTTAAGGAAAAAACGTTCCAACCCTTTGTGTTTAAAACTGACAATCATGTAGGTAAAAATAACATGTTACCACTTAGGTAACATGTTGTGTTGCGGTTTATTTTTCTACCTTATTTACTTTTTAAACCCAATCCCCGTCAAATTGTCACCGGAACCTTCGGCCATGGCAAATTTGCCAATGTAATATTCGTACACCCGGCCGTAAATATCGCTTTCGGGGTTGTTAATCTCCGAGAACTTTTCCTGGGAAAACAAATTTATCAAGCCCGCTACCTGGGTAGGCGATAACTGGCTTCTTATAAAAATAGGTGCCAGCACACCGACGTAATCGGGGTTGCGGGCGCTCAGAATTTCGTTTATGGCTACAAAGGCTTTATCTATTTTTACTTTTATATCGTCCTGTTCAGCATTTTCGCGCAGGTAAGTCCAGGTAGCTTCTTGGGGCAACTGGTAAACGTTTTTTACCTGGTATTGTAGTTCGTCGTCCAGCACCTGGCTTTGCTCCTGGGCGGCAATGTTGTAATAGTCGCTCTCCGGGTCCTGGAAAGCTAATTGCAATTCCTGTTTCCGGATTTCGTAGCGTTCGGATAAATGCTTCAGGAACAGCAAAGAAAGCACGTAATCTTTATACTGGTTTTCGGCTACGGCACCGCGCAGTTCGTTGGCGGCATCCCATAATTCTTTTTCAAAATCTATATCGGCTTTGGGTTTGGTATTCGGGGTATTCGGTTGGGCTATTCGGGAATAAGTTGGTTAAGCGTACTGGTTTCTAAAGTAGTTAAAATTTACCTTTTCGGAGCCGCTACGCTTCAAAAAAGAAAAATAAGACAGAGTGCCCTTAGTACCGTTTTTTTAAAACACGATTTTGGATGGCCCAATATAGCCAATAAGCCATAGCCATAAATACCTAGAAATAGGTATTCTTACTGTCTGAATTGGTTTTTTTTGGATATATGGATTTAAGGATTTTCTTTTAAATCCAATAATCCATATATCCCACTAATCCAAATTCAGACATTTTTATTTAACGGGTGGCGGAGCCTTTTTACTTCGAGGCTTCTGGCCCCAAAATTTAATAACAATCCTTTTTCCAATTTGTAAGCTACCAGATAATTCAATCCTTGCGCCAGGTGCACATCTTCTAATTTAATTAAAGCCTTTAGCTCTACCAACACCTTGTTTTCTACCAAAAAATCTGCTCTTCGGCTGCCAATTTCCACATTATCATAATAAATAAGTATTTCCAGCTCCCGCGCAAAATTTAATTTTGCTTTTCCCATTTCAATGGCCAGGGCTCTTTGGTAAATAACCTCCTGAAAGCCATTTCCCAGCGTAGCATGTACTTTCATAGCGCATCCGATAATCCGGTAAGTAAGCTCATCTTCAATTTTTTCCTTTTCCATAGGCAACTATCAGAATTTGGATTTACTGGGTTCTGGGATTAATGGATTCAAAGAAAAAATCCTTAAATCCATTAATCTGACAAATCCAAATTCAGATATTTAAGATGAATCCGCTAAAATCAGTTTACTTTTTAAACTCTTCGGTATAAATCGCCCGCTCCGCAGATTTTTGGGTCTGGCCTTCGTTATAATATACATCGTCCAGGTCTTTTTGCCAGATCATACGGGTGGGGGTCACGGCAATGAGGGTATAAGTGGTAGTCGAGCCGGATACATGTATCACTACCTTCTTCTCTTCCTCTTCTCTTACCACGGAATAAGTACCCTGCGCAGTAGATCCATCCGGATATTTAACCCGAACCATTGTATTGTCGAAATCATATACGTTACCGCTTCCAGCCGTAACTTCCTGCTCATAGACCAAATGGCTATCCACGATGTATTGGATCCGGATCCGTTCACTCTTCCAGCTTCCTTTTACCAAATCATTCCGTTGGATCGTAACCTCCTCCTTCTCCGGAGAACCTAATTTTACCAGGCAAAACAGAAGCGGAATCAAGATAAGTTGTTTCATAGCTTAGCCGCAGCTTAATCCTTTCTTTTTCTTTGAATACGAAAATTTAATATATTCGATAACCGAGTGAATAACAAGTAAAGAGGTATTCCCGTTGCCGGTTTAATTCTTTTGTCTCCTTTGTACCGGGGCAAGTTACTTTCACTGTGTTTTTCCATACCGGGCGGTTAAATCTTTCATATTTCCGCCCGCGAGTCTTAAAGCAAAGTTGATTTGTGCTTTAAGACTCCGGCAAAGCTTCAGACTTGCGTTATTTTCTCTTTGTAAGTTAGAAAACTGAAATTATTATAATACAAGCTGAAGGAAATATTTACCACTACTGCCCTTCTTGAAGCAAACAAGAAGTTTTCGGCTTAGGGTTAACTCTATAATTTATCATATTACTGCTTAGCACTTCTTTTAGGATTGGAATAAACCTTTACCGTTGTGTTATTAAAAACAGCTTTTTAAAGAATAGATAGCAATTACAGCGGGTAATATAAAGAATGGTTTTGTAGCGATACTAGGTACAAAAATCAAAAATTATTTCTTGGAAGCTACCATAAGGTAGTATATGCTTGGTGCCCGAAATATTTCCGAACAAAATAAAAAAGCCCTTTAGCATATTGCCAAAGGGCTTTTCGGTGGTCGCGTAGGGAGTCGAACCCCAAACCTTCTGATTCGTAGTCAGATGCTCTATCCAGTTGAGCTACGTGACCAGCTTTCTTGTTTTGAGAGTGCAAATATAAGTACTTTCATTTATTAAAAACAAGCCTTTGGTAATAAATATACGTTATTTTTTTGCCGGCTGGCTGCGGGCCAGGGCTTTCTTCAGGGCCCGATCGAATATATAATACAAGCCAAATACCGAAATGACTATCAGGGCAATTACCAGGATTTTACCTTCTCGGCCGGTTTCGGGATTGTTAATCAGGCTGATAATGCTTTGGGCTTGCGTGCCCACCCAGAAAAAAAACAAGGTCCGGGGCAGCATTCCCAGCATACTGGCCAGCAAAAATTTTATTTTATCTACCCGGATCAGCGATAACACAAACGTCATGAAAGCAAAGGGCAACACCGGCGAAATCCGTGATAAAATAATAAGTCCCCAGCTATGATCCCGTAATTCTTCCATTACGGCACTGGCTTTTGGAAACTGGTTCAGGAAGGCGATCATTTTGCCGTGGTCGATGAACCGCGCCACGCGGTACCCGATGAGGGAAGCCAAGCCGTAGGCAACAACAATACCCGGGAAACCCGGCCAGCCCAGGTAAAAACCGGTTACCAGGGCCACAAACGTGGTGGGCGTTAAGGCAAAAGCCATGGTTAAAGCTACTATCAGGAAATACAATACCATTTGCCCGAAGCTCAGGTTTTGCAGCAGTTCCTGGTTCCGGAACAACATAAAAGCCAGCGAAGAGCTCACCAGCACCGGCACCACCACCAGGAGCAACATGGAAATAAAAGAAGAAAGGTTTTTACGGAAAAGTTCTTTTAGCATGTTTGGTTTAAGCCTTAAAGGCCGCAATTTACAGATTATACGCAGGTAGCCGTACTTTTAGGTTATCCGGCCGACTATTTATCCGTTTTAATCCCTCACCTACTCTCCTGCTGCCGGCCAAGAGCCGCGTGGTTAAGCTCCGGGATTATGGGTTTACAACCTGCGCTATCAGTTTATTTCCCTGGTGGCCGCGACGTTGCTTATACTTCCTAAAGCCCTTGGGTATCATGAGATTCTGGCAAAATGAATGAATGAATGAATGAACAAATGTCAATAATTGAACGATCATCAATATACATTTAGCTAAACCTAATATAGGTTTGAAAGCTCCCCTCCTGTTTTAGGAGGGGCAGGGGTGGTAAATTACACCTAACAGAAATAACTATTTTTTCCCGGCACTTAAAAACATTATATCAGGAATTGTTCGCTCTGCTGCAATACCATAGCCGTAAGCGATAGATCCTCCGACCAGTTCCGGATAGCGGGAGATACTAATAGAAAAGCCGGCATTGGTTCTATTCTGGATTAATACCCGCAGCTGAACCAGTGCATAAAAATAGGCGGTAACCGAAAAAAATCCTGTAATTTGCAAATCTTAACTTAAGCAATAAACTATGAAATTCGGAACCAAAACCATACATGCCGGCGTAGAGCCCGACCCGGCTACCGGCGCCATCATGACCCCGATTTACCAGACTTCCACTTATGTGCAAAGCTCGCCCGGGCAACATAAGGGTTACGAATATTCGCGCACCCACAACCCTACCCGCACCCAGTTGCAAAACGCGCTGGCGGCCCTGGAAAACGGTACGCACGGGTTGTGCTTTTCTACCGGTATGGCCGCTATCGATGCCGTTATTAAGTTATTAGCGCCCGGCGACGAAGTGATTTCGACGAACGATTTGTACGGGGGCAGTTACCGGATATTTACCAAGATTTTTCAGCAATACGGTATTAAGTTTCACTTTGTACCCATGCACGATATTAATTTTATTGAGGGATTTATAAACGAAAACACCCGCATGATTTGGGTGGAAACGCCTACGAACCCTTTGCTGCATATTATTGATATAGCGGGCGCCTCGGCCATTGCGAAAAGACATAACCTGACGCTGGTAGTAGATAATACCTTTGCTACGCCTTACCTGCAAACGCCCCTGGATTTAGGGGCCGATATTGTGATGCATTCTTTAACGAAATATATGGGCGGGCACTCGGATGTGGTAATGGGCGCGCTTATTTTAAAAGACGATGAGCTGGCCCAACGGCTGGCCTTTATTCAGAATGCCAGCGGTGGCACACCGGGGCCCCAGGATTGCTTTTTGGTGTTACGGGGCCTAAAAACCCTGCACGTCCGGATGCAGCGCCACTGCGAAAACGGCCGCGCCATTGCCGAATACCTGCAAAACCACCCCAAAGTAGATAAAGTATTGTGGCCCGGTTTACCCTCGCACCCGAACCACGCTATTGCCCAAAAACAAATGCATGATTTTGGCGGCATGATTTCCTTTGTTTTAAAAGGCGATGTCATGGCCGATGCCATACAGGTGCTGGAAAAACTAAAGTATTTCAGTCTGGCCGAATCGTTGGGCGGCGTAGAATCGCTTTGCGGCCACCCGGCTTCCATGACCCACGCCAGCATTCCGCAAGATCAGCGCATTAACGGCGGCCTCAGCGATTCCCTAATCCGCTTAAGCGTAGGCATTGAAGACGTAGAAGACCTGATCGCCGACCTGGAACAGGCCATTGGGTAGCTTTTTATAGTCGATAGTCCATGGTCCATAGCCCATTGTCCATGATTTTTACCGGACAGTTTTTAGATGGATTGGGGAGCAGCAACAATACGTTTGGCAAACGTAATTGGGAGCTTTTAAAACAGCAAAGCCAGCTCTGAGGAGCTGGCTTTGCTGTTTTAAATCATACTTGTAAATTATACTACCCTTCTAACCAGCATACGAAATCTCATTTGCGCGTTGGGCACCAAAGAAATAAGTATTAACTAGCGCGGGCGTCCTCGCCCGTGCTTTAATTCTTCCGGCCTCTGGCCGCTATAAACAATCCATAAAATACTCATCTATAAATATAGGCAACGGCCGGAGGTCGGCAGAAAAGTATCACCAGCGAGGACGCCGGCGCTAGTATTTGCTTTTAACTAGACACGTATTTTTACATAAGTAAGCGGATAAAATTAGTTTAAGCTGAACCAGCTAGTAAGTGCCGGGACAAAAATAATTAGCTGTTTTAATCAGGTGTAGTTTTTACCACCCCTGCCCCTCCTAAACCAGGAGGGGCGCTTTTAAATTACTTTTCAATAAAGCTTAAGGTATAATCAATAATTACCTAATTACTCATTCACTTACTCATATAATCATTCACTCATTCTATCCTTGTACATAAGCACCATCTATCATGGCCCGTGGTCTATCGACTATGGACTATCGACTGTGGACTATCAACTGTCAACTATCGACTAAAAACTAATTCTTCTCTAAAATCTGGAAGAGCTCGTCCAGTTTCGGGGTCAGGATAATTTCGGTGCGGCGATTCAGGGCTTTCTGGTCGGGGGTGGAGTTCTGGGCTACGGGCACAAATTTAGAACGACCGGAAGGCGTTACGCGCTCCGGGGACAGGCCGGCCTGCGTTAAAATACGGGTTATTTCGGTGGCCCGCAAAACGCTCAAGTCCCAGTTGTCCTGCATACCCAGGGTACCTTTGGCTACCGGCACGTCGTCGGTGTGGCCTTCTACCAACACATTTACGTCTTTCTGATCTTTTAAGGCTTGCGCCAGCTTGCGCAAAGCATCTTGTCCTTTAGGATCTACTTTGGTGCTGCCGGATTTAAACAACAATTGCTCCGATAACGATACGTATACTTTGCCGTTTTTCACGTTTACCGATAAATCACCGGATTTAAAGCCCAGTAAGGCGCTGCTCACTTTCGAGCGCAAATTATTTACGGCCTTATCTTTTTCAGCCAGTACCCGTTCCAGCTCATTTAATCTTTCTTCCCGGGTTTTTAAATCGGCGCTGAGTTGGTCTACCTGCGTTTTGCTGGCGTTCAGGGTAGCGTCCAGGTTCTTTAATTCGGCTTCGCGCCGGGCCAGATCGCTGCTTAAACGCGTGGATTCGGTAGCGCTATTGGATAATAATTTCTCGTGATTCTGGATTAATTTATCGTAGGTAGCCGTGAGTTCGTGGTATAGTTTCTGGCTCCGGCGCAGGGCCAGGCCGTTATCCGTTGAGTCTTGAATTAATTTCCGGTTGCTGTCGGTATAGCGGGATAATTGTTCGTCCAGCGATTTGCGCTGGGTTTCCAGTTGGGCCATGGCTTGCTCACAATCGGCTACCGCTACTTCCAGCTGCGATTTGCGGGCATTCAGATCGAGGTATTTTTTCTGGGAAACACAAGAAACAAATAAAACAGCGGAAAAGAAGAAAAGAACAACCTGGCGTAAAGAAAAGAAAGTCATAATAAGCAATACTTTAATATCAGAGCACAAATATAAGAATATGGATGAGCTGTAAAATAGTTTAGGGCTTTAATTCCTATTTAGATAAGCATACAGGCTGCTGCCTGGGTTTGAATCTGATAGCCAGAATGACTCAGTCTAAGAAAAAATCACTATTCCCATGAGGCAAGAAGCAGCTGGCTTCTATATAAAATTCTATTTAACTCTACCTCTGGCAATTTATTTTTTCGATAATTAACCACTCAAACCTACTGATAACCAAGGGCCATCGGGCAAAGAAAACATCTGTTTTATTTAAATAACAAATTGATTATCAAATATAAGTAAAAATACAAAATAAACCAATAAGGCCGGGCCGGCTACTTTACCGGCTAACATTTCCGCCTGATTCTGATACTAACAAAGCCAGCTACAAATTTCAGGCTTTCATTTTATAATTATAATTCTCTATATTTAGGCATTCATAAAGCCTTTTATGACTTCTACTAAAAATATTGCTGTTGTTATAGAATACAAACCGCAACTGGATGGCCTTCGTTTTTGCGCGGTTTTGTTTGTGTTGATTTATCATTATTTACCGGTGTTCCGGGAGCTAAACGGTACTTTAGATTTAGCGCTTTTTTTAGTTTTTTTCTTTGTGCTCAGCAGCTATTTGGTTACCAAAATTTTACTGATTAGTAAAGAAAAAGGTATCGCTGCCGGTCACAGCAAATCCAAAATAGGTTTGGTATTTCTGATCCGGCGTACGCTGCGCATTTTTCCGGCTTATTATTTTTATCTTATTTTACTGCTTTTGCTGCCGTATGCCGGCCAGAATGTAAAAGATAACGCTTTATCTTATTTCCTTTATTACTCCAATTTCCAGTTATTCTATACCCACGAATGGGGAGAGCTTACCCCGCACTTATGGACTTTGGCCGTAGAAGAACAATTTTACCTGATTTGGCCCTGGATAATCCTTTTCACACCCGACAAACACCTAACCAAGGTCTTTTATTTCTTTATTGCGCTAGGCATACTTTCGCGTGCGGTATTATTTGCGCTCATGAAATCGCCGGAACTGGAGTTTGCCACTTTACAGGTGCTTACGCCTACCTGCATCGATGCTTTTAGTTTAGGCGCGCTGCTGGCTTACCGGCACGTGCAAGGCAAAACTTCTAATCCGGTTTTTTTCTGGCTGGTTTTATTGAGTATCCCCATTATGATTTACAATAAAATATCGCACCAGGTATATTTTATATTTTTTGAGCGGACTTTTGTGGCTTTAATGGCGGTGGTGGTGGTAGAAGGCGCCAACCGCGGGTATAAAAATTTTATCGGTTCGTTTCTGCAACATAAGGTGGTGGTATACCTGGCCAAAATAAGCTACGGCATGTATCTCTACCATATCTTTGTGGCCTACCTGTTCTGGAAAGTTATCAGTATCATTAATAATTATGCCACCCACCAACTGCACCTGGACCTGAGCAAGATTATTAATTTTTTAGCCATACCCTTGGTCTCATTTTTCATCTATTTTGCACTTTCGGTGGTCATGGCCGTGCTTTCCTGGCATTTCCTGGAAAAACCCATCAGCAACTTAAAACGGCGGTTTATATACAACTCTCCTAACAAAGTAAACCTAACTCCCGCAGAGCCTAAATCAGTAAACGAGGTAAAAGCCCTTAGCTAAGCAGCAACTTGAAAAACTATAAAAAATTTACTATTAGCACTTCTCACAAAACTCCGGCTATAATGGCATTTAATGGCTAATTAGAGATAATTTTAGCTTTTTAAGCAAGCTGCGTAAATAATAGTATATTAATATATTTTAAATTTAAACCAGAACCATTAACTTTATACAGTAATAATAAACCGAAGATTTGGTTATGAGCTCCCCGAAAGATAAATCAAACGTTATAAAATACCGGCCCCAACTAGATGGACTTCGTTTTATTGCTGTTTTCTTTGTTTTGATTTACCATTACCTGCCCGGCTTTCAGTACGTGGGCCGGATTGTAAATCTGAACATTATGCTTACTTTCTTCTTTGTGTTAAGTAGTTTTCTGATAACCAAAATTTTACTTATCAGCAAAGAAAAAGGTACCGAAGCCGGTTACGGCAAACACAAAATAGCGCTAGTTTTTCTTATCCGGCGTACGCTGCGCATTTTCCCGGCTTATTACTTTTACCTGGTCCTGCTCATGATTTTGCCTTACGTGGGCCAGATGGTGCGCGATCATGCCCTTATCTTTTTTTTATACCTGTCTAACTTTCACGTTTATTTTACCCAGCAGTTTGGCGACTTAACGGCCCATATCTGGACCTTGGCGGTAGAAGAGCAGTTTTATTTGGTATGGCCCTGGCTCATACTTTATACGCCCAATAAACACTTGCCTAAAATGTTTCTGGTTTTGTTTGCGCTGGGCCCTATTTCGCGCGCTATTTTTTATGCCTTAATGGATAATCCAACCCTGGAAATGCCCACCATACAGGTGCTTACGCCGGCCTGCCTCGATGGCTTTGGCCTGGGCGGATTACTGGCTTACCAGCATCTGAATGGCAAAACTTCTAATCCGGTTTATAAAAAGATATTTCTGGCCTTAATACCGGTTTATATTTATACCTTGTTCTCGGGTTATGCTTCGTTTTCTATTGTTTTCGACCGCGCTTTTATTACTATTCTGGCGGCTATATTTATTGAAGGCGCCAGCAATGGATATAAGAACTTTTTTGGCCGCTTCCTGGAAAACAAAACTGTATTATACCTGGCCAAAATCAGTTACGGTATTTACCTGTATCATATTTTTGCGGCTTACCTTTTCTGGCGGGTAATGGGCAAAATTTCCCCGGTTTTAAAAAATAAATTCGGCATTGATTTATTTCCTTTATCAGAATTCTTTGCCATACCTATTGTTAGTTTCTTTATTTATCTGCTGCTGTCTATTGCTTTGGCGGCCCTGTCCTGGCATTTTTTAGAGCGGCCTATCAGTAATTTAAAGCAGTTGTTTGTGTATAAAGCCCCGCAGAAAAAGGCTGCTCTCGAGGTTGAAAAAGAAGTTATTAACCCCATAGAGCAAGTACCTGATCCAAATTTAAGTAATACTTCGGTACCGGTGAAGTAAATATTATCAGCATTAATACTAATTTTGTATTTTTAGTACTTTTATTTTTACTTAAGTAATTTCAGCAGGCTCTTACCATGTATGCCCAACCGGTAAATTCTGTTTCACGCGCTCAATCTATTATCCGCCCTTTGGTGGTATATGCCTTGCCCTGTTTACTGGTCTGGAGTTTTTATTTCCTGGCTTTTTACCCCGGCATGATGTCGCAGGATTCTATAGACCAATGGCGCCCCGTGGTAACGGCTAAATATGGCGATTGGCACCCGGCTTCCCTTTCTTATCTTTACTGGCTTTTGTCCCGCATCTGGTTTTCGCCGGCTATCGTTTGTATAACGCAAATGCTGGGCATGGCGGCGGTATTTGCTTACGGCATGGTGCAACTGGAAAAAAAAGGGTTGCCGGTCTGGGGTTCGGTCCTGATGGTTTTATTTTTCAGCCTGTTTCCGCTTAACGGCTATTATGTAAATACTTTATTTAAGGATATTCCTTTCAGTATAGTTTATCTGCTGATTTTTGTTTACTTACTGGAGATAGTAGATTCCGGTGGTACCTGGCTGCGTAAAATTAAAAATATAGTCGGCCTGGGCCTGGCTTTAAGTTTTTTGTGGGTAATCCGGCACAATGGCATCCTCACGGTACTTACTACTATCGTGGGTTTATTAATCTTTTATCCGCGTTATTTTAAAAAAATAGGTTTATTAGCGGTGCTTACTATTTTCCTGGCTTTCCTGGTAAAAGGACCTTTATACAAAGCTCTTCATGTACAGGGGCGATTTTACGGCATCGAAATGATTATGACGCACCAAATTGGAGCTGTAATAAACAGTGGCGCCTCTCTAAAGCCAGCTGAAAAAGCTTTTTTGCAGCAAGTACAGCCCATGGAAATATGGCAGCAGAATTATAATCCTTTTTTAATTGATCCGCTTATTTTTAACCCGCACTTTCAACAATATTATTCTTTTTTATACCCCGATTCGGTGCAAAAAGAATTTATAAAAGTTTGGTTTGGTATTGTTAAAAGAAACATTCCGGTTTTGCTTAAACATCAGGCAAAAGTAACCGATTTAGTTTGGGATATAGGCTTGCAACAAGATAGTTATAATTATTCCGTACACCCTTTAATTGACCCGAACGACTTAGGCTTAAAAACACAGAGTTTCCTGCCTGGTTTTAAAAACTTACTGGTTCATTTTCCCAATTACGTTTACCGGCACAAGTTTCTTTTTGCTCTTACCTTGAGGCCGGCCACTTACGTTTATGCTGGTTTTATATTGCTGGGTTTAATTTTTTGGTTCACCCGGAAAAAAGAAATTGTATTATTGGCGTTGCCTTTCATTACTTTAGTTTTTGGCGTTTTTATAACTATACCGGCCCAGCACGTGCGGTATTTATATCCTTGCTTTTTACTCACGCCTTTCTTTGCTGCTTATTTAGTAATAATTTTAAAGAAACAACAACAATCTAACATGCTATTTAATACGCCGGCAAAGCAATCTGCTTAAGTATCCGAATAATTAACTTTGTGAATGTGTGAATGTGTGATTATGTGAATGTGTGAAGGAGTGATTGATAGAGTGAGTGAATGAGTGCATTGCTGTTGAATAGTGATATTTTTGTACTTTTATTTGGCCTATACTAATTTTATCCGCTTTCTTTTAAGAAAAAATCTTTACTTTTAAATTTAATTATTTAAATATCTGATGGATAGAAGAGAGGCGGTATTGAAAATAACCGGTTTGCTGGGAATAACCCTTTCTGCTCCCCTGCTGGCTGGTTTATTAACAAGTTGCGATGCGCAGCAGAAAAAAGATAAAAAAGCCAATGGTCCTTTAGTAGTATCGGCTAAACACCAGGAATTAATTTCTCAAATAGCTGAGATTATTATACCGGACACTTCTACCCCGGGCGCTAAAGCCGCTAAAGTTCCGGCGTTTATTTTGCTCATGCTCGCCGACTGTTACACTTACTCGCAGCAAGAAGCTTTTTTTGCCGGCTTGGATGCTTTAGACGCAACGGCGAAAGAAAAATACGGTACCGGTTTCCTGGCGTGTTCACCCCAAAACCAGGAAGCTTTGGTGGTGCAGGAAGAAAACAAAACCTTAGCTTTAGCTAAAGAACAGCCCCAGAGCGCCGATAAAGATATTCTGCCTTTCTTCAGTATTATAAAAGAACTCACTTTAGTAGGTTATTTTACCTCCGAAATCGGCGCTACCCAAGCCCTACAATATGTAGCGGTACCGGGCGAATTTCATGGTTCCGTACCCTTACAACCTGGCCAGAAAGCCTGGGCAATTAGTTAATTACCTTTGTGCTGTTCCGGCGTTCTTGTTTTTTATATTAAAATCAAATAAAATAAATGAATATCAACGGCAAAGCTAAGACCCAAAACACGTACGATGTTATTGTTATTGGGTCGGGTATTAGCGGCGGTTGGGCGGCCAAAGAGCTTACCGAAAAAGGGTTGCAGGTATTATTGCTGGACCGGGGACGCAACGTAGAGCACATAAAAGATTATACTACGGCTAACAAAGCACCCTGGGAATTTGCCCACCGGGGTCGGCTCACCGAAGCCCAGAAAGAATCGCATCCTTATTTAAAACGCGATTATCCTTACAGCGAATTTAACGAAAGCTTCTGGATGAACGATAACGAAAACCCCTACACCGAAAAAAAGCGTTTTGACTGGTACCGGAGCGATGTGGTGGGGGGTAAATCGTTGATGTGGGGCCGGCAGACCTACCGCCTGACCGATCTTGATTTTGAAGCCAATGCAAAAGAAGGTATTGCCGTAGATTGGCCCATCCGCTACCAGGATATTGCGCCCTGGTATAGTTACGTCGAAAAATTTGTCGGCATTAGTGGTAATAACGACGGTATCCCGCATTTACCGGATGGCCAGCTTTTGCCGCCCATGGAAATGTTTTGCGTAGAGAAAGAAGTAAAGAAACAACTGGAAGCCAAGTTTAAAGGCCGGCACCTGATTATTGGCCGTACGGCTAACCTCACGCAGGCTCATTTGGGCCGCGGCTCTTGCCAGTACCGGGATATGTGCAGCCGCGGTTGCCCGTACGGCGGTTATTTCAGCACCCAGTCTTCTACCCTGCCGGCTGCTATGGCCACCGGCAACTTAACGTTAAGGCCCAACAGCCTGGTAGATGCCGTCATCTACGATGAAAAAAAAGGCAAAGCCACCGGGGTAAAGGTAATTGATACCGAAAACAACGAAATGGTAGAATATTATGCGAAACTGATATTCGTGAACGGCTCTACCTTAGGCTCTACCTTTATCTTACTGAATTCTACCTCGTCCCGTTTCCCCACTGGCTTGGGCAACGGCAGTGGTCAGTTGGGTCATAACCTCATGGATCATCATTTTCGCACCGGGGCGGCGGGCATTGTGGAAGGCTATGATGATATATATTACTCCGGCCGGCGGCCCAATGGTATTTATGTTCCGCGCTTTCGCAACTTGGGTAATGACAAGCGCAATTATATCCGGGGTTTTGGCTACGAGGGGAGTGCCAGCCGGGAAGGCTGGACCCGCGGGATAGGGGCGCCCGGTGTGGGCGCCGGATTTAAAGACTGGCTTACCAAGCCCGGCGCCTGGAAATTAGGTATTATCGGCTACGGGGAGTGTTTACCTTATTATGAGAACCAGGTAACCTTAAATAAAAACCTGCAAAATAAATGGGGACAACCTACTTTAAGCATCGACGCGGAATTTAAAGAAAACGAAAAAAAGATGCGGGTAGATATGATGAACGATGCCGCCGAAATGCTGGAAGTTTCCGGGTTGAAATACGTTACCCCGTTTGATGACGGCTGTTACCCCGGCATGGCTATCCACGAAATGGGTACCGCCCGTATGGGCCGCGACCCTAAAACCTCGGTCTTAAACGGCTTTAACCAGATGCATGAAGTACCCAATGTTTTCGTCACCGACGGCTCCTGCATGACGTCTTCGGCCAACCAGAATCCCTCGCTCACTTACATGGCCTTAACTGCGCGGGCTTGCGATTATGCGGTAAAAGAAATGAAAAAGGGCAATATTGTTTAGCCGACACGGTAAGTTAAGCAGGTAAGTGCTAGGACTAAAATAATTATATATTTTAATTAGGAGTAATTTTACTGCCCCTCCTGAAAATAATCTTGTAGGGAAAAATGAAAAAGCTTTTTCTATGGTGCGGGAGTTACTTCCGTGCCTTACAAAGTAGTATCTGTAAGTCACGGAAGTAACTCCCGCACCATAGCAGAGCCAAAAATTTGTTTATCTATCAGTCTAATAAGAAAGAAAAACTATCCCCTTTAGGGGATTATAGGGATATTCAGTTTTATCTTACCCAAGTAAACACCCCACTTTATCTCCCCTTAAGGGGAGAACAGCGCCAAATGAATTGACTCTTTTATGCATTTTTCTCCCACTGCGCGAGCTGATTCCGGAATGCTGTTCCGTTCAGATTTTTTACCTGGAAACGGCCTAAACCGTAGGGATGCAGATCGGGCTTAATGGTTTGGGCTTCGGTTGTGAAACCTGCGTAAAAATGTAAATCGGCGGCGGCATAGAAAGTATCTTCGTTATAATTGCCGTACGGGTAAGCTAGCAGATTTACTTCTTGGCCGGTTATTTCTTCTAAAAAACGCTTGTTTTCTTTTAATTCGTTGGCTTGGTAGGCCCGGCTATGCGCCGCTAAAGCAGCGTGGTTTTGGGTATGTGCGCCAATGGTACAGAAATCGCTTTGGGCTAATTCCTGCAATTGCGGCACCGACATGCTTTTATATGCCTCCCGCACTTTTGGTTGTATACCCGACCAAGCCCGTATTTTTTGCAATTGTTCTTGTTGTTCGGCAGCAGGTAATGATCGCAGGCGGTGCCAAACATCTAAAAATAGTTGCGCCCGCACGGTAGGTGGCTCCTGCACAAAAGCTTTCCACTTTTGGTGTTTTAGTTGGTGTTCCCCCTTTAAAGATGCTTCCCCGCTCAGGTCATATTTCAGAAAAGTATCCTGGATTTTTAAGGAGAAATAAGCAGGCAGTTGTCCGGCAAATAAAAACAAATGCTCCAGCTCATCCCACCAAAACTCCCGCTGCTGGCCCAGGTTTACCGACGTAATAAAAAAAGTAGCCGGTAGCTGGTACTGCTCCAGTAAAGGTTTCGCCGTTAAAAAATTATCCAGGTACCCATCATCAAAAGTTAGGGCAATGCTGTTGGGCTTCATGTTTTTCTGGTGTATACCGGCTACCAACTCCGGTAACGAAATAACCCGGCCGGTACTTTTTAAAACTTGCAGCTGCTCTTCAAAATAGGCCGCACTTACCGCAATATCCCACACATCCGAAACCGCTTCCCCAATGCGGTGGTACATGAGCACCGTAGCCTGCGGAATAGATGAGCGATTAAAAAGCTGCCGGAAAAAGGTTTTCAAAAACGAAACTTTAATTAAGATGAGAAAGCAATATTAGTCCCGGCCAATGGCGCTTTTCACAAACGATTTCAGGACAAACATTTTATTTTCGTTTACAAATTTCCAGCCCAGTTCCGGGTTATATTTTATCAGGGTGCCCAGCGATGTTTTGTTAACGGGTATTTTCCAGGAAACCAAGGCTTGGTATAATAACGGCGAATACAAGGCAATCCAGGTTTCCCGGCCCGACCGGTAAGCTTCCTCTTCTTCCGGCGTATGCAAGTCTTTTTGCTGTGTTTCTAATACCCTTATTACTGAGAGCAGCATTTTTAGGGCGTTGGAAGACATACTGGTGGAATGTATACGATAAGCCCCGATCATTTTCATGTGGTGAAATACCGGGTATTTCCGGGCTATTTTGAGGTATAAATCGTAATCTTCGCAGGCTTTTAAGGAGGTATCGAACAAAAAATCATCGAAAACCCAGCGCCGGAACATAACCGAAGAAGCCATACCGATATAATTACCATGAAGCAAATGCAGGTAATAATCTCCACCCACGTGCTGCATTTCTTCGGTTATGGTAGCATCTTCGTATACTTTATAATGCCCGCCCGAAACCAAACCCAGGCTTTCGTCCTGCTGCAAATAGATTAAATTTCTTTCGATGGCCCCCGGCGTTAGCCAGTCGTCGGCATCCAAGAAAATAAGACAGGCGCCAGTACTGTGTTTGATGCCGGTATTGCGGGCCGCCGATAGGCCTTGGTTAGCCTGGTAAATATAACGGACCTGCGGGTATTGTTGAGCGACTTCCTTCGTATTATCCGAAGACCCATCATCAACCACAATTATTTCCAGCTTCGGATAAGTTTGTTGCAAAACGCTGTCGATGGCCTCTTGCAAAAAGTGGCCGTGGTTAAAACACGCAATGACAATGGTTACTACAGTATCTTCTTTTACCGGCAGGTCGTTCACAAAGCAAATATTAAGTTAAACAAACTTCTTTATTCAAAATTCAGGAAAAATTATTTCAGGTAAGCTCTTACAGTGTGATATTTATCAAATAAAAGCGTTTTAACTAAATACTTCGGCCTGAACTTAAGTAAAGTTTCGTATATTTCTTTACTGGGCGTTAATTTTCCGGTTACCAGCTTCTTATACAATTCTTTGCAATAATAATCTTTCCAGATATCCTCGCCTTGTTTCAGGGCTTTTCTTTCGGCAGCAGTTTTTAAACTTTTCTTTTGGAGCCGTAAAACCTTTAATACTGTATCCAGCATGCTTGGTATATTGGAAGACATATTGGAGGCATGAATACGATAGGCCGCTATGGGTTTGGTATGATGCAAAACCGGATACTTGCGGGCAATATTCAAAAACATATCGTAATCGGCGCAACTGTTGGGCGGCGTTAAATCAAATAACAAATCAGTGAAAGCCCAGCGCCGGTACAAGACCGCGGCCGGTACGCCAATGTAATTACCCCTTAATAGCTGGATATAATGTTTGGCTTCTACTTCTACTTTTTCTTCTTTTATTTCGTTATCGTCCACAAACATTTTAAAATGCGCCCCCGAAACAAAGGCTGCTTGTTCATTGCGGCGTAAATAAGCCAGGTTGGTTTCGATAGCCCCCGGGAACAGCCAGTCATCGGCATCCAGAAAAATGAGAAACTCGCCTTTGCTGTGCGCAATACCGGTGTTGCGGGCTGCCGATAGGCCTTGGTTGGTTTGGTAAATGTAACGGACCTGCGGGTATTGTTGGGCTACTTCCTTCGTGTTATCCGAAGACCCATCGTCTACTACAATAATCTCGATAGCCGGATAGGCCTGCTGCTGGATGCTCGCGATGGATTTAGGCAGAAAGCGGCCATGGTTGTAGCACGGAATAATAACGGAGACTAAATTAGGAACCATGGACTGCCAACCGTTAGGGGCCGGATTTTAATCGTGTAAAGTTGTTTCAATTATACTTTTACTTTGCGGTTTTTTAAATAAAACATAACGCCCGATCCTAAACCGGATATTTCGCTGCGCAGCAAACTGTAGCGGGAACTATACTTAGGAAAGCCCCGCCGGAACATTTTTAAATACCACTTCGGCAATTCCCAGAACAAATACCGTTTATACCCCGCTGATTTACACAAATGCTGCTGAATTAAAGCCGCAGCGGCGTGCCCGCGCATGTAAGAGAATAACTGCCGGTTCAGGGCTTCCAGGTTGCGGCGGTGCTTGTGGTAAACCACGGCACGGGGCGTATAACGAATGGTGTATCCGTGATATAATATCCGGAACCACATTTCCGAATCGCCGTTGCAACCAGCGGCACCTACATCCAGGCGTTCGTCGAAATAACCAACTTCCTCCAGAACCGATTTCCGGAAAGCCATATTGGCCCCGGCCCCGATTTCCCAGATGGGAGGCCCGTAAGATAAGGTTTGATCGAAATAATCTTTGCCGTAAAATTTATCTACATAACCCCGGTTAAAACTCCAGAAAGTTTCGAACAAGAACTGAGCTTCGGTTTGCAGTTCAGCGGCCAGTACCAAACCAGTTATCGCAGCCGTTTGCGGATCTTTAAATGCTTCCCACACCCGGTAAACCCATAATGGATCTACTTCCACGTCATCGTCCACATAAGCCACTATGGGGGCTTTGGCATGGGTAATACCACAATTACGAGCAATATCCAAACCGGGCCGGGGCTCCCTGAGGTAAGTTATGCCGGCAAATTGCATTACCACCTCCTGGGTAGAATTATCAGTAGGAGCATTATCTACTACCAGTATTTCTTCGGGCCGGCAAATCAGTTGCTGCAGCATGTGCAGGCAAGCCTTTAAATCCGGGGCCCGGTTGCGGGTACAAATTACCACCGAAACCGGCACCCGGGCCGGAATAGCCGCCGGAATATAGGAAGCCAGCAGACTTTCCATCCAAGTATTCCAAGCTACC
>Ga0210040_10000792_pt1 | contig 50879 bp, 39 predicted proteins | sample CryGeyCG12114_NA_FD_185462 | JGI IMG/M metagenome (GOLD analysis project Ga0210040, IMG submission 185462) | Groundwater microbial communities from aquifer - Crystal Geyser CG19_WC_8/21/14_NA (SPAdes) (version 2) | ecosystem: Environmental > Aquatic > Deep subsurface > Groundwater | place: USA...
CACCGCCTCGCCCAGCTCGCCCTCGTGGTCGGAGAAGAACTGCCACGGCGTCCGGGCGCCCCACTCCTCGCCCATCCAGAGCATCGGCGTGTACGGCGAGGTGAGCACGAGCGCGGCCCCGACCTTCAGCAGGCCGTCGGAGAGCGTGGCGGAGATGCGGTCGCCGGTGGCCCGGTTGCCGACCTGGTCGTGGTCCTGGAGGTACACGACGAACGGGGAGCCGGTCAGCGACGGCGGGACCGGCCGGCCGTGGACCCGACCTCGGAACGTGGAGAACGTCCCGTCGTGCAGGAAGACGCCGGTCAGCACCTTGGCCAGCACCGGCAGGCCGGAGAAGTCGCCGTAGTAGCCGGCCGTCTCGCCGGTCAGGTTGGCGTGCAGCGCGTGGTGGACGTCGTCGGCCCACTGGCCGGCCAGGCCCTTGCCACCGGCCTCCCGCGACATGACCATCCGGGCGTCGTTGAGGTCGCTCTCGGCGACGAGGAACAGCGGCTTGCGCAGCTGGGCGCCGAGCGCCTCGACCTCCACCGCCATCTCCTCGAGCAGGTGGGTGGCCCGCTCGTCGACGAAGGCGTGCACGGCGTCGAGCCGCAGGCCGTCGACGTGGTAGTCCCGCAGCCACATCTGGACGTTGTCGAGGATGTGCCGGCGCACCTGCTCCGACCCGGGCTGGTCGAGGTTCACCGCCGGGCCCCACGGCGTCGTGTGCGCGTCGGTGAGGTAGGGCCCGAACTCCGGCAGGTAGTTGCCGGCCGGTCCGAGGTGGTTGTAGACGACGTCCATCACGACGCCGATACCTCGTGCGTGGGCCGCGTCGACGAAGCGCTTGAGCCCGTCGGGGCCGCCGTACGGGTCGTGCACGGCGTACCACGCGACACCGTCGTAGCCCCAGCCCCGCTCGCCCGCGAAGGCGTTGCAGGGCAGCAGCTCGACGGCGGAGACGCCGAGCTCGACGAGGTGGTCGAGCCGGCCGATCGCGGCGTCGAAGGTGCCCTCCGGCGTGAACGTCCCGACGTGCAGCTCGTACAGCACGCCACCGGCGAGCGGGACGCCGCGCCACTGGTCGTCGGTCCAGGCGAACGCCTCGTGGTCGACCACGCGCGACGGGCCGTGGACGCCGTGCGGCAGCCAGGCCGAGCGCGGATCCGGGCGGGGGTCGCCGCCGTCGAGCACGAGGGCGTAGTCGGTCCCGGCGCCGCCGATCTCGGCGGTCCACCAGCCGTCGACGGTGGGCGTCATCGGGGTGCGGGCGCCGTCCGTCTCGACCTCGACGGTCTCCGGCAAGGGCGCCCACACGCGCAACGTCGTCATGGCGCTGCCCTGCCCGGTCCGGCTCCCGTCACGCCCGGCACTCCTGCGGGACGCGCCACTCCCCCGCTCGAGCCGTGCGCCCGAGCCAGCCGGGAGGACGGTTCGAGCGGGGGAGTGGCGAGCGGCGCTACTTCAGGGACAGGGTGTTCGGGTTGCAGAGCACGCCGGGACGCTCCGGGTTGGCCTTGTCCGTCGGGTCGATGAAGCCGCCCGCGACGAGCTGCCCGAACGACTGGACGCGGCCTCCCTCGGGAGCCGCGGCGCCGGGGTCGTCGTTGAGGCCGGAGAACGAGCAGATCGACCTGGCGTGCTCGGGGCCGCGCTCGACGTGCCCGGCCGCGGCGGCGGGACCGACCTGCAGGGTGAGGACCGCGACGGCCCCCACGGCGACGGTGACGAGGGATCGTGTGCGCATGCGTGCTCCTTGGGCGAGAAGGCGACCCGCTGGTCACCTGAGACGAAAGGACGCTAGGGGCACGGATTCTCGCGCGGCAATGGCTACAAGGGACTACTCCCCTGCACCATCGGTGGCGTTCGTCCGCGTCTGCCCCCGTCAGCGCCGTCACGGGACGCGAAGTCCCGACTCCGGAGCGTCAGCGGAGCAGGACCGCCACGGGGAAGCCGTCCAACAGGTCGGCGAGCGGCACCCGGCCGCCTTCGCGGACAGCACCGGTGACGACGTCGGTCCAGCGGCCCTCGGGCAGCTCGACGGCGTCGTCGTCCCAGCCCGAGCGCTCGACCTGCAGCGCGCGGATCGGTGCGACGGTGACGACCGAGCCGCCGCGGACGTACGCCACCGCCCGAGCGCCGGCGTCGAGCGGCGAGTAGGACGAGGCCCCGAGGAACAGCTCGGGCCGGTCGCGCCGCAGGCGCAGCAGCCGCGACACGAGGTGGAGCTTGGCCGCCCCCGTCTCGTCGACGGGCGGGACGGCGTCGAGGGCCAGCAGCGCCCGACGCTCGTCGTAGTCGACCGGCCGGCGGTTGTCGGGGTCGACGAGCGACAGGTCCCACAGCTCGGTGCCCTGGTAGGTGTCGGCGACGCCCGGCACGGTGAGCTGCACGGCCTTCTGCGCCAGCGCCGTCGTGTGCCACGCGGACGACAGGCCGCCGACGAACGCCGCGACGGCCGACCGGATCCGCTCGTCACCGAGCACCCCGCGGACGAAGGCCGCGACCGCCTCGTCGAACGCCGGCACCGGCTCGGTCCACGACGTGCGGTCCTTGGCCTCGCGCGTCGCCTTCTCGACGTACGCCACGGCGCGGTCGGCCGACAGCGGCCAGGCGCCGACGAGCGTCTGCCAGACCAGCTGCTCGGTCGCGGCGTCGGGACCGGCCACCCCTTGGTGGTCGTGCGCCAGCGCGTGCCAGGACGTGACGGCGTCTGCCCACTCCCGCGGGCACTGCGCCAGCAGCACCAGCCGCGCGCGCACGTCCTCCGAGCGCTTGGTGTCGTGCGTCGACAGCGTCGTCATGGCGGCCGGCCAGTCGCGCGAGCGGACGGCGTTCGCCTCGTGGAACTGCGCCAGCGAGATCCCGAACCGGCCGGGGTCGCCGCCGACCTCGTTGAGCGCCGAGAGCCGGAAGTAGCGGTAGAACGCCGTGTCCTCGACGCCCTTGGCCATGACCGGCCCGCAGGTCTGCTGGAAGCGGGTGACGAACTCCGCGGCATGCGGCCCGGACGGTCCCTCCGCGAGCGCCAGGCGCCCGACGAGGTCGATCGTCGCCGCCCGCCGCGGCAGCGAGGCGCGGGCCGCTGCCAGCGCGTGGTCGACGTGCCGGCGGGCGACCGTGTCGGCGGGTCCGGACGGCGGCAGGTAGGCGCGGTAGACGCCGAACGAGGCGAGCACCTCGACGAGCGCCTCGCGCAACGCGCGCCGGGTCGTGTCGCGCAGCGCCGGGTCCTGCCGGCACACGCGGAGCCCGACCTCGGTGAGCCGGTTGACCTCGGCCGAGAGCACCTCCGACAGCACGAGGCGCTTGGTCCGGGCGACGACCTGCTCGTAGGAGGCGTCCGAGCCGGTGACCGAGGCCCACAGCGCGGTGAGCGGCTGCTCGCCGGCCGGCTCGACGAAGATCCCCAGGATGTCGTTGAGGACGTCGTAGCCGGTCGTGCCGGCCGTCGCCCACCCGCCCGGCAGCTGCTCGCCCGGCTCCAGGATCTTCTCCACGACCACCCACGACCCGCCGGTGGCCTCCGACAGCCGGTCGAGGTAGCCGCCCGGGTCGGCCAGGCCGTCGGGGTGGTCGATGCGCAACCCGTCCAGCACGCCGCTGCGGACCTGGTCGACGATGAGCTGGTGCGTCTCGTCGAAGACCCGCGGCACCTCGACGCGCACGCCGGCCAGCGTCGTCACGTCGAAGAAGCGGCGGTAGTCGAGCTCCTCACCGGCCACGTGCCAGTCGCTGAGCCGGTACGACTGGCGCTCGAGCGTCGCCAGCACGTCGCCGTCGACCCGCGTGCCGGGCGCGATCGGCACCTCGTGGTCGTAGTAGCGGATGCGGTCGTCGAGCAGCTCGAGCTCGCCGAGCACCTCGCCGAGCGGCGAGCCGAGCACCGGCACGAGCACCTTGCCCGGGTTGTCGGGGGAGTCCCACTCGACGTCGAACCAGTCGGCGTACGGCGAGTCGCGGCCGTCACGCAGCAGCGACCACCAGGGGGCGTTCTGCGACTCGGGCTCGCTGACGGCCATGTGGTTGGGCACCACGTCGAGCACGATCCCGAGGCCGTGCTCGCGGCAGGCGGCCACCATGCGCTCGAAGTCGGCCGGCCCGCCGAGCTCGGCGTTGAGCCGGGTGTGGTCGACGACGTCGTAGCCGTGCGCCGAGCCCGGCGCCGCCTGCAGGTACGGCGAGCAGTACAGGTGCGTCACGCCGAGGTCGGCGAGGTAGGGCACGACCGCCGCCGCGTCGGCGAAGCCGAAGCCCGGACTGTCGCCCGCCGGCGGCCGGAGCTGGACACGGTAGGTCGACACCGGGACGGGCCGTCCCGGTGCGGGCAGGTGGGGCACTAGAAGACCTTCCGCAGGACCTGCACCGAGCGGGCGTCGACCTGCACCGGCTCCCCGGTCTTGGCCGTCGGGGCGTCGAGGTCGCCGAGCATCGGGGCAGCGGTGTCGAGCTCGACCTCCCAGCGCTCGCCGGCGCCGAGATCGGGCAGGACGAACTCCATCGGCTCGTGGTGGCCGTTGAAGAGCAGGAAGAACGAGTCGTCGCTGACCTTCTCGCCGCGGACGTCGGGCTCGCGGATCCCGTCGCCGTTGAGGAAGACCGTCACCGAGCGCGCGCTGCCCGAGTCCCAGTCCTCCTGCCCCATCTCGTCGCCTGCGGGCGTGTACCAGCCGATGTCCTGCAGGCCGTTGCCGCGAACCGGCCGGCCCTCGAAGTGGCGCCGGCGCCGGAACACCGGGTGGGCGCGCCGCAGTCCGGCCAGCCGGGACACGAACGCCGTGAGGACCTCGAAGTCCTTGGCGCGGTCCCAGTCGACCCACGCCAGCTCGTTGTCCTGCGCGTAGACGTTGTTGTTGCCGTCCTGCGTGCGGCCGAGCTCGTCGCCGTGCAGCAGCATCGGGACGCCCTGCGACAGGAACAGCGTCGTGAGGAAGTTGCGCTTCTGCTGCTCGCGCAAGGCCACGACCTCGAGGTCGTCGGTCTCGCCCTCGACGCCGCAGTTCCACGACGAGTTGTGGCTCTCGCCGTCCATGCCGCCTTCGCCGTTGGCGTCGTTGTGCTTGTCGTTGTAGGAGACGAGGTCGTGCAGCGTGAAGCCGTCGTGGGCGGTGACGAAGTTGATGGAGGCGTACGGACGCCGTCCGTCGTCCTCGTAGAGGTCGGCCGAACCGGTCAGGCGCGCGGCGAACTCGCCGAGCGTGCCGTGCTCGCCGCGCCAGTAGTCGCGCACCGTGTCGCGGTACTTGCCGTTCCACTCGGTCCACAGCGGCGGGAAGCCGCCGACGTTGTAGCCGCCCTCGCCGATGTCCCACGGCTCGGCGATGAGCTTGGTCTGGCTCACGACCGGGTCCTGCTGCACCAGGTCGAAGAACGCCGACAGCCGGTCGACCTCGTGGAACTGGCGGGCCAGCGAGCTCGCCAGGTCGAACCGGAAGCCGTCGACGTGCATCTCGCTCACCCAGTAGCGCAGCGAGTCCATGATCAGCTGCAGCACGTGGGGGGAGCGCATGAGCAGCGTGTTGCCGGTGCCGGTGGTGTCGTAGTAGTGCGCGCGGTCGCCCTCGACCAGCCGGTAGTAGGCGTTGTTGTCGATGCCGCGGAACGACAGCGTCGGGCCCATGTGGTTGCCCTCGGCGGTGTGGTTGTAGACGACGTCGAGGATGACCTCGAGGCCCGCCTCGTGCAGGGCCTTGACCATCGCCTTGAACTCCTGCACCTGCTGCCCGCGGCTGCCGGAGGAGCTGTAGTCGTTCTGCGGCGCGAAGAAGCCGATCGTGTTGTAGCCCCAGTAGTTGCGCATCTCGCGGTCGGCGAGGTGGCTGTCGTGCACGAACTGGTGCACCGGCATGAGCTCGACCGCGGTGACGCCGAGCTTGGTGTAGTGCTCGAGCATCACCGGGTGCGCGAGCGCCGCGTAGGTGCCGCGGATCTCCTCGGGGATGCCCGGGTGGGTCTTCGTCAGCCCCTTGACGTGGGCCTCGTAGACGACGGTCTCGTTGTAGGGCGTGCGCGGGTGGCGGTCGTTGTCCCAGTCGAAGAACGGGCTGATGACGACGGACTTGCTCATGTACGGCGCGGAGTCCTCGTCGTCGTAGGAGCTCGCGTCCCCCCAGGTGTAGCTGAAGCAGGCCTGCGACCAGTCGATGTCGCCGTCGATCGCCTTGGCGTAGGGGTCGAGCAGCAGCTTGCTGGGGTTGCAGCGGTGACCGGCCGCCGGGTCGTACGGGCCGGAGACGCGGAAGCCGTAGCGCTGCCCCGGGCCGACGTTCGGCACGTAGCAGTGCCAGACGAAGGCGTCCCGCTCACGCAGGTCGACCCGCGACTCCGTGCCGGCCTCGTCGAACAGGCACAGCTCCACGCGTTCGGCGACCTCGGAGAACAGGGCGAAGTTCGTGCCCGAGCCGTCGTACGTCGCGCCGAGGGGGTAGGGCGAGCCGGGCCAGCTCCGGATCGGTGGCGGAGCCGGGGCCTTCTTGCGTGGGGGCATCGGAGGTCTCTCAGACGTCGGAGTCGGCAGCGGAGTCCGCGTAGCGCAGCAGGGCTCCGAGGCCGGACTGCGGGGACTGCTCGCTCTGGTGGGGCACGAGCGACACGTCGGCGCCGGTGGCCAGCGCGGCGCGCAGCAGGACGGTGAGCAGCGGTCCCTCCTGCGGGGAGGTCGCGCCGAGGGCCTCGACGTCGGCCCGGCTCGTGCCGAGCTGCGAGGGGTCCTCCCCGAACCACAGCGTGCTGTGCTGGTCGGCGTCGGTGGTGAGCAGCAGCGTCTGCACCTGGGCCTTGCGCAGTGCCTCGACGACGTCGACGAGCCCGTCGCACGCCCGCTTGGCCTGGCCGCGCTCCTGGGCGTAGTCGGCCAGCAGCTGCAGGCTCTCGGCGGCGGTGTGCAGGCTGAGCGCGTCTCGGACGCGCTGCTGCACGAGGCTCTCGCTGCCGTCCTGGCCGCGGCCGCCGGGGACCTCGACCCACCTGGTGTCCCAGGGCTGGCCCAGCCCTTCCTGGACGAAGGTCAGCTCGCGCTCGTCGCCGACGCCGACGATGAGCTCGGCGCCCACCTGCTCGGCCAGCTGGACGACCGTCTCGCGGATCTCCTTCGCGTTCTCGCGCCACTGGTTCTCGGCGCGGTGCTGGTAGCGCTGGTGCGCCCAGCCGCCGCCCTGCACCTTCTTCAGGTGGAGGGTGCGGCCCTTGACCGTGATCTCCTGCGCCACCTGGGCGGTGTCGAAGAACGCCTCGACGTCGGCGCCGGTGCGGTCGGTGTGCACCACGACGTGCGGCACCTGCACGCTGAGATCGGACACGAGGGCCAGCAGGTCCGGCAGCGGCGCGACCTCGACGACGTCGCTCGCGGGGCGGGTGCTGACGGCCTCGGCGAGCACGACGCGGGCCTCGGGCAGGCTCGCGACGACCAGGCGGGCCGCACCCTCGTCGTGCGAGCCCTTCGCGGCGGCGATGGCCTCGCGGACCGGCGCGGGGACGCCGTCCTGCTCGAGGCGCTGCAGGACGGCCTTCCAGGCCAGCTCGTAGCGGTCCGCGGCCTGCTCGACCGCGCTCTCTGCGCCGACGTGGACGGTGACGAAGGGGCCGGGAGCGGCGAGGACGTCGGACAGGTCGCGCAGCTGCACGGGAACCTCCGGGGGTCGAGGACGGGCGCCGGGTCAGCGGCGGTCCCGGGGCTCCTACCCCCGCCCGTGCGGGACCTACGCCCACCCTGCGCGCCGGATCGGTCACTCGCCGGGCGGCCCCGTCACCGGCTCGACGGGTCCCGGCAGGCGGTGCTGGCAGTCGCACCACGAGCCACCGGGGCACCGCTCGTGCTCGGACTCGCGGCAGGCGTCGCAGATCACCGGGGGAGCGTAGGCCCGCCCGGTCCGGTCGCTGCCCGGCAGCCGTGCGGGAAGGTGCCGAGCCGGCTGACGTCGTAGCCGCCGGGGTAGCCGCGCACGACCGGCTGGGAGCGGAAGAACAGCGGCTCGCGCCGACGTGGCAACCGGCGCACGACCCGGGCCCGTGCCCGCAGGCCGCCGCGCACGGCGGCACGCAGCAGGGCGGGTGGACGCCGGTAGCCGAGGGCGGTGAGCAGCGGGTCGTCCATGAGCGCACGTGCCGCCGCCCGCACGAGCGGCGGCGGCAGCCACCGGTTGAGCGGGAAGGTCGTGAACAGCGACAGCGTCGCGTCGGCGACCCGCCGGGCCCCGGCGTCGGGGGCGAAGTGCTCCGACTCGTAGTCGTCGAGCAGCCGCTCCCACTCCTGCCACGTCCGCGGCAGGTCGCGGATGCCCATCCGCCGGCCGAGCTCGCGGTGGTAGGCGACGCCGGCCCGCTTCTCGAGCTCGGTGAGGGGGCGCCAGCCGTAGTCCGCGTTCCACCGGACGGGCATCACGACGAAGGTGGCCAGCACGTAGCGCAGGTCGTCGTTGCCGATGTCGTACGCAGCGTGCATCGCGTTGATCCGGCGCAGCGCCGTCCGCCCCGGCCCGCTGGCGGTCCCGTGCTCGAGCACCGCGTCGAGCAGCAGCCCGGTGTCCTCGTAGCGCTGCTGCGTCCGCTCCGTCAGCTCGCCCGTGCGGGCGAGCAGCCCGCCGATGCTCGGCACGGCGTAGGTCCGGAACAGCGCCAGGCTCAGCGCCTGCAGGGTGTCCCACGGGAACTCGTGGGCGCACACCAGCTGGTGCACCTCGAGGCAGTCGCGCTCGGGGTCGAGCCCCTCGATGCGCTCCGACCAGGTGGTCCGCCCCATGGCGAGCGAAGGTACGCCGTCAGACCGTCGCGAGCAGGGCCTCGGCGTACGCCGACTCGACGTCGTGGTCGGCGAAGCGCCGGCCGTCGGTGAGGACCACCGCCCAGCCCTCGGGCGTGCGCTCCAGGCGGGCCAGGCGGTCGCCGAGCGCCTCGCGGAGCTGGTCCTCGCGCGGCAGCCACAGGACCTGCTCGGTCTTGAGGCTGTCGAGCGCCCACTCGGTCGTGCCGTTGAAGCCGAGGACCAGGCCCGACGGCACCTCCTGGACGTCGACGGTGAGGTCGCTGACGACGAAGACCTCCTCGTCCATGTCGCGGTCCGGGACGACGAAGCGGTCCCCGCGCTGCGGCCACCACACGAGGCAGTGGGTGGTCAGCTGGCGGGCGAGGTCGAGGCGCAGCACGGACCGACTGTGCCCGCTGGAGGCGGGCACCGCCCCCCGGGGTCAGCCTGCGCGGGTGGCGTCCTCCGGTGCGTCCTTGAGGTAGAGGTACCAGTAGGAGGTCGCCACGAAGACGACGGCGCCGACGAGGTTGCCGACGAAGGCCAGGCCCCAGTTGCGCAGGACGTCGTCCCAGCCGAGACCGGGCATTCCGGCGAAGATCGCGGCCGGCAGGAAGAACATGTTGGCGACGACGTGGTCGAAGCCCATGGCGACGAAGGCGGTCACCGGGAAGAACATCGCGAGGATCTTCCCGCTCACCGCGTCGGACGCGATCGCCATCCAGACGGCGAGGCACACCAGCCAGTTGGCCCCGAGGGCCCGCAGGAACACCTGCCAGGCGCTCTCGTGCAGCGCCTTGGTCTCGGCGATGCCGACCAGCCGCTCGTACGTCATCGCCGCCGAGGTCCCCTCCTCGGCGCCGCTGCTGCCGATCACCCCGGTCTGGACCGCCAGGAAGAAGGCCACGAACAGCGCTCCGGCGAGGTTGCCGAGCAGCACGAGGCCGAGGTTGCGCACGACGTCCCGCGTCGGGATGCGGCCGGCGAGCGCGCTGATCGGGACGAGCATCATGTTGCCGGTCAGCAGGCTGGAGCCGGCGACGAGGACCAGCACGAGGCCCAGGGTGAAGGCGATGCCGGTGAACAGCGTCGGCAGGGTGCCCCAGATCTCCGGGTCGAGGCCGGACGAGACGACGACCGCCACCATGGCGCCGAAGGAGATGTAGGCGCCGGCGAGGAACGACGCGAGCAGCGTCTTGTCCCAGCTGGTCGCCGCCTTCGTCGCGCCGGTCGAGACCGCCGCGCGGGCGATCTGGTCGGGGGTCTTCGCAGTCATGCCGGCCTCCTCCTCGCACGGGTGAGCGGCGACGCCCTACCCCTCAGGGGTCGGCGGGACCCGCGGCCTGGCCGCGCCGACCGGCACGGCGACGACCGGCAGGCGCTCCCAGCCGCGCAGGACGCGGGTCGGCCGGCGCTGCGCGCCCGGGGCGGCGGCCATCGCCGGGAAGCGCTCGAACAGCGACGACAGGCCGACCTCGCCCTCGACCCTCGCGAGGGCCGCGCCCACGCAGAAGTGCCGGCCGCCGGAGAACGCCAGGTGCTCGCGCGCGTCGTCGCGCGTGACGTCGAAGTGCTGCGGATCGGTGAACACCTCGGGATCGCGGTTCGCCGCCGCGAGCAGGGTGGTGACGTGTGCGCCGGCGGCCACCGGCACGCCGGCGACCGTGGTGTCGCGGACGGCGGCGCGTCCGGTGACCTGCACCGGCGACTCGTAGCGCAGGACCTCCTCCACGGCGTCCGGCCACCGCGCCGGCTCCGCCTGCAGGACGGCGAGCTGATCGGGCTCGGCGAGCAGCAGCTGGGCACCGTTGCCCAGCAGGTTGACGGTCGTCTCGAAGCCGGCGGCCAGCAGCAGCCCGGCGGTGGTGCGCAGCTCGAGGTGGTCCAGCTGCCCGCCGTCGTCCTCCACGTGCACCAGCTGGCTCAGCAGGTCGGGCCCCGGGTCGGCGCGCAGCCGGCGCAGGTGCTCGTCGAGCCAGTCGTTGAAGGCGTGCAGCGAGCGCTGCACCTGCAGGTACGCCGGCCAGCCGAGCCCGAGGTCGAGGCTCGGCGCCACGCCGTTGCCGAGGGCCAGCACCCGCGCCTCCTGGTCGGCCGGCACGCCGAGCATGCGGCAGATGACCCGCACGGGCAGCAGCGTCGCGTAGCGCTCGACGAGGTCGACCGGCTGCCCCGCCGGTGCCCGGGCCAGGTCGTCGAGCAGCTCGTCGGCGACGGCCTGCACCTGCGGTCGCAGCTGCTCCACCGCCCGGGCCGTGAACACCTTCGACACCAGCCGCCGGTAGCGCGTGTGGTCCGGCGGCTCGACGGCCAGCATCGAGGGCGGGTCGAGCGGCCCGACCGCTCGCGGGTCGTGCGCCCACCGGGCCAGTGCGCGGACGAGCGGTGGGAGCGCCGACTGCCCGCCGCCCGCCGCGAAGTCGGGACTGCGCAGCACCTCCTTCGTCACCGCGTGACTCGCCGTCACCCAGGTCAGCCGTCCGCGCACGAGCGGCCCCCGCGCCCGCACCTGCTCCTGCACCGGGTACGGGTCGTCGCGCACCGCCGGGTCGACGATGAGCCGCGCCTGCGGGTCGCCGTCCCGGGCGGCACGGGCCAGCAGCCCGCGCACCAGGCCGTGCTGCAGCCCCCACCGCACGCCTGCCCGCAGCTGCCAGGCGGGGGCCGGTCCCGTCATCGCTCCTCCAGCCGGTCGGCGACCATGCAGTCGTGGCACGCCGCGCACGCTCGGCAGGCGTGCCGCAATGTGCCACAGGCCGTCGCGGCCGGGACCGACGACGTCGCGGACGCGGGGCCGGCAGAACTCCAGCGACAGGCGGACGCCCCTCGCCGTAGCGTGTCGGGGCGCTGAAGGGTCGGGCGCGCAGACGTCCGGAGGAGGGGCTGTGCGGCAGGCGGCGGCGCTGTCGTGGCGCCGGCTCGGCGGCCGTACGAGCACCGCCGCCCTGGTCCTGGCCGGGTCCGGCGCCGCGGCCGAGATGGTCGCGACCGTCGTCACCGGCCGGGTGGCCGAGGGGCCGACGTCCGGCCGGGTGACCGTGCTGGCCGTCCTGCTCGTCGGGTCGGCCGTGCTCGACACCGCCGGTCGCACCCTGTTCTCCGGGGTGGTCGGCCGGGCCGAGGGCCGCCTGCGGGCCGACCTGCTGCGCGCCGCGCTGTCGCAGCCGCTGCCGACGCTCGAGTCGCAGGGCGTCGGCGAGCTGCTCGACCGCGTCGACGACGACACCCGCCAGGTCGCCACGCTGCTGCGCCGCTCGGGCTGGACGGCAGGGCGGGCGTCGATGCGCTCCGTGCTCGCCTGGGTCGTCGCCGGGATCACCTGGTGGCCCGCGTGGCTCGCCTTCCCGCTCGTCGCGCTCGCCGCCGCTGCGGTCGCCCGCGGTCCGGCGCGGGAGGTGTCGCGGCGCAAGCTCGCCGAGGAGGTCGCCTGGTCCGACCACTCCGCCCAGCTCGAGGAGGCGGTGGCGGGACGCGACGACGTGCGCTCCTCGCTGGGCCAGCCGCACGTCGTGCGCCGCTACGCCGAGGGCTCGGCGGAGGTGCTCCGCCGGGTGGCCCTGACCTGCGCGTCGTCCACCTCGCTCGTCCTGCGCACCGGCCTGGTGCTGCACGTCGCGCTCGCCGCGCTGGCCGTCGCCGGGGTGGCGCTCGTCGGCGGCGGGACCGTCGGCGTCGCGGAGCTGGTCACCCTCTGGCTGCTCGTCACCGCCTTCGTCGGCCAGCTCGGCCAGGTGAGCCACCAGCTGCCCGAGCTGCAGGCCGGGCTCGGTGCGCTCTCGCGGATCCGGTCGCTGCTGACCGCGCCCACGGAGCCGCGCGGCGGCGCGCCGGTGCCGCCGGGACCGGCGGCCGTGGAGGTGCGAGACCTCCGGTTCGGCTACGACGGGAGCTTCGCGCTGCGGGAGCTGACCCTGACGGTGCCGGCCGGCACGACCTGCGCGCTGGTCGGGCGCAGCGGCGCCGGCAAGTCCACCTTGGTGAAGCTGCTGTCGCGGGCGGTCGAGCCTCCGCCGGGCAGCGTGCTCGTCGGCGGGCAGGACGTCACCGCGACCGACGTCGAGGACCTGCGGCGCGCCGTCGGCGTGGTCACCCAGCGCACCGAGCTCCTGGCCGCGAGCCTCGAGGACAACATCACCCTGTTCGCCGACGTCCCGGCCGGCGCGGTGGACAGGGCGGTGGACGCCCTCGGCCTCGCGTCGTGGGTGGCGGCGCTGCCCCAGGGCTTGTCGACGCAGCTCGGCATCGGCGGCACGACCCTGTCCGCCGGCGAGGAGCAGCTGGTCGCCTTCGCGCGGCTGCTCGTCCGCGACGTCAGCGTCGTCGTGCTCGACGAGGCGACGGCCCGCATGGACCCGCAGACCGAGCGTCGTGTGAGCCGTGCGGCCGAGCGGCTGCTGGCCGGCCGTACCGGCATCGTGGTCGCGCACCGCCTGTCGACGACGCGGTGGTGCGACGCGGTGGCCGTGCTCGACGGCGGGCGCCTGGTGCAGTCCGGCCCGCGCGAGCGGCTGGCCGTCGAGCCGGGGCCGTTCCGCGAGCTGCTGCGCGCCGCGGGCGACGAGCCGACCGGCCCTGCTCGCGCGGTCAGCGCCGACCTGCTCAGCCGTGGCGAGCTGCGGGTGCCCAAGCCGGCGGCCGCGGCGCTGCGCCCGTCCCTCACCCGCACGGTCTGGGACCTGCTGGCCGCCCACCCCCGCTGGGGCCTGGTCGGCGCGGTCATGTTCGGCGTCGCCACCGTGCTCGGCACCTACGGCACCGTCACGGGGCTGCTGTGGGGGCGTCTCGTCGCGGGCCTGGAGCGGGGCGAGCAGCCCTGGCTCACCGCGTGGCTGCTCGCGCTGTCGGTCGTGGCCGCTCCGGTCGCGGTGGCGTACGCCTTCCGCACCTACCCGCTGTGGTGGGGCGCGGTGACGCTGCGGCTGCGCCTGTCGGTCCTGCGTGGGCAGACCCGCCAGCAGCGCCTGGCCCGCACTCCGCCCGGCGAGGTCGCCGCCCGCGCCCTCGACACCGACCGCCTGGTCATCTACGCCGACCGCTGGGTCGACGTCGCCCTCGGCGCGGCCGTCGTCCTCGCGACCGCCGCGGCCGGGCAGAGCCTGCTGGCGGGCGCGGTGGCGGCTTCCGTCCTGCTGCTGTCGGCGCTCGTCTCGAGCGCCGGCGCGCCGCTCGCCGGGACCTCCGCGCGCGAGGCGGGCGACCTGCGCGCGACGTTCGGGCGCTCGCTCGTCTCCGCCCTCGACGCGGTCCGCACCGTCAAGCTGGCCGCGGCCACCGCGGCGGTGCAGCAGCACCTCGAGCAGGTCGACGAGCGCCGGGTGCGGGCCTCGGTCAAGGAGCACTCCGTGCGGACGCTGCTCGACGGCATCCCCGGCATCCTCGTGCAGGTCGGCGTCGTCACCGCCTGGGCGGTGCACCTGGTCGGGACGTGGGACCTCGCGACCGCGCTGCTGGTGACGACCGCCGTCAGCGGTTTCGGGTGGTTCGGCACGGTCGCCGGAGCCGCCATCACCGAGGTGCCGGTCGCGAAGCGGTGGCTCGAGGCCGCGGCGGACCTCGCCGGGACGCCGTCGCTCGTCGCCGTCCCGCCCGGCGTCGACCTCGTCACGGGGGCGGCGCCCGCACCGGCGACCGCGCCGCGGGTGCCGCTGCGGCGGCTGACCCTGCGCGGGCTGTCGGCGGTGCACGACGACGGGACGGTCGGCGTCCGCGACGTCGACCTCACCGTCGACGCCGGCGCGCTCGTGCTGCTGGTCGGTCAGGTGGGGTCGGGCAAGTCGAGCCTGCTGGCGGCGCTCGCCGGCCTGGTCGACCACGAGGGCCGGATCGACTGGAACGACCGGGAGGTCGACGACGCCCAGTCGTTCCTGCGGCCAGGCCAGGTCGCGTACGTCGGGCAGGTGCCCCGGGTGCTGTCTGGCTCGTTCGCCGACAACGTCACGCTCGACCACGACCGGGCCGTGGCCGCGGCCCTCGACGACGCCCGCCTGGCCACCGACGTCGAGGAGGCCGGCGGGCACGCCGCGCTGGTCGGCCACCGCGGCGTACGGCTGTCGGGCGGGCAGGTGCAGCGCCTGGCGCTGGCCCGGGCGCTCGCCACCGGCGCCGAGCTGCTGGTCGCCGACGACGTGTCGTCGGCGCTCGACGCCCGCACCGAGGTCGAGCTGTGGGAGGGGCTGCGGCGCCGGGGGACCACCGTGCTGGGCTCCACCTCGAAGCGCTCGGCGCTGGCCCGGGCCGACTGCGTGGTCGTGCTCGACCAGGGACGGGTCGCCGCCGTCGGCCGGTGGTCGGAGCTGGCCGGCTCGTGGGGCCACCTCGCGGGCTGACCGGCCTGCCGCATGCCGGCGACCGGCATGGTCACGTCGCGACACGCCGGTGTGTCACCGGTGGTCATGCCGGTGGTCCGGGGTCGCGACGTCGCCCCCGGCGTGTCCGGCGTGATCATGCCGGTGACGTCGTTTCCCGGCAGGCGGCCCGGGTAGCGCACGCGGGTGCCGTCCTCACCCCTGCGCGTGCTGACCTGGCACGTCCACGGCTCCTACCTCAACTACCTGACCCAGGTGCCCGTGACCTGGCTGCTGCCCGTCCGGCCCGACCGCGCGGACGGGTACGGCGGGCGCGGGGCGACCTTCACCTGGGGCGACGACGTGCTCGAGGTCCCGGCCGACGAGGTCCGCGACCTCGACGTCGACCTGGTGCTCACCCAGTCCCGACGCAACTGGGACGTCGACCGCCACGAGCTGCTCGGCGACCGGGTGCGCGACCTGCCGCGGGTGCACGTCGAGCACGACCCGCCGCCGACCTGGCCCAACGACGCCCTGCACCCGGTGCAGGACCCGGGCGCACTGCTCGTGCACGTCACGCCGTTCAACGCGCTCATGTGGGACAGCGGGACGACCCCGGCCACCGTCGTCGACCACGGGGTGCAGGTGCCGCCGGACGCGCCGCGCTGGTCGGGCGACGTCGAGCGGGCGGTCACGGTGGTGAACAACCTCTGGAACCGCGGCCGCCGGCTCGGGCCGGACGTCTTCGAGCGGGTGGCCCGCGACGTGCCGGTCGACCTCGCCGGCATGAACGGCGACCGCCACCCGACCTGGCTCGGCGACGTGCCGCTCGCCGACCTGCACCGGCGGCTGCCGGCGTACCGCGTGTTCTTCAACCCGATCCGCTACACCTCCCTCGGGCTCGCGGTCTGCGAGGCCATGGCGCTCGGCCTGCCCGTCGTCGGCCTCGCGACCACCGAGATGGCGACCGCGGTGCAGAACGGCGTGAACGGCTGGGTCGACACCGATCCCGAGCGGCTCGTCGTTCACCTGCAGCGCCTGCTGCGCGACCCCGACGAGGCCGCCGAGCTCTCCGCCGGTGCGCAGCGGACGGCGCGCGAGCGGTTCGGCATCGAGCGCTTCGTGGCCGACTGGACCGCCGTGCTGGAGCGCGCGGTCAGCGCCTGACGACCGCCTCGGCGGCCTCGAGCACCTGCTCCACGGTCAGCTCGAGCAGCCCGGCGTCCGGCTCGGCGGCGAAGTTGTCGCCGGTGCGACCGGCCCACAGCACCCGGTGCTGCGGCCGGTCGGTCGGCGGCCCCCACAGCGCCGGCGGCGTCGGGCCGAACAGCACGACCGACGGTGTCCCGAACGCCGTGGCGAGGTGGGCGACGCCGGTGTCGGGGCTGACCAGCAGCCGTGCGGCGGCGACCAGCGCGCACAGCCCCGGCAGGTCCGTACGCCCGGCCAGCACCGCCTCGGGCCCGAGGCCGGCCCGCCGCGCCACGTCGTCGGCGAGGCCCAGTTCACCGGTGCTGCCGGTCACCCGCACGTCGTGACCGGCCGCGGCGAGTGCGGCGGCCACGCGCCCCCACCGCTGCGCCGGCCAGCGCCGCGACGCCTGCGCCGCCCCGGGGTGCACGACGACGGCGTCCCTGACCGGCGGCTCGGCCGCCGGGACCTCGAGCAGCAGGTCGCGCGGGTCGGCGGGGATGCCGCTCTGCTCGAGCAGGCGGCACCAGCGCACCACCTCGTGCTCGTCCGCCGTCCACCGCGGGCCGTCCGGCAGGCCGTACGCGACCAGCCGGCGCGGCGACGTCGCCGCCAGCCGCGCCGTGCTCTGCGGGCCACGGCCGTGCAGGTTGACGGCCAGGTCGGCGCCGGCGAGCTCCGGCGCGAGCGGTGCCAGGGGAGCCGTGTCGACGACGTCGTCGACCGCGCCGGTGTGCAGCGCGAGCGCGCGCAGGGAGGCGGGGGCGGCGAGGCTCACCCGCGCGCCCGGGTGCGCCCGGCGCACGGCCCGCAGCGCCGGGACGGCCGTCAGCAGGTCGCCGAGGCCCAGGGCCCGCAGGACGACGACGCGCACGACGGCGACCCTACGGCGGCGCGTCGGTGCGCTCCGTCGGGGCAGGGTCCGGGTGACCGTCCGGCGACGACAGGAGGACCCGTGCACGCAGTGGCGCTCGACGAGTACGGCAGCCCGCAGGACCTCGCGGTGCGCGAGGTGGACGACCCGAGGACGGGGCCCGACAGCGTCCTCGTGCGGGTCGGCGCCGCCAGCATCAACCCGGTCGACTACAAGATCGCGCAAGGTGCGCTCGACGGCGCGTTCCCCGTGCTGTGGCCGCTGGTGCCCGGCTGGGACGTCGCCGGGGAGGTCGTGGCCCTCGGCCCGGCCGTGCGCGGGCTGGAGGTCGGGCAGCGGGTCTTCGGCTACGCCCGCAAGGACCACCTCGGCGGCGGCACGTGGGCCGAGCTGGTGGCGGTCGGCGCGCGGGGGATCGCGCCGGCACCGAGCTCGCTGGACGACGTGGCAGCGTCCTGCCTGCCGCTCGCCGGCCTGACGGCGTGGCAGTCGCTCGTCGAGGTGCTGCAGGTCGGCGCCGGCGACACGGTGCTCGTGCACGCGGCGACCGGCGGTGTCGGACACCTCGCCGTGCAGCTCGCCCGCAGCCGCGGGGCGGAGGTGGTCGGCACCTGCAGCGCACGCAACACCGACTTCCTCACCTCCCTCGGCGCGCGTGCGGTCGAGTACGGCGACGGGCTGGTCGACCGGGTGCGGGAGGTCGTCCCCGACGGCGTCGACGCGGTGCTCGACCTCGTCGGCGGACCGGCGCTCGAGGCCTCGCCCGGGCTGCTGACGACGCCCGGTCGGCTGGTGTCGATCGTCGACGCGGCCACCGTCACGGACCTGGGCGGCACGTACGTCTTCGTGCGGCCGGACGCGGCCCAGCTCGGCGAGCTCGCGCGCCTCGCCGACGCCGGCGAGCTCGCGCCGCACGTGCAGTCGACGTCCGCCCTCGACCAGGTTGCCGCCGCCGTGGCCGAGTCCGCCGCGGGGGTGCGCGGCAAGGTCGTCCTGACCGTCCCCTGACGCGCTCGACCCACCGGGCGACCACGGCACAGGGGCGGTGGTACGGACAGCGCCCCGCCCTGGGGGTTGCACGGCCGGGGCGGGGCGCTGCTGCGTGGCACCTTCCCAGCTGCCGGCCAGTCCATCCGGGGACCGTGCCCAGGCGAGTGCCTGCCCGGCCGTCAGCTCCGGGTGATCGCGGGGACGACGGCGCCACGGACCTCGCCGAGCCCGACCGTCGTCCCCGCCGGACCGGGCGCGACCGCCGTGATGACGACCTCGTCACCGTCCTCGAGGTAGGCGCGGGTGCTGCCGTCCGGCAGGAGCAGGGGCTCCCGCCCGTCCTCGGACAGCTCGAGCAGCGATCCCCACTCGCCGCGCCCGGGTCCGCTGATCGTCCCGGAGGCGTAGAGGTCGCCGGTCCGCAGGGACGCCCCGTTGACCGTCAGGTGCGCCAGCTGCTGGGCGCCGGTCCAGTAGGTGGTGGCGTACGGCGGCTGCGCGACCAGGTGCCCGTTCAGCCGCACCTGCAGCCGGACGTCCAGTCCCCACGGCGGCAGGTCCGAGTCGTCCAGGTAGGGCAGCAGCGGCACGTCGCGGGCCGGCGGCCTGACGCGCGCGGCCTCCAGCGCGGCGAGCGGGACGACCCACGGCGAGATGGACGTGGCGAACGACTTGCCGACGAACGGGCCGAGCGGCACGTACTCCCAGGCCTGCAGGTCGCGTGCCGACCAGTCGTTCAGCAGGCAGACGCCGAACACGTGCTCCGCGAAGTCCCGCTGCGACACGGGAGCGCCGAGCGCCGAGGGGGTGCCGACGACGAAGCCGAGCTCGGCCTCGACGTCCAGCCGGGTCGAGGCGCCGAAGACGACGTCGCCCTGCGGTGTGCGTCGCTGGCCCGAGGGGCGTACGACGGGGGTGCCGCTGGGGACGACCGTGCCGGCCCGGCCGTGGTAGCCGAGGGGCAGGTGCTTCCAGTTCGGCGTCAGCGGGGCGCTGTCCGGGCGGAACAGCCGGCCGACGTTGGTGGCGTGCTGCTCGCTGGCGTAGAAGTCGACGTAGTCGGCGACCGTGAAGGGCAGCAGCATCGTGACGTCGGCGGCCGCGAGCAGGTGGCGCTCGACGGTCGGACGGGCGTCCTCGGCGTCGAACCACGAGCCGACGAGCCGCCTGACGTCGGCCCAGGACCTGTGGCCGGCGGCGAGGAGCCGGTCGAGCGTGCCCTCGGCGAACAGCGGCGCGACGCCCGGAGCGAGCTCGGCGGCGGCCGCCGTGAGGTCGAGCACGCGCGTGCCGACGGCCACGCCGACCCGGGGTCGCTGCGACGACGCGGTGCGGAACGAGCCGAGGGGCAGGACGTGCAGCCCCAGCGGGTCGTCGGGGGACAGGTCCAGCCACGACGGGGGAGCCATGCCGCATCCTCCCGCCCGCCGTCGCGCGGGCGGCTGCGGCGCACCGGGCAGCGCAGGAGCCGGCGTACCCGCACCACCCGCCCGGGACCTCCGGAAGATCCCCAGCACCTGGGTCCTGTGGATCCTTCGGAGCCGCGCCGGAGGACTGACCTTCAGGTCGGCGCGCTGCGGGTCGAAGACCTGTGCGACGCCCCTCGACCCCGGGATCCACGTTGCTGCCCTCTTCTGCGGTACCTGCCCAGCACCGTCCACGCTCCGCGTCCTGCTCCCCGCCCGACGCGTACGCGGCTCCAGCGCCGGCGGTGGCGATGGCCGAGCTGCACCGGCTCATGAGCGGCCTGACCCAGGGGCTCGACCTGGCGCAGACGCTCACCGCGATCGTCGAGAGCGTCGTCGCCGGCCTCGGTTTCGGCGTGGGCGTGGTGTCGATGGTGCAGGCCGACGGGGAGGTGGTGGCCGCGGCCGTCGCCGGCGATGCGGAGGCCTGCGCGGCCCTGCACGGGTCGCGCGCGCCCCGGGCGGAGTGGGACCGGCTGCTGGCCGTGGGCCGGCCGGTCGGCCCGAGTGGCCGGCTGCGCCTGATCGACCACCGCCTCGACGGCGTCTGGGACGACGAGCCGGTGCCGACCTGGGTGCCCGAGCCGGTCGCGCTGGGCGGTGCGCCAGAGGCCGGCCGGGCCGCCTGGCACCCGCTGGACGCGCTGTTCGCACCGTTGCTGTCCCCGTCGGCCGGGCTGCTCGGGATCCTGAGCGTCGACCTGCCGGCGGACGGGCTGCAGCCGGGCGAGGAGCAGCTCAGCCTGCTGGAGATGTTCGCGGTCCAGGCGGCCATCGCGGTGGAGCACGCCCGCCTGCACACCGAGGTGCTGTCCGCGCACGAGCTGGCCCGTACGGCCCTCGCCGTGCGCCTGCAGGCCGTCGTGGACGCCAGCCCCGCCGCGCTGATCGAGCTGGACCGGGACGGCACGGTGCGCGAGTGGAACCGCGCCGCCGAGCGGCTGCTGGGCTACCAGCGCTCCCTGGTGCTCGGACGAGCCCTGCCACCGGTCCTGCTGGACCTGGACCTCGACGTGCCGCGGCTGCTCAGCCGGTTGCGCGGGGACGAGCCGTTCCCGACGGTGCAGCTGCGGTGCCGGCGCCGGGACGGCCAGGAGGTCGAGGTGGAGCTGTCCGCCGCCCCGACGCTGAGTCCGGCCGGCACGGTGCAGGGCTTCATGGGCCTGCTGGTCGACATCACCGACCGCAAGAAGCTGCAGCGGCAGCTCGAGCACCAGGCCACCCACGACAGGCTGACCGGACTGCCGAACCGGTCGCTGCTCGACGAGCGGCTGCGGGCGACGCTCGCCACTGCGCGGGAGTGCACCGGAGTGCTGCTCATCGACCTGGACCGCTTCAAGGACGTCAACGACACGCTGGGCCACCACCACGGCGACCTGCTGCTGACCGCCGTCGGCCGGCGCCTGGCCGGGATCCTGCGGCCCGGGGACACGCTGTCGCGCCTGTCCGGCGACGAGTTCGCGATCCTGCTCCCCGAGCTGGCGGGCCGCGACGCTGCAGTGGCCGTCGCCCACCGGGCGCTGGCCGCCCTGCACCAGCCCTTCGACCTCGACGGCGAGGTGGTCGACCTGGAAGCCAGCATCGGCGTCTGCCTGGCGCCGCTCGACGGCACCGACCCCGAGCAGCTGATGCGGCAGGCCGACAGCGCGATGTACCAGGCCAAGGAGCTGTCCGCCGGCGTCGCCGTCTACAGCGCGAGCCGCGACGGCCGGGTGCCCGGACGGCTGGCGCTGCTCGGCGACCTGCGCCGCGCCCTCGACGGCGACGAGCTGGTCATGGTCTACCAGCCGCAGGTCGACATGAGCACCGGACGGCCGTGCGGGCTGGAGGCCCTGGTGCGCTGGCAGCACCCCGAACGGGGCCTGCTCACGCCCGCCGACTTCCTGCCCGTCGCCGAGACCACCGGCCTGATCACCCGGCTCACGCTGAGGGTGCTGGACCTGGTCCTGGCCCAGACGCGGCAGTGGGCCGAGCACGGACGGGCCGTCCCGGTCGCGGTGAACGTGTCGGCCCGGTGCCTGCACGACGCCCATCTGCCCGACCTGGTGCGCGCCGCGCTGGACCGGCACGGTGTGCCACCGGAGCTGCTGCGCCTCGAGGTGACCGAGAGCGCGATCATGAGCGACCCGGACCGCGCCCTGGCCATCCTGCAGCAGGTCGCCGACAGCGGCGTGCGCCTGTCCCTGGACGACTTCGGGACCGGTTACTCCTCCATGAGCTACCTGCGGCGGCTGCCCGTCGACGAGCTGAAGGTCGACCGGAGCTTCGTCAGCGGCATGCTCGACCAGCACAACGACAGGGTGCTGGTGCACACCGCCGTCGACCTCGGGCACAACCTCGGCATGTCGGTCGTCGCCGAGGGCGTCGAGGACTCGGACGTCATGCAGGCCCTGGCCGACCTCGGGTGCGACGTCGCGCAGGGCTACCACCTCGGCCGGCCCATGACCACCGACGCCCTGGAGACCTGGTGGGCGCAGGCCGAAGCGGGACCGGCAGCCCCTTCCCGCTGAGCGGCCGGCAGGTCCGCATCGGCGCGGGCATCGGCCGGCTGGTCCGGCGGCAGGTGCGGCCGAGCCGTCCGACGGCTGCTCCGGCACGGACGAGCGCCGAGGCGGTCAGACCGTGTCCCGCGCCTGCTGCGGTGCGACCCGACCGTCCTTGCGTGCGGACACGTACTCACGCAGCTCCCCGAGCACGACAGGGGCGAGCAGGTAGAGCCCGACGATGTTCACGAGGGCGCAGACGAACAGCAGCGCGTCGGCCATCCCGAGCACCTGGTTGAAGGTGAGGACGGTGCCGACGACGGTGAACAGGCAGTAGACGACCTTGAAGACGTTCTCCTTGGCCGCGGTACGGCCGAACAGGTAGGTCCACGCCTTCAGCGAGTAGTAGCTCCACGTGATCAGGGTCGAGAAGGCGAAGAGCGCGACCGCCACCGCGAGGACGACGTCGAACCACGGCAGGACGGTGACGAACGCGTCGGACGTCAGCACGACGCCGTCCGCCGTGGTCCCGCCGGTCTCGGCGACCTCCTGTCTCGCGGCCAGCCAGCTCTCGGGTCGGGCGATGACGACCGCCAGCGCGGTCATCGTGCAGATGATCACCGTGTCGATGAACGGCTCGAGCAGCGCGACGAAGCCTTCCGACACCGGGTGGCGCGTCTTGGCGGCCGAGTGCGCGATGGCCGCCGAGCCGACGCCCGCCTCGTTGGAGAAGGCCGCGCGCTGGAACCCGATGATGAGCACGCCGACCGCGCCGCCGGCGACGCCCTCGGGGGAGAACGCGCCGCCGAGGATCTCGCCGATCGCAGCCGGGACTGCACCCAGGTTGACCACGATCACCGTCAGGCAGGCGACGACGTAGGTGACCGCCATCGCCGGCACGAGCGTGCTGGTGACCCGGCCGATGGAGCTGATCCCTCCCAGGATGACCAGACCCACGAGCACCGCCAGCGCGATGCCGAACAGCAGCGCGGCGGTGTCGCCGGCCAGCGGGCCGTCGTCGCCGCCCGTGACGTTGCGCAGCTGCGCGAACGTCTGGTTGGCCTGGAACATGTTGCCGCCGGCGACGCCGAAGAAGAAGATCGAGACTGCGAACAGCCCGGTCAGGGCCTGACCGAGGAACGGCACCCGGATGCGGGCGAAGGCCACCGGCAGGTAGCGGAAGGGCCCGCCGCTGACGCTGCCGTCCTCGTGCGTCTCGCGGTACTTCACCCCGAGCGTGCACTCCACGAACTTCGTGCACATGCCCAGCAGGCCGGCGACGATCATCCAGAACGTCGCGCCGGCGCCGCCGAGCGTGACCGCGAGCGAGACGCCGGCGATGTTGCCGAGGCCGACGGTGCCGGAGACCGCGCTCGACAGGGCCTGGAAGTGGGTCACCTCGCCCGGGTCGTCGGGGCGGTCGTAGCGACCGCGGGCCAGCGCCAGGCCGTGGCCGAAGCCGCGGAGCTGGATGCCCCTCAGGACCAGCGTGAAGATGATGCCGGCCAGCACCAGCCAGCCCACGATGAGCGGGAACGTGGCTCCCGCGACGGTCACGTCGAAGAAGACGACCGTCGTCAGCACCTCCGCGACCGGCTCGAACACCGAGTCGATGGCGTCCTCGACCCGGTCGATCCTCCCGCTCGGCTGCTCCTGCGTCAGCACCAGCGTCGACAGCATGTGCGCTCCTCGGTGTGCGTCGGGTGCCGCGCTCGCGCCGCTCGTGGATGTCCGTCCTGCGCGACCGGGTGCGCGGACCGTAAGCCCTCCCGCCCTCCTGCACCGCATCAGGGGGAGGGGGAGTGGAGCCGACCTCAGCGACGCAGGGCGCTCGACGGCAGCGGACGACCACGAGGACCTGGGCCGTCGCCACCCCGCTGCTCAGTGCCGCATCGTCGCTCCGTCCGTCACAGGTCCAGTCCGCTGAGGACCATGACCCGCTGGTGGGTGAAGTCCTCCATCGCGAAGCGCACGCCCTCACGGCCGACGCCCGAGTCCTTCACGCCGCCGTACGGCATGCGGTCCGACCGGTACGTGGGGACGTCGCCGACGACGACGCCGCCGACCTCGAGCTCGCGATGAGCACGGAACGCCGTGCGGATGTCGTGGGTGAAGATGCCCACCTGCAGGCCGTACTTGGAGGCGTTGACCTGCTCGAACGCCTCCTCGACGTCGTCGTAGCGCTGCATGCAGACGACCGGGCCGAAGACCTCCTCCGTCATGACGGACGCGGTGGCCGGCACGTCGGCGAGCACCGTGGGTGCCATGCGGGTCCCGTCGACCGAGCCACCGACGACGACCCTGCCGCCGGCGCGGACGGCCTCGTCGACCCAGGAGGAGATGCGGTCCGCCGCCGCCAGGTCGATCACCGGCCCGACGTGGTCGTCCATGCCGGTGCGCCCGAGCTCCGCACTCGCTGCTGCCACTGCTTCGACGACGTCGTCGTAGACGTCGGAGTGTGCGTACACGCGCTGCACCGCGATGCAGGACTGGCCGGCCTGGTAGTGCGCGAAGTCGGCGATCGAGCGCGCCACCTCAGCCACGTCCGCGCCCGGCTCGACGATCACCGCGGCGTTCCCGCCGAGCTCGAGCAGCACGTGCTTGCGAGGCAGCGCTTCGCGGATGCGCCATCCGACAGCGCTGGACCCGGTGAACGACACGACCGCGATGCGCGGGTCCTGCACCAGCGCTTCCATGCGGTCGTTGGGGACGGGGAGGACCGACCACGTCCCGGCGGGCAGGCCGACCTCGGCCAGCAGCTCGCCGAGCAGGAGCGACGTCAACGGCGTCGAGGGAGCCGGCTTCAGCAGGATGGGCGCGCCGACGGCCAACGCGGGCGCGACCTTGTGCGCGACCAGGTTCAACGGGAAGTTGAACGGAGTGATCCCGAGCACCACGCCGTGCGGGAAGCGCCGGACGAGGGCGAACCGCCCGTCCCCGGGCGTGTCCGTGTCCAGCCGCTGCAGCTCCCCGTCCCACCTCCTGCACTCCTCCGCCGCCGTCCGGAACGTCGACACCGACCGGTCGACCTCCCGCGCGGCCCAGCGTGGCGGCTTGCCGGACTCGATCGTGATCGTCTCCGCGAAGTCGTCCCGGCGCGCGGCGAGGGCGTCGGCCACGCCAGCGAGCGCGTCGGCGCGAACTCGTGCTGGGAGGTTCTGGCTGGTCCGCCGGACGGCGTCCGCCGCCACCAAGGCGGTCTCGACCTGGGCGGCCGTCGGCACGCTCACGGCGGCGACCGGCTGACGGGTCCACTTGTCCGTGACCGTGAGGGCGGCGTCCCCCTTGGCCTTGGCACCTGCCAGCCAGAAGGGCTGCGGATCGAGCACAGGCGCCTCCAGCGTTCCGATCGCGTGAGGGGCGAGGGTCATGCCGCGCCTGCGCCGCCCTCGTGCACCTTGACCGTGGGCTCCATGCCCTCCGCACCGACGACGTCGCACCACGCCTCGAAGCCCACCTGGAACGCGACCACACCCGCCTCGGGCAGCGCGATCTCGATCGCCTCGAGGATCTCCTGCGGCGAGGTACCGAGGTCCAGCGCGACACGGATGTGCGACTGGATGTGCGACTTGGACGCTCGCATCACGGTCAGGCTGACGATGAAGATGAGCTCCTTGGTCTTGCGGTCGAGCAGCCGTGGCTCGAGGTAGGCCGCACGGACCAGGTCGTTGCTGGCGATGAGGACGTCGAAGTCCTGCTTCGCCATGACCTTGTGGTAGTCGAGCACGTACCCGCGCTTGCGCGCCATCTCGTCGATGTAGGCCTGCTTCTCGTCCTGTGTCGCCATGTGGCTGTCCCTTTCGTCCTTGCCCGGCGGCTGCTGACGTCCAGCAGCCGATGTCGAGTACCGATCAGAGCGCGGGGGGCTGCTCCGCCGCGTCGAGGTGAGCTGTGACCGCCTCCATGAGGGCGCCCGGCTGCTCCAGTGGGAGCAGGTGCCGCGCATCCGGGACCGTGACGCCTCGGCATCTCGGCATGTGCTCCGCGATGGCGAACGTCATGTCGGGCGTCGACCCGAGGTCGTCGCTGCCGGTCACTGCGAGCGTCGGGGTGGGGATGGCCGGCAGTCGGTCCCACGCGTCCGCGTCCGCAAGCGCGAAGAGCCGGTAGCACGCCGCGTACGACTCGGGGTCGTTGTCGAGCAGCAGCCGGCGCACGCGGTCCCGGACCTCGGGCTCGCGCCGCGACCACTCTGGGGAGAACCACCGGTCCACGGTCTGGTCCAGCGTGCCTTCGAAGTCGGACGTGACCTGCTGCAAGCGCTGCAGCACCGTGCGACGTTCGACCTCGGTCCGCCGCGCCACAGCGCTCACGAGGCAGAGCGACCTGACGCGGGAGGGTTGCGCCGCAGTCATCTCCGTGGCGATGAACGCGCCGATGGAGAAGCCCACGAGGTGCACCGGGTGGAACGGCACCGACGCCACCGCTGCCGCCATGTTCGCAAGGGTCGGTTCCTCGGACAGCGGCGGAGAACCGCCGTGGCCGGGGAGGTCGACGAGCACCGACCGGTAGCCCGCCGATGCCATGGACGGCAGGCACTGCTCCCACATGGACCGGTCCAGGCCCACGCCGTGCACGAACAGCACCACAGGACCTGCGCCGTGCTCCTCCCAGGCGATCATGGCTGGTCCGGCCGTCGACGAGTCGCAGCCGCGCCGCGTACCGGGACGCGGCAGGTCCGATGGCGTCATCTGATCACTCCGCTCGATCGCAGCTCTGCGACGGCCGCGGCATCCAGGCCTGCCAGCTCGCGCAGGACGTCCTCGGCGTCCGAGCCGACCGGCCCGATGAAGCGCGACGCCGTCGGGCAGGCGAAGCTGCCTGCCAACGGCGTGTTGACGAAGGGGACAGGCTCCGCGCCCACGAACGCGGAACCGACGACCTGCCGCGCGACGACCTGCGGATGCCGCACGGCGTCCGGCACCTCGAGGACGGGCGCCGCCGGTACACCTGCCTCCATCAGCAGCTCCGCCGCTGCAGCCGCGGGCCGCGAGCCCGACCATGCGCGCAGCGCCTGCGCGACGGCCCGTCGGCGTGCCGGTCCGTCAAGCGCTTCCACGTGCTGTCCCGGAGCGATGACCGAGCACAGGTCCAGCAGCTGGGGCTCGGTCTCGACCTCGACGGCGAGCAGCCCGTCGAGGGCGGGGACCACGTCGTTGCCGAGGAAGTACGGATGGGCGTTGCCGAGCCGGCCCAGTCGGTCCGTGGCGGCGCCCGCCCCCTCGAGGATCCAGCGGGTCTCCGTCAACCACATCATGCTGCGGTGCATGGAGACGTCGACGTGCGTCCCGCATCCGGTCCGTTCACGTGCTTCCAGCGCCGAGACGATCGCGAGTGCGGCTGCGCAGGAGCCCATCAGGTCGGCGAGCGAGATCCCGAACTTCACCGGCGGCTCGCCGGGACGGCCGGTCAGGCTCATGACACCGGACTCCGCCTGGATCACCGTGTCCATCGCGGGCCGTGTGGCAGACGGTCCTCGGCTGCCGAAGCCACTCACGAAGCAGCTGACGATGCGCTCGTTCGCGTCCCGCAGCGCCGTCGGGGAGAACCCGAGCCGGTCCATGACGCCGGGCGCGAAGTTGGAGAGGACGACGTCCGCATCCCGGACGAGACGCTCGACGACAGCCTTGCCGCGCGGATGCTTGACGTCGATCCCGAGGGACGCCTTGTCCAGGTTGTTGAGGCGGAAGAACATCCCCTCGCCCGCCATGCGCGGGTGCCAGCGGCGGACCGGCTCGCCCGCCGGCGACTCGATCTTCACGACCTGCGCGCCGAGCCCGCCGAGCACGCGTCCGCAGAACGGCCCGGCCGTGTAGCCCGCCAGCTCGAGCACACGGACACCGTCGAGCGGGCCGTTGACCTGCTGAGCACCGCGCACCTCCCGCCCGCCGCCGGAGCCGGCCGTGAGGCGGTGCGCCGGCGCAGCGGTCGCGTCGACGCGCCGGCCGAGAGGGGTCAGCGGACCGCTCGGCGGCGCAGCCGTGCCCGCGTGTGCTCGCGCCTCCTGCACGACCGTCGGGATCGTCTTCACCTCGCCGACGGGCAGCCCCGACCGCAGACACGCCTCGACGACCTCGGCGGTCGTCAGGGACGACGTCCAGGCCGACACCAGTGCGTCGACCAGTCCGACGTCCGCGACCCTCTGCGTGACGCTCGACAGACGTCCGTCGCTGTCGTCGATCCCCATGAGGGCCCGGCACTTGGCCCAGTGGTCGTCGCCGGACGTGCAGAGGACGACGGAGCCGTCCTGAGTCGGGTAGGTGTTCCACGGCGCGAGAGAGGTGTGCCGATTGCCCATCCGCGTCGGCGCCTGCCCGGCGAAGGCCTGGGACAGGAACGCGTTGGAGAAGAAGAGCATCGTGTCCAGCAGCGCGACGTCCACGTGAGCGCTCCGGCCGGTGCGACGCCGCTGTCGCAAGGCGGCGACGACCCCGATCGCGGCGAACAGCGCAGCGGCGTAGTCGGCAGCCGGCACACCACCTCGCACCGGCTCCGACGTCGGGAAGCCGGTGGTCGACAGGACACCCGAGAGGGCCTGGGCAGTCAGGTCCCCGCCCGGTCGGCCGCTCCAAGGGCCGGTCCTGCCGTACGCCGACACCGAGCAGCGGATCAAGGACGGGTGCTCCACTGCCGCGTCGGCTCCCAGACCTGCGTCGTCCTCGGGCTCGAGGAGGACGTCGGCTCCGGACAGCAGCCCCAGGACCCGGTCGCGGCCCGCTGCGCCGTGCCAGTCCAGCGACTCGATGCGCTTGCCCTCGTCGAGGTGCTCCTGCAGCTGTGACCACGCCTGTGCTCCGGCGTCGACGTGCAGCGGCTCCTGCGTCGAGGTGGGCACACGGACCTTGGTCACCTCAGCACCGAGGCCCGAGAGCAGACGCCCGACGAGCGCCCCGCGGTGCGAGCCCTCCACCTCGACGACACGGACGGACTCGAGTGGTTCCTGGACGAGTCCTTCACCCGGTGTGCGCACGGTGGGCCTCAACGTCCTCGGAAGTCGGGCTTGCGCTTGGCCAGGACAGCGTTCATGCCCTCGCGCTTGTCCTCGGTGCCGAAGGCCAGGGCGGACAGCGCCGCCTCGAGCTGCAGTCCGGCTGTCAAGGAGGTCTCGGCGCTCTCGTTCACGGCGAGCTTGGCGAGCCAGACGGAGGCAGGCGCCTGCTCGGCGCAGTCCTCGACCCACCGGACTGCGGCCGCGACGACGTCCGTGCCGTCGCGGAGCTCGTCGACGAGCCCGATCGCCAGTGCCTCGTCCCCTCCGACGACGCGCGCGCGCAGCAGCATGTCCTTGGCCCGCGACAGACCGATGACGCGCGGCAGACGCTGGGTGGCACCCATGCCCGGCACGGAACCGATCCGCGCGCTCGTGATGGCGAACGTCGAGTCGGGGGAGGCGATCCGGTAGTCGCAGGCCAGCGCGAGCTCGAGGCCGCCTGTCAGGCAGAAGCCCGCGATCGCCGCGACGACCGGCTTGCTGAGCCGCTCGACGGACGTCGTGACGTGGCGCAGCCCTGCGACGTACCGCAGGGCGGACGTGGGTTCCTCGACCTCGACCGCCTCTCGGAGGTCGGCACCGGCGCAGAAGCCGGAGCCGGATCCGGTCAGCACCACGCCGCGCACCGCCTGGTCGGCGTCTGCAGCGTCGAGTGCCTCCTGCAGTTCGCGCAGGAGCGAGGCACTGAGCGCGTTGCGGCGCTCGGGACGGTGCAGCGTCAGGATGCGCACGGGACCGTCCGAACGGGCCAGGAGCTGCTGTGGCACGCCGGTCACTCGCCCTCGTGTGCGCCGCGGAAGCGGCGGTAGTCGGTCGGACGCTTCTCGAGGAAGGCGTTGACGCCCTCGAGGAACTCCGGGTTGCCGTAGACGAGCGACATCATCTCGAGCCCGTGGACGAACGACGAGTAGAGCTGGTCGGACTCGTAGTTGATCGACGTCTTGGCGATCCGCAGCGCCTGCGGGCTCTTGTCCAGGAGGTCCTCGCACCACTGCGAGACCTCCCTGTCGAGGTCGGCGTGCTCGACCACCTTGTTGACGAGGCCGAGGTCGTAGGCCTCGGCTGCGGTGAAGCGCCGGCAGAGGTAGATCATCTCACGGGCCCGCTTGTCGCCCAGGAGCCGCGGGAGCAGCTGGGTGGAACCCCAGACCGGTGCAGTGCCGACCCGCGTGCCCGCTTCCGCGAACACAGCGCGGTCGGAGGCGATGGTGAGGTCGCACATCAGGTGGATCTCGTTGCCGGCCCCGACGGCGTAGCCGTTGACGGCGGCGATGACGGGCTTGCCGCCGCCCCTGATGAGCCGGGCCAGCTCCATGAGCCGGTTGACGTGCTGCCGCCCGCTGGCGGTGGTCCGCGTCTGCTGCTCCTTGACGTCGCCGCCCGCGCTGAAGGCACGGTCGCCGGCCCCCGTCATGACGATCACGCCGACTCCGTCGTCGAGTGTGGCGTCGCGCATGCACGTGATGAGCTCTTCGTAGGTCTGCGTCCGGAGTGCGTTCAGCGACGCAGGCCGGTTGATGGTCAGACGAGCAACGCCCGAACGCTTCTCGTAGAGGACGTCGGTGGGGTCAGGCATCGTTCACCTTTCGGGAGGGGGTGCCGACGTCTACGCGCGGCGGTAGCCGAGCTCGTGCTCCGCGATGATGACGGTCTGGATCTCGTTCGTGCCGTCGTAGATCTGCATGAACTTGGCGTCCCGCCACAGCCGTCCGATCTTGTACTCGGGCATGCAGCTGGACGCGCCGAACAGCCGCATCGCCTGGTCAGCACCGCGCATGAGCGCATCGGTCGTGTACAGCTTGGCGATGGCTGCTTCCTTCTGCAGCCGCCGGTCGCGCTGGTCGGCCAGCCACGCCAGCTTGAAGGTCAGCAGGCTGCCGGCTTCCAGGTCGACAGCCATCATCGCGATCTTCTCCTGGATGAGCTGGTAGCGGCCGATCTCCGTACCGGCCACTTCGCGCTCCTGCGCGTAGGTCCGGGAGAGGTCGAGGACCGCTCGCAGCTGGCCCACGGCGCGGGCTGCACAGGCGAGCCGGCCGATCTCCGTGCCGGCCATCAAGACCTTGTAGCCCTCGCCCTCGACGCCGATGAGGTTCTCCGCAGGAACGCGGACGTCGTCGAGCGCCAGCTCACCGCTGGCGAAGGTCCGGGCCCCGACCTTGTCCTTGTACGGGTGCTCGCTCACGCCGGCCGAGTGCTTGTCGAGCACGAACGCGCACACGCCCTTGTGCGCGCGTGACTTGTCGATCGTCGCGAAGGTGAGGATCCAGTCGGCGTTGGTCATGTTGCTGACCCACACCTTCGCCCCGTTGAGGACGTAGTCGTCGCCGTCACGCCGGGCGGTCGTCTCCATCGTCCGCACGATGTTGCTGCCTGAATGACCTTCCGTGACGGCGACGGCACCGACCATGTCGCCCTGCAGCGTCGGACGGAGGTACTTCTCCTTCAGCGCCTCGCTGCCGTAGTGGGCGAGCCCCGTCCCCAACGAGTGCGTCGGCTGACCGCAGACCATCGCGGCCATCGTCGAGAAGTAGGCGAGCTCCTCCATGACGACGGTCTCCTCGACGAACGACATCCCGGAGCCGCCGTACGCCGGGTCCATCACTCCTCCGAGCAGACCGAGCTCCGCGTACTTCTTGTTCAGCTCCTTGGGGAAGGTCTCCGTCCTGTCCCACTCGTCGACGAACGGTGCGATCTCACGCTCGCCGAAGCGCCTCACCATGTCGCGAAGGCTCCTGAGCTCCTCGCTCTCTCCGAACTCCACCGTGCTGCACCTTCCGTTGGTCTGATCGTGGCGGTTGTCCTGCGTGCCGACGTCCACGCAGCCGGCTGGGACGCTGCACGCGGCCGGCAGGCCGCGCAGCGGATCGGCCGGCATCCCGTGCCGACGACAGCTGACTAGGAGATGCCGGCTCTGCTCTGGACGTAGGCCGCGATCTCGGTGTGGTCAGCCGATGCCTGCAGGGCGTTGTCCGCTGCCATCCACTCCTGCAGGCACGCTGCGGCGAGCGGCGTCGGCGTGTCCGTCGTCGCTGCCACCGACAGCGCCGTCCGCAGGTCCTTCAGCATCAGCCGCAGCGGGAAGCCGGAGTTGAAGGCTCGGGACAGCACGAACGTGTCGAACTTGACCTCGGTCGCGTGGTTGCGGCCGGTCGACCGGTTCACGACGTCGAGCATGACGTTCGGGTCGAGCCCGAACTTCTCGCCCACCGCGAAGACCTCGGCGGCGGCGGTCAGGCCGATCGCACCGAGCAGGTTGTTCAGCGCCTTCAGCGCGTGCCCGGCGCCGGCCGTGCCGACGTGCGTGATCGTTCCCATGGCCGAGAGCAGCGGCGTGAGCTCTGCCACCGTGTCGTCCGGACCGCCGACCATGATGGCCAGCTCTCCGGTCCGTGCTCTGGCGACGCCTCCCGACACAGGCGCGTCGATCAGGCGGATGCCCCGCGCGGCTGCCGTCGCAGCGAGCTGCACCGTGCTGGCCGGCTGCGACGAACCCATGTCGATCACGACGGACCCCGAGCGGAGCTGCGAGAGCAGGCCGTCATCGCCGAGGAGCACCGCCTCCACGGCAGGGGTGTCAGGAAGCATCAGCACGACGACGTCGGCCGTCTCCGTCGCGGCGCGGGTGTCCGCGACCGCAGTCGCGGTCGGTCCGAGGTCGGCGGCGACCGCTTGCGCACGAGCGCGGTCCAGGTCGCTCAGGAGCAGCGTGTGCCCTTGCGACGCAAGGCAAGCGGCCATCGGCGTGCCCATCGCGCCCAAGCCGAGGAAGAGGACCTTCTGCTGCGTTGCGGTGTCGATCGTCGGCTCCTGTTCACTCATCGTTGTCACCGGCGGCGACGGCGAGTTGTCCGAGCGCGGCCACGGCAGCGCGCTCCACGTGCAGGCGGGCTGCGTCGCGCGCAGCATCGGCGTCACCGCGTACTGCCGCCTCCGCGATCGCCGTCACCTCGCGCAGGGTCTCGGGCTGGCGTCCTCTCGCGTTGAGGGACAGCCGCCTGAGCGTCTGCACCCTCGCGTGCAGTCCCTGGACGGTCGACCGGATGAAGTCGTTGCCGGCACCGGCGAACAGGACGTCGTAGTAGTCGTCCTTGGCGCGCAGCCACGCACGCTGGTCGTCGGACTGGAAGGCGGTCGCGATCGTGGCGACAGCCTCGGTGAGCCGGTGGCGCGTCGGCTCGTCCGCGCGTCGTGCGAACAGCTCGGCCGCGAGCGCCTCGAGCGCGGCACGCACCTCGAAGATGGCTGCGGCCTCGCCCGGAGTCAGCACGGCCACGACCGGTCCGCGGTTGGGCACCATCGTCACGAGTCCCTCTGACTCGAGCTGGCGCAGCGCCTCACGCACAACCGTGCGGCTGACGCCGAAGCGGTCGCAGAGCTCACGCTCCACCAGCCGTCCGGCCGGCGCGTAGTCGAAGGCCAGGATGGCGTCCCGGAGTCGGTTCGTCATCTCCTGGCGCAGCGGTGCGGCCACGCGCACGAGCCGCGAAGGGTTCACGGCGGGACGCGAGTCCACGGACGCCGGTTGGTCCACAGTGCACTCCTTCATGGCTACGGAAAGCCGTCCTGCAGGCACGACCGGTGCTCCTGCGCAGCACTACTACTATAATACAGGATGCTCGGCGTCAAGCCGACGTGCAGTCACAGCCCGAGCGCTGCCACGTCCGCCACCGACGCGAGCTCAGCGAGGGTCCTCCGGAGCTCGTGCACCTCCTGCGGCCGCGCGCCGGACCTGTCCCCGGCCATCAGCACAGCCTTCGCCTCGATGTCGTCCCACGAGAACGGGCGGGCTCGGGTACCCAGTCCGTCGAGGACGCGGGCGCTGCGCCGGCGCCCGTCCTGGAGCTCGACGGCCACCTCCGCACCGAAGTGCTCGGGGTACTGCCGCTCGAGGTCGTCGTCCACGGTGATCTCCAGCATGTCGGCCCACCGCAGGAGTCGCGGGTCACGCAGGTAGGGCTCCTCGTACGCGTCGAAGCGCTGGGCGCCGAGCTCCACCACCGCTCCGACGACGTAGGGCAGGCTGTACTGCGCGGCCATCGCCGAGCTCGGACGGCGCATGCTGTGCTGCTCGCCCAGGACCTCCGGGCCGCTGACGCGCAACGACCGGATGTCCGCGGGGTCGACGTCCGGCGCGTCCAGGACCTCGAGCAGCGCATCGATCGCCGAGTGGAACTGGCGGCAGCACGCATAGGGCTTGAGGCTGATCTCGTGGACGATGAGGTCGGCCGGATCGACGCGCAGGCGATCGAGCCGCGGCTCGTGCCCGAACAGGGCCAGCACTCCGTACCGTCCGTCGATGGGCCGGTGAGGCGCACTGATCCCTGCTGCGGCGAGCTCCGCGGCGAGCACGCCACCGTGCGCGGCATGGCCCGCGTGGACCCGCTTGACATCCGTGCCCTCGTCCTCGTCCGCGAACTGCATGGACCCCGAAGCCAGCGACAGGGCATGCCCCCACGACTCCAGGAGACTCCTCTTGCCTCGCCGGCCGACCAGTGAGGCAGCCGTCGCCGCGCCGAAGACGCCGAACAGCGCGGTCGGGTGATGGCCGCGGGCGATGACCTTGCCCGCGTCGCATGCCATGCCCAGCCGCCCCATGACCTCGTACCCGGCCGCCACGGCAGCGAGGAACCGGTCACCGGTCACCTCGGCGTCCGCAGCCACGGCGAGCGCTGCCGAGATGACCACGGATCCGGGGTGGCTCAGCGAGGCGTCATGCGTGTCGTCCAGCTCGTAGCCGTGCGCTGCCGTCGCGTTCGCGAACGCAGCGACGGGAGCCGGCACGAGCAGGTCGCCGCCACCGACGCGCGACCGGCCTGTCCCGGCGTACGTGCTGGCCCACTCCCGCACGCGCTCGACCCACGGCAGGCCTGCGGCACCACGTACGCATGCCAGGTAGTCGAAGACCAGCCGGCAGACGGCATCCTGGTCGGCCTTCGACATCGTGCCGTCCGCGATCGCGAGCACGTCGTCGGCGAGTGCGCTCGAGTGGTCCATCCGTCAGCCTCCGCAGGTCGGTAGCGGTTCGGGGGTCGGCAACCGCTAGGGGCTGTCGGGTACGGCGCGCAGCAGGTGCTCCACCACCGCCTCCTGCAGACCTGCGCTCCGCAGGACCTCCTCGGTGTGCTCACCCAAGTAGGGCGGCGGGCGGTGGTCGGGACGGCGATCGACGCCCGAGACACCGACGGGCAGGCCGACCTGGAGCAGCTGGCCCTCCGTCGGGTGCTCCATGTGCCAGATCAGTCCCTGCTGCCTGGCGTAGTCGCTGGCGAAGACGTCGTCCGCGGCCAGCACCGGGTAGCACGGCACGTCGAGCTCGCTGAAGTACTCCACCCAGTGGTCCGCGGTGTTCTCCTTGAACGTGGCGCGCAGGAACTCGAAGGTCTCCTGCACCTTGTACGTCGGCGCCGCCAGCCGGTGCTCAGGCCCTTCGTCGGGCATCAGCAGGTCGGGTCGACCGAAGGACTCGCAGACCGTCACCCAGAACTTGGTCTCGAGGGCGCTCAGGGTGAGGTAGCGGCCGTCGGCGGTCTCGTAGATGTTGTACCGAGGAGAAGCGCCGTAGAGGGAGGTCTGCTCGAGGGGAACACCGCCTGCCGCCGTCGACAGGTAGGCCTCCCGGACCATGAGGGACATCGCGGAGTCGAGCAGGGGGACGTCGATGTGCCGACCGCCGCCCCCGTTGCGCCGTCCGGCCAGGGCCACGGAGACGGCGATGACTGCCCACAGCGATCCGGCCACGTCCGCGATCGGCATGCCGGGCATGGTCGGAGGCGCGTCGGAACCAGGGGGGCGAAGGGTGCCGGCCAGGCCCTGGATGTTGAGGTCGTGGCCGGCGTAGTCGCGGTACGGACCCGTCTGTCCGTAGCCCGACACCGAGCAGTAGACCACTTCGGGGTTGACAGCCCGGACCGCCTGGTAGTCGATCCCGAGCCGGGCAGCCACCCCCGGGCGGAAGCTCTCGATCACGACGTCCGCCCCCTCGGCGAGCGCGAGGAACGCCTCGCGCGCCTGCGGGTCCTTCAGGTCGAGGACGACGCTGCGCTTGTTGCGGTTCACAGCCGCGAAGTACGTGCTCAGCCGGTCGTACAGCGGCGGCGACCACCTGCTGTAGTCGGCGAGCCTGGGCTCCTCGACCTTGATCACATCGGCGCCGAAGTCCGCGAGGATCATGGAGGCGAACGGACCGGGGAGCAGCCGCGTCAGGTCGAGCACGGTGACACCTGCGAGGGGCAACATGGTGATCCTTCCGAGGGCCGAGACGTCCTCGGCCAGACGCTGGAGCACGGGCAGGGTTCGAGCCGGCCCGGGGAGCTCAGGCTCGTGCGAGCAGGACGTGCACGCGCGCCGCTACCCGTAGATCCGCTCGGGCAGCCACAGGATGATCTGCGGGAAGATGCTCATGATGACGATGGCCACGGCCAGGACGCCGACGTACGGGGTCGAGCCGCGCAGCACGTCCAGGAGCGAGACCTCGGCGGGCGACACCCCCTTGGTGACGTAGAGGTTGACGCCGACCGGCGGGGTGATCAGGCCCATCTCCATGTTGAGCGTCATCACGACCCCGAACCAGAGCGGGCTGAAGCCCAGCGTCGTGATCACCGGCAGCAGGATGGGTGCCGTCATCAGGATGATCGACACGGGCGGCAGGAAGAACCCCAGCACCAGCAGCAGCAGGTTGATCACCAGGAGGACGACCCAGCGGTTCATGTCCAGGTCCGTGATCAGCGCGGCGAGGTCCTGCGGGATCCGCAGGAAGCTCAGGACGCTGGCGAGGATCGCCGAGAAGGCCACGATGAGCATGACCATCGTGGTCTGGCCCGTCGACTCGCGCAGGATCTCGTTGAACCGCCTCAGGGTCATGCCCCTGTCGGCGATGATCACGAGCACCAGGGCCAGCAGCGCACCACCGGCGGCAGCCTCGGACGGTGTGGCGATGCCGAGGTACAGCATCGCGAGCACGCCGACGATGAGGAGTCCGAACGGGATGACCCGGACCGTCGCCATGACGCGCTGGGTCAACGAGAAGGACTCGACGGGAACGACCGTGGCGTCCGCGCCCGGCCCGTCGAGCACCGCGGGCAAGCCACCTGCGGCGACGGGCTCGGCGGCGCGCACTGCTTCGAGCGACACCCGCTGCGCGATCTCGCGGCGCGCCGCGACCGAGATCCAGATGCAGAACAGGACCGTGACGAGCACGCCGGGGATGACGCCGCCGAGGAACAGCTGCCCGATCGAGACCTCGGTCGCGACGCCGTAGAGGATGAGCGTGACGCTGGGCGGGATGAGGATGCCGAGCGTCCCGCCGGCCGCGATGGCGCCCGTCGCCAGGCGGCTGCTGTAGCCGTGCTTCATCATCTCGGGGATGGCGAACCGCCCGATCGCTGCGGACGTCGCGGCGCTCGAGCCGCACAGACCCGCGAAGACAGCGCACGCCACGACGCTGCACATCGCCAGGCCGCCGCGCAGCTTGTAGCACCACACGTAGCCCGCGTTGAACAGGTCGGCTCCGGCACGCGATCCTGCGAAGGCCGCACCCATGAGGATGAACAGCGGGATCGCCAGCAGGTTGAAGTCGTTGGTCGCCTGGAAGACGGACTCCCCGAAGAACCTGAGCTGTCCTTCGTCCAGGAAGATGATGATGGTCAGCAGCGCCGTCATCCCGAGCGCGAACGCGACGGGCATGCCGAGCGCCATGAGCCCCAGCAGCGACACGACGATGAACAGTCCGGACACCTCACACCCCCCCGTCGACGTTCGTCCAGCGCTGCGACTCGTTGCTCGGGGCCAGTTGGTCTCGCTCGGACAGGACCTTCTCGTTCGCCCGGAAGCGCAGAGCGGCACGGCACAGCTCGACGGAGTACTGCGCCGCGAGCAGGAGCATCCCGAGCGGCAACGTGGCGTACGGCAGGTAGAGGTCGACGTTCCACGCCGTGCCGGAGGTGTGTCCTTCCTCGTACGCGGTGGTCGTCATCTCCAGGCCGCGCAGGCCGACGAACACGACGAGCGCGATGACCGACAGCGTCACGACCATCTCGACGGCCGCCGCGGCCCGAGCGGGCAGCCGGTTCACGAACAGGTCGATCCGGATGTGGTGCTGGTGCCTGGCGCCGTACGCAGCTCCCAGGAACGTCACCACGATCAGCAGGTAGATGGACGCCTCGAGCTGCCAGGTGGCGGTCTGCGCGAAGGCGCGGGCGATGATCGCCCAGCAGATCAACGCTGCGGCGACGAGGATGCACAGGCCTGCCACGTACCCCGCAGCGTCGGTGACCCGATCGACCCAGCGGAAGACGCGAGGCTCCCGCCTGTCGTGCTGCATCCGCGCCGCACCGCCGTCCCCTGGGGCGACGTTCAGGCTGCTCTCGCTCAGTGATGCCATCTGCGGCTTCCGGTCCTCTCAGTGCCTCGCGCCGTCGATCGCGCCGGGGCTCACGCACGTGCTGTCGGCTTGTCCGTGGCGCCCCTTCCGTCGCCTGCGGCGCCGGAAGGGGCGACAGCGCGGCTACTCGGTCGGCACCTCACGGGCCAGCTCGATGAGCTCCTGGCCTCCTTCGACGTCCTTGCCGAACTGCTCCCAGACCGGCTGCGCGAGGTCGACCCACTCCTGGTACTGGTCCCCTTCGATGTGCGCCACCTCCACGCCGGCGTCCGCCATCGTCTGCTCGCACGCGGCGTCGTTCTCGATGGGCGTGTCGTAGGCGAAGTCCTGCACGGCCTCGGCGGCAGCGTCGATCGCCTCACGCTGGTCGTCGGAGAGCTTGTCCAACGCCTGCGTGGAGACGACGATGGGGTGCAGGGTGAACCACCAGGACTGGCCGGGCTCGGACGGTGACGTGTAGGAGTCGATCTGCTCCTGGAGGTTGAAGGCGCAGAACGAGGACGGCGTTGTCACGACGGCGTCGAGGATGCCGGTCTGGAACCCGTTGTAGATGTCGGACGACGGCATGCTGGTGATGCTGTAGCCGGCGTGCTCGAGCAGCATCTCGGCGTACGGGCCGGCGCCGCGGGCGGTCTGTCCGGACGGGATGTCACCGGGGACGACGACGGGTGAGCCGCCCTTGACGCCGAAGGCGCCTGCACCCCAGTTCCACACCGTGATGTGGAGCCCGTTCTCCTCGGCGATCTCCTGCATGCGCTGGCCGATCTCGGCGTCCTGCCAGTTCTCAGCCTGCTGGTACGTCTGCACGACGGCAGGCATGATCGCCATGCTGAACTCCGGCACCTGACCGGACGCGTAGTCCAGGGGGAGTACGGCTGCGTCGAGACTGCCGCTGCGCATGGCCTGGTAGGTCTCGGTCGGCTTCATGAGCGAACCGTTCGGATAGATCTCGAACGTGACGCTGCCGTCCGTCCGCTCGTCGACCTCGTCGGCGAACATCTGGGACAGGACGCCGCGGTAGTCGTCCTCGGCGTACTGGCTGGCGAACCGCAGGGTCACCGGCTCAGCGTTCGAGCCCTGTGACGCGGTGTCGGTCCCGCCGTCACCGGAGTCCTCGCCGCCGCCGCCGCAGGCGGTGATGACGAACGGCAGGGCGCAGGCGAGCGTGACCAGTCTGCGGGAACGGAGCATCTGTTTCCTCCTCGTATCGAATGTCTGTAGCAAAGTACGACCGTATGACTGTGTCAAGGGTCACCGCGGCGCAACCCGCTCAGTGCGGCCCTCGGACCGTGTCCGCCGCCTCCAGCCGGCTGAGCCAGGCGACGACGTCGTCGCCGTGCTCGTCGAGCAGCGGAGGCGCGGTGTGCGCGGCTGGTGTCACCTCACGGCTGTCGGCGAAGAAGCGCAACGGTGGACCCGGCAGCTCGATCGGCCCGAGTGACGCGTGGTCGACGCCGATCAGCAAGCCCTGACTGCGCGTCTGCTCCCAGTCGTAGACGTCGTCGATCGTCCGCACGCGTCCTGCCGGTACGCCGGCCGACGCGAGGCGGGCCAGCAGGCTCGTCACGTCGAGGTCCGCGAACACGCTGGAGATGAGGTCCGTGACCGCTTCCCGGTTCCGGACCCGCTCGAGGTTGCTCTCCATCCCGGGCGCCCGCGGATCCAGGTCGAACTCGGCGCACAGCCGCTGCCAGATGCCCTCGTTGCCGCACGCGACCTGGACTCCTCCGTCCTGGCAGGCGAACAAGCCGTACGGGACGATGGACGGATGGTGGTTCCCCCGTGGCTGTGCGACCTGTCCCGCCACTGTCCAGTTGGTGCCCTGGAACGCGTGGACGCCGACGACCGCGGCGAGCAGGGACGTCGTGACGAGCTGCCCGCGCCCGGTGAGCTCGCGCTCGAGCAGTGCCGCGAGGATCCCGAAGGCGCCGTACATGCCAGCCGTCAGGTCGGCGATCGGAACGCCGACGCGCTGCGGTTCGGCAGGTGACGGCCCGGTCACGGACATCAGACCCGCCTCGCCCTGGGCGATCTGGTCGTAGCCGGGGCGACCTCCTTCCGGACCGTCGTGACCGAACCCGGAGATCGACAGGATCACGAGGCGCGGGTTGAGGCCGTGCAGCACGGAGACGTCGAACCCCAGGCGGGCGAGGACACCCGGCCGGAAGTTCTCGACCAGGACATCGGCCTGCCGCACGAGCCGCGACAGGACGTCCTTGCCTTCGGCGCTCTTGAGGTCGAGTGCCATCGAGCGCTTGTTGCGGTTGCAGGAGAGGAAGTAGGCGGACTCCCGCCCCTCCGTCCCCTCGAGGAAGGGCGGACCGTAGCTGCGGCTGTCGTCCCCCCCATCGGGCGACTCGATCTTCACGACGTCTGCCCCGAGGTCGCCGAGCATCATGGCGGCGTGTGGGCCGGCGAGTGCGCGACTGAGGTCCACCACCCTCACGCCCGCCAACGGTCCCGTCCGGCCCTGCTCGTCCTGGCGCTGCATGCGCGGACTGTACGACAACAGTCAGGCAGTAATACACGCGGACCAGAAGCGTGTCCTACGTCTGAGTCGACACGCCGACCCGGCGCCGCCAGCGTCGGCCTGGTCCGTGCATGCGGTCGGCGGCCCCGGCTCGCGCTCGCGGTCCTGACGACCTCGGACGGGCCGTCGGACGCCGGCTCGTCCACCAGCCGACGGCCCATCGCACCGCTGCTGCACGACGTCCGCCACGAGGGACGCCTGCGACGTGCGCAGGTCGGCTGCGACTACCGGGCGTTCGACGTCCCCGGCCAGAGGATCGCCTGCGTGCACCGGAACACGGCCAGGGCCCTGCCGCTCTGCTCGTCGGTCACCGAGGCGTCCCAGACCTGCGTGGAGCGTCCTGCGTGGACGAGACGGGCTTCGCACGCGAGGGCTCCGGCACGCGCTGAGCTGAGGAAGTTCGTCTTCAGCTCGATGGTGGTGAAGCCGCTCGCTCCGCCGGGCAGCGCCAGCCGGGCTCCGTAGCCGCAGGACGTGTCGGCGATCCCGACGACCGTCGCCGCGTGCGTCGTCCCGCTGGGCCCGAGCAGGTCCTCGCGGAGGGGGAGCCTGGACCAGAGCGCACCGTCGCTCACACGCATGACACAGAACCCCAGCAGTGCGGGGAACCGTCCCGGGCTGAGCGCGTTGAGCTTGTGGAGGATGTCCGGATCGTCGACGCGCAGCACGGCCCGATGCTAGTCGGCCGTCACCTCCGCTCGAGGCAGCGATCAGCTGCAGCGCCTGGACGGCGACGAAGGGGCCGGGACACGCGTCACGCTCGACGCAGCCCGGACCGGGATGGACGAGCTCACGTCACCCGCACGATCGCGGCCAGCGGGTTCCCGTCCGGGGGGCCCTGGTGGGAGTTGCGTTCGCCTCCGGACACGAAGGCCGCTGTGTGTCCCGTCGTGGACGCGACGAGGTATCCGCCCATCGCCTTCGCGACGTGGTAGCCGACAGCATCGTCGTGCAGGGTGATGCGCTGACCAGCGATGCGGTCACTGCCCGGGATGATCATCTTGGCCATCACGTAGACGATCCGCCCGCGCAGGTCAGGGTCGACGACGGTCTGCACGGGGAGGCCGGCGCTACGGACCGCTCGACCCACTGCGCCGATGTCGAGGACGTCGGTCATGGAGCTGTGGCCGACGCGGAGGTCGCCGAGGCCGTCACGACGGTTCGCGACGACGACCACGTCCGCATGGGTCTTCTCGCTGGCCGACGACGTGATGGCGACGTCGGAGTAGAAGGTGAAGTCCTGCCGGATGACGCCGTCGTGGAGGGAGTCCAGAGGCACCTCGCCGGTCGCCACGGCGACTCCCAGGGCCGAGGCGTCGTTCGAGTAGCACATGGCGCCGTGCGGCCCCACCGAGAGGTCGAGGGTCACCGGTTCCGCTCCTCGCCTGCGCGCGTCGTCGATGGCGACCTGGGTCAGCGCCGGTCCCTTGACGAGCACAGCGTGCGCATCCTCTGCGGCCTCGACCCCGGCGCCGTCCAGGGCAGCCCGGACAGCACGGGAGACCTTGCGCACGTGAGCCATCCGACCGATCTCCTCCGGCAGGATGTCGTCGGACACGGCGCGGCCGAAGCACAGGCGGCCACCTCCCGGCAAGGGCGCGTCAGCATCCACGAGGCGCTGGGAGAAGATCGCGATGTGAGGAGTGATCACTCCTGGGCTGCCACCGGAGAGGATCATGCACAACCGATCGCCGACCTCGTCGGGGGTGCACGCCAGCTCCGGGGCGAGCCGCGCGCGCACCGAGCGGTCGACGGTCTCCCGGGCGGTGTCCTTGCCCAGCCCGGTGCCTTCCGTCTTGCCCACGACCGCGACGATGCTGTGGGCGTCGATCCGTCCGGTCGTCAGCAGCCGATCGAGGGCCGACACGTCGGAGGGTGTGTCCATCGGGCAGACGTGCACGTCGGCTTCAGGTACCAGCACAGCGATCGGATCTCCGCTCCAGCTCGAGTCGCCGGCCGACGGCGAGCACCAGGTCCTCACGGAACGGGGGACCGACGATCTGGACCGACACGGGTCGACCGTCCGGAGCGACGGCGCAGGGCATCGACAGGGACGGCAGCCCGAACAGCGTCACGGCCCGGCTCGGCGCCAGCAGCGCGAACTGGTCGATCGCACGGTGCTCGTGCGTCCACGGCGGCAAGGTCGAGGCGACCGGCATGACGAGCACGCGATCTCCGGTGAACCGGCTCAGCAGGGCGCCGCGCAGCCGGTCGCGACGAGCCCAGAGGGAGACCACATGGCGCTCCGCTGGACGCCTGGCCGACCCGAGGAGCTCCCGGATCAAGGGGGAGACCTCGTCGGTCCGGTCTGCGACCACCTGCGCGATCTCGTCGAGGGTGTCGGTGTCGCGCAGCTCGGAGTAGAGGTCGACGGCGGCGTGGAGCTCGTCGGGCAGGCCGGGGGAGACACGCGAGCCCGACGCGCCCAGGACGCTCGCAGCCCAGTCCACGCCGGCGCCGACCTCGGGGTCGGCGCGGTGACCACCGACGTCGTCACCGAACATCACGTCGATGCGGGCGCAGTCCTCGCCGACCATGGCGAGCGGGACCGGGGCAGCCTGGGGGTCCAGGCCGTCGGCGCCACTGACCACCTCGAGGCCGACCCGGACGTCGGCGACGGTGGCCGCCAGCAGCCCGACCACCTGGAGCCGCCCCTGCACGCTACGGGCGTTCGGCGTCAGTGGCTCGTCCGTCGACGGTGCGGGCAGGGTGCCCGTCGTCGGGACGCGTCCGACCGTCGGCCGCAGCCCGACGAGGCCGGCACACTGCGCCGGCCACCGGACCGAGCCGCCGAAGTCCGTACCGATCCCGAGCGCCGAGAAGCCTGCGGCGACAGCCGATGCCTCTCCGCCACTGGACCCGCCCGGGATGAAGGGACCCAGCGGGTTGGCCGTGCGGCCGTAGCAGGGGTTGTCCGTGTCGACGCCGAAGGCGAACTCAGGACAGTTCGACTTGCCGATCAGGATCGCCCCCGCATCGCGCAGGCGGGCGACCGACGTGGCATCGAGGCGGGTGCGGTGCTCGCCGAGTGCTCGGCTGCCGCAGGTCGTGGGCAGGTCGGCCGTCGCGAGGACGTCCTTGACCGTGAAGGGAACCCCGGCGAGGGGACCGACCGCGTCCCCGCGGTCCAGCGCCTCGTCGACCGCCCGCGCCTCGGCGCGAGCCCCGTCCAGCCGCAGGGCCACCAGGGCGTTCAAGCGCTCGTTGTCGGCTTCGACTCGCGCCGTGAACGACTCCAGCACCTCCGTGGCGGACGCCCGTCGCGCGCGCACCGCCTCGGCGATCGCACGGGCACCTGTCGGGGGGCCGTCCCCGAGGTCGTCGGCGGCGGTCATGCGCCTGTGATCAACTCGTCGAGGTGGTCGAGGAAGGAGCGGTCCCCGTGCCGGGCCAGCTCGGCGAGCACAGCCTGCTGGTCCCCCTCCTCGATCAGCTGCAGCAGCCGCTGGTGCCGGCTCACCGACTCCGTCGGGTTGTGCTCGGACCGCTGCCTGAGCTCGAGGTTGAACGCCATGCAGATCTGCATCTGCGTCTGCAGGGACTCCCACACCCGGGTGAGTCGGCCGTGCCGGGCGAGCCCGATCAGGGCCGTGTGGAAGCCTGCGTTGGCGAAGACGACGTCGTCCTGCTCGCCGTGGTCGACGGCCACGCGGATGCGCTCCACGGCGTCGCGGAGGCGCTGCAGGAGCGCAGGGTCCTCGACGGGAACGCCCTGCTCGACCGCCATCCGCTCGAGCGTGAAGCGCAGGGTGTAGATCTCGCGGACGTCCTGTGCGGTGATGGGCGTGACGATGAAGCCGCGTCGGTTGCGGCTCTCCACGATGCCGTCGCGCTGCAGGTAGCGCAGGGCCTCGCGCAGCGGTGGTCGACTGACACCGAACCTCTCACCGAGTCGCTCCTCGATGAGCCGCTCGCCGGGCAGCAGCTCGCCCGACGCGATCAGCTTGCGCAGTCGTTGGACGACTTCTTCGACCAGGCTCGGGACGGACAGCCGGTCGGCACCGAGCGACTCCCGTTCGACGTCCCCCGACGTCATGCTTGGAGCCTGGTCGCAGTCACGCGGCAGTCCATCCTCCGTCGACGGGGATGATCGCCCCGCTGATGTACGCCGCGACGTCACTGGACAGGAAGACAGCCAGCGCTGCGACCTCCCGGGCAGTGGCGACTCGTCCCAGCGGGATCCTCGAGACCATCGCCGAGAGCCGCTCAGGGTCGGCGAGGTACGGCGCGTTCATGGGCGTGTCGACAGGCCCCGGGCACAGGCAGTTCACCCGGATGCCGTGACCGCCCCACTCCGCGGCCATCGCGCGGGTCAGGGCGATGAGTCCGCCCTTCGACGCTGTGTAGGCGTCAGCGCCACGGATGGCCACGAGCCCGTTGATGGAGGCGTTGTTGACGATGGCGCCTCCGCCGCCTTCGGCCATGTGCGGGATCACGTGCCGGGAGACGAGCGCAGGCCCTTTGAGGTTGATGCGCAGGATGTCGTCCCAGGCCTCGGCGGGCGTGTCGACCACGTTGGCCATCGGGTAGCGCGCGGCGGCGCCGGGCCCGACGGCGGCGTTGTTGAAGAGCACGTCGACGCCGTGCCACTGCCCGACGACCTGCCGGACCATCGCGGCGACCTGCTCGTCGTCTGAGATGTCCACGGTGAGGGGGAGGACTCGGTGCCCGTCCGCGCCGAGCCGGTCGGCGCCGTGCGCGACCCGGTCGCCGTCCCAGTCGACGAGGGCCACCAGGGCACCGGCTTCGGCGTACTGGCGCGCGGCTGCCTCACCGACGCCGCTGGCGGCGCCCGTGACGATCACGACCCTGTCCCGCATGGTCACTCTGTCCCGTCGTGATGTGTGGTCCGCGCCGCCCAGTAAACAGCCGCGAGGTCCTCCGCGCCGTGACCGGCGTCGACGGCTGCAGCGAACTGCGCCTCGACAGCCCGCATGACGAGCGGGCGGATGCCGGCCACCTCGGCTGCTTCGAGGACCAGTCGAGTGTCCTTGTGGCCACCGGCGAGGTGCGCGCTCGGCTCGAAGCTGCGGCGCAGCATCGAGGTCGCCTTCGCTCGCGCGTACGGCGCGTCGGTGGGGTGGCCGTCGAGCAGTCGCAGGAAGACCTGCGGGTCGACGTCCAGACCCTCCGCCATGGACACCGCCTCGGACATCGCTGCAGTGAGCGCGAGCACCCATGCGTTGACGACCATCTTGAACCTGCTGCCCGCGCCTGCCGCACCGACCCATTCGACGCGGGCTGCGAGAGGCGCGAAGAGCTGTTCGGCCCGGCGGCGGTCGGCGTCGGAGCCGGACGCGAGCACGACGAGATGACCGTTCTCGGCCGGAAGGCGGCTGCCGAGCACAGGAGCGTCCACGTAGGCGAGCCCGTGCTGGTCCGCGAGCGCACGCAGTCGGGCCTCCCCGGCGACCCCGACCGTCGAGGTCTGCAACCAGAGCGTTCCGGGACGCAGCGTCGCCAAGGCGCCGTCCGGTCCGGTCAGTGCTGCGTCGACCGCATCGGCGTCGTACAGCATCGTGACCAGGACGTCGACGTCTCGGGCTGCCTGGGCGGGGGTCGCGGTGTCGGTGAGCCGGTACCGCTCGGCCGTGGCGCGGGATCGGCTGGCTGTGCGGTTCCAGACCCGCACGTCGGCGCCCGCGGCGGCGAGGTTGCCGGCCATCGGCGCGCCCATGAGGCCCGTTCCGAGCACCGCCACGGTGCCGAGGTCGGTCGTCACCCAGATCCCGCCTCGAGCGTCTGCCGCTTGCGAGCCAGTTGGGAGAGGGCGACTGCGAGCACCAGCGCACCGCCGTAGAAGAGCTGCTGGACGTAGCTCTGCGCGCCGAGGAGCTGGAAGCCGGTGATGCCGGTCACCAGGAAGTACACAGCAGCGAGAGCGCCGATCGGGTTGAACCTGCCCGGGTAGATGGTCGTCGCACCGAGGAACGCTGCAGCGAAGGCCGGCAGCAGCAGCTGCGTCCCGGACGTCGGGTCGGCGGCACCGGTGGTCCCGGCGTAGATGACACCGCCGAACGCCGCGATCACTCCCGACATCACGAACGAGCCCAGTCGGATCCTCTCCACGTTGACACCGGACAGCCGGGCGACGTTGCGGCCGCGCCCGACGAACAGCATCCGCCGACCCACGGGCGTCAGCTCGAACACGTACCACATGACCAGAGCGAGGGCGAGGACGTAGTAGAACGCGATCGGGATGTTGAGGACCCGCTTCACGATGACCCAGTCGACCAGTCCGGGCGCCAGCCCGCTGATGGTGTTCGATCCGCTGATCCAGAGCACGATGCCGCCGATGAAGGTCCCGGTGCCGAGCGTCACGATCAGCGAGTCGATCCGGAAGAACAGCACGATGAGGGCGTTGACGACGCCGATCGCTGCCCCGACGGCCAGCGCGACGGTGACGGCAGCCAGGATCGGCCAGCCGTGCTGGACGTTCAGGATGGCGATCAGCATCGCCGACAGCGTGAGCGTGTAGGCCACGGAGAGGTCGTAGTCGCCGGTCACCAGCGGCACGACGAGCGCGAGCGTGAGGACCGCGATGACCGCCTGCGACCCGAGGATGCTGGCGAGGTTGTCGACGGTCGGGAAGATGTCTGCGGTCTGTGGCAGGACGGAGAAGATCACGCACACGACGACCCACGCGATCAGCAGGCCGAAGCGCGCGACGAACTGAGCGATCCTGCTGGGGCGGCGCGTGACGTCCTCGGGCTCGGCCCCCACCGCAGGTGCCGTCGATCGGGTGGTCGTGTTCACGCAGTCTCCTGGGCTTGGGTCGGCTGCTGCGACGAGGAAGCAACGCTGAGCAGGCTCTGTTCGGTGATGGTCTCCTTGGTGACGTCGCGCCCGACCAGCTCGAGCACGACGCGTCCTCGCGCCAGCACGAGCACTCGGTCGCAGATCATCGCCAGCTGTTCGTAGTCGTTGCTGGCGCAGATCACGCCCGCACCGGCAGCGGCGGCTTCTCGGACGAGGCCCAAGATCATGAGTCGCGCACCGACATCGACCCCTTGCGTCGGCTCGTGCAGCAGGAGCACTCGGGGTTGCTGCCTGAGCCACTTGGCCATCAGCGCCTTCTGCTGGTTGCCCCCCGAGAACGACCCGTAGCCGAGGTCGGGCATGCGCGGCCTGATGTCGTACTGGTCCATCAGCTGCGTCGCGGTGCGGCGCATGTCGCCACGGTCCAGCAGCCCGCGCCTGTAGTAGCTGCCGAGCGAGAGCTGCATCATGTTCTCGGACAGCGTCATCGTCGCGATGCTGCCGTCGCGCTGCCGGTCGCCGGGTATGAGCGCAAGGCCGCTCTCGATGGCCCAGGCCGGACGCAGGCGCCGCAGGTCGACCCTCTCCCCGAACAGGCGGATCTCGCCGCCAGACAGGGGCGTCGCGCCGAACAGCAGGTAGGGGATCTCCTCGAACCCTGAGCCGACCAGGCCGGTCACCCCCAGCACTTCTCCCGCACGCAGTTCGAGCGAGACTCCCTCGAGGGCGGCGCTGTGCGCATCGGTGACGGCCAGAACGGTGCCGCCTCGCTCGGACGTGCGCTCGATCGCCCCCATCGCCTCGAGGTCGCGTCCCACGATCATCTTGGTGAGTCCCGCGATGTCGACACTGGTGCTGTCCACGGTGCCGACGTTGTGACCGTTGCGCAGGACCGTCACCCGGTCGGTGATGCGGAGCACCTCGTCGAGGTCGTGGGAGACGAACAGGACGCTGGCGCCCCCGTCGACGATGCGACGGACCAGTGCGAAGAGCTGGTCCACCTGATCGCGCGGGAGGAAGGCGGTCGGCTCGTCCAGGCACAGCAGTCCCTGGGTCTGCCCGGAGGCGGCCAGGTTCCTCTGCATGTCCTCGACACCGCGCACGATCGCGACCAGCGCCTGCTCGACCGGCTGCAGCTCGTTCATGCGCGTCGTGACGTCGAGATGGACGCCGTAGCCGGCGAGCGTGGCCGTCGCCTCACGTCGCTCGCTGCGCCAGTCGACCGGACGGATCCCGCGGCGGTGCGACAGCGCACCCATGCGCAGGTTCTCCACGACGCTGAGCGTCGGGATCAGGGCCAGGTCCTGGTGCACGAACTCCATCCCGAGCGCACGGAACGCACCCGGTTGCAGTGGCAGCTTGACCTGCTCGCCGCGCATCTCCAGCTGGCCGGCCTCGGGCGCATGGAAACCGGCCAGCACCTTGATCAGCGTGGACTTGCCGGACCCGTTCTCACCCAGCAGTCCGTGGACCTCACGGGGGGCGATCTCGAAGTCGACGTCGCTGAGGGCCTGCGAGCCGCCGAAGGACTTGGAAAGCCCCCGGAGACGGAGCACTGGGGTGGACGAGTCGCTGTCCGTCATGCCGTTTCGCCGCCATTCGCTGCTGGAAGTGGTCGTGCCGGACGGCCGCTCACCGGTGAGCGGCCGTCCGGTACTGCTGGAAGCGCTACTCGAGGCCCCAGAGCGTCGTGTATCCCTCGATGTAGGAATCACCGTAGCCAGTCGACACAGCTGGTGGACTACCCGCTTCGTCGACATTGTCCTTGGTGAACACGCGCAGGGGGATCTTGGCGTCGAAGACTTCGTCGAGACCCATTCCGGCCAAGAGCCGGGCATCGCTGTCCATGAAGGCGTAGCCGATCCAGTCGAGACTCTCGCCCACCACCATGCGCACGATGTCGCCTTCCTGCATGTACTTCAGCACGAACGGCGTGCCGTTGAAGGTGGCGACGTGGACATCACCGATCTTTCCGGCCGCTGTGATCGCCGGGACGACGAACTGGGTCATCGAGTCGTAGATGGGGATGACGTAGTCGAGCTCCGGATCGCGCACGATGGCCGACTGCACCTCGGACTGGATCTTGGTCCCCCAGTCCTTGACAGGGACGTTGACCTCAGTGATCTTGCAATCGGGGCACTCCTCGTCGAAGACAGCCTTGAAGTTCTCGACGATGGGCTCGGTCGCGAGCACCTCGTTGGACCTGATGACGAGGACGTTGGCGTCCCGCTCGGTGTCCAGGGCGACCCACGTGCCCATCAGCTCGCCGGCCTTCTCGTAGGGGGTGGGGACGCTGTACTTCAGGCCGACCGGCTTCTGGCTGAAGCCGTACACGTTGTGGCCGACGACCTCGATGCCCGCCTTCTGCGCCGCCTCGATCTGGGGACCGAGCTGGCGCGGGTCAGCGCCGCCGAAGTCGTTGATGACATCGACCTTGCGCTGCACAGCCTGGTTGTAGCAGGCCACCCACTGGCTGACCTGGCCCTGGTTCTCGCAGTTGATGAATTCGATGCCCAACAGCTCCGCAGCCTTCGCCTCGGACTCGGCGACTGCCGCTGCGAACGGGTTCCCGCTGGAATCCGGGATGTTGAAGACGGTCTTGCCTGCGACCTCGCTCGCGTCCACGGCCGGCCCAGGCGGCTCGAACTCGGGGACGGCGGTGTACTCGTCCATGACGGCCTGCAAGGCGGAGACGTCTGTCGAGCCGCGAGCCGGACCTGTGTCCGCCACGTCCTCCGACGAGCTCCCACATGCAACAAGTGCGGAACACATCAGAAACGTCCCGGCAACCAAAGCGCGAAGGCGCATGCACATCTCCTCGGATTCGCTGCGCGACGGGAGCCGCGAGCCTGCGCGGACGCTACTGCCGTCGGTTCGGCCTGTCTACAGAAGACTGACTACGATAGGCATTAGCAGCCCGGCACGGCGGTGCCCGGGGATTGCGTCCACACCGGAGCCCGCGCCCGAGGGACGCAGGCGTCCCACGTCCACGTCCTCGCCGCTCGACGGCCACCTGCGCGTGGTCGGACGGGTGCGGCGCCCCGACGCCCGGGATCTCCGCGATCGCGCCCGAAGTTCGGCGGTCTCGCGTATGACGTCACAGCAAGTGCTTTGCACATCGCCTACGGTCATCGCCGGTTCGGGTCGACACCACGACAGACCGCCACCATCCCCAGCCTCCCGGGAGCTCGCGCACCATGCGTCTGCGTA